>Ga0315298_1002352_pt1 | contig 32271 bp, 31 predicted proteins | sample WHS_1_MG_FD_203077 | JGI IMG/M metagenome (GOLD analysis project Ga0315298, IMG submission 203077) | Extremophilic microbial mat communities from Washburn Hot Springs, YNP, Wyoming, USA - WHS_1_MG | ecosystem: Environmental > Aquatic > Thermal springs > Hot (42-90C) | place: USA: Wyoming... | reverse complement strand
CTCCCGTCTGCCCGGCACAAGCACCGCAATCGAGTCCAGTCCCCTGTGGATTATTGACCGTAGTGCTGCCATGGCCTGCCAACAAGATCAGGCGTGCGAATGTCTGCGTCAGCCCCATGTTTTTAAGAATGAATTCCCCGACCCCCGCCCGCTCATTTTCTGGAATTCCGGTACTTTTCGCACTGGATTTACAATTACCGCTAGCGATCAACCGTGGGCGCAGTCTCTGTTGCATTTCAATATTAAGGCCCCTTTCGTCCGGATGGGGTACGGTGCGGGTCCAACCCATGCTGTCACCGAAAAGCTTCGGGGCATATAGCAATCCGGTGGCTTCCACAAAGGTGAAAGTCGACACGGCTGATGTTTTGAAACTCTTCCAGGCGGTGGCTACCCGTAAACGTAATTGCCTTTTTGCGGCATGCTGTTGCCTTTCATCCTCGCCCGCATGACTCAGGTCCTCGCATACCCGATAAGGCGGATTGAAAATGACGGGGAGATGCCCTTTAGGCGTATTCGCACCGAATGGAACGTATTCCATGAGTACGCCAAAGAAGCCCGCAAAGCCCAAGGTTTGAATGCCTGGAGCCACTGTTTCCAGCGCCCGGCGGATGATTTCGGAGCGCACGTCGATGCAAAACGCAGCTTGCGCCACGGGTCGCTCAGTGGCCGCATTGGTTGACTCCGTTGCTTTTAGTGATCTGAACAATGAACGCTGATAGCCGATCTCCAGCGCGGTCTGCAAAATGGCATCAATGTGCTCCGACGGTTTTTCTATCGCCCTATTTTGTTGGGTGTGCAACATTCGGCGCCACCGCTTTTGTACGGCGATATCGGCGCTGGTCTTGTGAAGAATGGCATCCCAACACACGCGGATGGCGAGAAGATCACGCAAGGATTGATCGGTCTCACCCTTCAATTCGGCCTGCCAACGCAGATATCTGGCCCAACCCGCCCAGCCTCCGATACTCAGGAGTGCTGCAAAGAGATAATCATCGGCCAGATCGAACGGGACGGAGAGTTCCTTCAGAGCCCAGGCAATGGCCGTTTCAGCGGCTGCCGGGAGTGCGGCGGACGCTTCTCCAATCCCGCGCAAACCGATCATGCGCGGGCTCTTGTCGAAATGCATGAACTTTAACCAGCCCTGATACATCGGGCCATCGCGCCACGGCATGCTCCATGTGGCCTGCCCCTCGTCAAAGTACGCCGCGCAATATTGGCTAATCCTTTCCACGACGAAGCCCGGCCAATCTCGACGATCATCGGCGAACATGGCATCCGCGAAGACCGGAAATGGCACGTTCCGGCTTGCCGATCGTTGTTTCATCGCCTGCTTGAGCTGGGTCACCCCCAAAATACTGTGCATCTCCTTCAGGGCTTCGTCTAAATCCTCTTGGGTGATCCGCCCGTTGGCGATCTGTTCTTCATAATAGGGCCGCGGCATAGTCAGCCCCTCGCCGGTAATCTTGCGAAGCGTCTGATCCGCTTGCCAGAACGGTTGGTCGCGCAGGCCAAGGTATGGATTTACGGCGACAAAGTGCTTGAGTGGCCAGAGGGGAGCGATTCTCTGGCATGCGCCTTCAATGTTCGCTTTGATGTCCTGATACGGGTTTGATGTCGCTGCTGCTTTCATGTCTACTCCTCCGGAAACTGGACTTGTGGATTTGCCACACCCAATGTTTTCCCTCTCTTCGAGGCGTGAAGAAAGGCCATCTGACTAAAAACAAGATCAACATACAGTCCGTTGTACAGGTCCACATACACGGCTTGCCAAAAAGGCAACTTCTGCAACCGAGGCAAAAGTTGCTGAATGTGCAACAAGGAAAGAAAAGCCACGACGATAAGCGCCAGTAACCAGATTGGAATATGATCAGCCTGTACGGTATCACTGGGAATGCTGGTTCCCAGCAAATAAGTGGACAGATCATGCAGCCCAAAATAGGCTGAACAAACAATGATGCTTAACAGGGCGACTCGGGAAAGCAAGGTGCCAGCTCCGACTCCAGACCTATTGAGTGCTTGCAGCAGAAGCTGGCTCATCGCAATGGCGACGATGGTTCCGATCGTCAGCAAAGTCGGTTGCTTTTGCAAATCGATGCCAAATGCCATGGCAATTCCAAAGGTGACTAGCCCTGATATAAGAATTGCCAATTCCGCTCGTCCGAGAGTTTGTTTTGTATTGAGCTTTTGGATTATCGGTCCACGGAAATTGTCTACCACACTTCCGGAAGACAGGAACGCATGCGCCTTATAGACAGAGTGAGCTACAATATGGAGTACGGCTACACTGTACAAACCCAAACCACATTCCATGAGCATGAAACCCAGTTGCGCAGAAGTGGAATACGCCAGCGATTCTTTGATATTGGTTTCCGTCATCATCATGAGAGATGCCACTGTTACAGATAAAAGACCCGTGAGAATGAGTACGGTCCAGGCCCAGCTTACGTGGGTAATCATGGGGCTGACACGCAAGAGCAGGAATGCGCCAGTATAAATGAGTCCCGCATGTAATAGTGCCGAAACCTGCGTGGGGGCCTCCATAACTTGAATAAGCCAACCATGCAGGGGAAATATCCCGCTTTTTAAAATAGCACAAAGCACAATCAGGCCTGTTGCAATCTGCAAGCTGGCAGGAAGACTTCCGTGCCACGCGTGCATCCACTGTGCGATTCCTGAAAAATCTGCCCTTCCGGTGGTCCGTGCTAGCAGAAGAAAAGCGGTGAAAAGGCTCACGTCGGCGATCCGCGAAAACAAATATTTTTTGCGTGCGGCTATTACGGCGATCGGACGTTCGCGATAGAATACCAATAACTGATGTAAAAACAGACTGGCGGCGGCAAATGAAATCCAGAATCCCCAGATATTATCTGTCACAATCAGCACTAGAAATGCGCCAACTGTCAGACTCAGCCACCTGTGGAACCGTCCCTCATGGGCATCCCCTACCATATACGAAGCAGAGTATCGAGAAACAATCATTCCCATGAAGGAGACCAACACGAACATGACAAGAGTCAATGGATTAACCAATATTCGGATGGCAAATGAGTTTAATCCCCATGGTAGATGGATCGACAGATAGGTCTGTGAATGCTGTATTATCACCACATACATTGCTGTTGCTGCGATGCCACAAAGCAGCGCAAACCAATTGGCACCGTTGCTAAGCGTCTTGACCCAGCGCGCATGATGGTCCGCGCGGAATCCAATAAGAAAACCCACCAACAGCAACGGCCATGGTGCAACCAACATAAAAAAAGAGGATGCGATATTCGCAATCATACGCAACTCCTGCGTGAAATCTGAAATGTAACCCAGTGACCGCTTGCTGCAGTCTTGCGAAGTGAACAGTAACCTGTATATCAATAAATAATAAGTTAAGATTTCTAACTATGATGTTTTACTTATATAAATGGGTTATGAGCCGACGCTCTAGCCCGTTGCTATCACGTAGATTGCAGGAGTGACGGGCGGATTGGTACGGTGGAGCTGCTGATGACGGTCGGAGTGTTTTACCGCAAGGGGTCGTTACGGTTGGGTTGAAGGGGCTATCCTCACGATTGCGGCGACTTCATCGCCACCTGTGGATCAGTCGCTACAATCCTCCAACAGGAGCCAAAGCATCGGCACATAGATCCAGCCAATGGCAAACAGGTGTCTCACTCCCGCTTTGAAGGTGCATCTGGCAGCCGACGTTGGCCGTGGCGATGCAGTCCGGCTGCCCTGCCTGCAAAGCCTCCAGTTTCTGATGGCGTAGCAGCTGGGACAGCATGGGCTGCAAAATAGAGTAACTGCCTGCCGAACCACAACAAAGATGGCTATCGTGGACACTGGTCAATCGGTAACCGGCTTGTTGCAGGAGCGTTTCGACCCCGCCTTGCAAGCGCTGGGCATGTTGCAGGGAACAGGGGGCGTGGAAGGCGACTGTACCGCGATTAGCGGCCACGAAAGGAATTTCCCCGGCGCGCTCCAGGAGCCATTCACTGGGATCGCAGGCCAGAGCGGCTACACGCGCGGCCTTTTCAGCATAGTCCGGGTCGTTTTGTAGCGCCTCCCCATATTCCTTGACCATGCTGCCACAGCCGCTGGCGCTGACCAGAATGGCTTCAGCGCCAGCTTCGATCAGCGGCCACCAGGCATCGATGTTGCGACGCATGTAGTCGTGGGCTTCGCTGTGGGCGCTGAGGTGCAGGCTGAGGGCACCACAGCAACCGGCACTGGCTGGCATATCGACAGTCACCCCGAGGGTGCCGAGTATCTGCGCCAGCGCCGCCCCGGTCGCGGGGGTCATCACGCTTTGCACGCATCCGGCGAGGGCAATGACCCGGCGCGTCGTATGGACCGTGGCCTGGGGCGCCGTGAGCCGAGGCTTGGGCAGGGTCGGAATCTGGCGCGCCAAAGCACCCGGCAACAGGGGCTTAAAGGTGTTACCGAGCCGCACCAATAGACGGAAGCGCTCGGGATGGGGGACGATGGCGCGCAGCAGGCGGCGCTTCACCCGCTCCAGTGCCGGACGATCCACTTCCGCTTCGAGATGCGCGCGGCCGATTTCCGCCAGCCGCGCGTAGCGCACACCGGAAGGACAGGTGGTTTCACAAGCGCGGCAGGTGAGGCAACGGTCCAGATGTTCCAGGGTGTGTTCCGTGGCCGGAGCACCGGCGAAAAACGCTTTGATGAGGTAGATGCGACCACGCGGACCATCCAGTTCATTGCCGAGAATCTGGTAGGTGGGGCAGGTGGCGGTGCAGAAGCCGCAGTGGACGCAACTGCGCAGGATAGCATCGGCTTCGGTCACGCTGGGGTCATTTTGGAAGCGGGGGGCGATATGGGTTTGCATGGGCAGACCTCAGAGGGTGGCGTAAAGACGGCCAGAATTGAGTATGGCGCGCCGATCGAAGGCTGCCTTGAGCCGTTGTTGCATGGCCAGCAGCGGCGGTGTGAGGGGATGAAAGACCTCACCACGGCGATCTCCACCACGAAACAGGGTGGCGTGACCACCGTGCTCCGCCGCCAACTGCCGCAGGGCCGTCGCATCACGGGCACCACGCAGCCAGCGTTGGCCGCCGCCCCATTCGATGAGGATCTGATCCCCGAGCGGCAAGGGCGGTGTGGCCGGGGCCACGGCCAGACGCCACAAGGGCGCGTCCCCCTGAAAAAAAACGTGTCGCTGTTCGCGCAGGGTCACCCAGAAGGCCGCCGCCTCGGCATCGGGCAACCTTTCGCCGCCCAGCCGGGTCTGCGCCGCCCGCACGGCGCTTCCGGTGCCGGAAAGACGTATATACAGGTGCTCGCCATCATACGCCGTAGCGGAGAGCGGCAGGGGCTGTCCAGCCCAGTGATTCATGCGTTGGACGGCAGTAACGGGGTCCATCGGCCGCACCAGAGTCACGGTACTATCGGGGCGCGGCAGCACCTTGAGGCTCACCTCGAGCAGGACGCCCAGGGTGCCGAGCGCACCCACCATCAAACGGGAAACATCATAACCGGCGACATTTTTCATGACCTGCCCGCCGAAGCGCAGGATCTCGCCCTGTCCGTTGAGGATGCGCATGCCCAGCACCGTATCGCGGGCCGACCCGGCGTAGGGACGGCTCGGACCGGAAAACCCACAGGCCAGCGTGCCGCCGATGGTCGCGGCGGGTCCGAAGTGCGGGGGTTCGAAAGGGAGCATCTGCCCGGCTTCCGCGAGTTGTGCCTCCAGTGCTTGCAAGGAAGTGCCCGCGCGCAGAGTGATGAAAAGCTCGTTGGGCGCGTAGTCGATGATGCCCCTGTGGCCACCGAGATCGAGCAGATCGCATGCCGGCGTTTGGCGGCCATAGAACGTCTTGCTCCCGCCACCGCGAATAGCGAGCGGTTGGGATCTGGCGTGGGCCTCTTGTACGGCCATCTGCAAGGTCTGGCTCTGATCTATGTCAAAAACGCTCCAGTTCGGGGAAAGGCAACTGGCCATGATGCACATGCATGGCCCCCAACTCGGCGCAGCGATGCAGGCTGGGCACGGCCTTTCCGGGGTTGAGGCGACCTTCGGGGTCGAAGGCGTGTTTGATGCGATGCAACTGCGCCAGTTCGGCGGCGTTAAACTGAACGCACATGCTGTCCAGTTTCTCGACACCGACGCCGTGTTCGCCGGTGACGCTGCCACCGACGGCCACGCAGAGTTCAAGGATGCGGCGCCCAAATTCCTCAGCAGCGTGCAACTGTCCCTCGGCATTCGCGTCGTAAAGGATCAGCGGGTGCAGATTACCATCGCCCGCGTGGAAGACATTGGCGACCCGCAGTCCGTATTCGGCGGACCAGGCGGTGATTCGCCCTAGCACCTCTGCCAGACGCTGGCGCGGAATGGTCCCGTCCATGCAGTAATAATCCGGAGCCAGACGCCCCACCGCCGGAAAGGCCGCCTTGCGGCCTTTCCAAAGCAGCAGACGGGTCGCGGCATCCTCAGCTATGCGGATAGCGCGGGCGCCGTAGCGTTGGAGTAGGGTTTCTACCTCCCGCACCAGCTCCTCCAGTTCCACGGCGGGGCCATCCAACTCACACAGGAGGATGGCTGCGGCATCGCGGGGATAACCGGCATGGACAAAATCTTCCGCGGCTTCGATGGCGAGCCGATCCATCATCTCCAGGCCGGCAGGAATGATGCCCGCGGCAATGATGGCGCTGACCGACTCCGCTGCCGCCTCGACACTAGAAAAGGCCGCCAGCAGGACGAGGACATGCTCCGGCACCGGCAACAAACGCACCGTGCATTCCGTCACCACGCCCAGCAATCCTTCGGAACCGGTCATTAGCGCCAGCAGATCGTAGCCGGGGCTGTCGAGAGCCTGACTGCCGATCCGCAGGGTTTCGCCCGTGGCGGTCAGCACGTCCAGTTCCAGGAGATTGTGGACGGTAAGCCCGTATTTCAGGCAATGCACGCCGCCGGAGTTCTCCGCTACATTGCCGCCGATACTGCAGGCGATTTGCGAGGAGGGGTCGGGCGCGTAGTACAGACCCAAGGGGCGAGCCGCTTCGCTGATGGCCAGATTACGCACGCCCGGCTGAACCCGAGCGGTACGGTTCTCCCGGTCGATGGCGATAATATGATGCAAGCGGGCCAGACTGAGAAGCACCGCGTCACGGATCGGACGCGCGCCCCCGGAAAGACCCGTACCCGCGCCACGTGGCACTACCGCCACGCCGTGACGCTGACAGATTTGCAAGACCGCCTGCACGCCCTCCCGGTCCGTGGGCAATACCACACAAAGCGGCAACTCGCGCAGTACCGAGAGGCCGTCGCATTCATATGGCCGTAGATCTTCCGCACTACGCAATACCGCATCCGCAGACAGGGCCGCCTGCAATTCCACAAGGAGGGCGGTACGGTCGGGGGACGCGGGCATGCTGGGCCGGCACCTCACGCAGGAGCGTCGCCGCGCAAGAGGCGGCGGGCGAGGGCGAGGCTCCCGGCATCCCCCACATTGCCGGGGAAAATCACCACCGGCAGTTGGGGGGTGCGAGGATGATCGGCAGGGCAGACCACCACCGAGCAGCCCGGCAGTATCTGCCCCATGACCCGCGCCATGCGCAGGGCGAGACCGTCGCTGAGGACATCGTTGGAAGTGATACCGCCCTTGCTGACGAGGAAACCGAGATCCTCCGGCAAGCTTCGGACGACCTCCATCAAGAAGGCCGACACCGCCTCCCCAAAGGCCAGACGGGCAGCTTGATCGGCAAAACGGCGCTCCCCACGGCTGGTGTAGATGACGACATCCAGCCCTTTGCCGTGAGCCGCCGCCGCTCGCCGCACAATGGCCTCCAACTGCGCAGGGCGCTGCGCTCCCTCACAATCTTTCACATCGACCTCTATAGCCTCCAAACCGGGTTCCAGGAGCAGACATTCCAGTTGCTCCGTGGTTTTGCGCACGTGCGAGCCGACGACGATGGCACCGGCCCGGCCACCGCGCACCAGTTGCGCCATATCCTTGGCTGCCACAGGCTGCGGCGGCAAGTCCGCCAGCGCCGTCAGCAGGCTGGCGGCACTACGGAAGAGAAAACGCTGGCCTTGTGCCGCGGCAGCCCGTAAATCCCGGGCAAAAGCGGCGAGATCCGCGGGCTCCACCGCATCCACCACGGCGCAAACGTTGTCCCTCAGGGCCAGCAGACGCGGCAGGCAGCCCGCGCGCAACTCCGCCAGCGTGAAGCGCTCCACCGCCGCCGCCGGAATCCGTCCCTGGGTCTTCTCCTCCACGTAGTCCGGCAGAAAGCCGTGATGGAAGGCAAACACCGAATCCTTCGCAAATTCGGTCTCATGGGCGGGCGTTTCCACACCGTTCTGGCGCACGTAATGCACGCCGTCCCGCGTGATGCGTCCGCCCTCAAAAAAGGCGGGGACGAGAAAATGGGCGTCGAAAGGCCCCAACTCCTCGGTCATCACGTCGGTTTCCACCGGATAATGGCCACGCAAAGTGGAGTCGGAACGACTCACCAGAATAGGCCGCACCGCCCGCCCCGCCGATGCCGCCCGATCCAGCGCCACCCGCAGATTCCGGCAGATGTCGCGGATCACCGCCGCCGCCCGCTCCCCCACCATGCCCCGGGTGTTGCTGAGGATGAAAAAGAGCGGGGCCGGATCGCTCAGGGCGACGCCCAGCGTTTCCACATCCCAGCGGGTGAGCAGCAGGCACGAATGCACGGTCTGCGAACCCGTGGGATCGTCGTCAATGATGATGATTTTGTTGTCGGCATCGGCCATTCGTTGGGATCCTTATCCGGCGTTGAGGCCGTGGATCTTACCGACGATACTCTCGACGGTCATGCCGTTGAAGGCCATGAGCTCGGCCGGGGTGGCCGTGGTCTCACCGCGCAACCAGGCCAACACATCGCGCTGCCTCGCCCGACTGCGCAGCAGCACCGGCTCCAGCGCTCCGGAAGTGCCGCCGGTGATGCCCAGCAGTACATCACCGGCGAAGAGGTCGTGAAAGTCGGCGTCGCACATGAAGTCCTTATCCGCCTCGGAAACCGTATGCGCGGCCACATCTATCGGGCGGTAAAGCTGGCGGGGGTTGATCACCGACACGATCCGCACCCGGTATCCCTCCTTCTCCAACACCTGCCTGGCGGCGAAAACCGGTAGCAGGACCAGATCCCCGGTCACTGCCAGGGTCACAGTGCCACGGCTGCCCGTACCCGCATCGTGCAAGAGCGTCGCCCCCTTGCGCACCGCCTCCCGCGCCTGTGTCATGGTCAGCCGCACCGGCAGTGGACTCTTGGAAGCGATAATGACCATCGACTTGTTGACGCTGTTCACCGCGTACTCGTAGGCGGCCTGAATGGCGTTGGCATCCGTGGGATAAAGCAGGAAGACATTGCCGCTGCGCATCTGAGCGGCAAAGTAGTTCTCGATCTCCGGGCGCTGGTGGGTCCAACCGTTGCGGCCCTGCTCCAGCGCTCCGGCGGTGAACATACAGACGGTGGACGGGGTCTTGCGCCGCAATTCCGCCATCGCCTGCGCGACCGTCTGCATGATGGGCCAGCCATTGATGGCAAAGGATTCATAAGACAGCCACAAGGAACGGCTGCCGAAAAGGGCCAACCCCGCCGCCAAACCCGCGCAGGCATCCTCGTTCAGGGGTTCATAGACCTGTCCGCCAGGCTGCTGGTTGTAAAGCGGGTCCTCTGTGGGATGGCGGATTTTCAGGGCGTCATTGATGTTCTTCATGGCCGAGGCTTCGTTGCCGTCGGCATTGGTCACCACGAAGCGCGGGTCCTGCTGCCCCAGCCAAGCCACCAACGCGCCCATGGCGGTGGCGGGCACGACCTGCTCGCCCAAGGCGAAATCCTGCAGGGGAAATTCGCCCAGCTTGGCAATTTCCAGCACTTGCTCGGTCACCGCTGTCTTGGCGGCGGGGCCACCCCCGGCACGCGCGAAGTTTTCGCGCACCAGCGCCCAGGACTCGGGACTGAGGGCGCGACGCTCCAGGGCGCTCTTGATTTCCGGGGAGTCCGGAGTGTCTTTGGGATACAGATTGTGGGATTTGGCCCCCAGCACATGCACACCAGCACCCTTCATCTGCTTGAGGATAAAGGCGGTGTGACGTCCGCTCAGGGCATTATCCGCCGCCTTGGCCACACCGGCCAGCACGGCTTCCATGAAGGCCAACCGCTGGCCAAAGGAGAAGCGCGCGGAGTCGACATAGGCACCTTCCTGACCGGCATCGTCGAAGTCCCTGGCATCCACCAGGATGACTTCGTCGAAGTCATGGGCGTGCCAGTAGGCGATCATCTCGTCATTCGTCATCAGGGAAACCATGGAGTGATGTTCCTGGCTGAAACCATTCCAGACCAGCACCGGCAGGTAGTTGGTGACCCGCGGATAAGCGAAGTGGAAGTGCTTCATGGCGCTCAACACATAAGGCTCCCCAAAACCGCCATCACCGATGGTCACCGGGAAGAGGGTGCCAGGGTGCAGCAACGCGCCCGCCATGGCAAAGTGCTGTCCCTGCCCCAATGGGCCCGCGGGAGCCAACAGGCCAGGGATCGCCCCGGAGAGATGGCCAAGCAGGCCATGCTGTTCGCGGAAACGCGCCATCATGTCGTTCATGTCGCGGATACCCATTTCCTCCAGGGAGCGGTCGAGGAACATGGCGCTGTAGAAACCGGGGGCGTGATGACCCACTTCGGTGACAATGTTGGTGTGGCCGAGCATCACCAGCGCGGCATACGCCTCCGCACTGGAGGCAAAGCCGCCAGGATGTCCGGAGGACTTGGCGGCGCAGATCTGCAAAGTGCAGTAACGCAGGGCGTCAGCCATGAGCAGGGTCTGGTAGACGGCTTCCATGGCCGCAGGATTGGGAATGGCCTTGTGTCCGGCGGCAATGGCGGCACTACGACCATACTCCGCGAAATTCGGCCAGGATTCACCAAAATGGAACATGCCGGCGCAAAAGGCGGGGGCGCTGTCGGGCAAGGCGGTATGGGCGGTCATGTGCGGTCATCCTGTGACAAAAAGAAATTGCATACACTCTAAGCAAGACTGTATGATTCCGCAATGGGCAATCGTTTCCACAATACGGAATATTTTATGTCAACATCTACCACCGACAGGAACTCCTCCATCCAGGTCATCGCCCGCCTGCGTGCTCTGCTGGACGCCCTCGCGGCGGAGGGGGGCAGCGCACCACTTAAAATACTCGCCGCCATCACCGGGCTCGCACCCTCCACCGCCTTCCGCATTCTGGCGTCCGCGCAGGATAACCAACTGATCGCCCGCGACGCTGGCGGCCATTACCGCTTCGGCCCGCGCTTGCAAGACTGGGCGCAGCTAGCCCATGGCCGCAGCGACCTGCGCGCCATCGCCCGGCCTATCATGGCTTGGCTGCGCGATCAGGTGCAGGAGACGGTGAACCTCACCATCCAGGAGGGCGACGAAGTTGTCTATGTAGAGCGCGCCACCTCGTCGCGGATGATGCGGGTGGAGCAGGTGATTGGCAGTCGCGCGCCGCTACACACCACCGCTGTCGGTAAGCTCATGCTGGCGCTGAATGGCGAAGCTGCTGTCCGAAGTTATGCCAACCGCACCGGCTTACCGGCGCTTACTGTACATACCCTGTGCCAGGCCGATGCCCTCTGGAAAGATGCCCGAAGCGGACTTGAACGTGGCTACGCGCTGGACAATGAGGAAGCCGAGATCGGCGTCGGTTGTCTCGGCGTGCTGCTCCGCAACCGATTGCCCTGGAATGTCGGCCTCAGTATCTCCGCGCCTATTGAGCGTCGCCAGGAAAGCTGGGTACCGATGCTACAGGACGCTGCCCGGCGGATAGACAGGGCCCAACAGAAAAATTTAGTACCATCAATAAGTTGAATGGCTTATAGGTTACGTAGCGTGATAGGCAACGAGTAAACCCTATTGAAGAGCTTGAACAATATGGGGGAGTCTGACTTCTCTGGTCCATGCATCATCGGTTCCGGCTCCTCGCCTTCCCAATGCGAGGTCGCCGCCCGATGCTGTCACTAGTAGTTAGGCAAGATATCTCGGTTCCCAAACAAGGGGCGGGTATGTATATGCCTGGTTCGCAGAACACGCCGATCTGCCTGCACATTTGCATTAGCACATGCGGGCATGTTGCCTTTCGCAAGAGTGACAGCGTCGGCACTCAGTACTAACCCGTTTTCGTGACTCAATGGCTGGCCTACACACGATCTGGTGATAACTGCCGTTTTTAGATTGAAATGCTAGCTGATGGGCACCCTCAATTACGTTTAATCTTTGTTAAATACAATAGTAAATATATTTAACTTTTAGTAATCATTTACTTCCCCCATACTTCACTCCAGTCAACGTCCTCTATGCGCACTGACGGATCCGATGAAGAGTATTTTTTCCTGTGATATCGGGCGCGAGCCATGAGGTCCCGTGACAAACGCAATGAGTGTTCCGGATGATCCGGACTTGAATGGAGCAATGGGAGGTTTTATGTCGCTTTTCAGGCAGATGGTAAGACCCACAGAAGACTTGAGGCTTTCGGCTTTCGAACTTGCACAGAACATTGATGCCATTTCGTCAAAGGAGGCGCCGTTCCATGACGAATTCAATGGCGCCCACGCACGGGCGGCAGGGCATTATGTCTGTGTACGTTATCACCGCAATCAAGAACCGTCTCATCTCAGCATCTATGAAGCGCGCCGTTACTTAGCATGGCTCCGTGCCGGTCATGTTGGAACCCACTGGAATGTGGCGGATTGACCAAATGAAGTCGGGGTTGCCATGGCAACCCCATGGCCTGTATTTTTTTGGGGAGTCATGCCATCAAATGCGTGAGATAGAGCATGCAAAATATTCGCGTTTAAAAAACGCCATCTACAATGGTTCACGCGTGGCCCTACTTACTCAGCACGGCAAGGAGAAAGTCGTCGCTCCTATACTGGCCTCCGCCATTGGTTGCGATGTTGTCCTGGTGACAGGCTTTGACACGGACCAGCTGGGTACCTTTACCCGCGACATCCCCCGTGCTGGTACCCAGATCGAGGCGGCGCGGAAAAAGGCCCGCATCGGTATGGATCTGGCGCATTTACCCCTGGGGCTCGCTAGCGAGGGCAGTTTTGGGCCGGACCCATTTACCGGGCTGTTTCCCTTAAACGTAGAGATGCTCGCCTGGATCGACGATACGCTCGGGATCGAAGTGGTGGGTGTTGCCTCGGGTAGAACCAACTTCTCTCATCTGCTCGCTGCCAACTGGGAGCAGGCCGAGACATTCGCCCGTGCGACAGATTTTCCCGAGCATGGAATGGTAGTGCGCCCGCGCCATGAGGACGACTCCCGCGTCCGCAAAGGGATTGCCGACTGGGCATCACTGCGCGAGGCCTTTTTCTGGGCCTGCGGCGAGGCGGACAACGGCTGCGCCTTCCTGGAAAGCGACGTGCGTGCCCATATGAATCCCATGCGCATGGAGATTATTGCTTCGGCCACACGGGATCTCGCACGCAAGCTTTGCACCCCATGCCCGATCTGCAACACGCCCGGCTTCCAGATCGTGGAGCGCATCCCCGGCTTGCCTTGTGAGGATTGTGATTCCCCGACGCGGGACACCCGGGCGGACATCCACTGTTGTGCCAGGTGTGGCCATCAGGTCACGCTGGAACGCCCGGAGAAGGCCGCTCCAGCGGGCCACTGCGACTGGTGCAATCCGTGAATCAGAAACGGCATGGCAGCCATGTGTCGGCAGCCCGAATTGAGGAGTATCCCATCATGACAACGATTACCGAGGCAGTGCGGGATGTTCCAATAGCACGTTTGTTTCTTTTCGTGCGGAGAACAGACGACCTTGCCAGTGCCTGCCAGCAGGTCGATGAGTTTCTTGCGTTTTGTCGCAGTCGCCAAAACGATTCCTTTACCAATGAACGTTTCTTGGGCGCCTGGGTGGATAAGCACACAGTCACCAACCTTCCTCAAGAATGGGTACGGCCATTGTCAGCCGCACAGACCCTTCTTCTAACAATGCGGGAAATTTTTGCCTTGTGGGGTATCTGGTCAGTCGCCTCGATCGAGGCGGTATGCCGGGAGACCAATGAGGGGATGGCGTTTTCCCATAACCTACTGCTTGATGCACTGATTGCGCTTACGCAGGGAGACACCGGAACCGTTGGCGCTTATTCACCGGTCTTCGCGCGTGGCACCCCCATGGAACAAGTGCATGCCGAGATCAAGCAACTGAGTCTTCGCTATCCGCTTCGGATTGCCGACCCGATTTATTGTGACCCGGATACGGGTGCTTTGTCCTTACAGGACGAACTGTCATGCCATTGAAAAAATGAACACGGTAAAACCCGACCCGGATGGTTATACTCCGACTTTATGCGCCAGGAAGGTACCCATGGTGAAGCGACTGACGCTCATACGCCCCGACGATTGGCATCTCCATCTTCGGGATGGCGCGATGATGGCGGCGGCACTCCCCGACACCGCGAGGTGCTTTGCGCGCGCCATTGTCATGCCCAATCTTCAACCCCCCATCACGACAGTCGATTTGGCGCAGGACTATCGCGACCGCATCCTCGCGGCACTCCCAGCGGATATGCGCTTCGAGCCGCTCATGACCCTTTATCTCACGGACAATATGCCGGTGTCCGAGATCGGGAAGGCCAGAGCAAGCGGCTTCGTGCACGCGGTCAAGTACTACCCAACCGGGGCGACCACCCATTCCGAGCATGGCGTGACCGATCTGAAGCGTGCCTATTCAGTGCTCGCGGCGATGGAAAAGCAGGATCTGCCGTTGTTGCTGCACGGCGAAGTGACCGATCCGACCGTGGACGTGTTTGACCGTGAGGCGGTGTTCATTGACCGGCACCTCATGCCCTTGACGCGCGATTTTCCCGGCCTGCGCATGGTGCTGGAGCACATCACCACACGCGCGGCGGTCGAGTTCGTTCGGCAGGCCCCCGACAACGTCGCCGCGACGATTACCGCACACCATTTGCTGCTCAACCGCAACGCGCTATTCGAGGGCGGGTTACGGCCACATTATTACTGCCTGCCGCTCCTGAAGCGGGAGACGCAGCGCTCAGCGCTTATCGCCGCCGCCACGAGCGGCAACCCGAAGTTTTTTCTCGGCACCGACAGCGCGCCGCATCCGCGCCAGGCCAAGGAGTCCGCCTGCGGCTGTGCCGGCATCTATAGCGCGCATGCCGCAATGGAACTGTATGCCGAAATTTTTGAGCGCGCCGGTGCGCTCGACCGCCTGGAGGCCTTCGCGAGCTTCCACGGACCCGATTTCTACCGACTGCCGCGCAACAGGGACACCCTCACCCTGGAGCAGCGGATCTGGACGGTGCCCGAAGAACTGCATTTCGGGCAGGACACGGTGGTGCCATTGCACGCCGGCAAAACGATGGCGTGGGCAGTGCTGACATAAGCCAGCAGCGTGTCGGCCGCCAGGATTCCGTAAATTTCCGCTGTATTTTGCCGCGGCTTACACATACTCAGGAGGGTAATGATGTCTGACAACCGCAGAAGCAAAACCATCACGCAGGGCGTGCAACGCTCGCCCAACCGGGCCCTGCTGCGTGCGGTGGGGTTTGGTGATCGGGACTTCGACAAACCTATCGTCGGCGTGGCGAATGCGCACAGCAGCATCACCCCTTGCAATATCGGCATCGGCGCGCTTGCCACGCGTGCGGAAGCGGCACTCAAGGCGGCTGGGGCGATGCCGCAAACCTTTGGCACCATCACCATTTCCGATGGTATTTCGATGGGTACCACCGGCATGAAATATTCGCTGGTGTCACGCGAAGTGATTGCCGACTCCATTGAAACGGTGTGTCAGGGCCAGAGCATGGACGGCGTGCTCGCCCTCGGCGGCTGCGACAAGAACATGCCGGGCGCAATGATCGCCATCGCCCGCATGAACATTCCGGCAGTTTTCGTTTATGGCGGCACCATCAAGCCGGGCCACTACCGGGGCCAAGATCTGACCATCATGAGTGCCTTTGAGGCGGTGGGGCAATACACCGTCCATAAAATTGACGACGAAGAACTGCTGGAAATCGAGCGTCGCGCCTGCCCTGGCGCGGGCTCCTGCGGCGGCATGTATACCGCCAACACCATGTCTTCCATCTTCGAAGCCATGGGCATGAGCTTGCCGTACTCCTCCACCATGGCGACGGAGGATGCGGAAAAAGCGGAGAGTGCGGCACAGTCCGCAGAGGTATTGGTAAGCGCCATCCGAAAGCAAATCCTGCCGCGCCAGATATTGACGCGGCAGGCGTTTGAAAACGCCATTGCGGTGGCCATGGCCGTGGGCGGCTCCACCAACGCGGTATTGCATCTGCTGGCCATTGCGCATGCGGCACAGGTACCACTCACCCTTGATGATTTCGAGGCCATGCGTGGGCGTGTGCCGGTACTCTGCGACCTGAAACCATCGGGCCGTTACGTCGCTACCGATCTGCATCGCGCGGGCGGCATTCCCCAGGTGATGAAAATACTGCTCGCCCACGGCGTGTTGCACGGCGATGCGCTGACCATCAGCGGTCAGACGCTTGCAGAAGTTTTGCAGGATGTGCCGAGCGAAGCGCGTACGGATCAGGAGGTGATACGCTCGTGGAACAATCCCATTTATGCCCAAGGGCACCTTGCCATCCTGAAGGGGAATCTCGCGCCGGAAGGTGCTGTGGCGAAAATAACCGGCTTTATAACGCACAAGATTACTGGTCCGGCACGGGTTTTTGAATCCGAGGAGTCGTGCATGGAAGCGGTCCTGGCGCAGAAAATCAAGCCCGGCGATGTCGTGGTCATCCGCTACGAAGGACCCAAAGGCGGCCCCGGCATGCGCGAAATGTTGTCTCCCACCTCGGCGATCATCGGTGAAGGACTGGGCGATTCGGTCGGCCTCATTACCGACGGTCGCTTTTCCGGGGCGACATACGGCATGGTGGTCGGTCATGTCGCGCCGGAAGCTGCAGTGGGGGGCACGATTGCCCTCGTCATCGAGGGCGACTCGGTGACTATAGATCCCGAACAGCGTTTGCTGCAACTCAATGTGTCTGATGAAGAAATAGAACGCCGCCGCGCCGTCTGGCAAGCACCCGCACCGCGCCACACGCGCGGTGTATTGGCGAAGTACGCCAAATTGGTTTCCTCGGCCAGTAAGGGGGCCGTAACAGATTGAACGTTAGAAACGAGAGGCTGTATGCGCTGATGCGGCGCGCGTCAGTCGGTCGCTTACGGCCTGCCAGTCGGCGCCGCTGGGTGGTGCCTCGATCAGCAGACCATCGAGCCCTTGCTGATCCAGAGCGCGCAACTGCGCGTAGAGTTCGCGGGCCCACCCTGTCGGATGCGGCGGCATATGGTGCCGGAGACAGGATTCGGGCAGCTGCGTGGCGGACATCGCCAGCACTCCGATGCGTTGCCCCTGCCTGAGGCGCCGGCATATTTCCGCTTTCAGATGCCCCGTCGGCACCAAGTAGAGAGGGGTTCTTGGGGCGTAATGGGAGCGCAGCATCCCCGGTGCCCGTGGCGCATTGTTTTCCGGTGATGCGACGGGCTGCTCCAGGACAGCTTCGATCTCAGCAATCGTAATCGCGCCTGGACGCAGCAGCCGGGGCTGCTGCCCGCTCAGGTCGAGAATGGTGGACTCAATGCCGACCCGACAAGGTCCGCCATTCAGAAGGATATCCACGGCATCGCCTAGCTCCTCGCGCACGTGTGCTGCGGTGGTGGGGCTTATCTGGCCAAAAAGGTTGGCCGAAGGAGCAGCGATGCCGCCGCCAAAAACTTCGAGCAGCGCCAGGGCGAGGGGATGATCGGGAACTCGCAATCCTACCGTATCCTGACCGCCGGTCACCATATCGGGCAAACGGCAGGCGCGGCGCAGGATCACGGTGAGTGGACCTGGCCAATAACGCTGCGCGAGGCGAAAGGCCGCTGGCGGAATATCCCTGGACCATCGGCCAAGAGGGTCACTATGCGCCATGTGAACGATCAGCGGATGGTCGGCTGGCCTGCCCTTTGCCGCAAAAATGCGGGCCACGGCTGCGGGGTTTTCCGCATCGGCCCCGAGGCCGTAGACCGTCTCAGTGGGGAAGGCGACGAGGCCACCACGGTGCAGGACAGCCGCAGCTTCCTGCACTGTGGCGCGAAATTTCTTACTCGAAGTCATGGTTTAGTTGCTCCCCGCCGCGGCTGGCAGCGCCGAACGCTGGTCATGAGAGGACCACTCCCACCGCTGCCGGTAGAGTCTCAGCCAGACAGTGTTTCGGCCAATAAAGACTAGATTTGGGTTGTAGGTGGGCGGGTGTATCTCTTTGTCTTCAGCCAGCGCCCTGTTCACATCACACAGAATGGCCCTCTGATTCATTCATGCGCAGCACAGTTTGCGTTAGAGTTCGCTTTTGGCGTGGCGTGGGTGGCCGCAAGCCGATTGGCCAAGCCGTGAAGAAACGGACCAATGGCCGTCCACGCGGGTGCCTGGTGCCCCGGCCGATGCGGCACCCGCTCCACCGGACAGTCCAGCCAGTGCGCCACGTCTGCGACGTTATCCATAAGCAGATCGGTCATCGGCCCCGCTTGATTGAGCACCACGCCAACCAGTGGTAATGCCCGGTGCTGTAATACCTCCACAGTGAGCAGGGTGTGGTTGATGACGCCGAGGCGATCGGCGGCTACTACCAGCACCGGCAGCCGCAGTGCGGCGGCCAAGTCGGCGTTGGTAGTTCCCGCCGCCAGCGGGGAGAGCAGGCCGCCAGCCCCTTCCACCAGCAAGAAGTCGTCTGCGCCAATGCCCGACTGGCAAGCGGTTACCAGTTGATCCAGATTCAGCGTCCGACCCTCCAGGGCAGCAGCCCGCTCCGGTGAGAACGCCGCCCGCAGTGGATAAGCACAAACCTGTTGCAGCGATTCGGTACTGCCCGCAGCCTCCCAGAGCGCGACAGCGTCCTGGGGCAGCAGGCCATCCTCGCCCGGGGCACACCCGGATTCCACCGGTTTGCGCGGGCGCACCAATAGGCCCCGCTGCACCAGGAGACGGGTCAGTGCCGCAGCCACCCAGGTTTTGCCGACGCCCGTGTCAGTACCAGTAACAAAAAGTCCGGTGAGGCCTGCCATATCCGACTCAACGGCGTATTGAATGCTTTTCATAAGCTTTCCATGGCGTAGTCGATGCTGATTTCTCTGTCTGCCACGGGCCGGAAACGCCGGTTGGTGAAGGCTGCATAGTCAGGGTGCCTATGGTAGGAATCAATCACTTCCGGTGCCGCAAAACGCACCTGCCAGCAGTAGCGGTATTGAGCGTGTTCTCTCATCGCCTTACCCGTAATCACTGACCGCACTCCCGGAATGGTGCTCAGCGTCTGCTGCCCCTCGATCATCATCGCGGTCACTTCTTTTTCAGAAATACCAATTACATTATGGATAATCAGGTGTTCCACGGGTGCCCAGGGTCGACAGCATGCCAACACCTCGGCGGCCCTCCCGGCAGCACCCCACACGCGCATACAGCGTTCGGCCTCGGCACTGATCGCCGCACCAACGCCCTGAACCAAATCCAGGTAGCCAGCACCCGGCGCCGATCTTGCCTGGGCGCGGATCGCCGCGTTCGCGGCTTCAGCCAAAGCTGTAAAATAGTTGATCTTGGCCACGCCATGGACAATGAGTCGCCGAAATTGGTCATCGTCGATCCGGACCCTGCAGTGGATTGCCAGCGGAATACCAAGTGCGCGGTTGATGCTGCGAAGGCGCTGAATATCCAGCTTGGCTTTACTATTTGGACAGATCTGTTCCGCTCCAATGGACACCTCGAGGAAGTCTACTCCCGTGCGCTCGACAAAGCCTTTCGCCTCGGCCACAGTGGTGTAGGGTAACGTGGCAGGATGCCCTTGGGCGTTTATATCCGTTGCATCCGGGATGTAACCCAAATCTCCTTCGACAGGCACACCGCAGGCGTGGGCCATCTCGACTACGGTCTTTGTATGCGCCAGGTTATCGGAGAAAGTCGACTGGGAGGCGTCCACCATCACGCCGTTGCAGCCCAGGCGGATGGCCCGCACCGCCGCCTCCAGGTTCGCTCCACGGTCAAGATGAAGGGCCACCGGTACCGAACTACGGCGAGCCGCTGCCTCCACCCCTGACATCAGCAGTTCGAAGGCGTAGTGCTCCAGTTGCGACTCGGCCAGAGAAAGGATTACGGGTGCGCGAGACCGCTCGGCAGCGGCCATGACGCCCTCAACGAACTCCAGACTCACGACGTCGAAAGCACCTACCGCGTATCCATGCGCATAGGCATGGTTCAGCAGATCTTTCATGTGCACCAAAGACATAACGCTATCCCCCGAATGAATCCTTTACGGAAAGATTTCCGTTCCGATCGTCGCATCACAGGATCCACCTCCTGTAATGCCTGACCCTGAACAAAGCGCTCACCCATCATCGTACGGCAGGTTTTTCATCGGGTGAGGCCCATGTAGAGGATCGGCAGCTTTTCGGGCAGCCTCTGCACGTGATCCAGAACCACATAGTTCTTCGCGCCAAAAATGCGGGATACATACTGGTCGGCTCTGGGATCGAGGCTCAGGCAGTAGGGAGCGATGCCCGCTTGAGTCAGCTCTTCCACCGCTTTCCTGGCGTCATATCGCAGGTATTGGGGATCGCGCACATCGTTATCTGCCGGCTCACCGTCGGTGATCACCAGCAACAGTTTTTTGTTGCTGGGCTGACGTTTCAAAATCGAGCCGGCATGACGGATCGCCGCGCCCATGCGCGTGGATAACTGTCCGCTCATACCTGCCAGGCGGGATTTGGCCTGATCGTTGTAAGACGCACCGAAATCCTTGTAGCGAAAATATTCCACATCGTGGCGGCCGTTTGAATCGAATCCATGAATGGCGAAGGGATCGCCGATCTTGTCGAGGGCATCGGCGAGCAGCACCGTGGCCTCACGTGCCAGTTGTAACACGGTGCTGTCCGAACCGAGCACCGGGTCATTGGTAGATTCGGATAAGTCGATCAGCAGCAGCACCGAAAGATCACGCACATTGCGCACATTGCGCATCATGATGCGCGGATCGGGCTGCTCGCCCATACGCATCTCGATCATGGCGCGCACAGCAGCGTTCAGGTCGATTTCGTCGCCATCCTCCTGCTTGCGCAGACGCTGCATACCTTGCGGCTGCAGGGCGTCGATCAGAAACTTGAGTCGGCCGATGATAGGTTTGTGCTTGGCCACAATTTCATTGATGGTCTCCAACGTGCCACTCTTGGCTCGCTTTTCCAGTACGGTGCACCACTCTGGGCGCTCCAACTGCATCTGGTAGTCCCACTCCGGGTAATGGTAGGGATCCGGCGGTGGCTCGCGCCCCTCTTGCTGGTTCAGACTGGTGGATTCCTCGTCGCGGAAAAATTCGCTGGATAGCACCCATATTTCGTTTGCGTCGTCGCCTGCGCCAGGTACGTCGAGGGCGTTGACCATTTCCATCACGCTGACGTACTTGCGGATTTGCTGCGTGGTGACGCCGGCGATCACCTGCCCGTCTGCGCGGATATCCTCGAACTCCCACATATAACGGTTGTCGTCGCGGTAGGGGATGTCCGGCAGGTCAGCAGTGGCTGAATAGGCCACACCGAGCTGCAGCATTTCCGCGGCAAGGCGCAGCCCGACCTCACGCGACCATTCGGTGGAGACCAGCCGTTCCTGTCTCTCGTTGAATATCTGGCGACCCATCGCCACCCAAGGGTGGTCATCGCGGTAATCCGGGTCCAGTAGTGCATGCGCCAAACGCGCCATCAAGGACGCGGCTTCATTGCCGGACGCTGGCGTTGCCGTGTGCAGCGGCAACCAAATTTGCCTGAGGCCAGGAAATTGCTTGAGGGCAATGGCTTCCACGCGCGCATCTTCGATCAGGCCAATGAGCGCACTTTGCAATGCACTCAGCCCGGTGCTGTCGAATTGGTCTGTGGTGTATACCTGATGGCAGGCCGCGTGGGCGGCACTGGCGCGGTATAGTTCAATGCCGGAAATGCACATTTCCTCACCTGACGGTAACTGCCACACCAGATCATCGTATGCATCGGGGAGATGTATGATGTACCCCTCGATCGAGGGGCGGTAGCCTTCGCGCTGCTCGAAGTCGCCGCTGGTGGGACGCATGAAGAAATCGCGGCCCCACAAGGCGCGCAAATACATGCCGATGCGGCGCTGCACATCGATGAACAGCGTGCCCTTGCGTTCCTTTTGCAGTACGCCGATGGATTCCGGGCTTTCCAGCGCGAAATATTTTGCCTGACCGTCGAAGTCGGTCTTGTGCGCCTGCGCACCCCACAGCGCCCAGCGCCGCAGCCCGCCCAGGGTGAGCTGGCCCAGGAGTGTGCTGAGGTGATCCAGCATCGGACGCACCCCGCGCGGCGCTTGCGCGAGCAGGGTGTCGAGCAAGTGCAAATAGCCACGGAACAGCTCCGGATCACCCAGTCGCGCAGCCGCCACAGGACTGGTAGAAAACATCGCGGCAATGACAGTAGCGCTGGTCTTGGAGTACATCTTGATGGCGGCGGCCAGCATTTCGTGAACGGCATCTTCGCCCAGCTCGCGTGCCACCGCTGGTGCGCTCTGAATGAACGACACCACTAGATCGGTGCCACGTCCCAGGGACTTCAGGCTGGTCGCGCCATTTAAATAGTAATTTTCCAGTCCACGCGGGGTGAATACCCGCGCTGCCTCATCCCAGGAGGCACGCAGCACCTCGCCGGCGTGCTCCCCGAGTTCGGCCAATATGTCCTGGTACTTTTCGAGTTCGACCGCCATTTTTGGCTCCGGATATCAGAAAAATGTACCCACCGCCGCGTCAAGCGCATCGCGCATGTCGGGGTCATCGGTGATCGGGCGCACCAACGTCACGCGGCACGCCGCCAGGGGTTCCACACCTTTTGTAATGAGGCTGCCGGCGTAGATCAGCATGCGCGTGGAGATACCCTCGTCGAGTCCATGTCCCTTGAGGTTGCGCGCGCGTTCGGCGATGGACACCAGCTTGCCGGCAATTTCAGCGCTGACGCCGGTTTCGTGGGCGACGATCTCGGTTTCTATGTCGTGTGCGGGATAGTTGAAATCCAGTGCACCGAAACGCTGTTTGGTAGACTGTTTCAGGTCTTTCATCAGACTCTGATAGCCCGGGTTGTAGGAAATCACCATCTGGAAATCGGGATGGGCCTGCACCAGTTCGCCCTTCTTCTCCAGCGGCAGCACACGCCGCGCGTCGGTGAGCGGGTGGATCACCACTGTGGTGTCCTGGCGGGCTTCCACCACTTCGTCGAGATAGCAGATGGCCCCAAAACGCGCGGCAATGGCCAGCGGGCCGTCCTGCCAGCGGGTGCCGGAAGCGTCGAGCAAGAAACGGCCGATCAGGTCGGATGCCGTCATATCTTCGTTACACGCCACAGTGATCAGTGGCTTACCCAGTTTCCACGCCATGTATTCAATAAAGCGCGTCTTCCCGCAGCCAGTGGGTCCTTTCAGCATCATCGGCATGCGTACCGAATAGGCGGCTTCGTACAGGTCGACTTCGTCGGCTACGGTGCGGTAATAAGGCATATTACGAACGAGATATTGATCAATTTCCGGTGACATTTTTCACTCCTGAAGCCAAAAATGAGGCATTTAATCAGGCCAAACCCGACGCGGGTGCAGCCTCTGGTGATGTTCTGAGCGAGGTGCAGAGGGCCGTTTTTCCTCAGTTGAGTTCGATAATGGCGGAGGCCTCTCGCCCGGACGGACCGTGCTCAGGGCATTCGGTTGGGCGTCTGGTGCCGCAGCAGCACACGCGTCTACTATCGGTGCCGACTCTTCGACTTGCTGCGCTTGAACCTGGCGTACCCCTTGCGCCAGTTTGGATCCCAATTTCTTCACAGGCATAAGACCTCCTCAATGATCGCTTCCATATCCGCTACGGCTGTTTGGGCGCGCTTGCCCAGTCCGTAGACGCTTACCCCTTCGACCGCAGCGCTGCGGTAAGCCGCACGCCGCTGCATGCCGGCCTGCAATATCGGTACGTCGAACTCCGCCAGGGCCTCGCGCATGGCGCGGGACAGGGCATTACGCGATTCCAGTTGATTCAGCACCAGTCCTGCGCGCAAGCCTGGATTCAACCGCCGGGACTCGCCTACCGCCGCTGCCATCCCCACGCTGGCCCACAGATCAATCGGGGAGGGCAACACCGGAATTAATATCACCTGAACCGAGCGCATCACCGCTGCGACCACGTCACCCTGAATGGCAGGCGGGCAGTCCACTACCACGTAGCGGTAGGTGCATGCCAGTTGCGTAATGGTAGCGAAGGGATCACGACCAGCCTGCGCCACCGGCGGCAGTCCGGCGTTACCATCTGCCATGGCGACCCACTGACTGATTGAACCCTGAGGATCGGCATCTACCAGGTGAGTAGAACCCCGCCGAGCCAAGCCCGCCGCGAGATTCAACGCCAGGGTAGTCTTGCCGGTACCGCCCTTTTGGTTGACTACCGCGATGATGCTGTCCGCCATGCTTGCCCCTGGTGCCGATTCTATCGGTCCGCCGGTTTAGGTTCTTTCCGTAACGGCCAGCGCTTCCATCTCGCCAGTGAAGCTGGAGTTGCGCTCGGCCAGCTCAGCCCGACCTTCGGTATCAATACTGATGTTGACGTAGGTTTTGCCGAAGCTCACATTCGGAAAGTAGCCCTCGCGTTTGGAAAGATCAGCCATTTGATCCAGAAAATGGCGTGTCTGAACGTAACTTCCAAACTCAAATCGCCAGTTCAGCGTGGGCAGACGTTCCTGTGGTCCTGATGAGGCCGCATTCAGATCCTTTACAGCGTTCATGATGTTGCTCCTTAATGCATCTCGATCAACAGGTGATCCAGGTCGCGCAAGTGACCCAATTCCTCTTGCAGGAGGCCGGCGAACAGGGCTTGTAACTCTTCTGCGCGCATGCGGGCGCAGTAGTGGGCCGCTTCTTCGTACAGGCGGATCACGTCGATCTCCAGCCCGCGATCGATCAGTAGCATCTCCTCCAGGGATCGACCCGGACGAATGGGCGGCAGTTGCGTGCCATTGGAAGCAATACCCAATATCAACATGCGTTCAATCAACTGCTGTGCATGTCCGAGCTCTTCTTCCGCATCACGGCGGAAACGGCTACTGTATTCCTTCAACTGCCACATCGCGGTCAGGCTGGCCTGGGTGAGATACTGTTGCACGGCGGCTATCTCGGCACTGAGTGCGCGCATCAGGTAGCCCGTCATTCGCGGATCGTTCGCCATGGCCACGCCGACGCTAGCTGAGTGACTGGCTGACCACGCCATCCAGCCCGCTGTCACCGGCATCGGGCGTCTTCGGTAGTATGTTTTCTACCTCTGAGTGCACGCGGGCGATGATGTGGGCGGCTACCAGTCCGTCGCCGACACGCTCACACGCATCCGCCCCGGCCCGCACCGCAGCATTCACCGCACCGGTCTCACCTCGCACCAGCACGGTGACATAGCCGCCGCCCACGAACTGGCGGCCCACCAGGCGCACTTCCGCCGCCTTGGTCATCGCGTCTGCCGCCTCAATCGCCGGCACCAGGCCGCGTGTCTCGATCATACCCAGTGCCACTCCGCTGACGTTTGCCATTTTCATCACTCCATGTTCCTGTTCGGTTGATCCGTTCAAACCATTTATTCCGTCGGGCTGCTGGGCAGAATATTCTCCACTTCGCTGTGCACGCGGGCGATGATGTGGGCGGCCACCAGGCCATCGCCGACGCGCTCACACGCATCGGCTCCGGCGCGTACCGCCGCATTTACCGCACCGGTCTCACCTCGCACCAGCACGGTGACATAACCACCGCCCACGAACTGGCGGCCCACCAGGCGCACTTCCGCCGCCTTGGTCATCGCGTCTGCCGCCTCAATCGCCGGCACCAGGCCGCGTGTCTCGATCATACCCAGTGCCACTCCGCTGACGTTTGCCATTTTCATCACTCCATGTTCCTGTTCGGTTGATCCGTTCAAACCATTTATTCCGTCGGGCTGCTGGGCAGAATATTCTCCACTTCGCTGTGCACGCGGGCGATGATGTGGGCGGCCACCAGGCCATCGCCGACGCGCTCACACGCATCGGCTCCGGCGCGTACCGCCGCATTTACCGCACCGGTCTCACCGCGCACCAGCACGGTGACATAGCCGCCGCCCACGAACTGGCGACCCACCAGACGCACTTCCGCCGCCTTGGTCATCGCGTCTGCCGCCTCAATCGCCGGCACCAGGCCGCGCGTCTCGATCATACCCAGTGCCACTCCGCTTACGTTTGCCATGTCAACTACTCCTTTTGGGGTTAAAAAAACGTTTAATTCCCTGTCTGTCCAGCGCTGGGGCCCCAATGATCAATAATCCCGGCGATGGTCAGGTCAGTCAGTATCTGGTAATCTCCCGCAGCGTAACGTGCTGCCGAACCGCTCACGGCAATCACCCATTTGCCTGGCGGCACACCTACCGGGTCGGCGGCCACGCTGATCCGACCTTTTGCATCGGTGAGTACCCGGAGCGATGCATTCTGCAGCCCGGGTATTCGCCGGGTGGCCACGAGATCAGAGACGACGCGCATAATGTCCATATCGGATAGCCTAATCTTCCGACCAGTGGTCGATGATGCCGACGATGGTAAGATCGCTCGGAAAGTCTTTACTGCCCGCCGCTTCGCGCGCTGCGGATGAACCCACGCAAATCACCCAGTCGCCAGTGACACACCCCACCGCATCCACGGCGATGCTTCTTGCACCACCTTTTTCCTTTACCACCAGCAGTGGGCGGTGCCCCATTTCCTTGATCCGGTTGGTCGAAACCAGGGTTTTTTCCACCTGACAAATCTTCATCGTGCGCTCCGCAATGCTGAGGCGCCATTCGCCTCGACCGGTTCGATCGGGCTGCCCGAGGGCTTGTCCTGCACGGTCATGCCGCATACCAGCAAACCCTGCCGATGCAATTCCGCATAGCGCGCCTCGATCGCGGCTTTGACCCGCTGACAGCGTTCTACAGTGCGTTCGCGACTGCCAGGCACGCGACGGTCATAGCGGAAATGAATCGCCACTGGCACGGGTAATCCGTGCAGGACATTAAGCTTGCTGAAAATCTGGAGGCCCACGTCCAGATCCGGCCCTCCTTCTTCCACTGTGTGCGAGTAAACGAAATACGCCAGGTTGCGTACCTGGAATTCCTCAAATCCATCCCCCAGGCTGATGAATCGCTCGTTATGGCCAATGTCCGGGTAGCGCCCACCCCAGTTGCCGCACACATACTCAATCTGCGACAGGTTGTTGATCAGTAGCGTGGCAATGAGTCGGCGCATACCCTCGTGTGGCTCGCCGTTGCCCTTGCCCCATCCGTTCGTAGCGCTGGCGGCTTGAATCGCCTGATACACCTTGAGTCGTGCACCGCTGGCGTCATCGTTAACCGTTTCTTTATATAACGTCAGATTGCTGACCCAGCGATATAAACTCATTTCGCCATCCGCGTCGGGCACATGCACTTTGATGCCATCGGTATCCGTATCGATACCAATCAGCAAGGTGTCCACCGAGGCACCGCAACAAAAACTGTTTTCGATGGCCTGACGAAATTCACGCAACCGCCCCAGACCTGCTTCTGCTGCATCCCTCTCGTTGCTGTGATGGGCAGCACAACCCTCGTGGGCGGGGTCGGAACTGCTCCAGTGGTACACCACTATTTTTAGGTAGCGCGTACCCGCATCCGCAGTCACCGGCTGGCCTTCGCGATAGCGCATCAGTTCGGTCTCGATCCAGCGTTTGACGTTGGCTTCCACGTCGAACATGGCACCGGCGTAAGCCTTGCGGCTGCGCACCGCGTCATCAGGCAGGCGCAGTATGTAGCGCACCAGGCCCTTCAGACGCCCGTCCGAGCACGGCGTGATATCCACTGCATGGTAGCCACAGTCGAGCAAGAACGAAGTCACCTCATCTGAATTCTGCGGCACGGCCTGTGTCTGCTCCGCGATCAGGCGAATGGTGTGCATAACGCACGCTCCGTACAGCGTGCGCATATCCAGATTGGCTATCCATGCGTCCTCCAGAATGCCAGAGGGCAACTCGAAGCCAAGATCTGCGCGGGCAACGCGCTGTGCGCGTTCGAGAAAATCGGCCTCATGCTGCTGGGCGGCAAGGTGCTTCAGCGCCGGAATGATGGCTGCGAAGCGCCCTTTCACCGCCTGTTCGTGGGCCAGCAGGCGGCGGTTCTCCAACTCATTGGAAAGGGGGTGCCGACAAGGCCGTGCCGGGTCTGTCGCGCAGGCCGGGTTGGGTGCACTCTTCTGGCTGGGCACAAGGTCGCGCGCTGCAAATACCGGTTGCTGCGGTCGCGCTTGCAGCGTTCTGGCCGGCGTGCCCAGACCGTAAGATGGTCGGTTTGCTCCTGGCTGAGGGCTCACATGCCGCCCGGGACGGTTTCTCGTATTCATCGCAATCTCTGGTCCGTGCTGCGTGGGTGGGCGTACACTCGGTGTCACATCAACCTCGTGCACCGCCGGAATAGGTGATAGAAGAGCCTTTGGCATCGTTGCCGCTGCTGCCGGTCACTCGGCTGATGGGCAACGCCGGCCGCTCACGGTCTTTCATCTGGGAAGCCCCAAGCACCGTACCGCGTTGATCTCCGCGCAAGGTCGGGTTGCGGCGCGTAGAGGTGCCTTCTGTGCCGGTAATGCTTTCATTGCGTCTCCATGCCGCCCCCGTGATGGCAAAACCGCCCTCTCGCCCGTCTCCGGTGAGGCGACTGCGCGGCACTTCCGTTGCGGTGGTCGCTGGCACGGCACCGTAGGCCTCGTCGCGATAACGGAACTCAGGTGTGCCGGAAACCAGACCAGCCGCCAGATTCACCGGACCGGTAATGCGTCCCACCGCACCATAGGCGGTACCGGTAACGCGGCTGAGCGGTCTCTCCTGCGCGTTGCGCGCGGGGGTCGTGACGCTAAAATTTCCGCGGACTGCTGCCACCTCCGGGACAGCGACTGCCGTATGCGGTGCATCGGCCGGGCCACGGGTGAGTGGATGCATCCGCGTCCCATCCCCACTCTTCTGCAGTGCCCGCTGATTAGTGCTCGCATAAGGGGTGCCACTCAAAACCTGCCCTTCACCACGAGCGGAGCCGGTCACCTTGCTGTCCGGTCCCAGACGGATACCGGTCGTCATTGCATCGGCGACGCCACTTTGGCTCGCCATCAGAGCCCGTGCTGTGGCGTGGTGGTCTGGGGCGCAAAATGCTGCGTACTGATCGGGACCCGCATATTCCGTGCCCGTTACAGGCTGGCAACTGCCGTATTCATCCCCGGTGACCTTAGAGCTGCGTTCCACCGACGTACCGGATACCGGCTGCTCGTGCCAGGTGCGCATCACGCCGACTTTTTCCGGTACAGAAACGGGCTTGCGGTTACAGGCCTGATACTGCGCCAGTCCGGCAGATTCTGTGCCCGTCACACTGGCGCACACTCCATGTTCCGTACCCGTTACGCGGTTTCCAGGGGTGGTCTCCGTACCCGTCAAAACATGTTCGCGCAGCGTACTCATCACGCTCACCTTGTGTGGAGCGCTCCCGCCGTCGCGACACAGGCTGCCAAACGACTCCGGCTGGTAATATTGGCTGCCGGTAAGCTTGCGGCAGGATCCGGGCTCATCCCCGGTCACTCTGGCGCTGCGCCCGACTTCGGTTCCGCTCACGCGCTGACCAGCCTCTGTGGCGGCCACGCTGACCTTGGCCGGCGTCAACACTGGCCGGGTTGCGCAAAAGGATTCAAATTTGTCGGCACTGAGATATTCGGTGCCGGTCACGGCCTTACAGGTGCCATGTTCATCTCCGGTGACCTTCACGTTGTGTCCAAGCTCGACGCCACTCACACGCTGGCCTCGAGTGGTCCGGCCTACGCCAACCTTAGCCGGGGCCGGCTCCGGGATAGCGGTGCACAATGCGCTGTATTGCTCGGTGCCGATATATTCAGTGCCGGTGATGGCCCGGCAACTACCCGGTTCGGCGCCCGTGACCCTGGCGCCACGCTCCACCTGGGTGCCGGTCACGGATGTGCCACTCAGGGTAGTCCCTTGCTCCACTTTGGCAGGTGCTGCAGGCTTCTGACGGGTCCGGCCGCTGGGTCGATACGCGGACTGGTCACCGCGTCCTTGTTTACACATGGCTTCACGGCGTGCCTGGGCCGCGTCGCGCCCACTCAATCCTGCCATAGTGCTGGACTGAGCGCTGTTGTGCGATGTACGAGAAACACGGCTACAAGATGTCTCCACCACCACCTTTCCTTGAGTGGAAAGTGCGCGGCGACGCTCTTGGCAGAGTTTGCGCACCGCAGAGGCGCTGGGCCCGGCCACTGCTGCAGGGTCTTCGTCTACCAGCGCGCATACCGCTTCGAGCAACTGTTCCCGCTCAGCGATTTCACTTGCAGCCTTACCTTTGCAGCCACAGCCATTCGGGGAGTTTAAGCCTTGCGCGGCAGCCGCCGCTTCTACAGGCGCGGCGGTGACAGTCGGTATATCCGAGGCAATTACACGAATTCCCGTGTGCGTCGTAGAGTTGGCCTGCGCAAGCCCTATGGCTCCACCCTGCGACAATGCCTCACGGCGCGCACGCGAAAGCGACTTGCCGGTAGCCCCTGCCGCCTCCATGGCGGCCATATTGCCCGCTGTCCGCGCCGGTGCGGACGGTTTTGCTCCCAGCGCGGCGGCACCGTTGTGTGACAGCGCCCGCCGCCGCTCCAATGCAGCGGCACGTGTAGAGCGCGGAGATGCCATATTGTTTGCCATAGAGTCGCTCATGCCATGATCCTTCCGTATCCATCAAACCCCTGCGCGGGCCATCCGCTGGATAGCTCCGCACTTATCTTGCTTATCGCCCGCGGAATACCACAAAGGCGCTGCCCTGGCTTTGCGAGTAGTTGTCATACCCGATCAGGCGCACGTGATGGTCGGGGTGGGCGCGATGGCATGCCTCCAGTTCAGCAATAACGGTGTCCACTGACTGCTCGCCGAACATGGGTAGCTTCCACATATACCAGTAGTATGTTGATGCGCGCTCAGGCTCTACATGCTCGATGCCGGGGTTCCAGCCCTGGTTCACGAGATAGGCGATCTGACGACGCATTTTTTCTGGCCCCATTGCCGGCAAATAAGAGAATGTTTCGTACTTGGGTGTCGAGTTGTAGTCTTGAATGTCAGCCATTTTCTATTCCTTTCTTTGGCGCGCGGAGCAAGCCGTCAAGCTACACGCCGCGCGGGTTTTCGTTTGTGCCTTTGCGATTACTGTCACAGAATCAGCGATTCACCACGTCCAATTTGTCTACGGTATCGAATTCAAACTTGATCTCTTTCCAGGTTTCCAGAGCAATTTTCAACTCTGGACTGTCTTTCGCGGCGTTGGTGAGGATGTCCTTGCCCTCGCGCTCGAGATCGCGACCTTCATTGCGCGCTTCCACACACGCCTCCAGCGCGACGCGATTGGCAGCTGCTCCGGCAGCGTTGCCCCATGGGTGCCCCAGCGTACCGCCACCAAACTGGAATACCGCATCGTCGCCGAAGATCGCTAACAGCGACGGCATGTGCCAGACGTGGATACCGCCAGAGGCTACGGCGAACACGCCTGGCATGGATCCCCAGTCTTGGTCGAAGAAGATGCCGCGACTGCGATCCTCAGGGACGAACGATTCGCGCAGCAGGTCGACCCATCCTTGAGTGGAAGCACGGTCACCTTCCAGTTTGCCAACAACCGTGCCGGTGTGCAGATGATCACCACCCGACAGGCGGAGCGCCTTGACCAGTACGCGGAAGTGAATGCCGTGGTGCGGATTACGGTCCACCACTGCATGCATGGCACGGTGAATGTGTAGCAGGGTACCGCTCTTCCGGCACCAACGAGCCAGACCGGTATTGGCACAGAAACCACCCGTAAGGAAGTCGTGCATGATGATGGGCATATTGAGTTCCTTGGCGAACTCTGCCCGCTCATACATTTCCTCGGGCGACGGCGCTGTAACATTTAAATAATGTCCTTTGCGCTCGCCAGTTTCAGCTTCGGCTGTGTGTATCGCATCGGCCACGAACAGAAACCGATCGCGCCAGCGCATGAAGGGCTGCGAGTTGACGTTCTCATCGTCCTTGGTGAAATCCAGGCCACCGCGCAGACACTCGTAGACTGCACGACCATAATTCTTGGCAGATAGACCAAGCTTGGGCTTGATGGTGCAGCCGAGCATTGGTCGGCCATATTTATTCATCTTGTCGCGCTCGACCTGGATGCCGT
>Ga0315298_1002351_pt1 | contig 32284 bp, 34 predicted proteins | sample WHS_1_MG_FD_203077 | JGI IMG/M metagenome (GOLD analysis project Ga0315298, IMG submission 203077) | Extremophilic microbial mat communities from Washburn Hot Springs, YNP, Wyoming, USA - WHS_1_MG | ecosystem: Environmental > Aquatic > Thermal springs > Hot (42-90C) | place: USA: Wyoming... | reverse complement strand
TGAGGATGTTTTGGCTGAGGATACCGATTTGACTTTCAGAGTTTATTTGGCGGGATATAAAATTCGATATTTACCAAGCGTAGGCTCTTATGAGGAGGCTGTGGAAGGTTGGCTGGGTTATTGGCGCCAGAGAAAACGTTGGGCTAAAGGGCATATGCAGTGTTTCTTTAAACATTTCTTGCCGCTAATAAGGAGTCGAAACTTAACTTTTAGGGAGAAGCTCGATGGTTTACTGCTTGTAAGTATTTACTTTGTCTCTATTCTTGTGGGTTTGGGATGCTTTTGGGATTTTTATGTTTTCTTTTGGAGTATGGTTTATTTGCGTGAAGGACAGCTTTGCTTTTGACTTTGATTTATTTTGCTTCTGGAAATTTGGCTCCTTTGTCTGAAATTATTGTTGGGGTTATTTTGGAGAAGCGGTTAGGTCTTTTAAGGTATATTCCTCTGCTTTTTGTGGCTTTTACTCTTAATGTTTTTATCTGTATTAAGGCGTTTATCGAGATTCTTGTTTGGAAAATGCGTGGAAAAGCTTGTTTGAAATGGGATAAAACTGTTCATAAAGGGTAAAAGTGAATGTAGATAAGGGAAGGCTATAACCTGCTTTAGGTGTTTGGCAGCTGCCAGACTTTTGCTGGACAGAATAGCTGCCAACACGCTTGAACATGGATTTTGAAGCGAAAGTTTGTTTCAGTTTTAAATAAGTTATGCTTTATTGTGTGGTTTCGCTTTTGATTTCTTCTATTGGTTTCGGCGGAGGAGTTGTCGCCATTGTCCAGCCTATCCACGCGCCAATAGCCATAACTGCTATGGTCCAGAATCTTACTTCTGTGTTTGCTGCTTGGATCCCCAGGTAGCCTAGCCAACTTGGGAAGAAGAATATGGCTATGTAAAGTAAGGCAATGACGAGGCAGATTATGAATATTGATCCTCCTCTTTTTAGTTGAACATGATCTCCATTGTTGTTGCTTGGAGAATCTTTTTGTATGTTTTTGACGTGTATTTGTGTAGATCGAGTGGACAGTAACGTTTATTAAGATTTAATATATCGGGTGTTTATCGTGGTGGCATAAAAATGGCGATGCAGAGAATAACGTTGGGAACCCTGGCTGCAATTGCTGTCATCGGGCTTGTTGCAAGTGTTTTAGGAGCTTTGGTTGCAACACAGAGTTTCAACAATACAGCCACGATTAAGGCTGTTGGAGTGGGCGTTTATTCAGATAGCCAATACACTACGAGGGTTACAGCTATTGATTGGGGGGTTCTGTCGCCTGGGGAGACAAAAACGCAAACTATCTATGTGAAGAACGAAGGGAATATTCCAATAGTTTTGAGCTTGAGTGTTGGTAACTGGACTCCTTCTGGGGCTAGTGTTATAAGTGTGACGTGGAACAGGCAAGGCTCTACATTGGCTGCTGGGTCCAGTGTTTCAGCTACTTTAAGCCTTACTGTTCCAGCAAGCATTTCAGGAGTTACAAGCTTCAGTTTTGTAATAACTATAACTGGGACGGAGCAAACGTAGCAGAGTTGATGTTTCGTTTTACGCTTTTATATTTTTGTGGGCTGTTTATTTTTCGGTTTTGTTGTTGAAGGGTGTTGAAAGGTTTTTATGGAAGAGTTTGTGACAAGGATTTTTACTGGCAGGAAGGTTACGGTTCCTAAGAGGTTAAGGGATTTGCTTGGTGTTGAGGATGGGGATTACGTGCGTTTGGCTTTGGTTGAGGTTTTGAAGAAGGGTGATGATGGCGGGTGGGTTAGGAGGAAGGTTTAATTTTTGATCTTTATGCGCAAAGTGTTAAATGTTACTTGGTGATATTTTCTGTTTGGTGATCTAGTAACTGCTGTTAGAACGGTCAAAGGTTAGTAAAGAATTGTATGAGAGGCTTTGCGAGGTTGCTGGCGAGTTGCAGGTTAAGTTGAAGCGTCGTGTATCTCTTGATGAAGCTATGGAATATTTATTGAGGGAGAAGAGGTTAAAGGTGAGTGATTTCGCTGGGGCATGGAACATGAGCGATGATGAAGAAGCGGGAATCCTTAAAGCTATTGAGGATGGAAGACTGAAGAAAATAATTGAAGAACGCAAGAGATACGAAGAGGAACATAAAATTTGATTACTCTTTTGAGTTTTCGTAGGTTTATTGGACTAAGTCTGTCGCGCGAGCGCACTTATATAGTTCCAAAGTAACGAAATGAAAAGTTCTCATGATCTTGGCAGCCCAAAATAGTGCTTCTTTAGCCATGTCCCTTTTTGCGCGTGGCAAAATTTTGGAGGAGTATCCACATCTGAAAAAGAGGACTTTTCAGCGGCGCTGCTTTATACCGTCAAGGTTATTGAGCGCGAAAGTTTGGGGCGGTTTTGGGAAAGCTAGTTTTGTTAGCAGGGGAAATCGCTTACATGGTAGGCTTCAATGGGTAACTTTTTAGTTTTCAGTTTTTCTATGAAATCTTCTTTGTCTAGAGACATTAAAATTGCATGGTTATCCATTGCTACTTTGAGGTAAATTGCATCCATAGCGTATATGTCATACTCGGCGCAGAGAGGATATGCAGTTGTGCAAAAGGTTTTGTCGCAGTTTATTAGAAGTGCTGGATGTATCATAAGGTCGAGTTGTTTTCTTGCCTGCTCGGCTACTTTTGTTCCAACTTTCCTCGCCAATGCGCCGCAGACTTCTTGATATATAATGCTGGGTTCTGTTAGAATAAACGTGTCTGGAACCTTGCTGAGTATTCTTAGGCACTTTTCACTATGCGTTTCATCCTCTTTTAGGGCTGCTATTAGAACGTTGGAATCAAGAGTTAGTAGTCGGCTAGGCGACTTCATGATGTCTAGACCTTCTTAACTCTTCAAGTGCCGCTGGAGGACTTGTCCACTTGCTGGAAACCGTGCTTTTAAGCTTAAGGAATTCCTGCACTCCGGTTTTCATTTCATCAAGGTTTTCTTTTGTTAGCAGAATTGTTTTCTCCGACCTGACAAGTTTGGCTAGAAGGTCTGTCCATGTTCGGCATCCAAGTTCAACCTTAAGCCTTTTAAGTTCTTTAAGAAGGTCTTCAGGTATGTTTTTTATGAGAATTGTCGCCAAAGGATCACCAAACTATTTTAGGTTATCTAGAATATAAAGCTATCTTGCAATAATCAAACACGCTTAAAATTTAATAACTCATATCCTCTAGCCAGTTTGCGATGGTATGCGAAGGGTTAAATGTTTGCGGCGCTCAAGCCATACTATGAGCGCCTATATAGGATTAGATGTGCACAAGGATAGTACTTTCGTTACTGTCCTCGACCAGGATGGTCGAGTTGCCGTTCAGAGGAAGCTGCCGAATGAACACGTTCCAAGTTTCCTGAAACAGTTTAATGTTGAAAAGATTGGTTTGGAGGCTTCAACCCATGTTGTTCCGCTTTACAGGGCTTTGGTGAGTAGGGGCTTCCGTGTTGAGGTTAGCCATCCTAAGAAGACTCGTTACATAGCTGAAGCAAGGATTAAAAGCGATAAAGTGGACAGCAAGGCTATTGCTGAGCTTGTGAGGCTTGAAGCCTTGCCCCAAAGCTATATGCCTCCTCCAGAAATTGCCTGTTTACGGGAGAAGGTTAGGCGTAGAGCTTTTCTTGTTAGGGAAAGGGCTAAGCTTAAGACCAAGATTAGGGGTGTTTTAGCCTATGAGGGTGTTAAGCCTTCTGAAGGCTTGGGGCTTTTCACGCGGAAGGGTGTTGATTGGCTTAGAAGTTTATGCCTTGAGCCTATAGACTGCTATCTTCGTGTGATCGTGGTTTTGAATGGTGAGATACGGCGTTTAAGCCGTGAGCTTAAGCAGTTGGCTGGCTTGGATGAGGATGTTAGGCTTTTGATGACCATTCCAGGCTTGGGTTATTATTTGGCTTTGCTTGTTAAGGCGGAAATAGGCGATGTTAACCGGTTTAAGAGCGGTGATCACCTTTGCAGCTATGCTGGTCTTGTTCCATCCACGTATAATAGTGGAGGTGTTACGAGGCATGGTGGTATAACGCGTGAGGGTAGCCGTTGGTTGCGTTGGGCTATGGTTGAAGCCGCCATGACGCATGTTAAGTATGACACGAGCATAACGCGTTCTTATCATCGCATAGCTGAGAAGCGTGGTAGGAAGACAGCCATAGTGGCCACCGCTAGGAGGCTTCTATTATCCTGCTATTCGGTGTTGAAGAATCGCAGGCGCTTCAGGCCTTTTCCTTCACGGTCAGGCTTTACATAACTCCCCGTGGACGCGCTGTCCCTTAGTGGGACGTTTATGCGATTGGGGGTGCCTGGATGTCGGAGCCATATTGCCGCTGTTGTCGGCGTATAGGCGCATGGCCCTCTTTTGAGGGGGAATCGCTTTTGGAGGTGACCTGTGAGGTTTAACGCTTAAGTGTGATGGGGGAAAGCGTTCCCCCATAACTTCCTCCACAATGAATGAATGTGTGAATGGGTTGTCTGGGTAAACTATTTAAGCAACCTTCTCATAGGCGCGCACATCTGAAAAAGAGGACATTTTAGAGGCGCGTTGCTTTATGTAATTATGTTTATGTGTAGAAGAGGTTTTTCTTTAATGGTGGAAGGAGTAAATTGCTAAAGTTTTTAGTCGGTGAAAGTTTAGGGGTGCGGGTTTTATCAGCATTTTAAATTTTTCTGAAGTTAATAGTTTTAAACCGGGGATTCTTTGGAAATGCGTGATGTTTCCTGTGATTAATGGCGTGTCTCTTGTCTTCGCTATCGCGCTTATGAAAAGGTCTCGTGCGTTGCAGCTTTCGTCATATTCTAGTGAAGCCAAGTGTTTTAAACATCTTTTCGTCTACCCGCAAATACTGTTATAACTTCAATATTTTGATTTCCGCTCTTTTATCGTGCCATAGGCTGCTGGGCCTAGACCTTAAAGGGTTTGAGGTAACGCGGAAATTTTAAGGCTTCCGATTTCCTGCATTTTCGTAATTTTATTTTGATGAGATTGTTTATATTCCACCATTTTCTTCTTAGTTTTTACTGAGCTTTTAGGTTCCTCTGAGTTTTCATGATTCCTTTTTCATTTTTTGATTGATTTTCAATCGAAAGTTTTTATATTTTCTGTAGTTACTATTGAAACCATGAAATCTTATGTCCACTATACAAAGTCGAAGATGAGGTGAAGAGAAAGCTTTTTTCCATAGCTGCTGAGTTGCAGTCGAAGCGGGGCAAAAGACTTCTCGCGCGCGCAGGCTGATAGTCTTGATTAAGTGTTTGGTAGCTGCCAGACTTTTGCTGGACAGAATAGCTACCAACACTTAACTTTTTATAGCGTTTGCAATAGGGAGGGGTTAGGAGTTAGTTTAGATATAACTGGAACAGAGCAAATACAGCAATTTTATATTTAAAAAGGTTGAAAAATTCGCATAATCACTGTAACCATAAAGCCCGCGCCCAAAGCCAGAGCTACAAGTCTGAGGCGTTTCTTTTCTATCACGATACTTCTTGAGTATTCTGTAGCGGATATAAGCTCGGAGGTTATCAGCAGGATTATCGCCATAACCGCCAGCCACAAGCTTATGTCTGACAAAGACATTGGGAAATTCATATATCAACCTTCTACGATACTGTACCAGACTTCGATGGTTTGGCCGTCAGGCATCATGTTGTCTTTTTGGATTTTAACCATTTTTCCAGAGGCTTTTGCAATAGCACATGCTATGGCGCTTGCAAGGGGGCATCCTAGAAAATGGATGCTTTTCAGATCTTCTGCAGCATAGAGGCTTTTATATGCGGAATCAATCATTTTAAGGTAAACTTGACCGTTTTCCTGCTTCATTTCTATTTCTTTTGCTAGTTGGAGGTTTTCAGTGATTAATGATGGGAGGATTTCGCATAATTCGTTAAGTTGTAATTTTGTGATTTCTTTTCTCAGTTCTTTTTCAAATTGAGCCAGCACCCCTAAGCCTGGTGGGGCTACACATATTCCATTTGGATTTTCAAGTAGAAATTTGCTTTTTGCGAGTTCTTCTATGGATGGCATGCCGCCTGTGTCAGCAGAAATGAAGACAACGGTCTCCTTAAGTCCTTTTAGGTGTTGCGGGAGATAAACTTCTTTTGGGTATGGCGGTATGTAATAGCTTTTTCCCTTAAATTTTAGGTCTTTGACTATTCTGTCGATTGTAGTGTATGTTGAGATTGCCGCGGATTCCAGTAAGCTGCTTGAAACATACTTTACGGGTCTTACGAAGAAGAATAGGGCACCCCAAAAAGTTAGGCTTAAGCCTATGAAGGCTAGGATGTTAGAATTATTTAACAAGGAGAAGACAAGCGCAGCTACGCCTGGAATAATAAATGCTAAACCTATTTTTGCGGATGGCATGCCCCTTGTCTTCTTAAGTTCAAGTTTTAGGTTTTCAACTTCTGTCTGCAGCTGTTTTATTATTTCAATTAGATATTGTTGAGTGGTTATTTCTGAGGATTTATCCTCTGTTTCCTTTCGCGCATGCGATTTTTCTTCTGAACTCATTGTCTTCTCAGTAAAATTGGTTTTGGGTCTTTTTTAATGTTTCTAGACACTTATTAGGCTTTTCCAAACAAGCGCGGGCTTGTTTCCGTTGGAGGTTATATCCCTCTTTACGAAGCCATATTCTTGTAGGCGGTTTAACCTCTCTATAAGCCTTTCAAGCTTCATGGTTTTTCCAATTTTTCTTTTAATGGCCAAGTTAATGTCTTCCGTTATAAAAGTTCTTTTTTCTTTGCTCAGCTCGGAAATTGTTTGGAGTACCAGTTTGTCCTCTGGCGATGCGAAGTTGTTGAAAATTTTTAGGTTGTTTGTCCTTTTTCGCCATTCATCAGTGTATTGAGATGTTTTGGTGAATATTATGAAGGCTATGGAAAGGATTAGAATTGTTTGTTGCGCTGGAACTCCTAGCGAAATTAGCGATTGGCTTTTGATTGGCTGCCAGTATGAGGCTATGGCTTTTCCGAAGTCTTGGAGGGTGTTTTCATATTGTTGATAGTTTGTTGAGTTATTCGTTAGGATTACTAAGCTTATTCTTACATATTTCTGTTGGATTGTGATTCCTGTTTTGAAGGTTGCTTTCTCATACCAGTAAAGCGTTACTTGCGTGTAGTTTTCTGGACTGTTGAAAACTAGGTAACGCGCTATCAGTGGGAAGTTTTCTTCAAGTAGCTGTATGTCTCTTGAATCTATTACTGAAACGAGGGGGTATTGTCCTCGGGCAGTTTGAAGAGATATTAGGCATACTTCCCAGCTGTGAAGGTTTGAAATGCTATTTGCCACACCAACTAGCACATAGACTACTGGTTCGGTAATGTTGGTCGGGATATATGCGTATGTAAGTGAAACGTCTTGCTTTGCTATTCGCTCATAGTTTATGTCTCTGTATAGGAATTTCAGTTTGTATTGTGGGATTTGTGGGAAAATGTTTGTTGCATTTTCCCATGTTGATGTAACTTCTATTTGTCCTTGGGCGATGGCGAAGGTTGGTGCGTTGATGCTTAAGGCTATCGTTGGAAAAGCTAGTAGCAGAATAATTAGTTTTGCCCAAAATGCTTTAGAAGGTTTTCTCTTTAACGAATTAAAGAATTTTCCACAGTTTAAACAGAAGCCTTCGAAGCGTTTTTGTGCCGTGTTACATTTTGGACATGAAGGGATCTCTTTTTTTGGGAAAAATTTTACTTTCAATAATTTTTCAGATATGAAAAGGGTTAGGAGCATACCAATGAATATGAGAAGTAAACCAGCAACTGTGTGGAAAATTAGCATGGCGATTTCTTCGCCGAAAAGGTATGCTGCAGAGATTATTGTGGTTATGCGGATGATACTTAAAATTTCAAATACAATGAGCCCTATGGCAAATATTAGCAACTTTTTACGGGTTGAGGTGGATATGATTAAAGCCAAAAAGAAAGCGAACATGAGAAAGGCTATGAGTGTGTATATGCCTGAGCAAGGCAAGTCCACGGTGAAGGTTGTGGGTTGTCCGGCTGAAGTTTTAAGTACCAGCGCTGGTGCTCCATAAGCTGTGGTCAATGTTACTGGGATGCCCATGGTTTCAAGCATTGTATACGAAGCTTGGGTGTTGATGTTTGCTAGGTTGCCGCCCAAGGTTTGCAGAATTTCATTTTGTATCGGCGCTAGGAATAAAAGAAGCATGAGCGGCGGGATGAGTATTTTTAATGTTTTCAAATTAAAGAGGATAAGTATTAAGCCTGAGATAAAGATAGGTATGGAAAGCATGTGATATGTTAAGGGATAAAAAGTGTAGGAGCCATACCAGTATACGAGGAAAGCTATGAGGCAAAGACTTAATCCAATAAGCTCATCTACAAACTTGAGTTTTGACGTTTTTTGTAATTTATTTAAAATGAGTGAAGCTGAGAAAAGGTCCTTTCTTTGATATAACAAGAAGCCTACAAAGAAGGGGATTAGAATAACATGAGAGAGGGCTTCTGCATTTAGCGCTTCGCTTGCTATTATTTCTAGATCACGCCAATAAACCAGAACAATTAGCAATATTATTAGCACAGTTGCCAGGACGTGCAGACAGTAACCTTTTACCTTTTTCAACGATTCGATAAGTTTTCTCATAAACGTTTACATCCACAATGGCAAAGTTTTTCAAGCTAAAAAATAACAATTAATCAATTATAGGTATTCCTCTAAAAAATAAAGGAAAAGCAGGCTGTTATGCCCTTTTTGATAAGCGGAAGGATAATTGTAATGCTGTAAGCGCTAAAGGGGTATAGACTTGGGTTTTCGTAGTGCCAAATAAGCGCCAAATGCAACCATCATTGCAGCAATTGCCATAACTGTTCCTAAAGGGACATCGGGTACAACTCCCTCGGGCCCATTCCAGCAGAAAGTAACATGAGAAATGCCCTTCCCATCAGGAGCCCCCAGTCCTGTGTCCCCGCGTACAGGACTATCACACTCATACTTGTATAGATGAGCTGACACTGAACCTTCGACATTTCCAGTTTTTACTATCACAAAACAAACGGGAATATCTGCGCTCCAGCTGAAGGATACTGGCTCCCCGTTATTTAGAGTTTCATCATAAATGGTGATAGTTTTACCTCCATAGTTTCTTGCCATGAACCAGCGCTAAACTCATGCTCATCACAATTGTCAAATTTATAAGCGTGGTTACATGAGCACCCCACTTCTCTACATTCGAAAAAAGCATCACCAGATTGGAAGTTATTGATTATGGTTGGATTTACTGAGGCAGCCATTACAGCTGCAATGCCAACTGTCAAAAGAAACATTGCCGTAATAAGCCCTATACAGGCAAATCTGTTTTTCATTCTTCTCTTTCTCCTCATTCAACAACAATTACATATACAATCCTGTTGCGCCCCAATAAAGCTAATAAGGAAATTATTGTTCCAAAGGGAACTTCAGGAACTACGTTGAGTTGATAATATCGACGACAGAAGAACTCTGTTGAGGCATCAACCATAACTAAAGGAAAAGCCTTGACAAAGTCCTATCGAATTGTCTATCCACATAAAAACGTATTTGCCGCTAATTTTATTTATAACAATGCTCGAAAATAGAGTCAACAGTGATTATTTTTTGCTGCTGATTTCAGAATCGCTTTAAGAATTCTGAAACCGTCTGGCAATGTTTTCAGCTTTGAAACATTATGTCCTCTTTTCTTGCAGCTTACGGGCACTTCTTTTAGCTTGAAACCGTTTTTCAGGCTTTTCACAGTTATTTCTGTCTCAATTTCGTAGCCGTTCGATTCCAAGGTAATTTTTTTGAGAAAATCTTTTTTGAAGGCTCTTAGGCCTGTTTGGCTGTCTGTGATCATCTTTCGCGTCATAATCATTATGAGTACGTTAATAAGGTGATTGCCGAATATGTGAAGCTTTGATGTGTGATCTCTTGTTTTACCTAGGAATCTTGAGCCTGCGGTTATATCCACTCCGTTAAACAACGGGTTAATAAGGTCAGGTATTTCTTTGGGGTTGTGGGAGCTGTCAGCGTCCAATGTTACTACTATGTCGCCTTGAGCATGCCTAAACCCCTTTCTAAGCGCATATCCTTTTCCACGGTTTCTCCCATTGGATAACACTGTTGCCTTGTATTTGCTGGCTATTTCCCTTGTACGGTCTGTTGAACCGTCGTCGACAACTATGATTTCGTAGGGCAGCCTGAGGTTTTCCATAACCCGAATAGTCTCTTCTATAACATCACCTATTGTTTTCTCTTCGTTGTATGCTGGAATCACTACTGATATGACAGAGTTTTGCATCTAATTTTCCTTTCTCCACGGTATATTGCTTAAAAGTTGAAGATAAAGGGTTATGGAAAAAGCGTATAGAAAATTTTAAAAATGATATAGAAGATTTCAACTAGCCATGGTTTAATGCTGTGGTACAGCCATTATAACTATGTCAAAGGTGAATTCCTGCACATCATTAGCAACTAAGTAGTCTATGAAGATGGGCTCAGAAGATGCTTTCAGGGTTAGGGTTACGTAAATTTCCTCATTAGGTTTAAGCGGTGTATCGTTATAGTTCCATGCAAGGTTTAAGGAATTCTTTACTGACAGAATTTCGCTAACGTTTTCGCCCTTAGAATTTTTGAACGTTATATTTGAAATAGAAAGGTTCAGGGTTATAAGCATGTTGCTTTTGCTTTTAATGTAAAATGAACAGTTCACGGCGGATCCTGGGTAAACCGTGCCCCAGTCAATGTACTGTTTTCCATCTTGAGCAATAGTTATGTTCCCTCCATAGGCTTCTACGCCTATCACTTTGATTGTGCCTAGGCTTGGAAAACGCATGTTATGAAAGGTGTTTAGCCAAATTGAGGCTAACGTGCTGATGGTAAGAGTTAACAGGGATACAATTATGATTAATAGTATAGTCTTCTTTGAGCGCTGTAAAAATTGAAATAATGAGCTTAACGTAAATTTCAATTTCTTATACCATCATTGTATTTTGTATGGGAACCTAAATACTTAACTGATCTAGTTTCTTACCTTGCTTCTGACGATTTTTTCCATCGCGGTTAGAGGGATGTTCAACAGTTTTGATATTGCTCTGAGACTGGAAAACATGACTTTAAGGTTTTGAATATCGCTTAGGTTTATCGCACCAATAAGGGGGGCTAAAATTAAATAAGTTAAAAGAAAGACCGCTCCACCGGTTGCCAGTTCTAACCAGTATGCGGAAGCAACAAATGTTGTAATTAAGGAAGCAGTTAATGCCGCAACTGCTGAGGCAATGAGAATTTTTGCGGACGTTTTCAAGTCTGCCTTAGCTTTGTAATGCCTCCATATCCAATAAAGCCCAATAACCATGCTTGGTATTCCAGCCGCCGTGTTTGTTATTATTAGGCCTACTATTCCAATTGCAGGTATCAGAATTAAGGCCAGGGGGACTCCGAACATCAAAGTTATAATGCTTAATTTCATAAGCAGCTTTGTTTCTCCTAAACCTGATAATAGGCTTCCCAAGCTTAGGTTTCCAAAGATTACAAAAAGATTGCCTATAACGTATAGACTCAAAAAGAATGGCGCATAAGTCCATTTTTCGCCGAAGAGTGTGCTTACCATTGGCTTGGATAAAACCATTATAGCCATGGTAGCGGGAACAAGCACCAAACTCGTATATTTAACTGAGGAAGTGAACACAGTCTGAAGAAGTTCTTTTTCATTTTGCGGATTAATCTTCGAGAAGGCTGGAAAAAGGACTGTTGATATTGGAAATGTGAAGAAAGTCAGTATTGTGGCGAATTGCGAGGCTACTTGAAAGTTACCTATCAACGCGTCAGTACAGTATATAGCCATCAGAAAGGCATAAAACTGCACGAGAAAACCTGTTAGGGTTGATGATATTGAAAGGGGAACCCCATAACGTAGCACTTTCCATAAAGTTTCAGACAAACTTGATTTTGACGGGTTTTTTGCTTTTAATTTTTTAAAAACGGCTAAATAGAGGATTACTAAGCCAATTAGGCCAGCGGCTAAGAACGAAATTGTGTAGCCTAAGACTGCCCCTAAAGCGCTGTACCCGATGAAAACAAGCGCTGGCGATATAACACTTTTGACGATGGCTTGGCAGACTGATGTTAAACTGTTCAACTCCATTCTCTCGAAGCCTACGAAGCTTGATTGGGAGGCCGTTAGGATGGCTCCTGCAAATATTGTAAGGGAAGCGATTGCTATTAGCGATGAAGATTCCGGTCTTTGGAATACTGTTGAGGCAATAAAGCCGGAAAGAGAAACTAGGGTTATCGTTAATATTAGTCCTGTTGCAACTTCAAAAAAAATGCCAGCAACAATCACTTCGCGTGTGTGCTCTTCTTTGTTTTCAGCTCTTAGGCTGGCTGTGTATTTGGTTATGGCTGAGTTAACACCCCAGTCTCTGAAGAGAATTATCATGTAGGATGGAATCAAAGCTATGGAGTATAATCCATATTCTTCAGGTGTCATAAGTCTGGCCAGGATGATTGTGCCAATAGCCATAATTATTGTTGAAGTTGCTACACCTGCAAATAGTTGGAAGCTTCCGGCTGCGGATGTTTTTCCCATTTCTAGGGCTTTTTGCATGTTTTACCCCTTTCTGTTCAAGCTCTCTTTAGTTTCTAGTGATTTTGTTGCTAAAGTTAATATCTACGGTTGTGTTTTCATCTGCGAGGAATTTTCGATCAATTTCTTGCAATTCTTTAATGTAGGATTTTGATTAGGCGTTCTTACTTTAATAGTTGGATTACTTTTTCGATCTGTATCTTGGAAACCGTTGGGTATTGTGCATGTACGCTTTCAATGCTGTAGCCTTTTTCCCAAAGTTCCAAAGTACATTGAACAGGGACACATGTTCCTTTGCCTATAACCTAGACCGATTAGGCCTAACCTAATTTTTTCCATAATCTTTTCCTTGTTATTCTAATTTGTGGGCTTCATTTTAACAGACTTAAATGATCAGTTTCCCAGAATGGTCCTACAAATTTAAACAAAAAATCTTTTGTATTAACGTTTGTCTTCGATGATCTCGAGCGCTCCATCCTTTATAATTATCAGTTTGCCTTTATAATCTTTGATTTTAGCAAGTAGCGATTCTATTTCTTTAAGCAGTTTTTCAGCTTTTGGAGGGTGTATGTGAAGGATTATTATGCCGTGGAATTGTTTTGGAGGATATAAGATTGTGTTAGCGAAATCGTAATCTCTGGTTACCAAAATGTATCCTTTGCTTACGGCTAGAGACGCTAATTCCCTATTTTTCAAACCTTTCGGCGAATATTCAACTATGTAACCCTTAGATTCTAGAAAATTCTTAATCAGTTTTGGGATGTTCTCGTCAAGCAGGAACTTCAGTGTATTTGACGTAGTGTTCGCCTCTTATGATTTTTGCAGCCCAAATTAATGCTTCTTTAATCATGTCCTCGTTCAAGCTGGGATAGTAGTCTCTAATAATTTCTTCAACAGAGAGTCCAGTGGCTAGAAGTTCGATTACGTCGCTGACCAAAATTCTTGTGCCCTTAAATGTGGGTTTTCCATGGCAGATTTCGTCGTCGACAATTATGTATTTGCTAATTTCAACTCTCATAGGGACTCCCATCGTTTTAAGAGGCAACCAAATTTAAAAACTTTCTAGGAAGCTTAAATTTCTCTATTATTTTATTCTATTCCTAGTTTTTTGTTTAGCCCTCTTTGGATTGCTATGGTGTATGCTTTGCCTATTAAGATGTTTTGTAGGCTTTTTTGGGGTATTGGGCTTTGAAGTATTCGAGGGGTTCGCCTTTTGTGGTGAAGGCCATTTTGCCTAGGCCTTCTTTTTGGGCTAGTTGGAGGTATTTTATGGTTTTTGGGTTTACGCTTGCTATTTTTGATGCTGCTGTGTCTAGGGCTACTGGGTCTTGGCTTGCCATTACTAAGCCTAGGCGTTTGGGTTGGACGCCTGAGACTATGTTGGCGTCTATTATGTGGAGGTGGAAGCGCATTGCTTTGTTTATGGCTACTATTGCCTCGTCTTGTTCTATTATTTCGTAGTGTGCGAGAAAATTCTTGTGGTGAGGTTGGAGTTTTTCGGGTTTTGTTTTGGTTTTTGTTTTTTGTTTTGTTGTTGTTTTGGGTTTTGTTGGTTTTTGTTTTTGGGTGTTTTGTTAGGGTTTTTATAGGGGTTTATGGTTGTTATTTTTGGCGGTTTTATGGGTGAAAGCGTTGGCTCGGCTGTTCAAGAGGGTGAAGCTGAGGGTTTGAGTGGTGTTGGTTTGTTGTTGTTGGCTGCTGAGAATTTGAAGCGGAGTATTGAGTTTACTGTTGGGCAGTTGAATGCGCGGAAGGTTCGGGGTGAGATGAAGCTTCGTTGGAGTCGCTCTTTGGTTAGGCAGGTGGAGGCTTTGGTTAAGGTTGTTGAAGCCTTAAACAAGGTGGGCGGAAAGTCTGGGGTTGAATTGGATTTGGCTTCTTATCTGGCTGGTTTGGAGGGTAAAATTCCGAAGAGGTTTGTTAGCAGGGAGTTCGCCGGAATTGTAAGAAGGGTGCAGGCGAGGGCTTCGAGACATAGAACCTAAAGAATTAAGCTGATAAGAAGGTGAGCTAAAGAGATATATAGTTATGGCAGTTGCGGGATTGGGTGTAACTTTTTGGAATTGTGTCATTTTTAGGATAAATAACTTATATTGATGTAGGCGTCACTTAAATTGGTGATGCATTGTGGCTATTGTTAAAGTTGGTCTCAAGCATCGCTTTAAAATCACTCAAAGTGTGCGTAGGAAAACTTCCTTGAAAGTTGGGCAGAAGGTTTACTTGTTGGCTAGGACGCCGCATATAGTGTTGATTCCAATACCGGATAATGTTGATGAAGCATTAGCTGAAATTCTTGGTGACATAGCCTACAGCAAGGGGGAGCGGAAAAGAGCGAATGAACGGCTTTTAAAAGAGACCTCCTAAGCGAAAATGGGTTATATCGTTGAAGCATGTTAGAAAACTGTGCACGCAACTTTTTATGGTGTTTTACCAGCAATTTGATGGTTGATTTCAAATGAATTGTGATCACGACCAACAGGAATAAAATATAATTCGGTGGAAATTTTAATCTAGGCGCATTTGGTGTTCTTTTAGGCGTGTTCATGAAGTTAATTTCAATGGGTACATTTAAATATGGGTAAATTATTATTTGGTTATTGTAAAGTGTGGGTGTCGGTTTGACTGAAACAACATACCATAAAAAGAAGATTTATGTTCCTGTTGAAGTTCGGGAGAGGTTAGGCTTGAGGAATGGCGATAGGCTAAACGTTGTTTCTTTGGACAGGAAGGGTTTTAGGGTTGAGTTGAAAAGGAAAACGGTTGAGGAGCGGATTCTTGATGCCTTAGCGAATTGCCGTGAAGTTGGCGTTCCCACAGGGTTAACTAGAAGGGAAATTTATGAGGATATTGGTTGACGGCGTGGATGTGGCGGAGAGTGCTCATGCAAGTAAGAAAATATTGCTTGACACTATGATTTTATGTTACGCCCATGACCGTTCAAGTCCCCATCATGACACCGCATCCCTCATTATTAAAGCTTCTATAAATGGCTTAATTAGAGCTTTTGTTTCCCATCAGAATCTGTTAGAGTTTTATTCCATTATGACTGGGAAGAGGGTGAAGAATCCCCTAAGTTCTGATGAAGCGGCTGAAATATGCATGCTGTATGAGGAAAGCGTTGGTTTTGGGAAATTAATTCCCTCAGCCACAACCTATAGAGAGACTTTTGAATCAGCAAAGCATTTATCGATTGTTGACGACGACATATTTGACTGTGTTCTGGCATATACATGTAAGGACAATGTCGATACTTTGTGGACGGAAAATACTAAACATTTTAAAAAGTATTCGTTCTTAAAGGTTGAGAACCCCCTAAAATGGAAATGGGAAGAAAATGATACTTAAAGCGTTACGATTCGAAAGTTACGATGTGCCTCAAAGACATAGGCCTTAAAGGGTTTGAGTTTTAATGCGGAAGTTTTGAGCTTCAAGGTTTCCCTGTTTTTCGCAATTTTATTTTAATGGGATTGTTTATATTTCGCGTTTGTTCATTTTGGTTTTAAATGGGCTTGGAGAGGTTTGAGGGTTTAAGGGATAAGCTTAGGCGAGATCCTGTTTTCTTCGCTGAGGCTGTTTTAGGTTTTCATCCCTTCCCCTATCAGGCTGAGCTTTTGCATTGTAACAGTAAGCGTATTGTTGCCTGTTGGGCTAGGCAGACGGGCAAGACAACGGCCATTGCCGTTAAGGTTATCCATTTCGCCTTTACAAACGCGAATAAAACCACGCTTATTGTTAGCAGAGGCCTCAGGCAGAGCATGATCATGTTTAATGTTATTGAACGTTTTATTTTGACGCATCCTTTGTTGGTGAAGTCTATTTTGAAGTCGACACGGACGATGATTGAGCTTAAAAATGGAAGCAAGATTATAGCCTTGCCATGCGGCCCAGACGGAGCCACTTTGAGAGGCTATACGGCGGATTTGGTTGTTATGGACGAGGCGGCTTTCATACCTGAAGACGTGATAGCCAGCGTGATTTTCCCAATGTTGGCAACCACAAACGGCACAGCCATAATGCTGAGCACGCCTTGGGGAAGAAACCACATCTTCTACAGAAGCTTCAAAAACCCGGACTATTGGAGCCAACATGTGAAGGCTGAAGATTGCCCACTAATTTCGAAGGAGTTTCTTGAAGAGCAGCGGAAAACCATCGGCGATTTAAGGTTTAAAATGGAGTATGAAGCCGAATTTGTCGAGGAGGAGAACAGCTTTTTCAGCCAAGACCTAATCCGCGAATGCGTTGAGGATTATGACTTGATTGATGAAAGCCAAATTTGGGCTGAGGGAAAAATAGCTGGAGACTACTATTTGGGAGCAGATTTCGGCAAAAAAGTGGACTACAGCGTTATAGCCCTTTTAAAAAGGGAGAAAGAAGGCAAACTAAGACTTGTCTTTTTAAAGCAGTTTGCCCTCGGAACACCATACAGCGAAGTTATCGCCTATATTAAGCGGCTGGACGAAAAATTCGACATTTTAAAGGGTTTTGTTGATCAAAGCGCCATTGGAGAAAGCTTGGTTGAGGAGATTGAAGAGTTTACACCGCAAATTGATGGATTGACTTTTACGGCTAGGGTTAAACAGGACTTGATGGTTCTGCTGCATGCGAGGATGGAGCAGAAGAGGCTGATCCTACCTATGGAAAGAAGCTTGCTAACACAGATTAATGAGCAGCAGTACAGGTTTGGAAAGGCTAAGCCAACAGAAATGGCTGAGGAAAGGGGCTATATGACGTTTTATCATCCGTCTGGAAGCCACGACGACCAATTGTGGGCTTTAGCTTTAGCTGTGTACGCAGCAAAAGAAACGGAGCCGGAGCCGTATTTATATGTAATTCCAAGATAAAATTAGCGCGAGCTTAAAATTTAAGAACGAGCCTTTTTATCGCTATTTTATAATGCACTCCTATTTGAAGCTGAATTCGCATCTTTGAGGAGATTAAATGCCTTCTCTAACACTTATTTTGGCCTTGAAGCCTAGCATTTTCTCGGATTTTACGCGTATCTGCCAGAGTATGGTAAAAATAGTTTTTAATCGGATTAGACTTGTCTGATATTGTTCTGTTTCCGTGACTTTTCCTTTCTTAATTCTTATGCATAACGCATTGCAGCTTTCATCATATTCTAGTGAAACCAAGTATGTTTTAACTTCCTTTCATCTACCCATAAATGACAACTAATTTTCGGCCTTTTACAGTGCCATAGGTTGTTAGGCGGCCGTATCTGACTGATATTGTTTCCTTTGGATTTTGTAGAACGGCGATTATTTGCTTTTCAGTTACCGCTCGATCCTTCATTCTTGTTTTGCATGAGGTTTTATGATTATAGCCATTTGGTCAACAACTTTGCTATTGCGTTTACCAGCAATTTGATAGATTAATTTTAAATGATTTGTGCTAAACAGTCAACACGAATAAAATGTAAATTATTGGATAATTTTAATTTAGGCTTATTTGGTTTTTGTATGCTTTTTCTATGGCTTCTAGGTCTTTTAGGCCGTCTTCGCCTGTTGGTGAGGGTGTTTTGTCGTTAATTAGGCTGTTATTTTTGCGGTGGCTAGTTTTTGGCAGTTTCTAAGTTGAATTTTGCCTATATAACCCAAACCGATTAGGCCTAGTATAATTTTTCCATTTTCCTTTTGTTCTATTTTAAATTGGGTTTTTATTTGGGGTCGTCTGGCTACATAAGGGTAATTGTGGAAAGCTTTAATTATTTTATTTTGGGTTTATTTCTCGTAATTAAGTCTTATAGGCTTATTCTTGAGTTTTGTGGCAATGTTTAAATACTGATTTAGGTATATTCGGTATAGGCGATAAAATGACTAAAGTGAAAACAAGTATATATGCGGATAAGGAGTTATGGGAGAAGTTTAAGTTGAACTCAGCGAGGAGAGGTTTCGAAGCCAGTCAGGTTCTTGAGGAACTAATAAGAGAAGAGCTGTTTGAGGAGCTGTTTGATGAAGCTTTAAAGGGGATGGATGAAGATAAAAGTTACGAGATAGATTTTGAGCCTGTAAAGCCGAAGGCTGGTCTTGTGAGTGTTTTTGTGAGGACCTTGAGGGATGAAAGAGCTAATAGCATATCTTGATTCGAGCAGCATGGTGAAAAGATACATTGAGGAGCCTGGAAGCAGAATTATCCGAGATGTTTACTTGAAGGCTTATTCAGGAGAATTATCTATGGCTTTCAGCTCTTGGAACATTGGGGAAACGCTTGGAGCATTCGATAAGGCTTGTGTAAGGGGTGCACTAAGCCAAGAAGACTACATGACAGTTAAAAGACGGTTTCTCCTTGAAACACGGAGGTTGCTACGGCTTGGAGTGCTGACGCTTATACCAGTTAGATTTAAACTGCTTATTGAAAGCTGGAATCTCATCGAGAAGCATCACATTTATGAGGCGGATGCCATCCAAATAGTCTCAGCAAAAGCACTGAATGCTACACAATTTTTCACTGGGGATAAAAGGGTCTATGAAGCGGCAAATATGGAAGGGTTAAAAAGCACGCTTGCAAAGTGAAGGTTTATTCTAATTTTGTTTTGTATATATTTATTGCCGTTTAGATTAGGATGTTTTTATTCTATTCCAAGTTTTTTGTTTAGTCTTGTTTGGATTGCTATGGTGTATGCTTTACCCATTAAAATGTTTTGTAGGCTTTTTGGGGTATCGCGCTTTGAAGTATTCGAGGGGTTCGCCTTTTGTGGTGAAGGCCATTTTGCCTAAGCCTTTTTTTGGGCTAGTTTTATGTATTTTATGTTTTTTGGGTTTACGCTTGCTATTTTTGATGCTGCTGTGTCTAGGGCTACTGGGTCTTGGCTTGCCATTACTAGCCTAGCCGCTTGAGTTAGACGCCTGAGAGTATGTTTACGTCTATTATGTGGAAGGGCTACGTGACGTTTTGTCATCCGTCTGGAAGCCACGACGACCGGCTTTGGGCATTGGCTTTAGACGTTTACGCAACCAAAGAAACAGGACTGGAACCATATTCGTAGTGATTCTAAGGTAACGTGTGCTTCAGCGGACATTAAGCCAGGCTTTTCGAGTTTCAATATACTTATATACTTGTAGATAGTTACACGAATATAGGTTAAGCTTATGGGCGATACCACAACGATAAGAGTTTCAAAAGGCACGCTTAAAATGTTGGAGAGGCTCCGTCGAAAACTACAGGCGTCAACCCTCGATGAGGCCATACGGCTATTCATCGCACGGCAGCGCAGACAGAGACTTGACGAAACATTCGGCGTAGACAAAGGGAAAATAAAATCATTCTCAGAGGAAGATCGCGGTGAAGACCGTAATTGACGCTTACGCGTGGATTGAAATCTTCATCGGAAGCAAAAATGGGGAAAAAGCAAAGGAGATTCTTCAAAAAGCCGAAGAAACATTTACACCGGGCGTTGTATTAGCTGAAATAGCCCGCAAATACCTGAGAGAAGGCATGGAAGAACAAATAATCCTTGAACGCTTAACAACAATAGAAGAAACCTCAGAAATAATCCCCATCGACAAAAAAATCGCCTTAGAATCCGCAAAATGCTACTTGGAACTTACGGAAAAAGCCAAAACAAGAAAGCTTAAAGCCCCAAGCCTCTTTGACGCCATAGTGTTAGCCACAGCAAGAACACTCAGCGCCAAAATAGTCACAGGCGACGAACACTTCAAACAGATTAATGAAACATTATGGATAGGCGAAACCTAACCAGCCATTTCCATAATAACCAACAAAGCGCGCGCATTAAACAGGGACACGTGTTCCTTTAATAACTGGTTTTCCTCCGCATACACCAGGATCAGAAACTATTACGTGGTTTTCGGGCGTGAATACTACAAATAATTATCGGAGTCCCCATGTTTAAAAACCTTTACAAACTTTCTACTCTAAGCGAATTTGGTTTTTGTAGGCTTTTTCTATTGCCTTTAAGTCTTTGAGTGCGTTTTCTGCTGTCTGCTTTCAAGGTCTGTATGGGCTTGACGGTTTCGGGTTTAAGCGCACGATGGGTGTTTTGCCGTTGGGCTTTTAATGCAATAATGTTTAAATACGTATTTAAACATATTTTACTCGGTGAGAGCTTTGACTAAAACGTTAACAGTCAGGGATGAGGTTTATAAGAAGTTGTTGAAGGTTAAGCGTGAAGGCGAAAGCTTTAGCGATTTGTTTGAGAGGCTTGTTGAGGGGGCTAGCCCCCTTGAAAACTTAAAAAAGCTTAGGGGATGTGTTGAGTTTAGGGATAAAGAGGTTTTGCTTAGGGAAATTTATGCAGCGAGGACTGAGCGTAGGCTATGATTGTTTTAGACACTGATGTTTTGATTGAAATCTTTGATAGGCAGTCTGCCAAGGGCGACGAAGCCTTAAGGAAGCTTGTCGAAAGGGGCGGTGATGTCGCTACAACGGTTATTAATCTTCACGAAATTTTGTATGGGCTTGAAAAGTATGCAAAGCCTGTTAAGGATGTTTTGCTTCTGCCAATAATTGAATATACCAAGAGGGATGCCCAACTATCTGCTGAGTTAGAGTTAAAAGCTGAGAGTTCAGGAAGACCGGTTCGGCGGACAGATGCTATGATTGCCGCGATTGTATTAAATAGAGGAGCATTTCTTTACACTTTTGATTTGAAACATTTCGTTGTTTTCAAGGAATTCGGCCTTAAACTTTTCTAATTCTGGTTTTTCCTAGTTATAAAATTATTTGGTTTTTGTATGCTTTTTCTATAACTTCTAAGTCTTTTAATCCATCTTCCCCCGTAGGTGTTGGCTTTTTGTCATTTATTAGGCAATCCACAAAATGTCGAAGTTCAGCCTTGTGGGCGTTGTAGAATTGGGTTGAGCCTAATGTTAGCATTTGGATTGCTGCCAAGAGTTTGTTTGGGGGTTTGTGCTGAGTTTGGATTGTTTTTACTGTTCCGTGTAGTCGTATATTTAGGTGGTAGTCTTGGGAGAACCAGCCTACGGTTATTATGGCTTTTGTGCTGTTTTCGAATTTTGCTAGGCATGTGGCTGAGTCTTCGAAGGGCATGTTAAACCTGTAGCCTAAATGGCTTTTTATGTCTGTTATTTCGCCGAAGTACCATCTTAAGAGGTTTATTACGTGGCTGCCCAGGTCCATGAGGACTCCGCCGCCTGTTAGTTCTTTGTTGAACCACCATTCTGGTACGGGGTTTGGTGTTAAGCCTTCAGCTCTGTGGAATAGGGGGCCTGAGCTTATGTATGTGGCTTGGGCGATTTCAACATCGCCTAAAACTCCCTCATTCATTTTCTGTTTTAGCTGCTGGAATTCTGCGGCGAATCGCATGGGATAACCCATCATAAGTTTTACCGAGTGTTTTTGAGCGGCAGATATTATTTCTCTGGCTTCTTCAACGTTTCTGGCTATGGGCTTTTCTAGGAAAATGTCTTTTTGGTTTTCAGCTGCTTCTGTGGCACATTTTAAATGCAAATGAGTGGGCAACGCGATAATGACCGCGTCTATTTCTGGGTCTTTTAGAAGCTGTTCATAGTTTGTATATAGTTTTTTGATGCCCGCTTCTTTTGCGGTTTTTAAGGCTTTTTTGGATAGGTCTGTCGCAGCTATTAGTTTTGCATTGGCTAGTTTTTGGCAGTGCTTAAGATGAATTTTGCCTATGTACCCGAGGCCAATTAGACCCAGCTTGATTTTTTCCATCTTACTTTTTCCTTAAAGGTTTTTCAAAATTATCTTTGGGCGATTTTAAATCGCTTCATTTTTTACTGGTGACCCCATTTTCTCAAACTGTGTGTAGTTTTTGGAGTAAGTATCAGAAGATTCTTTTAACCCATGGAATTTTGTCGAGATCTCCGTCGTTTGAATATATTTCGTTAAGGTTGAGTCTCTTCATCTGTGCGGCTATTACTATGTCGTCCCACATAGCCCATGACAGATTAAATTGTGATTGTATGCTTCTGGCTTCTTCAAAGTCTAGCGTATGGGTTTCAACCTTTTGTAGAGCTGTGAGCCCTTTTATGAATGATAGGAATACTGGTATTGCGTTTTCCTTCTTTTTCCATTTAAGGTAGCTGCAAACTTGGGCAATTACCAGTGTAGATGTGGCTGATTTTTCGCCGGCTTCTATTTTTTCGATAATGTCCTTGGCTTTTTGCCCATAATTTGGGTCAGCTGCCAAGTGGTATACGAAAATGTTTGAGTCTACGAAACGCATTAGGATTCCTTGCCGAGGGCTTCTTCTATCTCTTCAATTTCGACTTTTTCGATTTTTGCTATTCCCCATGTTTCTTTTGCAGATGGCCCCTTGGGTTTTAGAATTATGCCTTTACTTGTAACTTCGATGGTTAGGTGGTCACCCTCCTTTATGCCTAGCAGCATTCTTATTTTATAGGGGAGGGTTATTCTACCCTTGCTGCCGATCTGGATTTCCATTTTTGATTCCCACTTAAAAGAGGGAACTAAATCCTTTTAAACTTTCCTTATTCTATTCCTAGTTTTTTGTTTAGTCCTGTTTGGATTGCTATGGTGTATGCTTTGCCCATTAAGATATTTTGTAGGTTTTTTTTGGGGTATTGGGCTTTGAAGTATTCGAGGGGTTCGCCTTTAGTTGTGAATGACATTTTGCCTAGGCCTTCTTTTTGGGCTAGTTGGAGGTATTTTATGGTTTTTGGGTTTACGCTTGCTATTTTTGATGCTGCTGTGTCTAGGGCTACCGGGTCTTGGCTTGCCATTACTAGGCCTAGGCGTTTGGGTTGGACGCCTGAGACTATGTTGGCGTCTATTATGTGGAGATGGAAGCCCATGGCTTTGTTTATGGCTACTATGGCTTCGTCTATGACTGGATGGTATCTGTACTTTTTGGGGTAAGGATTACAGCCAAAAATGTTTTTCAGAGCGCATGTGATTTTTATTCTTTCTATGCTATACTTTATTTTTGGAACGTTTATCCGCAGGTCTGCTTCCTGTATAGTTTTTGGAACCATTATTTTGAAGGTGTATTTTCCAGCGGTTACGTTTACTGTTTGGCTTTGGTCTTCTGTGAGGTTGACGAGTTTTACATTGTGGTCTTTTGCTAGTTTTTCGTAGCCTAGTATTTTGAAGGCGTATTTGCATTTCATGGCTGAGGCATCGGATTCTAATATGGAGATATTTGTGTCTGGTGATGTCTTACTTCGGATTAAGTCTATTAGAGCTGCGATAAATTTTGGGTCTGTTGTTTGTCCTGTGGAGTAATCCCAGTAATAGCATAGGTTAGGCTTTATAACAATGTTTTTGATGTTTTCTGGAATCTTATAGCCTATTAGGTTTAGAGAATCTTCTATGGCCTTTGCAATATCTGAATTTTTAATTTTTACCAGACTTACGAGGCTCAAGGGTTTAATCTCTCTGCTTTATCAAGCAATAATTGTGGCGCGGGTAAAAATTTTTGTGATGTTATTATGGTTTTCTGGTTGCGTTTTGTTGTTTTGTCTTTTTTGCTTTAAGTTATTTTTGCTTCATATTGTTTGAAGAGTTTTAGAAATTCTTTCGAAAAGTTTTCTTCTCTAAATCTTTCTGCGATTCTTATATTTTTTAAAGCTTTCTCGGGAGACCACTCATAAATTTCCTTTGTGATCTTCGCTGCTGCCTCGTAGATGTTATTGTACCGCAAATCAACAGGAACGAACTCCCTTGGGCCTCCAGAGTTATGAACAATTGGTATGCATCCCATGGCCATGGCTTCAACTATTGATATTCCGAAGTGTTCGCCAATCATTGTGTGCAAGTATACTTTTGTGTTCTTCAATATTTGTTTCATTTCAATTCTTGATGCATCTGGGAAAAATTTTACTCTATTCTGTAAACCAAGTTTTTTGGTGAGTTTTTGTAATGATAGTAGCGTGTCTTTGTAGTGTACTCTGCCTATTATGGCGAATTGAATGTTTTTTTCTGTTAATGAAGCTATGTAAGGGATTTTTTCTAATTCTTTTCCAGGTCCGAAACGGGATATTGTGACTACTAGGTCTTTTCGTTGGTTTTTGGTGAGGTTTTCTGGATTATTGTTGAAAATAATAGAAGGCACTGGTGGATAGAGTACTTCTGCTTTTTTCCCAGAAAATTTTCTTATTTCCTCTGCTGTGTAGTGACTGTTTGCAAGCACTAGTTTTCCGTTTTCTTTGGTTAGGTTTTTCTCGAATATTGTGTATGGCAAACTGCCAACTGGCAGAATATTTCTGCTCTTTAGGTATGGAAATTTTTGCCTATAAAAGTAGTGATTTAGAAAGGGGAAATGGATGTAGCTTATGTTGGTCCATGGGAAAACGCAATTTGAGTACACGTCTATCCATATGTCGCATTTTGATTTGAAAATGTAGGAGCGGAAAATGGTTTGATAGAAATCTAATAATCCTCTCGGTTGGACTGTTGAAGGTTTAACGATGACTTTAATGGACGGATTGAGGTTTTTTCCGAAGAATTTTTTGATTTTCCGTTGATTTACTTCTTCGTTGGTGAAGAAGGTGACGGCGTAGTTGTTTTGGGCTAAGATGTTTGCAATGATTGTTGCTACAAGTTCTCCTCCGCCATAAACGTTCAATGTTGGACAAAAAACACCGACTCGCAACTTAAATCCTCTGAGAAATTCATTATATGTGATGCATAGCTAAGGGACAATGTTGATGTGCACATATTCGCGATTAATAACCAATTAAGGAGTTTCTAGATGAGGGGAAGTTGATGCTTTTGTTGGGTTTGGTTTTTTGCAAGCTTTTTTGTGGGTTAGCATGATTATAGCTATTGTGGCGATTAGGATTCCACCGAATGCCACTATTGTTTTGAGCGAGAACTCTGATTGTGGCTCATTATTTAATGTAGTTAATATAATGTAGTTAATAGTATGGTGACTTTATGTGTGCTATGTGTGTATGTGAAATGTATCAACCATGTGTATTCTGTAGAGGTAAACGTGTAGTTTATTTGGTTTCCATCGAGGTATATTGTTAATTCGCTTATGTTTTGGATTAAGGTTTTTGCTATTGTTACGTTTGTGTAGCCTATCGTTCCTTCTGGACCGCTTACTTTGAATGTTATTATTTTGGTTGTAGAGTCGAAGGTAAGTTCTGTTATTGTTGAGTTTGAGATTATTGCGAAGGGCATTGACCAAACGGTTACTGTTTGACCTCCTACCATGTCGTTGATTGTTGTTAAGCCTTGAGAAGTATCAAGAACTGCTGTTATCGTGAAAGTTATCGTTCCTATTGTGTTTGCAGTGTATGTGTATTCCCATCTTTTATTTGTTGGAGACCACGTCATCGGTTTTCCGTTCAGGTAAAGGGTTCCGTTGGTGCTGTTAAATGTGGTTTCGTCATATTCATATGAAGCTTTGAACCATATTGTTGCGGTTTCGCCTAAGGTAAGGGTTTCTTTTGTGGCGCCTCCATCAGCTATTTTGATTCTGTCCCATATTACTGAGATAGTTTTGCTTGAGGTATTTGGATTTAACGCTGTTATTCCATAGGTGTTTCCACCAACACTTGTGAGATAAACTGTTAATCTCTGAACGGAAAGTTTAGTTGTTTTGTACTCCCATCGTGAGTTAGCGTACGACCAAGAAAGGGGTAGCGAGCCGTTTAGATATGCAACTCCGTCAACGACAGGAGAACCATCATATTCATATTCCAGAGTTAAATAGAAGGTGGCTTCCGTGTTTACGTCTAGTCTTCCATCGTCACTCCCATATGTAACTACATTTATCCTGTCAAAGATAACGTAGGCATCAGGTGCCGTTTGTCGGAAGACAGTTAAAGCGTAATTCGAATCAGTTATATTAGCAATTTTATATCCATACTTTCCCACAGCAGATTTTGAGGCTGTATCGTTTAAGGCGTAGGTTCCAGACCACACTATATTGTCATAGGCATATTTTCCAGCTACCGTAAATGAAGCTACGCTTCCAATATTTACACGACTATCAGAAACTGAAAAAGTGTCTATGACAACCATGTCCCAGATTATTGTGGTTGACTGCCCATTCTGGTTTACTGTGCTTAAGGCATATGTGGATTCTGAGCCTGCAACCGTGTTGTATGTTTCTGAACCAACCGTGGAAAGTGCACGTGTAATGCGGTAGACGCCTGAACCTATATGCGTCGCTGCGTAGCCATTTACGGTTATTGTGCCTGTCGTGACCGCTCTGTTGTCATACTCATAGACTAGGGTCACGTCGATGTTCACGTTGTCGCCTACGTTTGCACGGTTATCTGAAATAGTGTAACCTGACACTTTAATCCTGTCCACTATTATGGAGATAGTTTGGTTCTCAACTGAGTTTTCGTCCGTTACAGCGAAGATTGTGTAAGCGTAGGAGCCAACTGCAGATTCGCTCGCGCAATATGCTGTAAAAGTTCCAGAGGGGCTTATTACGGTTGTTGAAGCCTTCTCTACATTTCCTAAGTTAATTCGAACAGTTATTCCTGAAGTGTCTTCAGGCGGAATTGTTGTTCCTTGATAATAGATGGTTCCAGTGAAGGTTATGGGCTGTAAGGGATTAACTCGAGAATCGTCAACTGAAGCAGAATAAACTATTAAGTCATCTTCAAAAGTGAAGAGACCATCGTAACTTCCGCTTTCGCTGGCTCCTTGACGATCAAAGACTTTAGTATTTGTGGCGATGATTGATACTGAACTTTCTGGGTAAGTCCAGCCTAGTTTAATTTTCCAAGATAACTTGTAGGCTGTTGAATTTATTGTTGTTCGGAAAGAGTTTGAAGAGTCTAAGGTACAGTAACCGTAAGTGTCTTGGAGTTTGTTGAAAGTGTCTGTTGTGCTGTCCCATTTTAGGATTATGCCGTTGCTGATTTCTATTGTCGCGTTTACAAAGTTTGTTGCTCCTTTTGTGTTTTGTACTGTCGCGTTCAGGAAGAAGTATTGGTTAGCGTAGACCATGCGTGGAGCTTGAAATTCGCCTATAGTTAGAAGCGTTTCTGGTTCTTCTAATACTTCTATACTGTAAATACTGGCAACGAGGCGATAGACATATAATGCACCAAACCCTACATACCAAACATCAGTCTTGTTTTTGATATAGTCTAAATGTTGTGTTATTTTGTTGGAACCGCTCCAATCAAAACTTACTGGATGAAACCAGAAATAGTAAATTTGACCGTTAGCATAACAACCGTTGAAAGCGTCGTTGAGTTCTTGTAAAGTGAAGGAATCAGCGAATGCACGGGTTGATGTTTCCTCAAATAAGCCGTTTGAATGGTCCCAAGCTTTATAATCAACGTCACCAGCAGGTCCGTAGACGGCGGTTCGTGCAATTAAATATTTGTGTTGTCCAAGCTTTTGTCTAACAGTTAAGTCTGATTCTCCGTAAGGTTCAATCCAAGCCCAAACATACTCGCTGTTGCCTTTTGTCTGGAAAGGTGGCAATGTCAAGTTGCCTATGATGTCGCTTTTGCTTCCGCCTATTTCGCTGTCGTAGTCGCTGTAAGGGACATGAGGATGTGTGCGAGAATGAGAAGCTACTTCTATAAACCCTTCGTTTAATTGTCCTTGAATGTCGTTATAGTTTGGCGGATAATTTCCGCCCATACCTACAGTTACTATGCCAACTGTTAGCCAAACATTTCTTGATTGGAAGGCGTCACAAGCCGCCATAAAAGCATTGTGTCGTGTTGTTTCTCCATCCCAGTCGTCTGTTGTCACAACTACAACTGCTTGTCTATCATCGTAGTATCTTGTTATCGTATCAAAAGCGATTGGTAAAGTGTTACCGTTTTGGTCTGTTATTTTTATGTAAATGTCGTCTGACGTGTCGGAAAAGGCTACACCGACATAAGCTTTATTGTTTGTGTAATTGAATCTGACATATTCAATCCCATTAAAGAAATCATTTGAAGCTTTTTCAACCAGTTGACTCCAACTTTCGGAAGGTGAATGTCTATGATATGCTTTAAGACTGGAATAACCGCTTGGAACGTCGAAAACATAGGTTACGGGATAAGCTAAACCGTAATTGTTATGCTGTGTTGAGTTTATACTGAACTTATAAATGGTTGGTTGTGTAGGTAACGCTTCAGGTCCAATATATATGTCGGCGACAACAACACAGTCCACATATTCGTTGACAGAGAAGGAAGTAGATGGAGTTATATCTAATCCAGCTTCAACACGCCAAGTTGTGAATGTCGGCGCCGTATTCAGATTTTCCTTACTGATTTTTAATGTTCCGTCCACCCACAGTTTAACCCATCCAGCACTTCCATGCTTGTACACGCCTACTTCAATGGAGTACCAAGTGTTTGTGGAAATTGTTGCCGCAACACTGTCTGAATAAACGCCGTTATTGTAATATGTTAAATGCCATTTCATTGTTCCAGCATCGTTTTGTATTCCCGCTCTCGCCAAAGGATAAAGCCAATGTTCTGAGACATCAGCAAAAACTGAAAAAAGATAAAGCACATTTCCAGCTGTTGGAAGCATGTCAACTTTAATGTAAGCCCTTGCGTAAAGGTATACTCCGCCACTATTTAAGCCCTTTTTAATAGCAACAGCCCATCCACTCTGTCCACTGGGGACATTTAAACTGGATTTAAAAGCGTAATTCCCATGATGTTTAATTGTACGCTGCACATTTAATGAACCAAATTGTGCGTCTGTCTCTGTCCAAGCACTAAAATCTCCACTTTCAAAACCATCCATGAACAAAACTGGAGCATTCACAGTTGGAACAAAACCTAGACCAAATAGCTGAGCAGAAAGGTTACAAGGAAACTAGTATAGAGCACTCTAAATGCACTTTTTCTCTGAAGTCTGATAAAGGAACTGCGCTTCTGCATAAACAGCACCGCATAACAATAGAACAGATTTAGAGAAAAGTTTTTCCATAAAAAAGTTAAGGTTGATTTAGCGCGAGGCTAAGCTTCTAACTCCCTCTCGTTTTCTTCGCTTGTTATTTGTTCTTCTTTCTCCATCTCTGGCGGCGGAAGCCGCCTAGGTTGGCTTAGGAAGTGTCTTAGGGTTGAGTCCCTCTTTGTCATAGCTACAAGTTTGTTGTGTGTGCTGACGGATAGCTGTTGCTACGAATTCTTATCAACCATAAACATTTAAGGTTGATAAAGAACGCCAACTAGCAACTTTAGCACTTTTTTGCCTCTCTTATTCAGCGAAGTGTTTTAGATCTATTAGCGGAGAGTAGTGACAGCCTAACTTCCTTGATATTAGCCATTTTATTCCTATAATTTCTGAATTAAGTGTGCTCTTAACTGCAGTGATTCGTTGCAGTTCTTTGCCTTTGCAAATTTTTTTTAGGTCAACTAAGTTAGAAAAGATGAGCCATGTAATCCTGTGCATCCATGAAAGGTTGCGTTCAAGATCATAGAGTCGATAGAACAAAAGGTTGTGTTCAATTATTCGCAAGGCATCTCGTTTTGTTTCTCTGATGTTACGTGTCAAAGTCTGATCATGAATAATATGATGTACTTTTGCATTAGGATTGAAAATGAGAGCGTATCCTTTTTTCCATATATGCCATCCTAAGAACTGTTCCCAAGATAGACCAAGCATCCATGAGTTAGGAAAAATGAAACCTTCAATGGCTTTGCGCAAAACAGACATGTTTGCGCCCATGCCGAGTAACGATTTTGTGGTTTGTTGCTGCGCTTCCTGTGACATATTGGTGTTATAGGATACTGTTCCTGCCTTTGATATGTAAACAAGGTAATCTTCAAGACCATCAAGAGGTTTATACCAAATTTTTCGTCCAATTGCCTCCAAAAATGGTTTGAAGTTTGGAATAATTTCTGAAACCTTGTTTTTAATTGATAGTGGTTTATTTCCTTTTAATATTGCTGGTATGACCTCTCCTGCAACCCCGCCGACATTAGATTTTATATAAATTCTCACGTGATTTTGAAGCCATTCAGAAAAAGGAATAGCATCGTCGTCTAGGAATGCTATGATATCGCCTTTAGCGTGAGTTAGTCCGAGGTTCAACGCATCTGTTACATAGCCTTGCTTTTGCAAAATCAACCTTATTTTTATGGTATTCTTATATTTTTTGATAACCTCTTCTGTTCCATCTCCACTTGGCTTAAGTACCACTATGACCTCAAAATTCTTAAAGGTTTGTTTTACCAATGAATTCAAAACATGATCAAGTAGATGGGCTCGCTTATATGTTGGTATTAAGATGGAAGCTTTCAATCTTTCGGTCAACTTCCTCGCCTGGTTTTGCTATACAAAGAATCACAAGTGTATGTACTGTTGAATTGTTGAAAACGTCCAGGATATAGTTCCATCGATAAAAAGTCTTAAGAAGTATGTAAATATTTTCAGTTACATTAGTTTTCCTAATAGCAAAGTCATAAATGCAATCTTCTTTATTCTGAGCTTTTGGGATAAAATTGTACGAATACTAATCATTTCAAGTAAGCAAAAAAGGATATCAAAACATGCTCTCAAAGGATGAAACCCCTCGAAGATTTTTAGCGACTTTCCCGCATTGTAGTTCCACTTAATAATGTAAGCCAATGTCATCCTCTCTGGAGGTACCTTATGATAGACTATCGCTGAAGGCACAAACTGAACTTTGAAACCTCTTCTTTTTGCGCGAGCAAAAAACTCAATCTCCTCATAGCCTAACAATTTTCCCTTTTTCCTGCCAAGTGCAGTGTTGAATAATCCTATTGCCCTAAAAACTTCTTTTTTGACTACCATATTTGCACCCCAAATTTGAGGATCTTTCCAGTTGCATACACCGGCATACCCGCCGAAATCATCTTCGTTCCACCACTTTGGTGGTGGCGCCAAATACAATGGTTTAATTGGACCGCCAATTATGTCTCCAATGCTGATCCCTTGCTGAACCTCCTGTATCCAGCATTTGCCAGCTATTGCATCGTCATCAATAAAGGCAATATATTTACCTTTAGCAATTCTTATTCCGTAATTTCTCGCGGCGCTTAACCCTATTTCTCGATCAAACCGTATTAATTTCAAAGCCTTATCTCGGAATTTTAGATTGATAGGGGCCCCAGAACCGTCATCAATAACTATAATTTCAAGGGGCTTCACTGTTTGATTTAATAAACTATTTACAGTTTCATTTACATCTTTAGGTCTATTGAAGGTTACAATTATGACACTTACTTCCGAATTCATCAGTTTGTTCACACTTCAAAGTAATACTCTTATTTTGATAAATCTCTGCATTATCCTTAGGATCAATAAAAAATCGATTAAAGTTTGTTTTTGCCAAAATTTTCGCTAGTAAACATGATTTTTCGCATATTCAAACAAATATAACTTTAAAAAGCCAAAGTTATAATACGCGAGCGATTCTAAATCCTCACTAATGCTGGACATTTAAATTTTCTAGTAAAGTATGTATACATTACTTGTTTTGCTTACGGATTATGCCCGTTAAAGTTATTTTTCCTAGAGAACGGATAAAAATCATTGTATGCTTTTGCAAGCATTCGTAAATCTTCCAAAACTTGAGTTAAGTTTATCAGAGGATAGTAGAAAATAAGCGCGGGATGCACTAAGCTTGCGAGTTTAACTGCCTCCCAAAAAGAAGCAGGAATTGAATAGGCAAGTCTACAATAAACCCTAAGGAAAGATGTAGTTGAAATTTGATCTAAAAGTTCTTTTTTGTGCGCGCAACCTTGAGTCCACCAACGTACATGTTCAAGAAATTCAAACATGCTCATTGGATGATATACTGTGGCTTCCCTAACCCATAGCCATTTATATCCAGCAGCAAGCAAACGATGGTATAATTCGTAATCTTCACCAGCTCCCTTTATTGTTTTGTTAAAGTTGCCT
>Ga0315298_1002350_pt1 | contig 32294 bp, 27 predicted proteins | sample WHS_1_MG_FD_203077 | JGI IMG/M metagenome (GOLD analysis project Ga0315298, IMG submission 203077) | Extremophilic microbial mat communities from Washburn Hot Springs, YNP, Wyoming, USA - WHS_1_MG | ecosystem: Environmental > Aquatic > Thermal springs > Hot (42-90C) | place: USA: Wyoming... | reverse complement strand
TGTGGTACCATTGTCTTGGCCTTTGGCCATGGTGGTAAGACCTCCTCTCGTTTAATTCTGTGCTTTGGGGTTCTTACCACCATAAATTTTTCTGACAACTTTTTCCACACAATCTAAAATACAGCCGTAATTGAATCCTCGAGTCAGTCTACTTTCTCTGATTTATCGTAAGGAGGCTTTTATTGATAGAAGTGGAGGAAAGCTTGGGGTATAATGCTGGAGGGGAAATAAAGATGGGCAAAAGGCGGTTGAAAGAAAAGCTTAAGGCACGTGTGTGTGCTGAGGTGGAGAAGCAACGCAATAAGCTGATTCAGCTTAGTCTGAAAATCCATTCCAATCCCGAGGTCGGTTTTAAAGAGAGAAAAGCTTGTCAATGGTTGACTCGGTATTTAGCCGGCAATGGCTTTAATATAGAAAAGAATGTTTGTGGTTTGTCCACAGCGTTCAAGGGAGTATATGGCAGTGGCGCCCCGGTAATCGTGTTGATTGCTGAGTATGATGCGCTGCCGGGTGTGGGCCATGCCTGTGGGCACAATATAATCGCTGCCTCGGCAGTGGGAGCTGCGGTGGCCAGCAGGCCCGTTATTGATTCGTGTGGAGGTACAGCAATAGTCCTGGGCACGCCGGCGGAAGAGATTTTTGGAGGTAAGGTACTTATGCTGAATGCTGGGATATTCGATGGGGTTGATGTAGCCATGCTGGTGCACCCTGGCGTTCGGAATTTTGTTACTACAGAAGCTTTGGCTTGCGTAGGAATTGACATCGAGTTTTCAGGAAAGGCAGCCCATGCCGCTGCCTATCCGGAACGTGGTATCAATGCTTTGGACGCAGTGATCTTATCCTTCAATGCCATAAATGCGCTTCGACAACATATCAGGAGTGATGCTAGGATTCATGGTATCATTACCTACGGCGGCGAAGCTCCAAACATAGTACCCGAGCGCTCAGCGGCCTCGTTTTTGGTGCGTGCTTCGGATAACGGTTACCTCGAGGAGCTAAAAGCAAAGGTGCTGAATTGCTTTGATGCAGCAGCCCTTGCTACAGGGGCAAAATTGAAGTACAAATGGAGTGACATAGTTTATGCGCCAATGAAGAACAATGAAAGACTGGCGGCGACGTTTAAGCTGAATTTAGAGTCTCTGGGGCGTCGGGTAGAGCCATTTTCTCGTCATTTTGGGGTTGGCAGTACTGACATGGGCAATGTCAGTCAGGTAGTACCCGCGATCCATCCCACTATAGCTATCGCACCCCCGGAAGTGCTGGTGCATTCGCCGGATTTTGCTGCCGCTGCGGCGTCTGAGGAGGGTCACAGAGGATTATTACATGCGGCAAAAGCTATGGCTATGACCATTGTTGACTTGCTATGCGACCCCCGGCTCTTGAGCGAAATAAAAGGCGAGTTTCACGAGAGTTAGTTCCGATTTGGCTGATATTGAGTTTCTATTCAAGCGGCACAGGCTATGTAAACTTGAGCGATGCAGTTCAGGTCACAGGGACGCAAGCGCGAGGATAGAAATTGGGGGCCAAAAATTTTAAAATAGAGGCAGATTTTGTGGCCGGGGCAAATGCATCGCTGTGCGCGTTCAGTTTTTGTTTCCACCGGGCTTCGTGGTTGCCTTTGCGCTGGTTTTTGTGTTCAGTCCTGGTATGTCGACGATTCCCAGACTTAATAGGGGGCACATCAAATGAAAGTTATCTTTCTTAAAGATTGGAGCAAAGCGAGGAAAGGGGAAATTAGAGAAGTAGCAGATGGCTATGCGAGGAACTATTTGATTCCTTACGGCATTGCTTTGCCAGCCAGTCCGCAAGCCGTGAAGGCTGTCGAGATTCAGAAGGAAGGCAAGGCACAGCGACTTGCTCGGGAAGAGGAGGAATTGCGAAAAATTGCCCAGTTATTGATGGGCAAAGAGCTGCGGTTTAAGGCTAAAGCTGGAGCCGGAGGGCGTCTGCATGGCGCAATTACGAGCAGTGATATAGCGGAGGAGCTTTCCCGTTTAGTTGGTTACCAGATTGACAAGAAGAGTGTCGACTTGAGCGGGCCTATACATAGGGTTGGGGATTACGAGGTGCTAATCAATTTGGCTAGAGGTATCGGGGCCAAAATCAGGGTGTCTGTGGAAGGAGAGGAGGGTTCTGATAATGAGTGAGAAGTTTCCACCAAGTGACCCAGACGCAGAGAAAGCAGTTCTTGGCTCCTTGCTTATAGATGGCGATGCCATATTCAAGGTCGCCACTTTCCTTAGACCGGAGGATTTCTTCGTTGCCGAGAACCAGTGGGTGTATGAGGCCTGTTTCGATATATACCAACGTAACGAGGCCATAAATCAGATAACGGTGGCGCACGAACTGGCAAGGAAAGGGAAGCTGGATGCCGTCGGTGGTGCGTCTTATCTAAGTTATCTGGTATCAATCGTGCCCACTTCCCTTCACATAGAATATTATGCTCAGATAGTGTCCAAATTGGCATTGAAGCGAAGGCTAATAAGCGCAGCGAGCCAGATTGAAGCCATCGGCTATGAGGCTGACTCTGACGCGGAGGATGCTTTGAGGCGGGCGGAGGACATTCTTTTCAGAGTGAGGCAGCAGCGTGCCAGGCAGGACTTCATACCTATCCGCCAAGTTTTGGAACAGTATTTCGAGGAAAGTGGCCCGACTCCAGTTGTCGAGGGGAGGGTTGAGCGTGTATTTACCAATTTTACCGCTCTGGACGAGCAATTGGGGGGTCTGCAACGCTCAGACTTGATTGTACTGGCGGCACGACCGAGTTTGGGAAAAACGAGCTTGGCACTTAATATCGCGCGGAATGCCGCTGTGAATCAAAAGGCGTGTGTCGCGCTCTTCAGTCTCGAGATGTCCTCTCAGGCAGTTGTGCAGAGATTGCTGGCGAGCGAGGCTGATGTCGATTCCAAAAGAGTTCGCTTGGGCGTGTATACGGAGGAGGAGGAGAGGCGGATTATCGAGGCCAGCGGTATATTATCGGAGGCGCCCATTTACATCGATGACTCACCTCAATTGCGGGTGGTGGAGATGAGGAGCAAGGCCCGAAGGCTCCATTTCGAACGTGGTATTGATTTAGTCATCGTTGACTACCTACAGTTGATGCAGGGTGACAGCAGGACCGAAAGTCGAGTCCAGGAAGTGAGTGAGATCACTCGCTCTCTCAAGGCACTGGCCCGTGAGATCAACGTGCCTGTTCTCGCTATTTCTCAGCTAAGCAGGGCGGTGGAGTGGAGAGCTTCTCACAGACCTCAACTTGCTGACCTTAGAGAAAGTGGCAGCATCGAGCAGGATGCTGATGTCGTGCTTTTTATCTATCGTGACGACTTCTATTATTCGGAGGAGGAGTGGAAGCGAAGCCATGACATAGAGGCAGAGCCTTATCCCGAGGGTCTAGCCGACATAATTATAGCGAAGCATCGTAACGGCCCAACAGGTGTGGTCAAATTGCGTTTCATTGCTAGGACAGCAAAGTTTGAGGATTTGGGAGTCGAATTAAGCACATCGTAACCTGGTGATTGGCATGCTAGAGCAGGATTTTTGCGGGTTTCCCGATAGGGCAGAGGTGACCCCGGTGCCCAATTTATTCTTTAGTGCAATTTTGCCCAAACTGGAAGATATTGTTGAGCTAAAGGCAATTTTGTATGTCTTTTGGCTATTGAGTCGCCGCCGTGGTAACAATCGCTTCGTATCCTATTCGGAGTTGGCTGCCAGCAGCGGGCTAGCAGAGAACCAGCTCAAGCAGGCGTTGAGGCATGCAACGGAGCACAAAGTACTGCTTTCACTGAAGGTTGAAACTGACAAGCGGAGCGAAGAAATATTTTTCATAAATGATTCCGGCGGGAGAAAGGCTTTGGAGAGTATTCAGCAGGGGGGAGTTGGTGGGCTACATCCAGTGCTGCACCATGACGATGTGGGTGGAAAGGCGGAGATAGCTAATATCTTCAGGCTTTATGAGGAGAACATAGGCTTGCTTACTCCTATGATTGCTGAAGAGCTGCGGGAGGCTGAAAGACTTTACCCCTGGGATTGGATCGAGAGTGCTTTCAGAGAAGCCGTGACTTTAAATAAACGTAACTGGAAGTATATATCACGCATATTAGAGCGATGGGCAACAGAAGGTAAAGACGATGGAAAAACTGGGCGATATTCTGCGAAAAGAGCTGACCGCGAAAAATATGTCAGAGGCAAGTACGGGCATTTGGTCAAACGCTGACCCTAATGAAGGTAGCTCAGCGAAGAAAGGATGCCCGGTGTGTAGAGGTGCTGGCTTTGTGCATCCATTGCTGGCGCCAGGACGCCCCGATTTCAGTCGAGCAATACCTTGTCGTTGTACCCGCCAGGAATTAGTTGGAGAGAAGATTGAGCAACTTCGCAGGTACAGTAACCTGGGTGTATTGACACGGTTGACGTTCGACAATCTGCTACCAACCGGGCGTGTGAGTGACGAGAGCGCGCAGCGTCAGTTCAAAGCAGCTTACGAGGCTGCGGTCGAGTTTGCAAACAACCCGCAGGGATGGCTTGTTTTTGTCGGACCGACGGGGTGTGGCAAGACACACCTTGCCTGTGCCATTGCCAATGACCAGATAAGTCGTGGCAGGCAAGTGTTGTATATAGGAGTTGCCGACCTGCTTGACCACCTGCGTCATGCTTTTGATCCCAGTAGTGAAATTGCCCATGATGAGCTTTTTGAACGTGTCAAGAGGTCACCGTTGCTGGTTTTGGACGACCTGAATATCAGTGGTGCTACCTCGTGGGCGAGGGGGAAGCTGGAGCAATTATTGGATTACAGGTTTAATGCTCGCCTGCCCACGGTGATCACCACCTCGGTACCCTTAGGGGAACTCGATGATAATCTTAGAGAGCGCCTGTCTGACCCAGAGTTTTGCCGTGTCTGTATTGTTCGCGAAAAGTTGCCCCCTGTTGTGGAGAAGTTCGCCGCGTTGCAGTTCGAGTCGTTAAGGGAAAAGACTTTTGATAACTTTAACTACAGGCTGTTGCATCTCAGGCCTAAAGAGCGCCAGAGCTTGGAGCAAGCATACCGTTGTGCGCTCAATTTTGCGAGATCCCCTGAGGGCTGGTTGGTGTTGATGGGGGTTAATGGCTGCGGGAAAACACACCTGGCTGCAGCAATTGCCAATCACTTGCGTGCGGAGGGGAAACCGGTCCTGTTCATTGTGGTTCCCGAACTGCTTGACCACTTACGCTCGGCCTTCAGTCCAGAAAGCAAGGTGCATTATGATGAATTGTTCGAGATAGTTAAGAAGTACCCCACTCTAATTCTTGACGATTTCGGTGAGCAATCGGCAACTCCTTGGGCTCAGGAAAAGCTTTACCAAATAATCAACTATCGCTACAATGCGAGACTGCCGACAGTTATCACCACTTGCCTTTCGTTGGACGAGATTGAGAGTCGAGTTAGCTCTCGAATGGTTGATCCGGCTATCGGATTGGTGATAAACATCGATGCGCCCGATTACCGCGGAGATATCAGGAGTCCGCAGTCTCGGGCATCTAAGGCCAAGCAAAGTTATCCCAAGCGCACTCAGATGGCGTAGCTTTGGTTGTAGGCGTATGGCTTTCTTGCTAAAATAGCCTAAATGCTTGGGGGAGAGCTGTGGTAAATTCGCCAGTTCTGGTGCTGAATCAGAACTATGAGCCCTTGAATATCTGCAAGGTAAGGAGGGCTGTTAATTTGCTGCTCCGAGGAAAGGCTGAGGTTCTAGAGAACGGACGAGGCAAGTTACATTCTGTGGATGGGGTGTTTGATGTTCCTTCGGTGATCCGTCTTGTTTACTTGGTCAAACACCATCCGCGTCCACGTAGGTTAACGAAGTTGGAAGTCTTTAGCCGGGACGGCTATGTGTGTCAGTACTGCGGGCGCAAGAGCAAGGAACTCACGTTAGATCATGTTATTCCCCGGCGGCGGGGTGGTGAACATACCTGGGAGAACGTTGTCACAGCCTGTATACCGTGCAATCGCCGCAAAGCCGGGCGAACACCGATGGAAGCTGGGATGCCACTTTTGCGCGAACCCACAGCCCCACGCCATAATGGCTTTTATGTGCCGTATCATCACCTGTGTGCGCATTCCGAATGGCGCAAATATCTGCCGCAGCAGGAGATTTATCCTACGATTTAGAAGTTCTCTGCCAAGCAATCTGGCTTAAGGGTAGCTCTGCTACAGCGCCACTGTCTAGTTCTATCTCTACGGTCTCCTTAAGTGGGTTGCACCCCGTTACTTTTGCTTTTCCCAGAGGTGTGGACACCTCTTGACCTACGGGCGGTAGTTTCTCTTTCATTGCTCTATACTGCTCATATTCATACCCTAGGCAACACAGAAGACGGCCGCACATTCCTGAAGTTTTCATTGGATTGAGCGCTAAGTTTTGTTCCTTTGCCATTTTAATGGATACAGGGTTTAGCTCGCTGAGGAAAGTGGTGCAACATAGCGGTAGACCACATCTGCCTAAACCGCCAACGAGCTTAGCTTCGTCTCTGGCCCCTATTTGCCTCAGCTCAACCTTCGTCTTCAGTGTATGGCTGAGTTCCCGGACAAGTTCACGGAAATCAACCCTTTTTTCAGCGACAAAAAAAATAGTGAGTCGAGTTCTGTCAAGGTCATAGTGGGCATGAACAGGTTTGATCGGTACCTCTAATTTCTTGACTAATTCACGGCATTTTACTAACGCCGCTCTAGCTTGCTCTTGATTTCGTTTTGCCTTTTCAAGGTCTTGTTCGTTTGCTTTGCGTAGGATCGGTCTGAGTGGCTCTGAAATTTGGCCAATTATGGCTTGTTTGGGGGAGATGACCACCTTGCCTATTTCTTTGCCATACTGCGTCTCGACCACTACATAGTCATCCTTCTCTACAGGCACTGTAGAGGCATCAAAGTAGTATATTCTCCCGGCTTGGTAGAATCGAACACCGACTATTTCTGGCATACTGTGTGTTAAAGGCTAGGTTATAGCTGCGGCTTCAGTTACCTTTCAGTCCTCGGCATGTTTAACAGAACAACTTCCATCGCCAGCCGCAAGTTTGCATTGCTGGCAATGTAGCCCAGTGACCTGGTTAGCACGCTGATAAAATCTCTCACCTCCGCCAAGGTCGCCTTTTGAGCCACCGTCTCGAGTTTTGCCAAGTAGTCTGAATTAATGACAGCCTCTTTGCAGCCGTTCTTGATTAACATTATATCACGCCAGAAAGTTGCCCAAGTCTTGAGTGTTTCCTCGACAAGCATTCTGCTGTCACCAAGCTTGGCAGCATATGCCATCCGTTCATCCCAGGCTTCCTCTAGTAAGGTGAGCATCTCATCCAAAAATTGTGTTCTTTGTGTTAAGGCACTGTTGTCCAGAACGGCATTTATTGCCCAGCCAAGGCAGCCCTGTGCCAAACCGGCCAGCAGGTTTGCCTTTTTGCTGTCAACCTCATAGGTGCTGGTAAGGATTTTGCAGATATCACTATGGGATAACGGTCTTAACTCCAAACGCTGACATCGAGAAGCTATGGTGGGTAACACGAGCGACTCATTTGCGGTAAGAAGGATGATGATGACGTGTGGCGGAGGCTCTTCCAATGTCTTGAGCAGGCAGTTAGCGGCTTCCTGTGAAAGGCTCTCGGCCCCGTTAATAATGAATACCTTATACTTACCTTCATAGGGTGGCAGAGCGGCATTGCGTTGAAGTTCTCTTATCTGGTCTATACCGATTTCTACGCGTGTTCTCGATCCTTGAGAGTCATCTTCTGGGCTATCGATAATGATCACATCGGCATGTTTCCTGCTAGCAATCTTCTTGCAGGCATGGCATTCTTTGCAGGGCGGTTCGCTACCCTGGCAGTTTATTGCTTGGGCAAAATCGGTGGCCAAAGTCATTTTGCCAATGTGGGGTGGGCCTACAATCAGGTAAGCATGTGCCAGTTCGTTATTTTTGATGCTGTACTCAAGCAAGGCTAAGGTTCTGTCTTGGCCTATAGTCTGCCACATTGTTGCATCCTGATTGCTAGGCCAGGTCTAATCCCATAATTTGCTCGTAGGTTTCGCGCCTGCGGATAAGCCGCGCTTTGCCTGCTTTGACCAAGACTATTGCCGGCCTCGGTACAAGGTTGTAGTTGCTTGACATGGGTATAGAGTAAGCACCGCTTACTGGCACTGCGATGATGTCGCCGACTTCAACTTGAGGTAATATCAGGTCCTTAGCCAAAATGTCGCCTGATTCGCAGTATCTGCCAGCAATGGTCATCTTGAAGGACTCCTCCTGCCACACTTTGTTTGCCACGAGGGCTTCATACTTTGCCCCGTAGAGGGCAGGGCGGATGTTGTCACCAATACCCCCGTCAACGCAGACGTAGTTTCGTACTCCGGCGATCTCCTTGATTGCGCCGACTTTGTACAGTGCCACTCCAGCTTGTGCCACGATAGCTCTGCCTGGTTCGATGACAAGCTTTGGCTGGGGTAATCCGAGTTCAGAGACAAGGCTGATAAGTTTCGAAGTAATTGCTTCGGCGTATTCTGCTATTGTAGGTGTGTGGGAATCGAGCGTGTACTTAACGGCGAAGCCGCCACCAGGGCTGAACTGCTTGAGTTGAACCCCGTATTTCTTGTTCATGTTGCTAGCGAACTTCAATACGATATCTATAGCAATCTGGTATGGGGGGATTTCCTTGATGGGTGAGCCGAGATGGAAGTGAAATCCCTCAAGGGCAAGGTTGGGGGCTATCAAAGCTTTTCTTACTGCCTCTTCCGCTTGCCCGGTTGCCAGTGGAAAGCCAAATTTGCTATCAAGTACCCCAGTGGTAGTGTATTGATGAGTGTGCGGGTCAACATCGGGAGTAAGCCGAAGCATGATTTTCTGCTTCAGGTTATTCTTGCCGGCGAGACTGTTAACTAGATCAATTTCATTGAAGTTGTCAACAACAATATATCCGACGCCTCTGGTTATGGCCAGTGTCAGCTCTTCAGGGGTTTTGTTATTACCGTGGAAGTATATCTTGTCGCCGGGAAACTCCACGGAGTGCGCTACGCTGAGTTCCCCTCCGGATACTACGTCCAACCCTAAGCCCTCTTCTTTAATTATGGTTGCCAGGGCAGGGTTTAAAAATGCTTTGGACGCATATATAACAAGCGTGTCAGTGTAGCGGCTGGTGAACTCACTTAGAAATTCGCGGCACTTGGTTCTAATGGTAACCTCGTCGAAAACGTAAAGCGGTGTCCCAAACTCTTTGGCAAGGTCCACACAATCACACCCACCGATACACAAGTGTCCTTGGCTATTGACCTCTTTGGTTACCGGGAATAGAGACAGCTTTGGTGAAATATTTTCATACATGGAAGACATTATACTACCGTGTTGGCCTGAGTCGCTACGATTAGTAGCTTTTGCATAAGGTCAGGGGCAACGAGCAGCTCGCTGGAGATACAGCTCCCATCGAGCGGTAACCCAAGCCTGAAATTGCGAGATCTGCTCGGGAGTCATTTTTCTGAACCTTGCTTGCGAACTGAGATAGTCCACCACTGGTTTCAACTGCCGCTTCTGTGCTAGTAACTTACTGGGACCAGTGAGATGGAAGACACCATTCTCAATTTCGTAGAGCACGGAGATCCCGGTTTCCACAGCTAGTTGGCCTACCCTGATTGTCTGGCTTTGTGGGAATTGCCAGCCGGGTGGGCAGGGGGTGAAAATGTGTATGAAACGGGTACCTTTTATGGATCTGGCCTTTCTCACTTTTTCATAGAGGTCCAAGGGGAAAGCAGCATTGGCTGTAGCTACATAGGGTATACCGTGTGCCTCCATTATTAGGGCTATATCCTTGGGCCTTTGTTTCTTTCCCAAGAGCGGGGTGGTTCCTGTGAGGGCGCCAGTAGGGGTCGAGCCTGACCTTTGGTTACCGGTGTTCATGTAACCTTCGTTGTCGTAGCATATATAAATGAAGTCTTCGTTTCGCTCTGCAGCTCCGCTGAGAGCTTGTATTCCAATGTCGTGTGTACCACCATCGCCGGCTATAGCAAGAACGGTGAACCCTGCCTTACCTGTTGTTCTTAGCCCGGCCGCTAGCCCAGTTGCTGACGCAGCGGTAGAAGCAAAGGGGGTATTGACGCAGGGAATTTTTACTGGTGTGATAGGATACATTCCGTGTAGAACTGTGAGACAGCTGGCGGGTACCGTGACGATAGCCTGTCCTTGCAGGGCTTTAAGTATGTGGCGATAGGCGAGTGATAAACCGCAACCCGGACAGGCCCTTGTACCCGGCAGTATATATTCATCCTCTGGTAAGTTCAATGCGTTAATCAACCGGTCCCTCTTCTTTATCAGATGTGACAAATCCATTCCGGGTATCCGGTGCTGAGAATGCCAGATCTAGATTGACGCACTGCTTTTTTGACCGCATTTGCTATTTCCGTTGCTTTAACATCTCGGCCACCTAGTCCGACGATGAAATTTATTACAGACACGTTGGCACCCTGACCATAAAGTGCCGATTTTAGCTCTGAGCAGGTGATGCCCTCGTTGCCATAACTAATGCTCTTGTCGAACACAATAGCAAGCTGAGATTTTCTGAGCGCCCTAACTACGGAGTCTTTCGGGAAGGGTCTGAACACCCTTAAACCGAGCATGCCGATTTTATAGCCCTCTCTTCGTAGCGCTGAAGCAGCCACTTTAGCTTCCATAGCCAGGCTCCCCATGGCTACGATAGCGATATCGGCGTCTTCGAGATCATCTTCCCAAACAAGGCTGCCATAGTCTCTCCCGAATACCTCGCCAAATTCTTTTCCTACCTCTGCTATTGTGCTGACCGAATTTTGTAGTGCTTCCTGAAGTAGATAACGGAGTTCCATGTAGCCATGGCATAGTATTCCATTGGCGTTAGGTCTCGGATCGGCAGGGGTCACGAGGTTATAGTTTTTCGGCTCAGCGGGATCCAGCACCGTGTGCGGTCTGTATGGCGGTAAGAACCTGTCCACATCCTCCTGGTGCGGCAGTTCAACTGGCATCTCGGTGTGGGAAAGCAAGTAACCATCAAAGCAGACCATAACCGGGACGAAGACTTTTTCAGCGATTTTGTATGCTTGGATTATTGAATCCGCTATTTCCTGGTTGTTTCTAGCATAAAGTTGTATCCAGCCCGTGTCACGCTGTGAAAGTGAGTCCTGCTGGTCGTTAAGTATATTCCACGGCGCACCAATAGCGCGGTTAACGCATGCAAGGACTACTGGGAGGCGGGCCCCGGCCGTCCAATGCAGCATTTCGTGCATATAGGCGAGCCCGTGTGAGCTTGTCGCTGTGAATACCCTAGCCCCAGTCATCGAGGCAGAAGCACATACAGCTAGGGCGCTGTGTTCGCTTTCTACAGCAATATACTCTGCCTTCAATTCACCACTCTCAACGAATTCTGAGAGACTCTCTGTCAGTGGGGTCTGAGGTGTGATAGGATACGCGGCTATCACCTGGACACGACACAATTTTGCTGCTTCAGCGGCAGCACGATTGCCGTCCAGCAGTTTGATGTTGGTTTGGTTGTGTTGTTTTTGGAGCAAAAATTACCCCCCGGTCTTAGTGGCCCTTATTTCATAGTTATAGCTTGTGCTGGGCATATCTGTGTGCATATGCCGCAACCTTTGCAGTATTCAAGATCTATTTCAACTGGGATAGATTTCTTGATAACCCCTTCTGGGCAATATAGCCAGCACAGGAAGCAGGACGCCCTGTTGCGTCTTGAAGGGATGCACTTGCTGTGATCTATGCAGGGTGTTTCAGTCCGCCATTCGCCCGTTTTCCCTGCTTCACCAATGGCGGGCGATGATTCCCCACAAATATGACCGCATTTTCTGGTGTGCATGGTTAGCGCCGTGCCTTTTGCGGTGCGACAAATAGCTTTGTTGCTTTAAAAGTCTTGGCAAACGCAGCGATGTTGATTTCGGAGCTGTCGTTCGAGAATTTGTCTTTGATTGCTTTTTCGAGGCTTGCCATGCTTATTAGCTGGATAGCTCGGGCGAATGCCCCTATTATGGCTGTATTTACGACGGGTATTCCACTAGACACGAGGCCCAGTTCTTTGCATATCCCTATGGCGTCAGCAGTTGCTGCATTTATGTTGTTTGGTAGGCCTAGCTCCGTCGGGTGTTGTCTGGAATTCACTATGATCCAGCCACCCTTTTTTAGCCCAGCGAGAACCTCGTCATATTTAAGGAGTGTCTCGTCTAGAATCACCACTGTGTCTGGGGCTTCCACTCGGGAAATGACGAGTATAGGCTCGGGTGACAGCCTAGTAGAGGCACTTACAGGCATCCCTCTTCTCTCGGCACCGAAGAAAGGCGCCGATGTTACGCCGCGATATCCATCTAAAAAAGCAGCATAGGCTACTATTTTTGCTGCCGTTACTGCACCTTGCCCTCCGCGGCCATGCCACCGAATTTCATAAAGACCGTCTATGTTGGGGGTCACAGTCTTCATAGGTTGTGCGAGGCAAAGCTGATATCGTGATAAATGTTAACTCTAAATGAGGCTCAAGTCAAACACGAGGCGGGAGTGGCATACTGGGATGCCGCTTTTTCACAGGTTTGACCGGAGAGCTATGTCTGTGTACAATTCTTGTGATCGGCAATGTTTGAGCTTCTAAGTCAAAGATTTGCTCAGGTCTTCAGAGCACTTAGTCGCAAAGGGAAGCTGAGCGAAAGGGATATAGACGAAGCATTACGGCAGATACGCTTGGCTTTACTCGAAGCGGACGTCAACTTTAGGGTGGTCAAAGATTTCTTGTCAAAGGTGAGAGAACGGGCTTTGGGGGCAACCGTGTTGGGTAGCCTAACTCCGGTTCAACAGATTGTGAAAATTGTCAACGAAGAGCTCACTGCTGTTCTAGGGGGTACACCCGCTTATCTTGCTCCAAGCAAGCAATCTCCCTGCGTAGTGATGCTTGTTGGCTTGCAGGGTTCAGGCAAAACAACCACAGCAGCCAAGATAGCTCTCCACCTTAAGACTTCCGGGCAACAACCTCTACTGGTAGCTGCGGACACACGACGCCCGGCTGCTTTCGACCAGTTGTTATTGCTGGGCAAGCAGCTAGATATTCCGGTATACGGTGATAGCAAGGAAGTGGCTTCTTTGGCCATATGCAGGCGCGCGCTCGAATTGGCTCAGCGCATGGGCGCCAAGTGGGTGATCGTAGACACTCAGGGGCGTCTACATATTGACGAAGATATGATGGCGGAATTGGTTCAGCTTAAAAAGGAGCTTCAACCATCAGAGATCTTGCTAGTTGTTGATGCTATGAGCGGACAGGATGCGCTTAATGTCGCTGGAGAGTTCCACAGAAGGTTGGGGTTGACAGGGATGGTGCTAACCAAGATGGATGGTGATGCACGAGGTGGTGCTGCCCTTTCCATCAAATCGGTTATAGGGGTACCCATAAAGTTCGTCGGTACGGGCGAGAAGGCCGACGCCTTGGAGGTCTTTTATCCCGATCGCTTAGCATCTCGTATTTTGGGCATGGGTGATGTACTTACGCTGATCGAGAAGGCAGAAAAGCTGTTCAGCGATGAGCAAGCGCGTCAAGCGGAGAAAAAGTTGCGGGCTGCCAGTTTCGATCTTGAGGATTTGCTCTGGCAGCTACGCCAGTTCAGAAAAATGGGCGGCGTAGCACAGATGGTGGGATTATTGCCTGGGTTGTCCAGTATTTCCTCTAGGGTTCTCCATGGTGATGAAGAGCAACGGCTTCGTAGCTTCGAAGCTATAATTTTATCTATGACGCCAGAGGAGAGACGGAATCCAGACATTATAGATGGCAGCAGGCGTCGACGCATCGCACGAGGGAGCGGTACTACGCCCCGTGATGTTAATCAATTGCTTGCTATGTACTATCAGGCGAGGAAATTATCCAAAATGGCGGCTAAAGGTAAAATACCTCGGGGTCTTTTGGGGTTGTCAGCGTAGCAAGACGCTGTTACTTGGTGGGTCTGGTAAGTCCTGTTATGGTGATCTGACGGCTCTTTATTTCCACACTGGTTATTGTTATTGGGAAATCTGACATTTCGAGATTGACCAGTACATTAAGCAATTGCTCTATCCTCTGGTTGGTTGACTTGGGTAATGGCAATTTCCCCAGGTTAAAATCAGTAACTACCAGTCTAGGTTTGTCATTTACTATTCTTATCTGTCCGACAAGCCCCGTTTTGGCGTTGATCCCCGGCACCTCTAATTCGGCATAAACGAGGAATTCTCCGCCGTTGCTATTGCGCAGGTTTATTATCATCCTTTCGATTAGCGGCTTACCCTCAGGACTGGCTTTAGCTTTAGCCAATTCTTTGCTTAGCTTAGAGTTAATTTCTTTCTCACTGAGCTGCAAGTTGACTTCTTTTTTCTGGTTGTTCTGGCTTGCCTCATTGATCTCAGCCTTAAACGAAGCTAGTTTTTCTTCAAAAGCCAGCGCTGATTTTTCGTCAGGCAACACCGGTGTTATCTTTGTTTGGATTTGCGGCGTAAGTGAATAAAGGTAGTACCCTAATAGCAGACCGATTAGGACAAATAGACCGATTAAGCCCAGACCGATAACTAAGCCCTTCAGTATTCTCATGATACGTCTCCTTTTAAGTCAGGCGAGTCTATTCGAGATAATCTTTTAGCCTGCGGCTGCGTGTGGGATGGCGCAATTTGCGTAAAGCCTTTGCCTCAATCTGACGAATTCTTTCGCGCGTCACATTAAACTCTTTACCCACCTCTTCTAGGGTGCGAGCCCGGCCGTCTTCCAGTCCGAACCTCAGTGATATGACCCTTCTCTCTCTTTCGGTAAGTTCAGACAATATCTTGTTGAGCTGTGCTTTTAGGAGTTCCTGCGATGCAGCGTCAGCTGGTGGCAGGGTAGCGCGGTCCTCAATAAAGTCACCGAGATGGCTGTCCTCGTCCTCACCGATTGGCATCTCCAGAGATATTGGCATCTGGGACAACTTCATAATCTCCCTCACCCTTTCGGAGGATATCTCCATTCCTTTGCCGATTTCTTCGTAGCTCGGTTCGCGTCCAAATTCCTGAGCAAGGCGTCTGTTTACCTTAAGCAGTCTATTTATTGTTTCCACCATATGAACTGGTATGCGGATAGTTCTTGCTTGATCAGCTATAGCTCTGGTAATTGCTTGTCTAATCCACCAAGTCGCGTAGGTACTGAACTTGTAACCCTTCCGATACTCGAATTTTTCCACAGCCCTCACTAGCCCTATATTTCCTTCTTGTATAAGGTCTAGAAGTGGCATTCCATGGCCTACGTATTTCTTAGCCACACTGACCACCAGACGCAGGTTTGCCTCGGTTAGATGTTTTTCCGCCTTTTTTGCTTCTTTACGGACATCGTCGAAATGGCGTTTCAGTTCGTGACTAAGTGACTGGAGAGCGGTGCAAAACTTGGCGTCGACTGGTTCTGTTACCAAATCTCTTAACTCGCTCCAGGTCATGTCCTTGCCTAGGAGTGTCAACACTTGTGGTGGCAGAAGTCTGCTATCTACGGAGAAGTCGATGATTGCCTGTTCTACCTCTGATTTTTCTTTGTTGAGCTTGTTGGCGATATTCTCGACCCTGGTTTGGTCAATCACTCCATCTATAGCTGCGCGAAGCTTAGCATTGGTTACGCTTTCAGCGATTTTTTCGCGAGTTCTGATGCCGAGTTGTTTCATGAGAGTGTCTATGACCGGCTGCGCTGCTAGCATGTGTCGTAGTAAGTAGATTACTATGTCCACCGGTGATGGATGTTCCTCGTATTGATGTAAGTAGACATTTTCAATTTTTTCAAGGTATTTGGCCTCCTCTATTTTCCCAGCCAAAACCCTTTCATCTTCTGCGGTTAGCAATGCGACTTTGCCGATCTCGTGCAAGTACATACGAACCGGGTCATCAATCGTCTCGTGTTCGATGTGTTCTATCTCGGTGTCTATCAGGGGCTTTTCTTCCCGTTCCAACTTTGCTATCCATTCGCTGTCGGGCTCGTCTAAAGGCTCGTTCTCGCCCAAGATCTGCTGGTTTATAGGATCGATTCCGGACGTAATCTCCTGCGCGGTGTTGTCGGGCAACGAAAAGGTATTCGCATTCATCTTTTCAGCGTCTGCAGGTCTTTCTTGCTTGCTATTTCTAGACGGGAAGAATGGTAGAAGTTCTTTTTCCCGGCTCGTGTCTGTCATTTTTCTCCCCTCCTCACCAGTTGTTGTCTCAAACTGCTTTGCTTGTTAAAGATCTCCTTTAGCTGTTTGCTGCTCTCGATACCCTGCTCCTCAAGTCTTGCTAGCTCGGCACCTACGCCGCCAATCTGAGCCTCTGTGGCTAACAGCTCCCGTTTTTTCATTTCCAAGTTTCTCAACCTTTTTTCGTGGAGGCGGATAATACAGTCTTGAAGCGCATGACGCTGCAAAGCCTCGCTTTCGCGGATCATTGGTGGCAGCTCTTTCGATAGCAGGCTTTCGGCATATTCTCGCAAAGCAGGATCCAGCTTTTCCTTGAGATGTGCCACGTCAGTACTTTGTCGCCATTTTAGGAACAGCTCTCTATTTTGGCTCTGTTCAAAGCACTCGGGTGATAGCTCTGTAGCCTCTGCTTTGAGTTCTGGATATTGGAGTAACAGTGCCAGACAATACTGTTCCAGCGGGCTATATGCAGGTGTAATAGTGACTTGGTATTTGAGCCCATCCGTTGGCACGTGCCCTTTGGGAGGTGTTTTTTGTAGGGCTTTTGCTTTCCGCAAGGTGTCTTCTAGAACACGCTGATCGATTTTGAGGTACTTGGCAAGTCTTTCCACATAGTGCGCTCTTCTTATTGGGTCTCTTATTTCAAGCAGTAGCGGAGTGAACTTCTCAACCAGTAAGGATTTCTGTGTCACGTCATCGATGTTAACTTTGGCGGCAAAAGTGTCAAAAATGAAATCGATGATTGGTCTGGCGTTGTCTATCGTTTTGCGCCATAGTTCAGGGTTTTCTTTGATTATTTCGTCGGGGTCCTTATCATCAGGGAGCGACACAGCTTTTACCTCTGCCTTATATGCGTCCTCATATCTGACCCACCCGTACACTACGGGGGAGAATGAGAGAACTTTATTTATAAGCTCTCCACCCCTGAAGATGGCTTCTGTTCCGGCTGCGTCTGCATCCAGAGCGAAAACGAAGTTACGCGTCAAGTTTTTTAAGGTTGTCAGTTGTGCCTCGGTGATGGCAGTACCCATAGAGGCAACTACATTCTCCCACCCATTTTGATGGGCCACTATTACATCCATGTAGCCTTCCACAATTATTGCTTGATTTCTCTGTCGAATTGCCTGTTTCGCCCGGTCGATGCCGTAGAGGATACTGCTTTTATCGAAGACTAATGTTTGTGGTGAATTGAGGTATTTGGGCGTGGAATCATCTAAGGCTCTGGCACCGAAGCCTACGAGTTTGCCATCAATATTGCGTATAGGAAACATGAGCCTGCCACGGAATCTATCGTAGGTGCGCTTGTCCTCCTGTTCTACAAGTAGGCCTGCGGCTAACAGCTCCGCTTCAGCATAGCCCTCTCTTAATAAGTGGTTTTTTAATGTCTCCCAGTCTTGAGGGCTCAGGCCTAACTGGAAGTTCTTGATAGTTTCCAGGCATACGCCTCTGTACGCAAGATAACGTCTTGCCGTCTCACCTAAAGGGTCGTTTAGCAGCAGATGATGGTAATAAGCAGCTGCTGCCTCGTTCACTCTGTAGATTCTTTCCTGCTCGCTCTGGCTGTTCTTTGTGCTGTGTGTGTCTGATGTGATAAGACTTACGCCGGCTTTGTTTGCTAGGAGCCTCAATGCTTCGCCGAAATCAATTCCCTCCTTCCTCATCACGAAGGAAAAAATATCACCTCCTGCATTGCATGCTCCGAAACAGTGCCAGCTCTGTCTGTCAGGAAACACGAAAAAGGACGGATTTTTCTCCGGGTGAAAGGGACATAGCGCCCGGTAGTTTTTGCCCGATTTTTGCAAAGCTACATATTCAGACACAACCTGTACGATGTCAAGCCTTTGTTTTATTTCCTCAATGGCATTCATGCCTGCGTCCCATAGTTTATTTTACATAATATCCTTCAGGCATTCAACAACTGCTGATTTCTCTAGCAATGCGCAAAGCGTACTGGTCTGTCATACCGGCGATATAGTCGGTCACCTTTCTTTCCAGCGGCGCATCCTGCATTTTGTATTCCTGAGGCAACTGGTCTTCGTGTTTTAGGAAATATGAAAAAAGGAGATGGATAGTCTGGCGTGCTTGTCTTGTTTCTTCGGTCAGAAGGGTCGGGTTATATACCTTCTCGAAGAGAAATTCACGAAGGTCGTTGGTCACCTGCAGAATACCGCGTGTCATGCCGATTCGTGGTTTACTTACGGTCGGTTGACTCATCTGTGCGTAGGAGTAGGCGATGATATCGGTAACCAAGGTGTTGATGCGCTGCGAGGGCGTGCTGCCAAGAGTTTTAGTTACCGAGGCAGGTAAGTCAGTCTCAGCAATAACTCCAGCCCTGATGGCATCGGTAATGTCGTGATTGACATAGGCAATCACGTCGGCGATCTTTACCACTTGGCCTTCAAGTGTGCCCACCTCTGTCCATCCTTCTCCCAATATTTCAGCGCCACCTTTGGAGTGGTTTAGGATGCCGTCTCGCACTTCCCACGTAAGATTTAAGCCTTGTCCGTTCCTCTCGAGGTTGTCAACAACCCTTAGACTTTGCTCATTATGTTTGAAGCCGGACGGACAAAGTTCGTTTAAGACCTGTTCACCGATGTGACCGAATGGAGTATGCCCCAGGTCGTGTCCCAGGGCTATGGCTTCCGTCAGGTCTTCGTTAAGCCTTAACGCGCGTGCGATGGTACGGGCGATCTGTGAGACCTCCAGCGTATGTGTCAGGCGTGTTATGTAATGGTCGCCCAGAGGCATAATAAACACCTGGGTTTTGTGTTTAAGGCGGCGGAAAGCATTGCAGTGAATGATGCGGTCGCGGTCCCTCTGAAAGGCAGTCCTTATGGGACAGGGCTCTTCCCACCTCAGCCTGCCTTTACTAAATTTACTTTTCGCAGCAAACGGTGAGAGAGCCATTTCAGACTCTTCTATCCGCTGGCGGATATTTAGCTCGGCTGTCATCAATTTCAATGTGGTTTCGCTCTATTTGGTGGGGACTAGGTGGAACGCAGCTTTGCCTCAGCGGCTGCGATGATGCGTCTCGTCTCCTCGATCATGTCCGGGCTTACAGAGACGGATGTAATCCCCCATTCTACTAGCTTCTGGGTGAGCTCGGGGTAGACGGACGGTGCTTGTCCACAGATAGAGGAAGTCACACCGCTGCTGGCGCAGGTCTTGATGACCTTTTCCATAGCCATCAGCACCGCCTCGTTTCTTTCGTCGAATAGTGGTGCAAGCTTTGGGTTGTCTCTGTCTATTCCCAGGATTAGCTGGGTCAGGTCATTTGAGCCTATTGATACGCCGTCTATCCCCACGTCGATGAACTTGTCTATTAAAAACACATTGGATGGTACCTCGACCATCATCCAGAGCTTGAAGTTAGGAAACTGATACAATCCTTCGGATACCAAGAACCTTTTTATTTTTGCCATCTCATCCACGAACCGCACAAAGGGGATCATAACATAGAGGTTGTCGTAGCTCTGACAGACTCTCTTGATAGCTTCAACTTCGAGCCTAAAGACTTCAATCTCGTGCGTGTATCTGGAACATCCGCGGTAACCAAGCATCGGGTTTTCTTCAAAGTCCTCGTATTTCTCGCCACCGCGTAGGTTCCTGTATTCGTTGGTTTTAAAGTCCGTTGTCCTGTACACTACGGGTCGGGGATGGAATGCTTTTGTGAAGGCAGTGATACCTCTAGCTAGCATTTCTGTGAACTGTTCGCCTTTTCCTTCGTGTAGCATATACCTGGGGTGTGAACCTATTTGTGCTATCATAAACTCGGCCCTGAGGAGTCCAACGCCGTCCACATTTCGTTTAGCTACTACGTCAGCAAGTTCGGGCTCCGCCAGATTTACATAGACCTTGGTTCGAGTTTTAATGTGCTCCTTAGTGATTATGGCCGGCGCTGTTAGCGGTTCGATTAGCTTGCCGGCATATACTTTGCCTTCATAGCCATCAACGGTGATGACTTGACCGTCGGTCAAAATCTTGGTTGCCCTTTCGGTACCAACTACACAAGGGATACCAAGCTCGCGGCTGACGATGGCTGCGTGTGCAGTTCTACCGCCCCGGTCGGTGACTATCGCTGCCGCCCGTTTCATTGCCGGCACAAAATCAGGTGTGGTCATTTCGGCCACCAGAATATCGCCGTCATTGACTTTATCTATATGTGACGCATCGGGGACGATTTTAGCTGGACCAACCGCTATGCCAGGACTAGCTGAAAGACCGGTCAGTAGTGGCGGGGCTTCGATCTTCGGTTTTACTGATACTATGTCCTCTTTGGGCTTCAGCGTGGTGATGGGGCGGGTCTGCAGAATGTAGAGGCGGTCATCCTCCTTTGCCCATTCTATGTCCTGAGGCACCTTGTAGTGGTCTTCGATCATTTTACCTATTTGGGCTAGGGCGACTATGTCTTTGTCAGGCAATTTTTGTCTGTTTTGCCGGGAGGCTGCAACTGGTACTTTGATTGTGAGTTCCAGCTCATTGGCCGTTTTGCTCGTGTTTCTTACCAGTTGCCACTCCTGGCGGCTAACCTTTTTGTCGACAATTTCCAGTCTCTCCTTGTCTACCAAGTACTGGTCTGGGGTGACATCTCCAGAGACGATGGCTTCGCCAAGCCCGTAGATGGCCTCGATCAGGATTCTTGTACTGTCATTTGTGACTGGCTCAGTGGTGAACATGACGCCAGAAGCTTGTGATTGCACCATTCTCTGCACCGGCACTGCTATGCCTATCTTGAGATGGTCGAACCCATGTTGCTGCCGGTAGAATATGGCTCTAGCTTCGAACAGAGATGCCCAGCAGCCCAGCACTGCAGCAACCACTGCATCCTCTCCTTTTACATTGAGGAAAGTGCGCTGTTGCCCAGCGAATGAAGCTTCAGGAAGATCCTCGGCAGTGGCTGAAGAACGCACTGCCACTAGTCCACCTCCGAGCTTCTGGTAAGCGGCCTTGATCTCCTTCACCAAGTCCTCTGGCATGGAGAGTGCGGCAAATTTGCTCTTAATGGTGCTAGAGACCTCTTGGAGCGTCCTGCTGTCATTTACGTCAACATTTGTCAGAAGTTTTCGGATTTCTGCTGCCAAGTTGCTTGTTTTCAGGAACTCGAAGTATGCTTCCGATGTCACAATGAAGCCCGGTGGCACGGGAATGCCAGCAGAGGTCATTTCTCCAAGGTTTGCACCTTTGCCCCCCACGAGCCGGATGTCGTTCTTGTTTACTTCATCAAACCAGACTATATATTTTGCGCCCTGCTTCATTACACTCCTTCGAAAGGTTTGTGGTGATTTTTCCATTATACCACCTGTTGCTTTTCCGTTGAAGAGTGTGATTTGGTCTGTGACATGACGAACCTGTTCCAAGAGGTAAGCCGTCTTTACAGAAAGCGTGACTCGGGATATAATTTGTCGACCATGTGTGCTACGAGCGACGTGAGCCGCAATCTGCTGGCAAATTTGTCTGCGATTGCGTCGCGGTGTAATTGCCAGGCCTATGTTGTTGGAGGATTCGTCCGTGACTGGTTGCTGGGCAGGGAGACGGTGGACATTGATATCGCTGTAAGCTGTGACCCAGGGGGCATAGCGGCTAGGTTAGCTGACACTAGTGGCGGCAAAGCATTTTTGCTGGATAGTACGAACAGGGTATTCAGGGTGGTGGTAGGTGTGGGTGAAAAGCAGTGGCAACTAGATATCACTTGTTTCTCTGGCAGCATCGAAAATGACCTAGCTAGGCGAGATTTCACCGTGAATGCGATGGCTGTACGGTTGGAGGAGTTCATTTCAGATGAGTCAGCTTCAGTCATTGACCCGTTTGCAGGCAGGAACGATTTAGAAGCTAGGATAATACGGGCTGTTAGGCGGGATATATTTCGAAAAGATGCTGTCCGACTGCTCCGAGCGGTAAGGCTGGCGCGTGAACTAGAGTTTACAATAGAACCGGGTACCGAGGGCTTGATTCGCAAGCACAGTAGGCTGACTGCTTCGGTGCCGGGCGAGCGGGTCAGAGAAGAATTGCTACGGATGCTCGCTATACCGGGCAGTGCTGGTGCACTGAGGTACCTAGACGATTTGGGTCTGCTGACTGAGATCATCCCTGAGCTTCGAGCAATGAAGGGTGTAGAACAACCCAAGGAACATTACTGGGATGTCTTCGATCATTCGATAGAGACGGTATCAGCGGTTGAATTCTTGTTAAGAGAATCATCCTGGAAATACGGCGGCTGTCGGTTGTTAGATGAATTGTGTTGGTCGCAGGAGCTGAGAGAACATTTCGATGAGGAGGTGGCCAATGGTAGCAGTAGGCGGTTGCTGCTTAAGCTCGGAGCCTTGCTGCACGATGTGGCCAAACCAGCAACAAAGACTATTGATGAGACAGGCAGGATACGCTTCATTGGTCATACGAAGCTGGGAGCTGCTATGGCCGCTTCAATTTTACAGCGGTTGAGGTTCAGCAACAGGGAGGTACGTCTGGTGGAAAATCTGGTCTATAATCACCTCCGGCCAGTGCAGATGTCCAGTGAAGGTTTACCCACTAGGCGGGCGGTGTATCGCTTCTTCCGTGATACAGAAGGGGCAGGAGTAGATGTGCTTTTCTTAGCCTTGGCCGATTTTCTTGCTACACAGGGGCCGAAGCTGGATATCAGTGAGTGGAAGCGCCATAATCAGCTGGTCAGTCATATACTACAAGAGTATCGAAGACAGCAGAGCACTGCGTTGCCAGTTAAGTTGCTCGATGGGCATGATTTGATGGGTATCTTTGGCTTGAAGCCAGGACGTCTGATTGGCGAACTTTTAGCTGAGGTTCGTGAAGCCCAAGCAGCTGGTGACATAAGCACCAGAGAGGAGGCAATAGAGCTGGTACGCAGGCACCTGGAGAAGCGCCAGTGCAGTCTAGCTTGCTGAAGCGAGGGGTAACCATGTTAAGCTGTGACGTATTAATGCCGTTTGTCAAGGGGAGATCGTGAGCCGCGGTAATATTTATTTGCTCTTGTTTGTAATAGCGCTTTTCGCTTTTGGTCTTTGGGTCTTGTTACCGCTGGATAGCGAGAGGTTTGGGAGGCATGGGCTGGTTCTAGGCCTCGATCTGCGGGGTGGGAGCCATCTAGTATATCAGGCTGACCTTTCGATGAAAGACCCGTCGCAAAGCGACGATGATGTAATGGAGGGGGTACTGGGCAAGATCGAGAGGCGTGTGAATGCCTATGGTGTTACCGAGCCTATAATCCAGAGGCAGGGACATGATAGGATTCTGGTACAGCTTCCAGGAGTGAAGAACGTTGATGAAGCCATGAAGCTAATTGGGCAGACAGCTCAGCTCGACTTTAGGGAGATGGAGCTGGATAGTGCCGGGCGCGTCGTGTTTGATGAGGAAGGGAAGCCAAAGTGGAAGGATATAGCCAAGGCAATAGGCAGCGATGGTACTGAGAAACAACTGACCGGCAAGTACCTTAAGCCGAATGCCAGCGTAGTGCTTAATCCCCAGACTAACGAACCAGAGGTGGCCTTTGAGTGGAATGACGAGGGGGCTATTCTGTTTGAGCAGATAACGCAGCGTAACCTTCACAAGCCGCTTGGTATTTATCTTGATGGAGAACCGATTTCATGGCCTACGGTTCAGGCTGTGATCAAAGAGCGGGGTGTCATTACCGGGCTAAATATTGAGGAGGCCAGAAGACTGGCTATACAGCTCAACTCTGGTGCCCTTGATGTGCCACTGAAGATAATTCAGGAACAGAGGGTTGATGCCACACTTGGCGCTGATTCTTTAAAGAAGAGTCTCATCGCCGGTATTGTAGGCGCAGCTCTGGTTATTCTGTTCATGATTTCGTACTACCGAGTGCCTGGGCTCATAGCAAGTTGTGCTCTGGTGATATATGTAGTTTTGCTTTTGACTATCTTCAAGCTGGTACCAGTGACGCTGACACTACCGGGAATAGCAGCTTTTATCGTGTCGTTGGGCATGGCAGTCGATGCCAATGTTCTCATCTTTGAGAGGATGAAGGAGGAGCTGAGGTCAGGACGCACCCTGGCAGCGGCAGTAGAAGCAGGTTTTAAACGTGCCTGGCCAGCGATACGAGATAGCAATATAACCACATTTATCGCCTGTTTCATCTTGTACTGGTTTGGTGGAACCCTTGGCGCGTTTACGGTTAGAGGCTTTGCTCTGGTTCTGTTTATTGGTGTCGCTTTAAGTATGTTTTCGGCCATTGTGGTGACAAGGGCGTTTTTGCGATTGGTAGTACGCATGATTTCTCGTCCGGCTGCTTACGGAGTATAAAAATGGACATCGTCGGCAAGAGATTTTGGTTTTTTCTCATATCTGCAATAATAATCATACCAGGCATAATCTCACTTGGTGTGTACGGGCTCAACTTGGGGGTGGACTTTAGCAGCGGAACCACCATGACGCTGCACTTCGAACCACAGATTAGGCAAGACCAACTGCGGGAAGTGTTGATAGGGCTCGGTTACAGGGAGGCGATGATACAGAGTATGAGTGGGGGCGATTTCTTTGTCCGCATCAGGGAAGTACCGGTGGAGGAAAGAGAGGGATTGCTTGCAGGACTGGAGGAGAAATTGGGAGCCCACGTGGTCTTGCGCGATGCCTATACGGTGTCGCCACTTCTAGCTGCCGAGGTCGCTAGAAATGCTGCCATAGCTGTTGTAGTCGCGACGATATTTATGATGTTCTATATTGCGTGGGCATTTCGGCATATGCCCAGGCCGCTTCGCTGGGGGGTAGTGGCTGTGGTAGCTTTGGCTCACGATGTGCTGGTGGTTGTGGGCATTTTCTCTATCTTGGGTTGGGCTGCCGGAGTTCAGATAGATTCGCTTTTCATAACCGGCGTCCTAACGATAGTGGGCTATAGTATTAACAATATTGTTGTGGTGTTTGACAGGATCAGGGAGAATGTAAGCCGGGGTCTAAGCAAAGACTTCGAGGTTACGGTTAATGCGAGCATCCTGGAAACGATGGGGCGGTGTCTCAATACGAGTCTGACCACACTGTTTGTAATTGTTGCTCTTCTACTACTTGGCGGCGTCACCTTGCGCTATTTTGTGTTGGTCTTGTTTATCGGTGTGGTTGCTGGCACTTACAATTCTATCTGTCTGGCAGGGCAGTTGCTGGTGGTGTGGGACAAAGGGGAGTGGGGTAGATTTCTATCCTGGGCAAAACCAGCAAAGAAACCGGCTTAGGGGGTTTGCTGCCCCATCAGCTTATGTGGTGTATTTGCTTGAGCATTTGAAGGAAGTTGTGAATTTGAGTCGGGTTGGTTGCTGTTTCGGGGCGTCCCATAGGATCGTAGATTGTCTTGTCACCCGAAAGCACAGCAATGGTAGCGCATACCGATAGTGGTAGTGCTTCGAGGTGATAGCCGCCTTCGAGTGCCAGCACCATTTTCCCCTGGCAAAGCATGTCAGCCAGTGTCTTCAGTATCTCTACAAGGCGGGCAAAGCCCGACACGCTCACTTTCATCTGTGCCAATGGGTCTGCCCAGTGGGCGTCATAACCTGCGGACACCATCATAAGATGGGGCTCGAAGCGTCGCGCTATAGGAGCCAAAATATCTTCAAAAACTGCCTGGTATTCTTCATCACTCCAACCAGCCAGTAGTGGCACATTTACGGTAAAGCCTTCCCCGTCTTTGGTGCCCGTCTCATCGATGGTTCCAGTTCCGGGGAACAATGGATACTGGTGTGTGGAAAAGTACAGTACGTGGGGATCGGCGTAAAAGGTGTCCTGTGTGCCGTTACCGTGGTGGACATCGAAATCGACTATCAGGACCCGTTTGATATCGAAATTAGCTAGAGCGTACTTTGTAGCTATGGCTATGTTATTGAACAAACAGAAGCCCATAGCTTGCCAGCAGGTGGCGTGATGTCCTGGTGGTCTCACCAAAGCAAAGGCGCAATCGACCTTTCGAGTCAGGACGGCGTCAACGGCGGTGATGACACCACCGGCGGCATAGATGGCGGCATTGTATGACCCCGGGGATGTCACCGTATCCGGGTCCAGCCAACCACCACCTTTGCTCACCTGTTCTCGGACGTAGGCAATATACTCTTTGGCGTGGACAGCGGCAATTTCTTCGATGGTAGCCGGTCGTGGTGGCAAGTGATAGAGTTTGCTCTGGAATTTTTCTTGAATGAGGTCTGTGGTGACAATAAGCCTCCTGGGGTTTTCTACATGGTCCTTGGTGTCGTGTTCCAAATAGATGGGGTCGTATACTAGACCGACTCTGGTCACGGCTGAAACCTTGTTCGGCTTTTTGGGCGTTGGCTTTCTATGATATCAAAGGCCAGAATGGCCAAGCAAATGAGGTCATCCATGTAACATGCCTGTCGTTCCATATCTTAGGAGGCGCAAGGGTGGCAATCAATGGGTATGGTCTTCCACAGTGTGTGCGATGCGCAGAGCAGCTTGACACGAGCCCAAAGCTGGTATCGGCTTTACGGCGGAGCATATAATAGGCAGAAATGCATACTCAGGTGCTAGCTAAACAGACGTGCAGTCTATACACAGCTTGCTGCCTACCTGTGTTCAATATACACCTCGCTCAGCAGCGGCACTCCTTGGGTATCTACCTTGTAGTTCTTGACATATGGCTTGACCAATATGTAATTCTGGTTAAACCAGAGGGGTAAGCAGGCAGCTTCAGCTACAATCAGCTTTTCGGCTTGCTGATAAAGGGAGAACCTTACTGAATCATCTTGTTCAATTGCAGCCCGGTCAAGGATGGCGTCTACCTCAGAGTTACTATACCTACCGTAGTTGTATTCAGCATTGCTATGGAAAAGTAACTCCAGAAAGTTTTGTGGGTCGGGGTAGTCGGCGATCCAGCCGCTGAAGTACATGTGATCTAGTTCGTACTTGATGTGATAGGGAAAGATTTCAGGTTCAAGTTGCCTCACGGTGATTTCCACACCAAGATGCCGTTGCCAGTCTTGGATTGCGGCACCAACATATGCCGGGATGGCACCCCCGCTGCCAGAGATGGTTAAGGTTACTGGTGGCAAGTTTTCAGGATTGCCGTACTTTGAGCTAGCGATAAGTCCCCTGGCCTTGGCCGGGTCATATTCCAGTCCCTTGACCTCTTTATTGTAGCCCGGGATATTTGGCGGCAAGATGCCGCTGGCCTTTAGTGCCATTCCTTTTAATATTAGTCTGACAATTTTGTCTTTATCAACGGCATGACAAAAAGCTCGCCGGACATTGACGTCATCGAATGGTGTCATTCGGGTGTTAAAACTTATGTAGAAAAGGCTAAGCTCAGGAAATACCAGCAGCTCCCTGTAGAAGGGCCCGCTCTCATCAGTAACTCTCTCCATATAGTCTTCGAATACGGGAGCCACGTCGATTTGGTTCATTTCGTATAGCTGCATGGGCACGCCAGCCAGCAAGCGGAAGGTTACGGTCTGGAGGTGGGGAGGCTGGCGATAGAAGTTTTCGTTCCTTTCCAGCACCAAAAGCTCTCCCTGCTTCCATTCTTTCAACTTGAACGGACCCGTCCCATTGGGTCTTTGCCACCATTTGCTTCCTGATTTCACGTTTGCATGGTCGACCACAAATGCGGTGGGGTATGTGAGCTTGGCTAAAAAGTAAGCCTTCGGAGCGTCTATTGTGACCTGTAACGTATAGTTGTCTATGACTTTAACGCCACTGAGCTCCCGAGTCTTACCCTCTAGAACGTCTCTGGCACCGACGATGTCGCCCAGATATGTGGCTGCGGTTTGCGAGCCAGTCTTTGGGTCGCAGGCTCTTTCCCAGGAATATTTGAAATCATGAGCAGTCACCTCCTTGCCGTCGTGGAATTTCACGCCCTTGCGCAGGAAGAAAGTGTAAGTCCTACCATCCTCGCTTCTTTGCCACCGTTCGGCTATGTCTGGTGCAGGTTTTGAGTTGGCGTCGAGCCGCACCAGTCCGCTGAATATCTGCATCACGTAGATGTGGGAGTTCATCTCACTGGAAACTGCTGGGTCGAGTGTTATGGGGCCCACGTCCCAAAGCCTTAACTCCCCTGCCGATGCGGACGGGCGTGTTTGTCTGGGCTGGCAACCGGCGGTAGCCAAAAATGCTGCCAGGATGCAGAGCAGTATGGCTGGGACTATTTTTTGTCTCATGTCTTGTGTTTTCTCCTACAGAATACCCCTTGATTTCATACTGAAGTAATTCTTGTCTCCGATGATAATATGATCTAGGACTTCTATTCCTACTAGTTGCCCGACCTCGGCTAGGCGTTTCGTCAACTTGATGTCGTCCTCAGACGGGCTCGGGTCACCGGAGGGGTGGTTGTGGACAAATATGACCGAAGCGGCGCTTGAGGAAATGGCCTCCTTGAAGACTTCCCTGGGGTGTACGATGCTGGAGTCCAGACTGCCGATAGATATGGTGTGAATGTCTATCAGGTGGTTTCTGGTATCGAGGGAAAGCACCAGGAAATGCTCCTTCTTTTTGGCTTTAAGCCTGTTCTTTACAGCTTTGACGGCATCGTCAGGCGACCCGATTGTAGGTTTCTCACCCTCGGTGGAATGCTCCTCCAGTCGTTTGCCGAGCTCGAACGCCGCTTTAAGCTGGGTGGCTTTGGCAAGTCCGATGCCCTTCACACTGGTGAGTTCCTCAATTGAGGCGGAGGCCATATTTTTGAGATTGCCGAACGTGCTTAGCAGTTTTTGGGCGGTGAGCACTACAGATTCGCCTTTGCTGCCTCTGCCGAGGATCAATGCCAGCAGCTCCGGGACGGAAAGTGCTTCTGTGCCCAACTTTACAAGCCTTTCCCGAGGACGCTCAGAAAGCGGCAGATCGCGGACAGTAAAAGTCTTGGTCATTTTACGGCTGTCTCTTGTCCCGATGAATGGTAAACTGACGGCAAGCTAACAAGCAATTTTGTTTGCCCGCGAAGTTTGATAGCGATGCCGGTTAGAGGTGGCTCGGAGACCGATGAGGTTTTCGTTTTGCCTGTTATGTATTCCCGCCAGATGCTGTCAAGCCCCGTCTGGTCGAAGCCGTAGACTTTCAGCAGCGCTTCATCGTAAGAGTTCCCTTCTTTTAATAGCCGGAGAAGTTCCAGTATCTTCCCCTGACCATAGTTTTGAATAAGGAATTTTACCAAGCTCTGACTCTGGGCGTAGGAAAGGTAGGCATCCTCCGGTCTTGCCGAAAACGGGCTTGATAGGCTGCGCACAGAGAATAGCTTTCCTTCGGCAGCCGCCTTTCTCAATAGCAGTTCCAGATGTAGGTCTGTCTGGCCTTCAGCATGCATCGCTAAGCCCTCGTTTAGCCAGACAGGCAAGTTTGCTCCATAAGGGCTGAAGGTCACTTGGTGCACCACCATGTGTCCGAGCTCGTGTGCCACAGCCTTTTTGCCCCAGTCGAGCTGATTTACGGAAACGCCGATAGCGATAGTTCCGAATTCAGGGAAGGCGACCCCGCCTGTCCATTCGCGTGGAAATATCATCGCTGCTCGCAAATCCTGCGAACTTGCGTAGATGTAAATGCTAACTGGCCTTGTTAGACGGGCTCCGGTGTCAGCATAGAGTCTGTCAAGCGCTTGCTCGCAGGCATTCAGTAGTTCGCTGGCAAAATACTGGCTCCCTTTGTACCAAAAAAGGCTGACCTGCTCGTTCGCCAGTTTCTGCCAAGGGTAGCGGGTGTCCACAAATTGCACAGTGTATCTATCCGTGGTCAGCTTATTGCCATCTTCACTTTCGATAACCCACCAATAGTGGACAGTGCCACCCACGGGCAGGGTAGCTTTTCTCATGTCCCAGGTCCATTTAGCTTCCACTTTTGGCGATGGTATAAATTCTGGCCAAGCTTCACTAATGACGGTGGCATAGTTCATTCGTTCCACCTGATACTGCAATCTGATTTTGGTGATATTGCTTCGTCCCTCAGCTGTGAGTTTGAAAACTAGTGCTGACGGGAAGACTATCTCCGTACTGGAGTCCACCACTGTTATCTGTTCTTCCTCTCCAGCCTGAAGTGTGACAGGAAGCAGCATTATGATGAGCAAAAAAGTTGCCAGAGCGCGTTTAACCATTTTTTCTTCTTTCTAGCATGTGATGTAAATAGGCACTGATAAAATCGTCCAGTTCCCCATCAAGCACCGAAGCAGCATCACCGGTCTCATAATCCGTGCGGTGGTCTTTCACCATTTTGTAAGGGTGGAGTATGTAGCTCCGGATCTGATTACCCCAGCCAGCGTCAATCCTTGCCCCTTTCAATCTGGCCTTTTCTGCCTCCCTCTTTGCCTCTTCAAGTTGAAACAGGCGCGCGTAAAGAACTTTCAGTGCATTTTCTTTGTTTTGATACTGGGAGCGCTCGCTCTGGCAGGTTACCACTATCCCTGTGGGGATATGAGTTATTCTTACGGCGCTGCTGGTCTTCTGCATATGTTGACCACCCGGACCACTAGAACGAAATGTCTCAATTCTAAGGTCTTCCGGGTCGATCTTTATGTCCATCTCCTCTTCGACTTCGGGCAGGACTTCAACCAATGCAAACGAAGTATGTCGTGCGTGGTCGGCATCAAACGGCGAAATACGGACGAGTCGGTGAACACCATGCTCGGACTTGAGATACCCGTAGGCATAAGCTCCCTTTATTTCGACGGTGGCACTCTTTATACCGGCTTCATCGCCCGGCGAAATATCAAGCAATTCGGTCTGGTAGCCATGTCGTTCTGCCCATCGAATGTACATTCTCAAAAGCATCTCCGCCCAGTCCTGTGACTCTGTACCGCCTGCGCCAGCGTGTATACTCAAGATGGCATTCCTTTCGTCGTATTCGCCGCTGAGGAGCAGTCTTGTTTCTAACCTCTCCAATTCGGATACTAGTTTCTCTGTTTCCCGCCTTATCTCATCCTCAGCGGAAGGGTCATCTTCTTCCATGACCAGTTGTGCCATTTCCAGAAGTTCACTAACTTGTTTCTCCATATTGTGCCAAGTGTTTACCAACTCTTTAAGTGCGGCCAGTTGTCGCATAGCGGACTGGGCTTTTCCGGGGTCGAGCCAAAAATCGGGCCTTGCCGCCTCGGTTTCTAGTCTGGCAATTTGCTGTTCTTTGTCGGCGATGTCAAAGATGCACCATTATATCGTTAATCTTTTGCCGTATGGCCTCCAGCCTTTCTATAGTCTCCTGCATTTGTAGTTCAGTCCTCCGATTTGCGAGCTCTGTCACAGTAGCTTGCCCTGGAAATATTCCAAAAATCGCTGTTTAGGGCTATGCTCCAGTTTGGACACGCTCTTTCCGCTAGCCGCGAGATGGGCGATACGCGATGGTTCGGGAAGGCGATGGTTACGGCAACATTTTATCGTCCAGTCTATGGCAGAATTAAGGTCGACTTTGTGCCCTATGGATACATACACAGGAGCAGCGTTGGTTTTGGTTCGCACTGCAGCGCCGACAATCTCCCCCCTGTCTAACAATTCCACATAGCTGCCGGACTCAGCGGGAACATCGCCATGCTGGCCACAAAGGCGGGATTTAGCGCACCCTATGGTGGGTATATCAAACAAAAGCCCTAAGTGAGAAGCGATGCCAAACCGCCTGGGGTGGGCAATCCCCTGTCCATCAACAAACAGGAGGTCAGGGGAGATGCTGAGGTCCTGCCATGCGGCTAGGACAAGAGGCGATTCTCTAAACGATAGAAGCCCTGGTACGTAGGGGAAGTTCAGTCTTCCTTCTGCCAACCTGACCTCTACCAAATCCAGCTCCGGGTAGTTCAGCACGACCACGGCAGCCTTAGCGATTCCGCGGCTATCGGGCGCCGAAATATCGGCACCTGCAATATAGCGCGGGCTTGTCAGCCGGTTTTCGCGGCATACCAAGCCTGCCAACTCAAGCTGCAACCTTTCAGCCTCGGCAGGCGACAGCCCCCAAGTGTGTAGTTTGTTTATCGTAGGCAAAGCGTCCTCGTCACTAATTGGTACAATTATAGACCGCTTTAGAGAGTTGAAGCAATATTGGTTGAGCACATCTTCAGAGCGTCTATGACATCTGTTTGGCTTAGAGGCCTGAGTAGCGTTCACTTTACTCAGGCTTTTCTAAGAGGATAAAGGTAAGGGGCTCACCTACCTTGTGATAGACTCTTTGTTTAGTAGACTGAGAGCGGAGCAAGGAGGTAAGCCCGAAATGAAAGTAA
>Ga0315298_1002348_pt1 | contig 32301 bp, 29 predicted proteins | sample WHS_1_MG_FD_203077 | JGI IMG/M metagenome (GOLD analysis project Ga0315298, IMG submission 203077) | Extremophilic microbial mat communities from Washburn Hot Springs, YNP, Wyoming, USA - WHS_1_MG | ecosystem: Environmental > Aquatic > Thermal springs > Hot (42-90C) | place: USA: Wyoming... | reverse complement strand
TAGAAACTCTATCCCCTTTACCAACACCAAGAGATTTCAAGCCATTTGCAATTCTACTGACAAGTTCTAAAAGCTCGCCATATGTTATTTTTTTCTCGTTTCCGTCTTCATCAACGTAAATATAAGCTACTTTATTTCTTTTTCCGTTTAAAACATGTCTATCAAGACAGTTGTATGTGATGTTTGTTTTCCCGCCAACAAACCATTTAGCATAAGGAAAATTCCACTCTAAAACCTTATCCCACTTTTGGTACCAAAATAGTTCATTGGCAACTTCAGACCAAAACTCATCAGGATTTTCAATAGATTTTCTATACATCTCTTCGTAGTTTTGAACTATACACTCTTTTTTAATCTCCTCCGGTGGATAATAAATATCCTTTACTTGCAAATGAACTGTTTCTAAACTTTCCATTTTTACCCTCCTTAGATTATCAAATCTATTATCAATTACTATTCAATCGTACAATGAGAAATTAAATAAAAGTAAGAGATTCTTCGCCGGCTGCTGAATGACAAATAAGGTTGCCGTTTTTCCGGTGTTTATCATTCAACCTTTTCCTGTCATCCTGAGGACGCAAGTCCGAAGAATCTCATTTTTAAATTCTATAAAAATCATTAATTTCTCACCCAACGTATAAAGTGTCTGTATTAAATTACTTCTTGATCTCAAGAAAGTCAATAATTTTTCACTCTATTTTTTCCAAAACTATCAGGTGAATTAGTCCAAAAAATCTCTTTTCTAAAAACTTAACATTAAATCCATGTTTATTAAAAAAAGGTTTTATTTCGGATATTTTCATGGCATTTTCTATGGATTCTACAAAATAATCCCACTCTTCTTTTGAAAAGATAAGCCTTCCTATTGGTCTAAACAATCTATCTGCAAAAAAATGGATGAATTTATAAATAATATTACTTTTACTTTCTGGTTTTCCGATTTCAAGAATAGAGACTGTACCATATTGTCTTAAAACTCTTCTAAGCTCTTTGGTAATCTCTTCTCTTGGTAAATGTCTAAATACAAGAGAAAAGAAGATGTTATCTAAAGAGGAGTTTTTAAACGGAAGTTTTAACGCGTTAGCCCTAATGTAAAGTATTTTTTCGTCAAAGACTTTATTTTTAGCAGTTTTTAGCATATTAAAAGATAAATCTACTGCGTAAATAAAACATTCCTTGTCTTTTTCTCTAAGCTTTCTAACTATCTCTCCCGTTCCTGTTCCAATATCCAAAACATACCCTTTTAAATCTGTGGCTGAAATTAATTGGTTTTGCCATTTGTTAATCAGTCCAAATGTAGCAAATTTTAAAAAACCGTCGTAAGACTTGTGAACGCTATCAAATATCCTTTCTACTACGCTTTTTTCCATTTTGTTCCAAATGGTGTATCTTCTAAGATTATTCCTTTTTCAGCCAGCCTATCTCTTATTAAGTCTGCAATTGCAAACTGTTTCTCCTTTCTTGCTTTTTCTCTTGCTTCTATCAGTACTTGAATTAAGTCTTCGTTTATACTCTCTTCTTTTTCTATAACTTTAACTTCTTCTTGTTTTACGCATGGTTGTAGGCTGTCAAACAGTCCGAATATATCTCTTCCTATATCATGAAGTGTTTTAGCTGCTTCTCTGTAGGATTCTAATGCTTTCTTAGAGATTCCGCCATGTTTAATAGCTTTATCTCTTAAAATATTCATCTCTCTTACAAGACCAAATAAAGATGCAAGAGCTTCAGGCGTGTTAAAGTCATCGCTCATTGCTGAGTAAAAACCAGATTGTGCTTTTTGGACGGCGTTATATAAATCTCCTTCAAAGTTTTCTTCTATTGGAAGTTTATTTAAAACTTCTGCTTCCTCAATTGCATTTTTAAGCCTTTCGTAAGCTTTTTTAGTTTCTTCCATTTTATCCCAAGAAAAATCTAATGGACTTCTGTAATGAACAGATAAAACCAGTAGCCTTAAAATGTCTGGTTCGTATTTAGAGTAAATCTCTTTGAGTGTTATATAATTTCCGAGAGATTTTGACATTTTTTGTCCGTTTACAGTAACTAAGCCGTTATGGATCCAGTATCTTGCAAATGGTTTTCCTGTCAAAGCTTCTGCTTGTGCTATCTCGTTTTCATGGTGTGGAAAAGTTAAATCTAAACCACCACCATGTATATCAATCGTTTCTCCAAGATGTTTGAATATCATTGCACAGCATTCTGTATGCCAACCAGGCCTTCCTTTACCCCATGGAGATTCCCAGTAAGGTTCTCCTGCTTTTGCTGACTTCCATAATGCAAAATCAAGCGGGTCCTTCTTTTTTTCTCCCGGCTCAATTCTTGCACCGGCTAAGAGCTCATCTATACTTCTTTTAGAAAGCTTTCCATACTCTTTAAACTTTCTTACAGAAAAATAAACATCTCCGTCAGCTTCATATGCATAACCAGCATCAACAAGCTTCTGAATAAAATTTATAATATCAGGAATGTGCGTTGTAACTCTCGGCTCTATGTCGGCTGGTTCTATTCTAAATTTTTCTGCATCATCAAAGTATTCTTTTATAAATTTATCCGAAATAACACTAAAGGGTAAACACTCATTTTTTGCTCTGTTGATGATTTTGTCATCAACGTCAGTAAAGTTTCTTACAAAAATTACATTGTATCCAAGATATCTTAAATATCTTCTAATCATATCAAAAACAATTAAACTTCTTCCATGACCTACATGGTTATAATCATAAACCGTCACACCACAGGTATAAATTTTAACTTCCCCTGGCTTTATAGGTGCAAAATCTTCCTTTTTTCCGGTTAATGTGTTGTATATCTTTAGACTCATGGCTTGCTCCGTGTAAGATGTTTATAAAATTTTAGCATATCTAACAAAAATTTGGCTTACTTTGAAGGATGTATAAATGGTATAATATTGTAATATGCATTGCTTTACTGATAATAATAATTTTGGAGGTATTGAATAGATTTGAAGCATGGATTTATATTTGCATGTACTACAAAAAGCGAGCATGAACTACTGGATAATCTTATTTTTGCAACTAATAAAACTTATGCGCACAAAGTTTTTGCAGTAAAGGAAGGCGATTTTGTTTTTTTGTATAATTTGGACACAGATGTATTATGGGGAACATTTATCGCTAAGAGTGAGGGAATATATGATCCTTCTTTAAGTCTTTTCGATGGCAAGTATCCATACTATGTAAAGGTTGAACCTATTGGACAATTAAAAAGTGTAGGAAATTTAAAAAAGACTCTTGCAAAACTCAAAGTCTCTTGGAGAGATATCTTTACAGAAAAGGGGTAAAAATTTTAAACTTAATTTTAGATGGTAAACAATATACATTAGACCCTTACAAGAAATCTGAATTAATAGACGAGTTTTATCGCCCGCCTATATTTTCAACAACGTTATGGGATTATCCAAAGCAAAGCTATGGAGATACGCCAAAAGGAAACAATAAATACGCTGGAGTTACCCCTGCTTTTATCATATATAATTTGATTTATAGATATACTTATCCGGGCGATCTTGTTTGCGATCCAATGGCTGGCTCTGGAACAACCATTGATGTTTGCAAAGAAGAAAGACGTCGTGTAGTTGCTTTTGATATAGTTCCAACAAGGTCAGATATAATCCAAGCTGATGCAAGAAATATTCCATTAGAAGATAACTCTGTGGATATGGTTTTTATTGACTCACCATATGGAGATAATATAAGATACAATGACCACCCTCTGAATATAGGACATATCCCAGCAAGCGAAGAAAGATTTTATGATGAGCTTGAAAAGGTTATGGTTGAGTGTCATAGAATTTTAAAAGATGGAAAAATCCTTGCTTGGCTGATTGGTGTTCAGTGGGCTAAAGGTGTATATATTCCTGTTGGCTTTAAAGTTTACGAGAGATTAGTTAAGTATTTTGAACCTGTTGATGTTATATGTGTTGCAAGAAAAAATCAATATTCAAACACACCTTTCTGGCATAGTAAAGCATTACAACATAATTTCTATTTAAGGGGATTTAAACATCTTATAATAGTTAGAAAGTCAGATAAAAAAAGAATTCCAGAAGATTTAAAGATAAATTGGAGATATTATGAAAGAGCGAAGAAAAAAGATTGAACATATTGGGAAATATATAACGGAACAAATCAAGATAAGAGGTATAGCATCTTTATCAGAAATCCTAAGAGAAGCAAAAAGCATGTACGAAGAGAGTTTAAGAGGAATTGTAAAAGATATAGAGCAATCTTGGAAACCCTTTAAAGGTAATATATTAGAAAAAGTTATTTTAGAACTGATAAGTGAGGAAGTAAAGAAATTAAACTTAAATGTTATGTTTGGGAAACATTTAGAGAAAAGGGATTCAAATTTAGATGAATGTTTAGGAAATGTAAAGAGAAGTATTCTTATTGATTATGGTGAATTTGGAATGCATTTGCCAGATGTTGATTTGATAATATATGATCCTAAAACCTGTAAAGCTTTGGCTATAATTTCTTCAAAGACAACTTTAAGAGAACATATAGCACAAACAGGATATTGGAAGTTAAAGCTTCAAAGCAGTCCTGTAACAAAGAATATAAAAGTATTTTTCATAACTTTGGATGAGGATGGCGATCTCGTTGTTAAGAAACCAGCTAAAAAGGGGCGAGCTATTGCTGAAACAGACACTGACGGTACATTTGCTATAACAACACAACCAATAGAAGAAAGTGAAAAAGTAAAGAATATGGAAAAATTTGCAGAAGTGCTTCATATCTTGATTAATAAAACCAAAAAAGATTTATAAGATGTTTATAAAATTTTAGCATATCTAATCTTCTTGCTGTTTATTTTTCTTTATAAGCCAATAGACTATACCAAGAACCAAAATAACAAAGCTGTAAGCTGCAAGCTCCATGGCTTTCTTTTCTCCGCTTTCTGATAAAGAAGCAATTAAAAGTTTTCTGATCATTGCAGCTAAAGCAATGCTTACGAAAACCGTTATTGCAAACCCTGCACCTTTAAAGTGTTTTATTTCTTCATTCATTAACTCCGCTACAGCCCAAAGTATAAGTAAACTACCAAGTAAAGTTACTATCCCCTCTTCAAAAGGAATTATATTAAATAAAACTTTATAGATATCAAACCCAAATAAAACAAATACAAATAAAGCAACTACGACCAATGCACTAAGTATAAAAAAATCAATAATTTCAGAAAATCTTTTTGCAAAAACAAATAAAATTTTTGCATATTTAGACAAAGCCCCATACTTAATTAACTCTTCCTCTCTATAAGCCAACGTCAAGACATCAAGATTTATATCAAGAAGCTTTCCAATAGATGCAACATAAAGATTTCTTTCATTTCTATCTTGAATTTCTGTATCTATTTTTTCTATGATAAACCTTCTTACAAAATTAAATGCAGCATTAACATAATGGGTTGGAAGCCCTATTTTTACGTGAACTTCTCCAATTTTATATAGCTTTGAAAAGTAGCTCTCATCATAGTTTCCACTAAACAGGTCCAAAAACCAATTTTTTAGCTCTGATTTATGTCTCATAATCATGTCTTCATTTTTTAAAAATTGATTGTAATCAGGAAATCTGGAGATAAAAAAATAGAATCTATTTATAAATTCATCCAAGTACTTTTCTAAAATTGGCTTTAGCTTCTTTATTCTTTCTACGTCTTCTTGGGTAAAATCGAAATCTTTCTTTATCTGTTCTATGTTTTCTATCATTACAAAATTTCCTCGATAGGAATAATTTATGGTAATTATACATTTTACAGGTGAAATTATGCAAGAAGAAAAGAAATTTATCGAAGAAAAAGAATGCTTCAAATGTGGTTCAAAGAAAAATCTAAAAGAAGACCCTAATATAGAAGGTTTGTTTTTTTGCGCCAACTGCTGGGAAGAAAGAGAAAGGACGGAAATAAATGAAAAATGGGGTTATGACGAATCTTTACCGGATGATGGCTAAAGAATAAATAACGAGGTTTACAAAGGGTGATGTGTGACATTTAAAGAGAAGATCCTTCGGCTTTAAAGCCTCAGGATAACAAATAAATAGCCAGCGATATCTGCGAGGTTATAAGGCTGTTCCGAAAATCTACATCGTCATTCTGAGCGAAGCGAAGAATCTCTTATTTTTCTTTTCAAGTCAAAAAATCAAAAGAGGAGATCCTTCGGCTTACAGCCTCAGGATGACACGGAAAGGTAAGCTTACAAGAATTTGTAACACTCTCAGCAGTTATTGTTTAATTAAATATTCAACATCTTCAACAATTTTATCAACCGGTAAATAAATTCCTAAATATTCCTCAACCATATCACCATTTTTATCTATAATGATTGTCTTAACTGGTGTATGAGTTATCATCTTCATTTTACCTTGTCCGCCATGCATGCGCATATGCTCGTGCATCGCATGTTCATCAGTAGCTTTTTCAACTTCTTTTACTTCGATTCCGTAAGCGTCCCAGGCTTTCTTTAGGTCTTCTGGTTTACCGGTTAAAAAAGTAAATTCATCCAACCCTCTTGTCTTTTTATATTCTTTTAATGTTTTAGGGTCATCTCTTTTTGGGTCTACTGTAATAAATACAATTTGATACTTATCTTTCAAACCTTTTTCATTTAACTTTCCTGTAACCTGTTTTAATGCTGCATTTACTGTTGGACAAACATATTTACAATTAGAAAAGCCAAAGTACAAAATAACAACCTTTCCTTTAAAATCATATAGTTTTGTAGGTTTGCCTTCTTCGTTAACAAGATTTTCAACTTCAATCAACTTCTTTGGATAGTTTTTTGTACTACCTTGCAGTGTATAAGCGAAGGAAGAAACGCTGAACATAATAGCCAAGATGAATAATAAAACTTTTTTCATAAAAACACCTCCAAAATTTTATTGATTTAAATCATAAAAAATTATATGTAATTTTTGTGTTAATTTCAAACTTAAATTTAACATGCGTTCAGCTTTAATATACACCAGTCATAATGAGAATATTCTAAAAATTCCTAAGATTTGGCATACTATCATTTTGTATTTGTGATAAGAGCACTATTTTTCTTTTTTTGTCATTCTGAGCGAAGCGAAGAATCTCCGTCCTTCTACCTCTCACTTACTTACTTTCTTTAAAAGAGGAGATCCTTTGAACTAAAGTCCTCAGGATGACGGAGAAGGTAAAAATGTCGCCACTCTGAAATTGCTAAAAAAGTCATAATTGGCAAAGCACATATAAACTTTGTCTAACATTCTTATCACATTACACATATGGAATCTGTTGAGTCAAGCAATGAAATGTGCCAAGTCCAACAACTATATCAGAAGCATCTATTCCAACAACAACTCTGTCTGTAAAAACTGATTTTAATATTTCTAAAGCTATTTTGTCTTTATCGCAGTTAAAGATTGGAACAATAACATATTTATTTGATGTATAAAAATTGGCATAGCTTGCCGGGAGTCTATCTCCTTTGTAATAAACAGGGTCTGGCATCGGCAGCGTGATTATGTTTAATTTATTTCCTTTTATATCTGTAAATGTTTTTAACATTTCGTAATTTTCTTTTAAAATAGGGTAGTTTTCATCATTTGGATTCTCTTCAACTACAGTTATCACAGTATTTTCATTTATAAATCTTGTTATATCATCTATATGTCCGTCAGTATCATCACCAACTATACCTTCTTTTAGCCATAGTATTTTTTCAACGCCAAAGTAATACTTTAAGTTTTCTTCAATCTCTTCTTTTGACATGTTTGGATTTCTATTTGGATTTAAAAGACAAGATTCGGTAGTAAGCAGTAAGCCATTTCCGTTTACATCAATGGAGCCACCTTCTAAAACCATGTCTATTTCTATTCTTTCAACCTTCAGATATTCAGCCATTTTCTTAGGGATTTCATTGTCTAATTCGTATGGGTATTTTCCACCCCAAGCATTAAACTTAAAATCAAGTGCAACAAGTTTATTTTCATCTCTATCTACAACGAAAATAGCTCCATGGTCTCTACACCATGCGTCGTTAGTAGGGAATCTGTGTATGAATACATTGTTTAAATTTGCTTTTTTATCTTTTAATCTTGATAATACGTCATTTTCCATTTCTTCGTCATTTACATTTATATGAACTTCTTCACATTCGGACAAAAGTTTTACCATATCTGTGTATTTATCTCTTACGTTTTCTATTTTCTCAAAAAATGTGTCGGGATTATGTGGATAAGACAACCAAGTTCCTTTGTGTTTACTCCACTCCGGGGGCATGTATAGCTTTCTCAATTTTTACCTCGTCAAGAGCATTCTAAGATACGTGTTTGTTAATCCATATTGAATTTTAATTACTATTATCTGATTATCCTTTTGAAATGCTAAAATTGCATCTTTGCCGATTAAAGCAGAAATTTTTCTCCAACCGGCTTTTGGCATTTCTCTGTTGTAAAAATTAACTAAATCTTGAATATACCCTTCACCTTTGTAAATAAGATATGCTCGATAGATGTTTTCACTTTCAAATACAAGAGATTCATTTTCAATTAACTGGAAGTTTGAAGGAATGATAAAGCTATAATCTCCTTTTCTTTCTGTTTTAGCTACAAAACTAACAGGTGCATTAGGCTGGATAACAATTTCATTAGAAGCACAAGAAGATAAGATTAAAGATGTTAATAATCCAAATAAAAAAATAATTTTTTTCATGATAAACTCCTTTTAAACTACTTAAAATAGCATAAATTATTTTGATATAATTTTAACAGAATTACCAAAGCTAAACAAGTTAATAGGAGGTCTTAATTGGTTTACGATATAGAGTATGATGTAGTTGTGATTGGTGGTGGTCATGCAGGCATTGAGGCTGCTTTAGCTTCTGCAAAGCTTGGGGCAAAAACTGCCTTAATTACGATTGATAGAGAAAAAATTGGATTAATGCCATGTAATCCGTCGATTGGCGGAATAGCTAAGGGAATTTTAGTTAGAGAAGTTGATGCTATTGGTGGTGAAATGGCAAAAGCCATTGACCAAACAGGTATTCAATTTAAGGTTTTAAATACAAGAAAAGGGCCTGCTGTAAGGTCTCCAAGGGCTCAAGCAGATAAGGAAGAATACAGAAAATATATGGTTAATAAAACTAATAACACAGAAAATCTTACAGTCATAGAAGATGAAGTTATTGACATAGTTTTAAAAGAAAATAAAAACGAAGTTGATGGAGTTGTTACAGATAAGGGTTTAAAAATAAAAACAAAAGCAGTAGTTGTTACAACCGGAACTTTTTTAAACGGTCTTATACATATAGGAGATAAAAGATTTCCAGCTGGAAGAATGGGAGAAAAACCATCTACCAAACTCCCTGAATTTTATAAAAGAGCTGGCTTTGAATTATATAGATTTAAAACAGGTACGCCCGCAAGACTTGATAAAAATACAATAAACTTTTCAATCCTTGAAGAAGCGCCGGGAGACAATCCACCACCTAAATTCTCTTTCTGGACTGACCCAAAAGGTTCTTACTGGTTTAAAGAAAAAGACCAAATACCATGTTATATTACATACACAACACCGGAAACTCACAGAATCATAAAGGAAAATCTACATAGAACAGCACTTTATGGCGGAGCCATCACAGGTATTGGACCAAGATACTGTCCATCCATAGAAGATAAAATCGTAAAATTTGAAGGTAAAGACAGGCATACTGTATGGTTAGAGCCAGAAACAAGAGATGGAATTAGTATATATCCGAACGGTTTAAGTACATCACTGCCTGAAGAAATTCAATGGCAGATGTATAGAAGCATACCAGGACTTGAAAATGTGGTCTTGCTAAAGCCGGCATATGCCATAGAGTATGATATTGTAATGCCAACAGAACTTTATCCAACCTTAGAAACAAAAAGAATTAGAGGACTTTATCACGCAGGAAACTTTAACGGAACAACCGGTTATGAAGAAGCTGCGGGTCAAGGAATAGTAGCCGGAATTAACGCAGCTTTAAGAGCCCTTGACAAAGATGAGCCATTTATAATAAGAAGAGATGAAGCATACATTGGTGTTATGATAGATGACCTTACAACAAAAGGTGTAATTGAACCATACAGACTCTTCACTTCACGTTCAGAATACAGATTACATCTAAGACAAGATAACGCAATTTTAAGACTATACAAAAAAGCTTACAACATTGGAATGCTTAATGAAGAAGAGTATAGATTCGTCAAAGAAACAGAAGAAGAAATTAGGAATTGGATAAATACATACAAAGAAACATTCATCAAAGATGGAAATAAAAAAGTATCTATATTTACTTACTTACAAAAACCGGAAGTTGATATTCAAAAGCTAAAAGAGATGGGAGTTGCCGTTCCAGAAAGCGATTACATACAAGAAGAGATAGAAATTAATGTTAAATATGATGGCTATCTTGAAAGAGAGGAAAAATTAAATGAAAAAATGAAATACTTAGAAGGTATAAAAATTCCGGAAGATATAGATTATAGCCAAGTGGCAGGATTGAGAAAAGAGATAGTTCAAAAACTAACCAAATTTAAACCAATGACCCTTGGACAAGCTTCAAGATTAGAAGGAATTACTCCTGCAGCAATTACTGCATTATTAGTTCATATAGAGAAGATGAGAGAAAAAAGAAAAACTGGATAAAAAGATTTATAAGATTATTCGCCGGCTGCAGAATGACGAATAAGGTATTCTTCCTCTAATGCTTATCATTCAATCTTTTCCTGTCATCCTGAGGACGTAAGTCCGAAGGATCTCATGTTTTAAAAAATAATGAAAAATGAGATTCTTCGATTACGCTCAGAATGACAGAATTAGGGTGCAAATGAGATTCTTCGCCGGCTGCAGAATGACACCACTGGATCGTTCTTTGTCATCCTGAGGACTTTAGTCCGAAGGATCCCATCTTTCCATGTCTTTTTAATTGGGAAGAGGGTAAAAAGGAGATTCTTCGCACGGCTTCAGAATATCAATTAATAAGGTTAATTAATTTTTAGACTTAGTTAAAATTTTAAAGTACTATTAGGTTGCAATTACTCTTCTGCATCTTCTATTTCTTCCTGATTGTATTCAAACTCTATTTCTTTTTTAGGTGATATTGTAGTTATCGCATGTTTATAAACTAAAACTTGTCTTGGTCCTTCTTTTAAAAGAATTACAAAATTATCAAAATACTTTATTTTTCCTTCTAACTTAACACCGTTCACCAAATAAACATCACATCTAACTTTTTCTTTTCTAATTGTATTTAAAAACTTCTCTTGCAGTCTTTCCTTTTTTTCTTTTGCCATAATTTTCCTCCTAGACTGGTATAACTTCTAAAAATTTCTTTGCTAATTCTACAATATAATTATAATCCATTAGTTGATTTTTCCATCTCTCCGGAATTTGCTCTTCACCGTTATATGCACCTGCAAAAGCTCCTGCGATTAATGCAATACTGTCTGTATCTCCGCCATAGTATCCATAAGAGTTTGCAGCTTTAATGATTGTAGTTTCTACATCTGACGGTGTTTTTAAAAAGATAAATAGGGCTTGTGAAAAGCTTTCTAAGCAGTAGCTACCATTTCCAAGCTCGTTTATGGATGTCTCATAATCTGCTTCTTTCTTTAAAAGGTCTAACACTTTATGAAGGTATTTTTTGGTTTCAGATTTATGAACGAATTTTTCCAAAAGTTTTATAAAGTATTCATATTCATCTTCTAAATAAAATCTACTTTGGATAAGCTCTCCAATTGCTACGGCTAAAGCTGATGATACATCTAAAACAATCTCATTCCTTGATGTTATCATTGTTAATGCTTTTGCTACTTCTGGGGCTTGGTATGGGTCTTTGTAATAATACATTCCAACAGGTATAGCAACGAGAGAGTGGTCTATTGTAGACCCTGTTAGTGGAGTTTCAGTTCCTTCTTTTATGGATTCTATAGCAAGCAAAAAAGTTGGGTCAATGTAAGTGTGGACTTGGTCTTTTTCAAGCCATTGAATGTATTTTTCAATTATATATTTGGTATCTATAAATTTTCTTTCAACGATAGATTCTACTATCAATTTTATGATTTCAAATTCACTTGTGTTTTCTCCCGGTCTTAAAAAGTATGATGGTGAAGATGGATGTGGAATAAGCAAATCTTTTACAGGCTCGCCGTAAAACTCTATAACTTCATCAATAGGTAGTTCTTCCACCATCATTCCAAGACTGTCACCTATTGCAGCGCCCAAGAGAGTTCCTATTATTTTTTCTTCCATTTTTACTGTCCTTCCGGTCTAAGAGTTGGAAATAGGATTACTTCTCTGATGGAATAATTGTCTGTAAGCATCATTACAAGCCTATCTATTCCAATTCCTTCACCTGCTGTAGGTGGTAAACCATACTCTAAAGCAGTTAAGAATGTTTCATCAATATCCATTGCTTCCTCATCGCCCATCTCTTTTTCTCTGATTTGCTGGATGAATCTTTCTCTTTGGTCCATAGGGTCGTTTAGCTCTGTATAAGCGTTTGCAAGCTCTTTTTTATTTATGATAAGCTCAAATCTTTCTACTAAATCTGGGTCGTTTCTATGCGATTTTGCAAGTGGTGATAGTATCTTTGGAAAATCTATTACAAATGTAGGCTGGATAAGGTCTTCTTCAACAAAATGTTCAAAAAGTTTATCAAGAATTTTCACATGGGTTAATGTATCTACTTTTGGTATTCCTGCCTCTTTTGCAAAATTTCTTGCTTTTTCAAAATCTAAGAAAAATTCTTTATCTTTTCCTGTTTTTTGTTTTAATGCATCAAAAAATGCTACTTTTCTAAATGGCTTTTCAAAATCAAGCTCTTGACCTTCCCATGTTATTTTTAACATTCCTACTGTATCAAGAAGTATTTTTCTAAACAGCTCTTCTGTTAATACCATCAAGTCGTTATAGTCTAAGTATGCTGCGTAAAACTCAACCATCGTAAATTCTGGGTTGTGTGTTGTGTCTATTCCTTCATTTCTAAAATTCCTTCCTATCTCAAAAACTCTATTAAATCCACCAACTACAAGCATTTTCAAATAAAGTTCTGGTGCAATTCTTAAATACAGGTTCATATCAAGTGCGTTGTGATATGTAATAAAAGGTTTTGCCATAGCTCCTGATGCTACAGGTTGAAGTATTGGTGTTTCTACTTCTATAAATCCTTTACTTTCTAAAAATTCTCTTAAACTTTTTATTGCCTTAGACCTTATTTTAAAGATTTCTCTTGTTCTTTGATTTGCTATTAAATCTAAGTATCTGTATCTGTATCTGTACTCAGTATCTTTCAGTCCGTGCCATTTTTCCGGAAGTGGTCTTAAAGATTTTGCTAATATTTCATAGTTATGAACTTCTACTGTAAGCTCACCTGTCATAGTTCTAAATAGATAACCTTCTACGCCAACAATATCTCCAATATCTATTAGGTCCATTGCTTTTTTATAGTTTTCTTCTCCGAGAATGTCAGCGTTAAAGTATACCTGCAGTTTTCCGTCTGAATCTTGGATATGTCCAAAAGCAGCTTTTCCTTGGTCTCTAAGTGCTATTAGCCTACCGGCTACTGCAACTTGTTTTTTCTCCGGGTCTTTGTCATATCTATTTTTTATTGTTGATACATTTTCTCCTGCTTCTTCAAATAAAACTTCTTCAGCTAAAAGTGTAAGCTTTCCATCAATTCTTTTTAATTTTCCTTTGAATGATGCTATTGTATTTGGAGATAGTTTTTCTTTTTGTGGAAAGATTACTTGAATTTCGTAATGTCCGTTTAAATCTTCAAATCTTATAAAATAATCGTTTTCCTTTTTTGATACTCTTTTTATTTTTCCTTTTATGATGTACTCTTTATCTTCGGGCTCAAATTCAAGTCCTTCTCTAACAGATTTTAGGTCTGTTGTAATGCTAAATTTATGTGGGTAAGGATTTTTTCCTTCTTCTGTTAATTTTCTAATTTTTTCTAATCTGCTTTCTAAAATCCCTTCTGCCATCTATTTTATACTCCTTCTAAAATTGATATCTAATAATTATAACTCAATATGTTGAGGGAGAGTGTCTCAAAAAGTTTTTAATAAAGATGCTGTCTTGCCTGTCATTCTGCAGCCGGAGAAGAATCTCTTTTTATCCTTTACTTTTACCTCTCACTTTCTTATTACTCATTATCTATTATCTCTTCTATTGGCTTTGGTTTTGAGAATAGATATCCTTGACCATAATCAATGTCAAGTTCTTTTATTATTCCCAAAATTTCTTCATTTTCTACATATTCTGCAATTGTTTTAATCTTCATCTTTTTACAAAACCGAGCTATCATTTTAACCACTTCGTAAGAGACATTATCATTTACTATATTTTTTATCAGATTTGCATCAATCTTTAAATAATCAACGTTTAATCTCAATAGATACACGAAGTTAGAGTATCCAGAGCCGAAATCATCTAAGCATATTAAATATCCTGCGTTCTTGAGCTGCTTTATTATTTCTAAAGATTCTTCATAAGCTAATAGGTCTTCTGTTTCGACAATCTCTATAAGCATTCTTTCTGTTATATCTTTCTCTTTTGATATTGATAAGAGATAATCTATTATTGACATATTTAATACATCTGCCTGTTTTAGATTGATACTAACTTTAAGGTTTTTATGCTTTTTCAAGATGTTATAGTTATAATCAATTACAGCTTTTGTTAGCTTTGTATAGATGAATGTGTTTTCTATCACATTTAAGAATCCTAATGGTGGCACAACGTTGCCTTTTTTATCTATAATTCTTACAAGAGCTTCATAGTGAGATATACTGTTATCTTTTAGGTCTACTATTGGCTGGTAATAACATAAAAGACGATTTTCTTCTATTGCATCTTTTACTTCAACTACAGTTATAAGATTTTTCTCAGCTTCCTTTTCTTCATCGTAGATTTCTATTCTATTTCTGCCTTTAGATTTTGCTTTATATAAAGCAACGTCAGCTTTCTTAATAGCTTCATTTATATTTTTATCTTTATTTGTATTTAAATAAACACCGATAGAAATTGTTGTCTTTATATAATCTCCATCAGTTATAGGAATTTTTAATTTTTCAATATTAGACCTTATTCTTTCAAAAAGATTTAACATAATTTGAATATCTTGTTTTCTGTCTATTTTTGCTAATAATAAAAATTCTTCACCGCCATATCTTAAAAAGATATCCTCTTCCCTTGTTAGTTTCTTTATGTTATTTGCAACACTTTTTAGAACTTTATCACCTATGGCATGCCCGTAAGTATCATTAATTTTTTTGAAATAATCAATGTCTATCAAAGCAACAATATATTGTTTTAAATCTATAAAATCTATTACGTATTGTAAATAATTTCTGTTGTATAAACCTGTTAGATTATCGGCAAAACTTTTTTGCTTATAATATGACGCTTTTAAAGTTAAAAATATAATCATGTTTATTGCAACAAGACCAGCAAATATAAATAAAAGAATGAAATTTTTTAAAACACTGATCAATTGAGATATGTAGGATATTTTTTCTATGCTGTAATCAATGACAAGCAAATAATCTATGTTCTTCTTGTCTTTAAAAGGTTTATAAAATGTAAGACCTATTGTATTTACAGTAGTATGAACTAAATATTGATATCGCCCACTTTCTAACGCTTTTTTAATTACCGAGGTTTCTTCTTGCATAAATTCAAATAAATCGTTGGTTTTCATTCGGTCTTTTTTGGAGACATCTATGAGTATAAAGGATTTTCCGTTATTAAAATATGTAGCATATACATAACTTGTATTTTCTGTAAGTAGAACTTCCAACATATCTGATGCAATTTTAAAAAAAGTTTTATCAGTAGAAATTTTTTCTATTAGACTTATGTCTTCTGGATAATTTGTTAGTTTTTTAATTATATTAGCTGAAACCTGATCTTCTTTTTCAAGGTCCTTTTTTATAATATACTGGTAGGTTGTATTTTCTATTGAAGGTAAAGAAATAAGAACAAGTAAAAAAGAAAAAATAGAAAATATAATAAATAATATTGAAATAGAATATCTTTGAATTTCTCTGAAAAATACCCTTATAAAATTCATCTTTCCCAAGCAAGATATGTCTCTTTAATATTCAAACTGTTTAATATTTTGGATAAAACAGATTCATCTACCAAATATCCTTTATATTCACTTGGAAGCTGGATTTTATACTTATCAAGTCTGTTTTTTATGAAGATAAGCTGAGGTCTGCCTTTTTTCCAGTATAATGCACCAACAGCGTTTTTGACTTTTTTAATCAAATCTTCATCAAACACTATAGCTGGTTTATTATGGTATGTTTCTCCGAGGTCTTTCCCTATTATCATAAAATCTGCATTTTCACAGTTTGTTATTATAAGATATTTTGAATAATTTAGTATTTTGTTTACATCGTAGTTTATAACACAAACATTTACAGGTTGTTTATTAGCCATGTCTGTAAGAATTTTTTCAATGAGCCTAACTTCAACATAATCTGGATTAGGTTGTGGGAATGCTGGAATCACAAGAACTAATAAGAACAACAAAACTCTTAAAAATTTCATGTTAAAATACCTTTTCTATAGTAACTAAAATTTTTCTATCGTATGCGTTAAACACACTTGCTGGAAGCATAGATGGTATTGGTGGAAAAACAGATTTCATAGAGCTGTTTAATAAGTTTTCTCCTTTTAGTTTTATGCTTAGATTTGGCGAATGATGATAAATTATACCGGTGTTTAAGTTGTAGCTTTGGCTTACCTTGCTGCCATCAGATACAGTAAAGCCTTCTCTGTATATTAGCTCTCCAAAAAGGTCAAACTTATCTATAGATTGTAAATATCTAACATACCATCCAAATGTTGGGCTTAATTTGACTGAGTTAAAATTAATAAAATTTTTGTAAGCAGAAAAGTTAAATTTTTTATTTGCGTCTACCCTGCGTTCATAATCAAAAGCAAACAGATTGGATCTTAGTGATTTATCTAAGTTATAGGTTCCATGCGGTCCAAGACCAATTAGCTTTTCCATTATCATATATCCGTAAAATAATTGAATTTTATTTTTATTTTTCTCATAGTTTAATTCTAAGCTGCCACCTTTTACATCTTCTGATTTTAAATTTTTTGGGTCTTGACTGCTTTCAATTTCGTAAAAAGAAGGGGAAACATAAGTTTTTGTTAAAAATCCTTTGATATAAAGGTCGTTATTTATATAAGATATAAAACCTAATCTAGAGATAAACTTATTAAGTTCTTCTAATCCACCATCTCTGTTATAATAGTCATATTTTAAACTTATAAATAAAAGATTCTTTTCATTTATATTAAATTGGTTTTCTACGAAAATAGTGTATAAGTTTTGATTTTTGAACTTGTATTTATCTCTTAAAGCTGAAGGATAAATATCTGATATATCATTTTTCTTAAACTTTGCAGAGCTTCCTATGAGTAATACATTTCTATCTGTTTTAAACTCTTTTGATATATAAAATGTATATTTTTTAAGATTTCTGTTTTCATAGTAATAATTTACACCCATATAATATGGAAATCCTAAGGCTGGTAAATACAAGCCGTTATTTTCAAACTCTCCTTTTCTTCTGTTTTCATCGTAGGCAAAATTTAGTTTTAATGATTTGTCATCAAGCAAATACTGAGTTATTGATATATAAGCATCTTCCGAGCTTGTTTTAGAAAAATCCGGAGTCCTATCTACTGCAAGCCCCATATAAGCATCTCTTTTTACACGAGAAAAACCTATATCTATAGAAGTATCATAGTAGTTAAATTGAAAAAATGCGTGCTGTCTAAAATTATCTCTATCTAATGGAGTGTTGTTTAAATATTGAGTCTTAAAATTATCATATCCTTGATATACGCTTACTAAATAAGAAAAATTTTCTTTTGGCTTTCTTGCATCTGTAAAGCTAAATCCATAATCTTTTGTTGTTGATGCAAATGTTTTAAATACAGATGCATTTTCTCTTTCAGGCTGTTTTGTATATAGTTTAACCATTATTATAGATGGTTCATTTCCAACTCTAACAGCACCCGCTCTCCAATAAATCTCTATATGGTCTATACTGTCTAAAGGATAGTTGTCGTATATAAGAAATGGATTATCTGTATGTATTGAGCTTACTTCATGGTCGTTTATAAACAGTCTGTATAAAGTTTCAACTCCAACGCCTCCACCAGCCGGTGTTAATTGGTAAACTCCAAAATTGTTTTGTATAAATGTGTGTAGTTTAAGTGATTTAAGTATATCTGAAAGTTTGTTAGCCTGCATCATTTCAATTTCTCTTCTTGTGAAGATGGTATAATGCCCAAGGCTCTCAACTCTTGTTTTATTGGTTAAATCCATAGACTCTTCATATTCAGATAATAATGTTGTTATATTCTCTTGCCCAAAGGCGGTAAAAGAGTTCAAAGCTAAAATAGAAGCTATTATTAATCTTTTATTTTTGTTGATAATCATGACCTGCCCTATTAGTGTTTTTTCTTATTTTTCGACATACCTAAATTTTAACATAAATGCTTTGTGATTCTTAACAGGACTTTTTGCAATAATATTAGACGTAAGATACGTTATGAGTAAAGAAATAGAAAAAATCAGAAGTGGTGGAGGAGCCAGAATGCTAACTCTTACATCTTACTAAAATCCAAATCCAAAGTTAAATCCAAAGTCTTCTTGCTTTTTGATTATGCCTTTTTGCTTTCCGTAGAATTCTAGTTGTAAGATGTCTCCTTCTACTGGAATTTGTTTTGGACATGAAAAAGTACAGTATTTACAATGTATGCATGAAGTTATATTATTTTCAGCGGCTATTTGTATTCTTTCATCATTTAACGCATCGTTTTTATCTTTCCAAAATCTAAAAATTTTAACAAAGTTTATAGGACCGCCAAAATCTTTATCATTTGCAAAAGCCGGACAAACACTATAACAAATTCCGCACAAAATACAGTCTGTTTCTCTGTCATATATTGCCAAATCCTCAGGATAAACCTTTTCAAAAGGTTCTTTTGGAATAAACCATGCCTTGGCTTTTTTCAATTTTTTTAAAAATTCATCATGGTCCACAACCAAATCTTTTATAACAGGCATGTTGGATAAAGGCTCTATTACTATTTCATCATTTACAGCTAAATCCTTTACTTTTGTTTTACATGCCAAAACTGTTTGATTATTAACCTTCACTGCACAGGTTCCGCAAATGGAAGCTCTACACTGGGCTCTGTATGATAAACTCGGGTCCTGGTAATTTTTAATTTGTTCCAAAACTTCTAAAATAGTGGTTCTACCTTCAATGTTATTTATCTCATAAGTCTGATAATTGCCATTTCTGTTTATCTTAATAATCATACAGGAACCTCTTTAACTGTTTTGTTTTAAATTTAACAAAATTTTAAATCATTTTCTATGATTAAAGTGAGGAAGTGAAATAAGGGAAAAAGTTAAATTTATATCTTGATACCTTGGGTGAGAAATAAGTGATTTTTATAGAATTTTAAAATGAGATTCTTCGGACTAAAGTCCTCAGAATGACAGGAAAAGGTTGAATAATAAGCATCAGAGAAAAGGTAGCCTTATATGTCATTCTGAGCGAAGCGAAGAATCTCATATTTTTCTTTTTGAATTAAAAAATCGAAAGAAGAGATCCTTCGGACTTACGTCCTCAGGATGACGGACAAGGTAAACTTATAAAAATTTTGGAACACTTTCTCAAATTCTATTAACTTCTCACCCGACGTATAAGTTTAAAAGTTAAATTTATATCTTGATTTTAACATATAATTATATTAAAATTCTAAAACTAATTTTAATCATGAACAGGAGGAAGACATGAAAAAGCTTGCATCAATGGTTTTATTATCTACTTCTGTGATGTTAAATTACTCACATGCAGTAGAGGGCATCAGAATTGAAAAAGTTACAGTTGAAGAGAAAAAAGCTAAGGAAGAAGTAAGCACGAAAAAAGAACTTACACAAGAAGAGGCTAAAATAACAAGACAGATTGACCTTGGAGAGATTTTGTCAGAGTTTTATCCGGAAGTTTGGTACATGAGAAAGGCAGGGACTGCAAATGATATATACATTAGAGGATTTGCAAAAGATAACATTAATGTATTGATCGATGGTTCTAAAATCTATGGTGCATGTCCAAACAGAATGGACCCACCTTCTTTTCACGTTTCATCACCTCAGATTGAGAGTATAACCATAAAAGAAGGTCCATTTGATGTTGAAAATGCAGGTTCTCTTGCTGCGGTTGTAAACGTAAAAACAAAAGACCCTAAGGAAGGAATCGGGGGAGAGATAGGGGGAACCTATGGAAGTTGGAGCTATAGGACTGGCTACGTATGGGGAAATGTTGGAAATAAGTTTATCAAGGTTTTAGTTGGTGCATCAAATCAATATTCTAAGCCTTATGAAAGCGGAGATGGCAAAAAAGTTACAGAGTATGCAGTCTATTCTACACCAGCTGGACCAACAGCAGGAAAGTATAAACCTCAATACATTAACGACAAAGCATTTAACATAGACAGGGTTTGGACAAAGTTATTGATTACTCCAAACGATAATGCAGAGATTAAACTTTCTTATGCTTTTGAAAATGCAAGAAATGTATTATATCCAGCTTTAAAAATGGATGCTTTGTACGACAGAACAAACAGATTTAACACAGACTTTAAACTTAAAGATATTGGTCTTAATTTTAGCATCTACTACAATGAAGTAAAACATGACATGAGAGATACTTTTAGAAAGACAGCAGATATGGCAATAAATAATTCATATTATATGAAAACTTATGCTGAGTCAAAAATGTTTGGAACAAAGCTTTCGAAAGACTTAAATCTCTTTGGACTTAACATGACAGTTGGAATTGATACATATTTAAGAAACTGGAAAGCGGATAATGTTCAAGGTAGCACCATCAATAATGGTATGATACCGGATGTTAATATAAAAGACATTGGATTGTTTGTAAAAGGCAGTAAAGATATAGAAAAATGGACTATATCCGGCGGCTTAAGATACGATTATACGTATTCAAAAGCAGACCCAAATTCTATGAGTCCTGATAACAAAAATTTATTTATTAATACAAATGGCTACAAATTCTCTAACACAGATAATTACGTATCAGGTTATGCCATTGCAAAATACAACATCAATAAAAAAGATAACGTATACGTAGGATTTGGTAGCACTGTAAGAGTTCCGGATCCGGAGGAGAGATTTATATCTTTAAGCGGTACGGGACCATGGTATGGTAATCCGGATTTAAAGCCAACAAGAAATAATGAAATAGATGCAGGGTTTGAAGCATTTCCAATGAATAATGTTGGAATTAAAGGCAATATCTTCTATAGCATGCTACAGGATTATATTTATTTATATCAGTATATAGATCAAAATGATAAAAAAACATACACAACCTACAAAAACATAAATGCTGCAATTTACGGTGGAGATATCAATGGATTTGTTGCTATTAACGACAAAATCTCAGCAGAGCTTGGGCTTGCTTATCAAATTGGTAAAAAAACAGACAAAAAAGGATTATATAAAGACAGCGATTTAGTAGAAATTCCACCATTAAAAGCAAGATTGGCTGTTAAATACGATGATAAGACTTTCTACGGACTAATAGAAGGCATATACTCTGCAAAACAATCAAAAGTTGACTCAGATTTAAAAGAACAAGAAACCGGCAGCTGGTTTATAGTAAACGTTAAAGCAGGATATACGTATGCAAATAGATTATTTGTTGGCGTTGGTGTTGATAACCTATTTGATAAATTCTACTATAACTATCTATCTTATGTAAGAGACCCATTCAGAGGAATTTCAGTATCAGGAATTCCTGTCAAAATCCCAGAACCCGGAAGATTTATTTACGCAAATGTTTCTTACAGATTCTAATTTCCTGCTGCTGCTTGAATAACCTCTTTACTTTCAAGGGAGCTTTAAGCTCCCTTGTTTTTATACAATCTTCATAACAACGACCGTTTGAACCTTATCACCAATTCTTTTTACTTGAGAGTAAGCATAAATCTCAACATCTTCTTGGGTCGATATTCTTTTTCCTCTAATATTACTCATCTTCTTATCTCTTAAAGCAACATAGTTGTCTGTTGGAAGGTAATCGTTCTTTTTCATCTCTTCAATAAATTTATCGCTTGCAATTTTTTCCTGTGATGGGTCTGATATATCTACACCATCAAGTATGACTGTAAGTTGTTTTATATCCTGTTGCATTCTTGCAATCCTTGTTTTATTTTTATATTTAAAATTACTACACAAAAATAAAATTACTTTGGGTGAGAAATTGGTAGTTTTTATAAAATTTTAAAAAAGAGATCCTTCGGCCTTCGGCCTCAGGATGACAGTAAAAGGTTGAATGATAAACATTAAAGGAAGGATAACCTTAGATGTCATTCTGCAGCCGGCGAAGAATCTCATATTTTTATTGAATTTCCCCTCCGATGTATATAGTGGATTTTAAATATAAAAAAGTATAAGGAGTTTTGAATGAATAAAGCGATAAAAAATCTTAAAAATTATCCTATGGAAGAATTAAATAAAATTAAAGCAATGCTAAAAGAAAGAGGAATAAAAATTTATGATTTTGGAACAGGCGACCCAAAAGAACCAACGCCGGAGATAATAAGAAATGCAATTAGAAATGCGATTCCGGAGGTTAGCCAGTATCCATCAGTTGCCGGAAGAAAAGAACTAAGAGATACAATCTCAAAATGGTTTGAAAACAGATTTTCTGTAAAACTTAACCCAGATACACAAATAATACCATCGGCAGGCTCTAAGGAAGCAATTTTTCACTTTCCGTTGGTTTTTATAGACCCGGATGAAGATAAAAAAAGAGTCATTTTTGGAACGCCGGCATATCCAGTATACGAGAGAGGAGCGTTGTATGCAGGAGGAATTCCAACGCCCATAAAACTAAAAGAAGAAGACGGCTTTCTACTAAGACTTGATAAAATTGATAAAGAAATACTAAAAGAGACAAAGATTGTTTGGATAAACTATCCACACAACCCAACCGGAGCAGTAGCACCTGCAAGCTATTTTGAAGAAACTGTAAAAATCTGTCAAGAATACGATATTATTTTATGTTCAGATGAGTGTTATACAGAAATATATTTTGAAGAGAAACCACATTCAGCTTTACAGTTTGGCATGAATAACGTTGTAGTTTTTCATTCCTTATCAAAAAGAAGTGGTATGACTGGTTATAGGTCTGGGTTTGTTGCCGGAGATGAAAAGATTATAAGCTTTTATAAAAAAGAAAGGGCAAATTTTGGCGTTGCAAGTCCGGATTTCATTCAAATGGCAGCTAAAACCGCATGGGAAGATGAAAGCCATGTAATTGAAAGAAACAAGATTTTTAGAGAAAAGAGAGATTTATTTTTAGAATTTTTAGATAAAAAAGGTTTTGAATATCTGTATCCAAAAGCCACTTTTTATATTTGGATTAAAGCTCCAAACGGAACCTCTTCAAAAGATTATGCAAAGATTTTGTTAGAAAATGGTATTATAGTTTCTATCGGAGAAAATTTCTGTAGTAGCACAGAGATAAACGAAGGAACCTGCGAAAGTCAATATTTTAGAATTGCATTAGTTCCAACCATTGAAGAATGCAAAGAAGCAATAAAAATTTGGGAGAGGATATAAAAATGAGAGCTTTAGTAAAAATTAAACCAAGAAAAGCTGAAAATTTAAATGATATCTTTTTAATTTTGAAAAATTTTAATGTAAATACAGCCAACTTTTTTAAAGACCTTAGAGAGAAAAATTATTTTGAATTTTATTTAGATGTTTCTACAATTGAAGACATAAAAAATAAACTTGAAGAATTAGCATATTTGGAAATAGAAGAACATAAGATTAAAGATAATATACAAGAGTTTAAACAACCAGAGTTCACATCGTCAGATATAAATAGCCCCTATGCTTTTTTTACGATAGCCACTTTGGATGTTTTTATTTTGTTAGTAGTTATAGAAATTATCTTCAAAAGCCTATCCATGGAAAGTTTAATCAATAGTATTATCAATATTACTAAGCTTTCTATGATTTTGACAACATTATTAAAATTGGCGTTTTCTTTTCTGTATTTTAGAGGTCTTTTGGATATTTTCCAATCTACATTAGTCGGCAGGTTGTTTAATGTAAAAATTTATGGTTCGAAGCTAAACATTTTATCCATTCTTCTACTTCCGATAATTGGTTTCTATTTCATTAATCATTCTGAAATTGGTTTTATATTTAAAATTTTTGGATTATTTTTGATAACATTTTTTATCATTGCAACATATATATCTTTTGAGTATCTCGGTATTTCTTTAAGAAGAAATGAAGATTAATCATGAATGAGATAAAGTGGAATAAAAATATGTATAGAATGTATTGATAAACATCGTGAAAGTTTATTAGAATAAATCCAAGGTAGTATAAAACCAAATTTACAATTACTAAAGCTTTAAATCTTTCCAACGTTATGTTTGATGTAAAGATTGCTAAGTTAAATATTAAAGGTATGACAGCTAAAATATAAAAGGGTAAATATTGGTAAGCATCTAAAAATTTACTTCCAAAAAGCATAAGAAAAATAGGTTTTCCTAAAATCAAAGTTCCAACGTAAGCTATCAGATTTATAGCTAAGAATAATCCAAGCGAGTAAAGTAGGTACTTCCTATAATTAGTTTTGTCTTCTGTCAGCTTAACAAAGATTACGGAAAACAAAGTCATACAAAACCAGATTAAAGCTTTTCCAAGTATGGATGCAGATGCATATAAGCCGGCAGTTGTCGGGTCAAAAACTCTTTTGATAAAGAGGTCATCCGCATAAACAAACAGTCCAACCGGAACGGATAAGAAAGATGTTTTAAAAATATCTTTTATTGGAATTTTTTTTATCTTTCCAAGCAAATTTTTATTGATAAGCAACACAATTATGAGCACTAACCATTCAGCAAACAACGAAGAGCCAACTGCACCGTATATATTTAATCCTATTTCTATAAAGAAAATAGCTATTATTAAACGAATTGTTAATCCAAATGAATTTAAAAATGAATATTCTTTAAACTTTTCTTGAGCTTGCAGAAAGCCCTTTTCTACACTTAAAAGAAAAACAGCTAACCAAACAAGCCCAACTATTATGATTGCAAGCTTATGAGTTATTTTAAAAAAAGATTGTATAAATGGTAGAGATATTATTAATCCAACAAAGAATATCAACCCTGTTAAGCCGGCGATAATTCTGATAAATCTTAAAATCTCATACTTTTGTTCTTTATTTTCTAAAACGGCTTTTATGGTTAAAGTTGGATAGATATTAGATAGAAAACCAACTGTAAGCATGAGGGAGTATAAAACCATAAATTCGCCGTATAGCTCCGGACCAAGCTTTCTACTTACAATAAAATGGAATACATAACCAAGAATGTTTACGTAGAAAAACATCAAAGATAAATAGCTAAAATGTTTAAGCATGATAGCCCAAAACTCTAAGTAAATAATCTTCAAACTCAGAGGCTATTTTGTCCCATGTAAACTTTTTAGCATATTCTATGCCTTTTTTTCCCATTTTTAAAATTAAATCTTCATTATCCCAAAGATAGTTTATTTTTTCTTTAAAGTCTTCTATATCTTCATTTTTAAAGCTTATTCCAAATCCATTTTCAACAACGTATCTAAGTTCAGGAATGTCTGAGACTATCACAGGCTTTCCCATAGATGCAGATTCTAATGCAACAATTCCCTGTCCTTCAAACCGAGAAGGCATTACTAAAAATTTAGCATTTTTTATCAAATCTAACTTTGTTTTTTCGTCAACAAAGCCAATGTACTTATAGTTGGACTTTAGATTTTTCAATCTATCTTCATCTTTCCCTTTTCCTGCAATTATTACAGGATACTCTATATCTGCATTGATTAGCAAGTCTAAACCCTTATTAAAAAAATCTATCCTACCAATGTATAAAATATAGTTTCCAACATTTAAATCTTTTTCATCTAATGTAAATGATATGCCGTTTGGTATTATCTTTCCTTCAATATTAAACTTTTCTAAGGTTTGGATTGATACGGAAGTAATGTTTTTAAATCGTTTTGGATAATAATTTTCTATAAACAAAAAAGGCAGTCCAAAAATATTGTATATTTTTAAAATATTGATTCCTGTTTTATGATGTATCTGTAAAATTACAGGTTTTTTATCTTGTAGTTTGTAGGAAAATATCGGATTCCATGGAGCAAAATCTTCAATTACGACATCGTAATCTTCAAAATTTTCTCTCAAAAATTTGTAGGCTTTAAAAGCATATGAAAATGTACTTAAAATGTAGTTTTTGTCATAACCTATAAATCTATACTCAAAGTTTTCATTGACTTTATGGTCTTCTGCTTTTGGAAAGTTGCCGCTAACGATTGTTATTTTATGTTCTTTTTCAGAGAGCCTTTTATATATTTCATAAACCCTTACCGCTCCGCCGCCACCCACCCATGGATTTTTTATATGGTCGTAGATAAAGTGAAGTATTTTCATGGTTTTTTAGCTATTATATAGACTGTTCTTCCAAAGATTTCACAAGGAATAAAAGAAAAATTACTTGGAGTTAGTAAATTAAGAATAGGAAAAATAGGCAATAAAGGCAAATATTCCCACCATCTGATAATTCCAACTTTATAAACCTCAAATCCGCACATTTCTGCTAAAGTAGAAAAACTTTTTTTGGTCCAAGGTCTAACATGAGTTGGGTCAGAATAAAAATTATAACCATCAGGGCAAAATACAGATGTATAATATTCAGTGACGCAGTAAAAATAACCACCGCTCTTTAATGTTCTAAAAGTCTCTGAAAAAAGATTTTGTGGATTTTTTAAATGTTCTATAACAAAAGAAGATATAACGATATCAAACTCATTATCACTAAAAGGAAAAGCCTCAACATCCACATCACCTTTTGAAAATTCTATTTTCTCAGAAAGTACGGGATTTTTATCTAAATCTAAGCAGTAGAATTTTGCTTTAGGGTTTAAAAATCTACTTATATAATCAATAATATTGCCAGTGCCACAGCCTACATCCAATATTTTATCTGCATTTTTTATGTTTGGAACAGAAGATAACTTTTTTACCGGTATATCTGTAAGCCTCATATATAACTTGTAAAGGAAATCATTTTTATAAGCAAAATCTTTAGCGATTTTTTTTAATCCTCTTTCTTTTTCTTTGATTAAGATATTTTGATATCCTTTATACTCTCCCAAACTTCAGCCTCCATACCATGATAGCAGCTTCTAATGCTATTTTTTTACTCATTTTAGAAGACCCACCATTTCTTTCGTAAAAGATGATCGGGATTTCTCCAATCTTACAACCTTTTTTATAACATCTGTAAACCATCTCAATCTGAAAAGCGTATCCATTAGATTTAATCTTATCTAAACCTACAGCTTCTAAGCATTTTCTACTATAAACTCTATAACCACTTGTTATATCTGTAAGATGTTTCAGTCCAAGAATTGTAGTAGCATACCAATTGGCGAACTTAGAAAGTAAAAGTCTTTTAAAATCCCACCCGACAACGCTTATAGTGTTATTCATATATCTTGAGCCAATCACAACATCATAGCCATTCTCTAAAGCTTCTATAAACCTTGGAATATCATCAGGATTATGGGATAAATCCGCATCCATTTCAAAAAATGCCTCATAATCTTTATTTAATCCCCATTTAAAACCATCTACGTAAGCTGTGCCAAGTCCAAGCTTTCCCGGTCTTTCTAAAATATGGATCATTGGATTGTTTTTTATCCACTGATAAACTTTTTCTCTCGTCCCATCTGTTGAGTTATCATCAACCACTAAAATGTCTAAAAAATCGTACTTTGTTAATCTTTCTAAGATTTTATCTATATTCTCAGCCTCGTTATAAGTTGGTAAAATCACTAATGATTTCATTTTCCAAATTCCTTTATAGCTTTTATGAATTCTTCCCTTGTTTTATCCCAAGAAAAGTTTTTAGCCCAGTTTAAAGCATTTTGGCATAGCTTACTATACTCTTGTTTATTATTCCAAATGTCTATAATCTTTTTCACAGCTTCATCTTCAGAATTAACTAAAAAACCCGTTTGATTATCTTTTATGCTATCAACAAGACCATGAACTCTGAAGCCAACTGCCGGCGTTCCAAAAGCGTTAGCCTGGATTACAACCTGCCCCCACCCCTCCCGAATACTTGGTACAATTAAAAAATGAGACTGTTTTATCAAGTTTATCTTTTCTTCTTCTGAGACATAGCCTAAAAATTTTATCCCTTCAACATTTGAATACTTATCTTTTAAATAATCCAACAAAGGACCTGTGCCGGCAACATAAAGACTTACATCTTTTATATACTCTTTTACTTTTAAAAAAATCTTAATCGCAGATTCTGGATTTTTTGTTTTTTTCAGCCTTCCAAGATATAACAATGTTAGATTTTCATTTTTCTTTGGCACCTCATCTAATGGTTGATATTCAAAACCGTTATAAACTATTTTTATGTCCTTAAATCCAAGGTTTTTTAAGTCTGATTGGGTTGATGGTGAGACTGTGATAGTTTTTTTGTTTTTGTACAATCTTAAAAATATCTTTTCTAAAAATCTTGGGATGTAGCCAATAAATCCAAGCTCTGCGTTCCAAAACTCTTCATACAGCTGATGTATAAGCAATATTGAGTTTTTTTTAAAAAAAGTAAAATATCCTACGCCGTTAAACTCATCTATGATTAGCCAGTCTTGATCTTTGTTTAGCATATACATAAATCCATAAAAATGAGTTGTAAGCTCATTTCCTTTACGAATAAACTTTATGCCATCAATTATTTCTTCACTTTTTAATTCTTTTGTCTTTGAAGAAAACCACTCAACGCTGTATCCGGCTTCTATTAAGCCTTTTGCGATATGGTATGTATAATTTTCAGCTCCGCCCTTTTCAGGATGTTTTATACATCTTCTGTTTAAAATTAAAACTTTCATGCTTTATATAAGCCATAAGCCCATAAAATATAAAATATTGAAATAACAATCCAGCGTATTAGTGTTTTTTCAGGCTTTAAAATTGTGTAAAAAACCATAGAAATCCATCCGATCAATGCTAAAATAGATAAAAAACTCCAAAAAGTATCTGGAAATCTATTAAATTTTATAATGTTCAACTGCTGATTATAAATCTCCTTTTTATTTGCGATTTGATAATTCTTTGTTATAATCTCTGTTCTTAATTCAGCTATATCAATGTCTAATTTTTCTAACAGTTCATAATAAGGTTGGTAAAAAGATTTTGTCTGAATTAAGCTTGATCTTAAAGTTTCTAAACAGAACAACTTTAATTCTTGATCATTTGATTTATAACAGATATTTAAAAGGTTGTCTACTGAATTATTAATAACTGGAGATAAAGGAGTATAAGCTAATATAACTCTTTCATAATAATCTATAGCTTGGTACATATCACCATTACTTTGATATTCCTTAGCTAAAGAGTAGTTTTTAAATTGATATACTAAATTTTTTGATAAAAAAATTATTAATAGTATCAAAATTAATGCAGAAACTCTTTTAATCATTTTTTTACACCTTTACTGTAAAAACTATTTCCAAGATCATTATGTTCTCTGATTTGATAGTATAAATCCATAATTAAGTCAGATTCTCTTCTATATCCTAAATTGTTCAGTAATTCCCAATAATAAACATAGTAATTTGCTGAAAAGTTACAAATGCTTAACGTATAATAATCATCTGTAGAGTGATTTAAACAATCATATGTTAAAGTCTTAATATATTTTTCTTTGTTTGCTATATCATCCAATGATAGATTAAAAGTTATAAATTTAGGAACAACTTTGTAAATAAGTCCTATAAACTTTGTTTTATATAATTGCCCGAATACATCATTTTCACTGAATGAATAAGATGAATACATAAGGTTATTTTCAACAAATTTAGTAAATTCTATCTCTGATGATTTATAGAAAATTGATTTATAAATTTTATCCGGCTTGCAACCTCTCATATATAATTTATTGATTTCTGGAGCAAATTCTAAAGAACAAACATCAGACCTAAAACCATTTGCAACCTTTAAATACCAAGAGCCATAAATAATGCTGTCATCCCTTGTTAAGAAAATTGAACTTAAAGGAAGTATAGATAAATTTGCCTTTGCGTATGAGTATGGCACGTAATCATTAAAAAAATTTTGATCTTTAAACCTATCAATATAATTTACTAAACCAATGAATACAAATGTCAAAATTAATAATTTTTTTGCAAAAAAATAATTATGATATTCAAGAAAATCTAAAATTCTTTGAATGGTGATAGCAATAAAAATAAAAGAGATGAATAATAGTGGAACGAAGTATTGATGCCCTTGAACATACCAATCTCTTATAGATGGATTTTCCATTCCTAAGGTCATTTTGGCTAAAAATACTGAGTATAATAATAGAGATATAAATAATATCGCAAAAATCTTTCTATCTTGCTTAAACAATAAAAATATACCTACGAGAGCTGTAATAAATAAGAAGTATCCTAAATTGAAAGTCAATAAAGTAAAAACATTCATGAATGTTTGTATAAAACTATCTAAACTTGAATGAGAAATTGCCTGCTTGGCAACATCTACGGAAGATGCTCCATAGTTTTTTCTTAAGTAATATTCTATAAATGTATTAAAATCTCTAATAGGCATGTAATTAACTATATAATCTTTAGTTGATCTTAAGAATAGATAAAAATTGATAGAAAATCCTAAAAATACAAGAAAAATTCCTTTCAGGTAGGCTTTTGTATTAAAATACTTTATGATAAAAACTGATATTAAAAGTGGAGCTAAAATAAAAAAACCTGTATGATGATTAGAAGAAATTAAACCAATTAAAAAGCTATTAAGTATGAAATATTTATCTTCCTTGGTATTTAACAATTTTATTAAGAAATACAATGAAAGAGAAATTAAAAATAGATTTAGAGTATAAAATTTAATTACTACAGATTGACCAATGAAAGAATAGATTGATGAAAGTATAAGAATCATAACCAGAGAAACATTTTTTGACACCTTTAATTCTTTAAGTATCAAGTATAAAATATATAGTGATAAAACGGAAAAAAATACAGTAACTAATGACATTCTTCCTGGTATATTTCCAATTGGTATAAAGGATGCAAGCTTGATTAATTGTGTATATAGAGGATAACCTGATGGATGGGCTATTCCAAGAGTTGAACCTACAGATGCAAACTCACCACCATCCCCAGTTGAATATACTGGAAACGTAAAGTAAATGTACACAAGTGAGATTGATAAAAAAAGCAACGGCATTTTATTTTTCAATAGTACATTCAATTCCGTTGTTGTTTAAATAGCATACTGCTTTGTAATCGTTAATAGATGTTATTATTGCACTTACAGTTCCATCCGAAACAACACCGCCTTCAGAACATAAAACACTCCCATTTATATTTACATTAAGATTATGCCCAAATACATTAGCTGCCTGACAATTTCTTAAGTTAGTGTTGGAAGGGTCTATTGAAGTAGCAGTAGAAGGATTTAATTCTATACAGTAAGCAATTATATCTTTTGAACATGCTGAAGCAATTGGTAGAGCGAAACTGCTAATCTTTGATTTATTTTGGTACTTTATGTACATTGGTATTGCCATTGAGGCCAATATAGATATGATTGCAACAACTATTATCAATTCAATTAATGTGAAGCCGGCATTAAGCCGGCTTTCTGTTTTTAAAGGATCCATTGCAAATTCTCTTTTATCATTCTGTAACAGTGCATTTTATACCATTTGGAGTAGCAAAACAAACAGCTCGATAATCGTTTATGTTGGCAAGCGTAGCAGTTACTGTTCCACCTGTAGATATCGAACCGTCCGCTGCACAAGTAGCTTGTGTTATAGATAATGTTACGTTACCACCTGGTGTTGGTTGAGCAGAGGTTGGACAGTTTCCTAATGTGTTTGGTGTAGTTTGATCTGGGTTCTCAACGCAGTATGCAGCCATATCCATTACGCAAGCTCTTGCCATTGGTTCTGCGTAAGAGCTAACTTTAGCTTTTCTTTGATACTTCATGTACTGCGGAATCGCGATAGATGCAAGGATCGCAATGATAGCGATAACGATGAGCAACTCAATGAGTGTAAAACCTTTTTCCTTTCTTCTCTCACCTTCAATTTTTGCTGTGAGAGACA
>Ga0315298_1002347_pt1 | contig 32306 bp, 37 predicted proteins | sample WHS_1_MG_FD_203077 | JGI IMG/M metagenome (GOLD analysis project Ga0315298, IMG submission 203077) | Extremophilic microbial mat communities from Washburn Hot Springs, YNP, Wyoming, USA - WHS_1_MG | ecosystem: Environmental > Aquatic > Thermal springs > Hot (42-90C) | place: USA: Wyoming... | reverse complement strand
CAGAAGAGTAGCAGTAAGATACGAGAAGCTAGCCATAATGTACCAAGCAATCATAACATTCGCATCTATAATAATACACATGAGGTACGGGCTATGATAAACACAAATATTTTGAAACTACCTCTATGTTAAAACGTGAAAGGTTTATCTTTTTCGATAGTTAACTCTAAGTTACAAGAACTTCATCAATATTTGTGAGAGCCTATCAACGTAGATTATTCTACTTTATGCAGACGCCCGTATCTGCCTACGTTAAGTCTGAGTTCTCCTCTAAACGAGTTGACGTAGCCATTTTCTACCCTTACTGTATCACCTACATTGACCTTATCAATAAGATCATCCCACAGGCTCAGCTTTATTGAGCCTGAATCATCTTTGATCGTACACTCCACAACAGTAGCCCGCCCACCTGCTCTTAGATTTACAGTTCGAGGTTCACTCTTATCTAAGATCGTCCCCTCTACGTCCACTCTACGCATACCATCCTTAAGTTCGACTATCTTCAAACTAGCACTCGCTTACTATATCCCCAGCCTCTATATAAGAACCTTCTGTCAAAAGGGTTTTAACGCCCGTAAGAGGAGTCACAGCGGAGCAGCATATGAACCCGTGGCTCGCAGCGGTCATAATCTTAGTTAGCGGCCTACTCACCTACCTTCTAACAACCATTTTAATCAATGTGCTAAGGCGCTATGGTTGGCTGGTTGAAGATGTGCATAAGCCAAATAGACCTCTTATACCAAGGCCAGCAGGCCCAGCTCTCATTATATCGATTCTTGTCGGAGAAACTATTTTATATTGTTTCACATATGATGTGAGGGTTGCCGCTCTATTTACTGCAACTCTCATTGCCGGTCTGATAGGTTTGGTGGATGATGTTAAGCGTTTAAAAGGGTACTCTAAGCCTCTCCTCCTAATCTTTGCTTCACTACCCATACTCCTTTTAGGCGCATATGTGCCTCAACCGATCTTCCCAATCTACGGGAAGTCTGTTAGGTTATTCATAGTCTACCCTCTTTTGGTCCTAGCAGCCCTACCAGTTACTGCGAACACAATAAACACTATAGATGTACTCAACGGCGTGGTTTCCAGCTACGTCTTCATAGCAAGTATACCTCTCCTCGTAGCCTTCGCTCTGCGAGGAGATTGGATCATGTTTATAGCAGCCCTACCCCTCTTAGTATCAACCGCTGTATTCTACCTCTTCTTCCACAGGTACCCCTCAAAGATATTTCCAGGCGACTCAGGGACTTTAGCGTTAGGCGCTCTTTACGGCGCTTTGGCGATCTGTGGTCGAGCTGAAGTGGTTGGTGTAATAGCGCTACTACCAGCGATATTAAACTCCTTCTTCTTCCTCTCGAGCGTCAAGAAGATAATTGAGCATCGGGAGATCAAAGAGAGGCCTATCAAAATCCTACAAGACTTCAGACTCGCAGCTTCAACAAGCAGAGAAGCGCCGGTCACTTTGACAAGAATGATACTAGCCAAGGGTCCTTTAAGTGAGGTCGAGGTTGCTAGGGCCATATCTATCCTAGCGATTATAGCAGCGGTCTTAGCGATAGTAACCGCCTTTTTGACTTGGTGAGAAGATATGTTGCGTCAGCTTCTACCCTTGATCGCTATAATCTTCGTAGCTTGGCTTCTGGTCCTCTCAGGCACGGTGATAATATTCGGATACATTGCCCATTTTAATCCAGCCGAGGGCATCATCAGCCCTCTTGGTGTGGCGGTGTTAAAAGTGGTGCTTGGGGCGCTTTTAGCTGTTGCTTGGATATTGATACTCTACTTCTTAACGATCTGGTACGTTAGAAGATCAATCAAACCTACGTCTTAGCATCAACGCTGGAGCTCTGCCTATGCTCGCTACCTCTCGCAAGAGATGTAAAGATACCCATCCCACTTAGAATAGAAGCTGTCAAAAAAGCGATTCTCACACCACTTAGGAAGAAGGCGGCCAACTCAACCGCATCTTCGCTAAGCCTCGCAAAGGTCCCCGGAGGCATCACGACAGAGACGATGGAGCCCATAATAGCTATGCCGATAGATTGGCCCATGGTTCTGATGGTGCTGAGAATGCCTGAGGCAAGTCCATACTTTTCTCTAGGAACCGAGCTGAGTATAGAATTTACGTTAGGAGATGAGAATAACCCGTTACCTAACCCAAGGATGATAAGGGGGATTACTATGAAGCTTCTACTCAAAGCTTCGCTGTAAAACGCCAGCAGAAGTAGCCCAGCCGTTCTAATCATCATACCGATCGAGCTGAGCACTCTCGCATCTATGCGATCAGAGAGCCACCCAGCGATCGGCGCAGCAACAACCATCACTAGAGGCTGGGTCAGCAATATTAACCCGGCTTCTGAAGGTGAGAACCCTAGGATGAATTGTAGGTGGATTGATATGAGAAGCACGGTACCCGCGGTGGTTGAGTAGTTTAATAATGCGGTGATGTTACCTGCGCTGAATAGTCTGTTGGATGTAAAGAGGCGCAGATCCATAAGCGGTTCACTTACCCTCCTTTCAGCGTAGATAAAAGCGCTCAGCGATAATATGCAAAGGGCTGATAAGGTAGTTAGTTGAGCCGAGGTGAACCGGAGGTCCCCTTGGCTTAGGATTAAGAGGAGTGTAACAAGGAATATGGTTAAGGTTGCTGAGCCTAATAAGTCGAAGCCCCGCCTTATATTCTTAACACCTATCCCACGCAGCCAATAGGTTGATAGAAGGAGTGTTGCAACACCTATTGGTATATTGACTAAGAAGATGGACCTCCAGCCGAAGACCTGCACAAGGAAGCCTCCTAAAACAGGTCCTAGGGTAAGTCCAGCGTACACAGCCATCGTGTTCACACCGATAGCTGCCCCTCTCTTAGAGGGTGGATAAGCTTCAGCAACGAGCGCCGTAGCGGTCGCACCCATTATAGCCGCTCCTATCCCTTGAATAACTCTAAAAAGGATCAGCTGGAGGATATTTTGTGAGAGCCCTGCGAGTAGAGAAGCTGTTGTAAACACGCCCACTCCGATATTGAATATTCTAACCCTTCCTTTTACATCAGCTAATCTACCGAAAGTGGTTTGAAGCGAAGCAAGGACTATAAGGTAGATCGTTGGGACCAAGATCAAGTAGCCTAATCCAGCATTTAAAGATCTCGCGATGCTTGGTAAAGCAACGTTCACGATGCTGCCGTCGAGAGGACCCATAAACGCTGCAATAGAGGCTATGATTAACACAACAACCCTCTTTGAGTCTGCTAAGAAAGAGCCGGACAACTCTAAGATCAAAAAGGCTCTACATATCTATAAGTATATGAACCTTACCCAAGTCTGCACAAATATTCTATTCGTAAGCGGCTTTATTCACGTGAAACTAGTTTCAGAGGCGAGATATAGTCGCCGTATCTCGCTTGGGCATCTAGTAGCCTCTTCCTTTGCTCCTCGAAGACCTCGAATAATCTAGGTGGCGTGCTCTCTATACTCTGATAAATCCTTGTTACCCTATCAATTTTAGATAGGTTCTCCTTCACTCTAATAGTAAACTGCTTCTCATATAACTCGATATGATATTCTTTGTTTAGAACCTTCGCAAATAAAGGCTTTAGATCATCGTAGAACGGTATCAGGCCTGTTGGTGTTCTTATAGCATCGATATCATTATGCACCCTAAGCTCCATCCACTTGAACCAAACCCTCTTATCCGTCTTCTCAGTAAGATATTCGCCGTTCTTGTCCCGTAAAAAGTAGTTGACGCCAAATATTACAGGAGGATTTCTCAAATTCACTCCAAACCCCAAGTTGTCGTCAATGTACCTGCCAATTGGTATAGAGAGGAAGTCGAGGTTTGACATGGGGTTAAACTCTCTAACACCCTCTTTACCCAGCACAGCAGCCGTAGTTTCGGATTCAAGCGCAGCGCCCTTCGTGATTATCCCGTGCTCCCAATCGAAGCTCTGCTCTACAGGTACAGAGGTGTCCGAATCCCTACCACCATACACTATAGCCCTAAGCGGGATTCCTTTGGGATCGTCCCAATTAGGATCGAGGTTTCTAAAATGTGTGAGCTCAACCGTGAATCTCGCATTCGGATGGGAGCAGGGGATGATCTTACCTTCTTTATCCCTCTTCCCAATATACCACTCGCCTGAGTGGTTTATTCCACTGGATGGCACAGGCCCATCGTGCCCATCCCAATAAACGTCACCATCCTTTGTAACAAGGACGTTAGAGAAGATTATCTCGACTGGGCTGTGTAGAACCTCCCATTGGATGGCATCATCCTTAGAGTTTATGCCTTGAATGATGCCGAATATCCCCTTCTCAACGTTAACCGCTCTAACCTCACCATCGACTCTTCTGAGATACGCTATGTCGTCACCAACCAAGGTTTCGCCCTCCATCATAGCGGTTGATGTCTTACCGCACATAGAGGGGTAAGCCCCGGCGAAGTAGGTGATCCTGCCGTTAGGTCCGTGTATGCCCATTAGCAGCATATGCTCAGTAAGCCAACCTTCTTTGGATGCTCGGTTTATTGTTAGGCGCATAGCAAGCTTCTTCAACCCAATACTATTGCCGCCATATTGCGTATTGGCGCTGTAGACCGTCTCACCTTCTAGATCTATGTAGACCCTCCTCTTATCCAGATTCTTTGACGTCTTTCTCTCATCCGGTTCACCTTGTGAATGCACAAATTTAAGGAAGCGCGCCTCTCTACCACGCTTTACAAACAGACCATAACCTTGCCTGTAGAGGATGTTCTCGCTATGCGCTACGTAACTCGAATCTGTAAGCTGTACTGCCGGAATAGTGAAGATTGAGTCAACAGGGCCTAAACTGTAGAAGCACACATAGAGGGCGTGCCCCCTCATTATCCCCCTTAAGATCTCATGCATCTCTTTAAGAAGCTTCTCCCGGTTACCCACTCTGATCCCAAAACCAAGGTTCAGATCTTTCTCGACAAGTATTACTGTGTGCTCCCTATCCCTAGCCTGATCGTAGTAATTATCAAAATGAACAGTATGCCCAGGGGTTGCGACTCTGATTTCTTCACCGTCTCTTAGAGCTGCCCGCCGAATATATTCTATGTCTTCTTCTGTTCCTGCTGAAACATATACTCGATCTGGTTCGCAGAGATCGATGTACTTCGCTACAAAGGCGTGTAATGTTGGGTTCTCTATTTTCATCAACCTTTCGTAGTGTTTAGGCTCAATCCTGCTCTTTAACACCTCAAGATATGCGTTCATGTAGTTCCCATACCGCCATAGACTTGGCATCCAACTCTAAAAGCGCTCAACTTAAGATCAAAAATAGAGGGTGAGTGGGCTGTCAGAGCCCGAGGTCTGGGAACTTTGCTACCTGCAGCCCAAGTTCCTTCTGGAGGGTCTGTATGCGTTTAGCGTATTCCATCATCCTCGTGCGGTCGTTCTGAACCTTCGCTATCTTATACGCTTTCCAAGCCTTCTTTAGTGCACCCCAAGTCTGCCCTTTTGTGAATTTCTGCTCGGACACGTGAGACCACCATTGAGACATATGAAAGCATAAGTATATAAGCTTAGCTCTACTTCAAGACGGTCTCTCAAGACATCTTTAAATAAGGCTAAAGATAAGTATTAAAGTGAAGTTGAGTGCAGCGCGGTCTCCTCCCTTCTATAAAGACAAAGTAGATGGGCGTGTGCTGTTTGACAGATTCGGTAGACCTGTTACTGGCGTAAGGATATCGCTAAACCCAAGCAGCCTCTGTAACTTTAACTGCATCTTCTGCCACAGCGAAGGCATATTTGAAGAGCCCAAAGACATGATGACAGCAGACGAAATTCAGAGGATAACGAAGATACTAACGAGGTTTGGGGTCGATGTTGTGAAGCTCACTGGCGGAGAACCTATGCTCAGGAGAGACATTGTTGATGTTATTCAGAAGCTGGGTGAGCTCCCCTTAAGAGAGCTCTCTATGACAACAAACGGCACTAGGCTTGTTGAACTCGCAGCCGAATTAAAAGATAAAGGGTTAGATAGAGTTAACATAAGCCTACACAGCCTTAGAGAAGAGCGCTTCAATTTTATAACGAGGGCAGCGAAGTTCGACTACACCCTTAAAGCCATTAAACGCGCTGTAGAGGTAGGGCTGACCCCAGTTAAGCTGAATGTCGTGGTTATGAGGGGGGTGAATGAAGATGAAGTAGATGATATCATCAACTTCGCCTCCTCACTAGGAGGCGGAGAGAAGGCTAAGGTGCAGTTCATAGAATTGGTAGCAGAGGGTTCGGCTGACGCTCCCTTCTACAAGAAGTTCCACGCTGATCTTTCGGCTATTGAGGAGCGGTTTAAACGCAGCGCTGTTGAGGAGAAGGTGAGGCAGCTACATCTGCGCCACCAATATCTTCTACCTAACGGGGTTTGGGTTGAGGTGGTTAAGCCTATGCATAACTCTGCCTTCTGTATGGCGGATAACAGAATACGTATAACCTATAATGGTCAGTTCAAACCCTGTTTACTTAGGGAAGATAATCACGTGGACTTCTTAAGCGCGATGAGAAACGGTGCTGACGATGAGGCTTTGGCTGAGCTGTTTAAGAAGGCGGTTTGGTTAAGAGAGCCTTTCTTTAAGCCGAAGGAGATCCCCTGTTATCCCCCTAGGTCAGAGGTACCCTCTACTCGACCTTTATCCTGAAGCCCTTCTTCTCCTCCTTCTTTCTGGGCATCGTGATCTCTAGTATACCGTTTTTGTAGGTAGTCTTAGCCTTCTCAAATTCCGCATCCTTGGGTATCTCGACCACCTTATGATATGATTTACCCTTTGAGTCTACGGAAACAGTTAACTTGCCATCAGATGCATAAACTTCTATATCCTCTTTCTCAACACCCGGTATCTCCATGATCACCTTCACTTCGCTATCTTCTTCTATAACCTCGGTCAGCGGCTCACGGGCTTCCTTCACGGTTAAACCGGGTCTGCCGGGCACAGGCTTTACATTACCGAATTCACGCACAACCGGTTTACCATCTGGTCCTATGGTTACTGAGTAGCCGTAGACGAATGGGCCGAATTCCCTTATCACTCGCCCATCTGGTAATCTTCTCTCTCTTACCAGCTTCTCTGGAACCTTTTCGCCTAGGTCTCTAAATGCTTCGTCCATTCTTCGCTCCAGCTCTCTAAGCATATCTATTAGATCCCCACTGTAAAAGCTGGGTATCTCTATGTCGAAGAAGGGCAGCCTTATCCTACGCCTTCTAAACCATTCTTCAGAGGACAAACATAACCACCCCTTAGTTAGAATATTTGGTCTCTCCGCTCTATATTAATGTTACCATTTAAAGGGCACTCTCGCTAGCTGTTTAACTTATATCTTAGAATGTGAATACAATTGTTAGTTGGGTGTCTGGTTGAGCGAGGCTGAGCAGGTGAGGCTTGAGGCGCCAAAGGGCTCCAAGGCTTCTATGCTACTCTGGGTTCTTGCGAAGAGGCTTAAATTCTTAGGGGTTGATGAGCTAAAGGGTCTAGTTGCTAGTAAGGTTAGGATGAAGGCTCTAGCTGCCACCGCTAGACCCATATCAGCTAACGAGCTTCTTGAGTTCTTCGGTTTAGAGCAGGTTCAGAATGAATGGAGGGTGTGGCGAGAGAGGTTTGCTAAGTTGGGGAAGGTCTTTCAGACTGATTTGAAGTTGAATAGCTTCCTCTTAACTTTCTTCAGAGATGAGGTTATGCAGCGAGATGCCTATCAATGCTTTATCTGCGCTAAACCTCTATCACCTTTGACGGCGAGTCTACACCATATCTTCTGGGATAAAGGGGTCTTCTTCAATGTGCCTTCGAATCTGATTACGTTTTGCAAGGAGTGCCATACAAATATTGGCTGCGGAGAGGTTAATTGAGTCGGCGCTTCGACGCTGTGGTTGTAGGTGCTGGTCCAGCTGGCTCTACCGCTGCCTATACTTTGGCGAAGAAGGGGTTTAAGGTTCTGCTGCTTGAGCGGGGTAGTGTCGCCGGTTCGAAGAATGTGTTCGGTGGTAGAGTGTATTCTAAGCCTCTTGAAGAGATCTACCTCAATCTGCTGAAGGATGCTTGAGGATGCATATGAGGAGTATGAGTTAGCCCTACCTGCGCTTCTGGCAGCAGCTATGCATTCGACTAAGCCGAGGAGGGTCAAGATTAGCCATAAGATGCGCTGCAAAGAAGAGGGGGTGATTGAAGTCTGGAACAACAAGACCTTGGGTTTAGAGGTGAACTGCGTCGGCTTAAAGGGCTCGCCAACTATAGTGAAGAAGACTAGCTTCGTTGCTGAGGTGCCTAGGAAGAAGATCGTCTGCTAACCGAGGGATATAGATCAAGCAGCTGAGTGGCTGATTAGGAGGTCTGTTGAAGATGGTTTTCTGAAGATCTAGGAGGGTTGCGTATGTCGATCTGCTCTGGGTGGGATAAGATCAACCCCGAGGAGTATGTTGGTGTTTGGGCGTATCTGGAGGTGGGAGGATGTTTCTCTTAGCTAGGCTGGGCTGCAGATGCTTGGTGTGGCTAGGCTTCTGGCTTCGCAGAAGGATACCTATGTCGGGGCTGTGCTAATAGGGAGTGGGGTATCATCTTTGGCTCGTAAGGCGATATACTATGGTGCGGATATGGTTTATGTGGCTGATGATGAAAGGTTCGACAAATACTACCCCACACTCTACGGTGAAGCACTAGCCTACCTAGCTAAAAAGTACAAACCAGAAGCGCTTCTTGTGGCTGGAACTATGAGGGGTAGGGAGTTCACACCCTATGTTGCAAACATCCTTAGGACAGGCATAACAGCTGACTACAAGCTCCACAAACACCCAACCGAAGGATGGACATCATCATCTGCTGGGAACACGACTGGAATGAATGCCCCCTCGAAGTAATAGAACTTAAGAGCGTAATCAGACAATTACCAAGCGAATAGCTCGTAAAAAGAGACTCTGAAACCATCCTCGCTGTGTGTTGCTGCGAGGTAAAAAGATATTTACCGCAGCTATCGGCATAGCTTATCGCTTAGTGGCCGCTGTGGTGTAGCCTGGCTAGCATAGGGGCCTGTGGAGCCCTCAGCGTGGGTTCAAATCCCACCGGCGGCCCCATAACTCTACTTCTTCTCATCCTCAGCCCTATGCTTCTTTGAAAGTGTTTTGTGCGCTAGCAGAACATACTCCCACTGCTTCTCAGACTTGGCTTTTAGGGTTTTTCCACATTCTGGGCAGGGTTTAACTACGCTTCCTCTGCTCTTCACTCTTCTTTTGTCGGCTTCTAGGGGGTAGAAGGACAACCCGCTACTATTTGGTTGCTTCTTGGGTTAAACTTTTCTCCTGCTTCGAGCGATTAACCACTTTTTTGGTATCAACCAGATAACTTAAATAAGGCGCTCGAGAAGGGTTGGATGGAGGGTTGGCGGATGGCTGAGCCGAGGAGCAAGGTATTAGCGTCAACCGCGCTCTTCACAGCCCTAACCCTAGCCTTGAACCTCTCCCCAATAAAGTTTCCCGCACCCTTCGCACCCTTCCTTTACTACCAGATCTGGGAGATACCGATCGTAGCAGCACTACTCATCTACGGGCTGAAGGTAGGTGCGGCTGTGACGATCATAAACACCGCAGCACTAATAGCCCTATTCCCAGGAGCCCTACCAACAGGCCCGCTCTACAATATGGTTGCTGTTCTGAGTATGCTCCTCGCCATCTACGCCGTAGTAAAGATGAGGGGCTCAGCCTCAAATCTAGGAGGCACAACATTAATCCTCTCAACCCTCCTAGGCATAGTAAGTAGGGTGGTTGTGATGACGATTATGAATTACGCCTTCATCAGATACCCCCCACCTCTTGGCTTCAGCATGCCAGAGGAGAGTATCTTGGTGCTCCTACCGCTGATAGCTGCGTTTAACGCGACGCTTGCTCTCTACACCATACCCATAGGATACCTCGTAGCCAAAGCGGTCGCATCCAAGATTCAGATAGTTGGGCAAAACAACCTCAAGAAGCTGGAAGCGAAGCTCTAATATGAAGCATAAGCGATAGGTCTAGACGCCGGGATGGCAGAGTGGACAACATAGCGTCCGCAGTAATGCGCGGATCCGCTCACTAAAGCGGAGCGTAGGCCTTGAGCGCCTCCACGAAAGCCCGTGACCCGTCTCAGGGTCTCGAGGGTTCGAATCCCTCTCCCGGCGCCACTTTGTAAAAGTTGATGGGAGCATTTAAGTATAAGGAATATAGTAGCTCCAATGGTTTGGACATTAAGCCTAAGACTGAAGAAGACCTTCGCCGTATCCATAGGGCGAATATAGAAGAGTTGAAAGCTATGTTGAAAAAAGAGAGGGAGACACATAAGAGGATCCTCCAGAAAGTGAGGAGAGAGTCGAAGAAGAAGTTTAATGTCCGCGCCCTATTTCACCCTGAACTTGCTTACCTTGATGAACTGCGTGAAGACGCTATGTATCCCCTCACCTAATTAAACCACTTGCCCCATATCTTTGAGGCTGAACCAGCACCAGCAGATCTAGGTGAAGGTTAGAGTTAAGATGACGAATAGTAGTGTACGAATCAAGCAATTTCGCCACTTTGATACAAGCTTAAGAGCATCCTTAGCTATGCGTATAGTGGTTTGCGATGAGGCTGCTCGTAAGTGTGAGGACACTTAAGGAGGCTAGGGAGGCTGCGGCTGGTGGCGCCCATATTGTGGATGTTAAGAACCCTAGTGAAGGCGCGCTTGGCGCCAGCACACCTAATCTCGTGTCAAAGATACGCTCAACACTGAAAGGTGTTGAGTTGAGCGCTACATTAGGAGACTTGCCGAACCTACCTGGCACAGCTTCGTTTGCAGCCTTTGGTGCTGCCTCGGCTGGCGCTGATTATGTTAAGGCTGGGCTCTTCGGCTGCTCGACTATGTGTGATGCAATTAGGCTGGGCCGCAAAGTTGTTGAGGCTTGTAGGGGTACGGGTGCTAAGGTTGTGTTAGCAGCTTATGCTGACTATAAGAGGTTTAGGGGTCTTAGCCCTCTGCTTCTGCCTGAGGTTGCGTCGAGGTGTGATGCTGACGGTGTGCTTGTGGATGTGCACCAGAAGGATGGCAGCTCCGTCTTCGACTACCTTACTCAAAGCCAGCTCGTGGAGTTGAGCAGTAGGGCTCGTGAGCACGGGCTTCTATCTGCTTTAGCGGGCGGGTTGAGGGTTGAGGATGCTCAGAAGGTTTGCAGCCTAGGCTTCCAGATCTTCGGTGTAAGGAGGGCTGCGTGCAAGGTTGTAGCGAGTGGTTTGAGGGTTGTTGACCGCAGACTAGTCGCCTCACTCATTAAATCGATAAAAGAAGCAGAAAAAGCCTCCCAATAACCAACCTAACCGCACTCAACCCCCTTTATCTTCCGTAGAGGTATTGGGATGAGTAGGCAGAGCAGACCAAAGATCAAATAGGGTGCTTTGGGGTCGATGTTCTCGGCGATAAAGCCTGAAAAAATGGGCCCACCGGCGAAGCCCACGCCAAGTATTGACTCATAGACACCAACGCCTCTTCCCAACACCCTCTGCTCAACCCCCTTAAGAGCAAGCGCAAAAGATAGGGGGAATATGAAGCCTATCGAAACCCCCATAACCACCAAACCTACTGCGAATGAGAGCAGCGATTCGGCTAAGAATACTATTATGCAGCTCAAAGCAAGGGTGAGCGAGAAGAAGGTCAACGCCAACACCTCTCTATTACTCACCCTATGAGAGGACAGCAGCGCAACAATCCTCGCCCCACTCACCAGAGCGAAGAGCACCCCGATCTGAGTAGCGGTGTAGCCTAGAAGCGAAAAGTACCCCGGCAGAATAGAGACGACTGTGCTGAAGAAAGCGCCATATATTGCCACAAGAGGCGCAACCCTAAGAACATTCTTTACGAAGAATGTTTTAGGAGAACCCGAAGAAGAGGGATGAGCTATCTGCACAGTTCTCTTATATGCTGGTGCTACATAAAGCAAGATCACAGCGAGCGCAGCGACCATAGGCAGTGAGGCAAGCAGAAAAGTCGCCTTAAACCCCAAGATCTGCGCCAGCACACCCCCTAGCGGCGGCCCTATGACCATACCTGTGGTCGTCGCTGCTCCATACGACCCTATCTTCGAAACTCTTGTTAGCCCAGGTGAAATATCTGCCACTAATGCTTCCATGACCGGCCAATAGAAGCCGAGAGCGAACCCACCCATTATCCTGACGATTAGCAGCTCTGAGACCGTGTTTGCTATGCTTATGCTTGCTGTTGCTGTGATGTTCAACGCTAAGCCAGCTGCCAGCATATACGCTTTGTTCGCTTTATCTGAGAGCCAGCCAGCTAAAAGGGGGAAGAAGATGTAGAGCATATTCCCAACCATACCTATCAACCCCAACTCATAGTAGTTTGCACGCAACGCCGTTGCATAAAGTGGTATGAGGTAGACGCTTACACCGTACCCTAAAGCGTAGAGGAAGGCTGTCAAGTAAATAGCTGTGTATATCCGTTGAGGGCTAGCTCTAAGCATAAGACAGCATCTCTAAGTCAGCAGCTTATCGAGCTCCCCCCTCTCCAACCCAAGCCTAATCTCTCTAGCTATTCTACGCCCCATACTCATAGGCTCATCGTAAAGAAGCTTTGAGTAGGGTGAACCATCTATGTAGAAGTTTGTGCCAGCTACGATGCGCGCAGAAAACTCGAAGGGCACAAAAGAACCCCTCTCCGTGTACACACCCTCGATACAGAAGGGTCCAATCATGCCTGGCGGCACACTCTTCTTAGAGGCTTCTACGAACGCTTCACCTATCGTATAGGCTTCGTCGAGAAGAGACTCTCTGAGCACGAGCGGTATGTTACCAACTACGATGTAAGTTAGGGGTATTTCTGATTCGAGCTGATACTTGGCTGGTATCCTGCCTATCGAGTCTACGGTTGTCTCATACCTCCTATCTATGCCAAGCAGCTCCAACCTCTCCTCAAGCGGGGAGTAAAAGTATTGAAAGTAGACTGGTACACCTACACAATACTCCTGTATGTAGAGCTCGTCAACACCCTTTATCAGACCAGCAGCCCTCAGCCTCTCTACAGCGCGGTTAAACTCTTCGCTGCTCGACACAAGAAAGTAGCCCCTTCCACCAGCAGCTCCAGGTAGCTTCACTATACATAGCCTATCTATCTCCTCAGGCCTGAGCTGTGGTGGAGGCTCTAAACCAGCTTCCCTCATCAGCTTCTCCTTCAGCACCCTATCCGCTTCCCACCTAAGTATCCACCTGTTACCAAAGATAGGAACCTTCAGATTCTTCTCAACAAGGTCCACACCGACCTCTGAGATCAAAGTGCCGTGCGGGATTAGAATAGAGCCTTCGCGCAACAGCTCCTCTTGTATCTCAGGCTTCACAACTTCGTCAAATCTATCCACGAAGATGTATTTCTCGATGAACCTGAACCTTCGGTATAGGTTAGCTCTCTTTTTCAAGCAGACTAGGAAGGTGTGTAGCCCCTCATCCTTAGCACCCTTAAGCAGCTGTAGAGCACAATGTGAGCCGAGGGTCGCAACCGTCTTCATGTGACCACATCCTTCAGCCGACCTAACTCGATAGCCCTCTTTATCTCCATAGCGATCCTACGCCCCGTAGAAACACTTTGACCAAAAAGGTACTTTGTGTAGGGTGAAGTGGTCGATATTATCGGGCTCCCCGGCACCCTTGGCGAAACGTCGTAAACGACTATTTCAAGATCCTTCGTCACAGCAGATTGGAGCGCGAAGGGCCCTATTATGCCAGGTGGGAACATTTCTTTGGTCGCTTTTACAAACCTCTCCCCTATCTCGAAAACCTTCTCGAGCATCGACTCCCTTATCGTTGCTGGTGTATGACCTATCTCGATGTTCTGCAGAGGTATATTGATCTCTAACTGTTGCCTAGCGGGTAGCGTAACGTAGTCAAACAAATCTGTTTGAAGTCTTCGGTCTATGCCCAGAAACTCAACCCTATCCAAGGTTGGTGAGTAGAAGTAGTTGAAGTTAAAGTATGTGCCTATGATAAACTCCTCGATCTTCGCAGCAGCAACATCCTCCTCAGCAATTATCCCCTTCTCCACCCTCTTCCTAACCTTGGCGTAGAAGTCGCTCGCAGAAGATGCTACAAAGAAGGCTCGCTCTATCTTCCTCTTAGCCTCGTGAACCTTGACTATGACTGGGCGATCTATCTCATCAGGGCTGTTAAACAACTTAGGATACCTTATCCCCGCTCTCTCAAGTATGCGGTACTGGTTTGTCGGCGCACTCCTCTCCTCAGCTCTAAGTATCATTCTGTTCCCAAATATAGGGACCTCGAACCGATTCTCTATAGAGTCGTAGTCGACATATGTTGTGAATGATCGGTGCGGCACGAAAATAGTATTCTTATCCCTCAGCTGCTTCTGAACCTCTGGCCTAATTATGTCGCTGAACCGCTTAAGCATTATAACTTCATCCACTATCCTCTTGTAGAGGAGGTAGGGCTTCTCCCTCCCCTCTTGACACACTACAACAGTTCTGAACCCCTCATCCTTAGCACCATCGGCTATATCTAGGGCTGAGTGGCTTCCTAGGGCGCCGATTGAAATATTCTTCAGATCGTAGGAATCGACGATTCTATCTACAGCACCTTTATCTATCATCGGCTTCACACCAAGGTTTGCCTAGTAGGAGCAGAATCATCCCTTTTAAAAGGGTTATTTGTATAACCTAAGTCTTCTCGAACTCCAATCTATCTTTAAAACTCCAAGGTGAAGTGAGTGATACGTCTACACCTTTTCTGAAGAGTGTTTGAGCTAGATGTATTGTCTTCGTCTCATCTGGTTGCCACCTTAACCCGATCTTCTCTGCTGAAGCCAAGTTCTTTGGGGTTGGTGCTAGAAGTGTGGCTACCAGCTCGATGTTGTTTGATCTGCAGAGGTCTCTAAGCCATAAGATCTGATCTGCCTCTGTTACAATCTGAGTTATGAAGCCGTCAGGTCTAGATTCGATCTTCTTAATTATCTCCTTCTCATTCCGGTAGGTTGGTGCTGATAGGTACATCTTGGGTACTTCACCTAATTGGATAAAATGCCGTAATTTCCTAAGTAGAGGCGAAGGGTAATTCTTGTAGCTACATCCATAATGTGGCTGATCACCATAGACGAGTAGCACGCCATCTAAATGATATGTTAATGCCTCACTAACCACCTTAAGAGCTTGATGTAAGGGGTAGTCACTAGTTCGTATGCTGCATCCGACCCACAGATCGTGCATCTCACGCTTTATATGAGCCGCTGTGAAGACGCTAGGTAACCTAGGTGTACCGAGAACTGAACTTGTGACCAAGATTCTGTCAACTACGCTTCTTAGGGAATTAACTTTGCTGTGAAGTAATGTTAAAGTTTTCTCTAATTCTAAGGGTGTAGATCCGACTACCTTTGGTGGTGCAACCTCATACCAAAGTGTAGGCAAGCAAAGTATTATTTGGATGTTAGCCGCGTATGAACTTTGCTTATTGGAAGTTGACTTTCTTGTCGATTTCCTGTAAGTTAACTTTTAAAGGAGCCGACAAGAAAGGTTAGGTGATTAGATTGGAGAAGAGAATCTACCTGTTTGAAGAGGGTGATGGGAAGAACAAGAAGCTACTTGGCGGTAAAGGTGCTGGGCTATGTGAGATGACTCAACTTGGTCTACCCGTGCCATCAGGCTTCACCATAACTACAGAGGTTTGTAAGGAGTATTATGCTAACGGTAGGAGGCTGCCTGAGGGGCTTATGGATGAGGTCAAAGAGTATATGAAGAAGATCGAGGCTAAAGTCGGTAAAAGGTTTGGCGACCCCAAGAACCCTCTTCTTGTTTCAGTAAGGTCTGGTGCTGCTATCTCTATGCCCGGCATGATGGATACTGTGCTCAACCTAGGTTTGAATGACGAAACCGCCAAGGGGCTCAAAGAGCAGACGGGCGATGAAAGGTTTGTGTACGATTCATATAGGCGGTTTATTCAGCTCTTTGGTAAGGTTGTACTTGGTGTTAGAGATGAGTTGTTCTCAGAGGTGTTTGAGCGGGTAAAGAGGGAGGCTGGTGTTAAGTTTGATAACGAGCTATCGGCTGAGCATCTAAAGAGGGTTGTTAAAGAGTTCAAAGAGATCGTTCTAAGGGAGACTGGAAAACCTTTCCCAGATGATCCTTATGAGCAGCTTGAGAAAGCCATCGCAGCAGTCTTCAACAGCTGGATGGGTAAACGGGCCGTTGACTACAGAAGGGAGTTTAAGATAACCCCCGACATCGCTGATGGCACTGCTGTCAACATAGTTACTATGGTCTTCGGTAATATGGGTGATAGAAGCGCTACTGGCGTGGTCTTCACAAGAGATCCTGCGACTGGAATAAAGAAGCTCTATGGTGAATTTCTGATCAACGCTCAAGGTGAGGATGTAGTAGCTGGAATACGCACACCTAGACCCATAGAGGAGTTAGCGGAAATTATGCCTGAAGCGTATAAAGAAATGGTTAGGGCTGCTGAGATACTGGAGCGGCACTTTAAGGAGCCTCAAGACATAGAGTTCACAATAGAGAATGGGCGCTTCTATTTGCTGCAGACCAGAAACGCAAAGATGAATGCAGCAGCCCTTGTCAAGACATCCGTTGATATGACTAAGGAGGGGCTTATAACAAAAGAAGAGGCTCTTAAGCGGATCAGACCTGAGGTTTTAGAGCAGCTTCTACATAAGCGCGTAGACCCTAGGGCTAAGCCTACGGTACTCGCAAGCGGATTAGGTGCTTCTCCAGGTGCTGCCACAGGTAGGGTTGTCTTTGATGCTGATGAGGCTGAGAGGCTGGGTAGGGCGGGTGAGAAGATCATTCTTGTTAGGGAGGAGACTAAGCCAGAGGATATCCACGGCTTCTTTGCTTCCGAAGGCGTGTTGACCAGCAGAGGAGGTATGACTAGCCACGCGGCAGTTGTAGCTAGAAGTATGGGTAAGCCGTGTGTTACTGGTTGTGGCGCCATACACATAGATTATGTGAAGAAGCAGTTCACTGTTGGGGATTATGTTGTCAAGGAAGGTGATTGGATTACGATAGATGGTGGGCAAGGTCTGGTCTACTTGGGGCAAGCGCCTCTGATCGAGCCGGAACTATCTGGCGACTTTTACGAGTTGCTGAGCTGGGCAGATGAGTATAGAAAGCTTGGTGTTAGGGCTAACGCTGACACACCCGAAGCTGCTGCGCTAGCCAGAAGCTTCGGCGCGGAAGGTATAGGTCTATGCCGGACTGAGAGGATGTTTAATGCTGCTGATAGGCTCCCTATCGTTGTTGATATGATTATGGCTGATAGCGAGGAGGAGAGGAGGATGTGCTTAGAGAAACTTCTACCCCTACAGAAACAGGACTTTAAGGAGATCTTAAAGGCGATGGAGGGTTACCCTGTGACGATTAGATTGCTCGACCCACCTCTGCACGAGTTCCTACCTAACGTGCTGCAGCTCCAGAGGGAGGTTATGGAGTTAGAGGCCTCGAACGCACCTAAGGAGGTTCTTGAAAACAAGCGTAAGATGCTGCAGAAGGCTCTTGCGCTTGCCGAAATCAACCCGATGCTTGGACATAGGGGTGTGAGGGTGGGCATAACCTACCCCGAGATCTACGAGACGCAGGCTAGAGCTATCTTTGAAGCCCTTGCTGAGCTTAAGAGGGAGGGTGTGAACGCTATACCGCAGATAATGATACCTCAAGTAGCTATGGTGGAGGAGCTGAAGTATTTGAAGGAGGTCATCGATAAGGTGAGGGCTGAAGTTGAGCAGAAGTATGACATGGAGTTAAGGGTGAAGTATGGTACTATGATAGAGGTTGTGAGGGCAGCCCTCACAGCCGGTCAGATAGCTGAGGTAGCGGAGTTCTTCAGCTTCGGCACAAACGACCTTACCCAAGCGACCTTCAGCTTCAGTAGAGAAGATGCTGAAAACAAGTTTCTGCCAAGATATCTGCAGAAGAAGATTCTAACCGACAACCCCTTCGAAACACTAGATCAAGCTGGTGTGGGGCGGCTGATGAAGATAGCGGTTGAGGACGGTAGGAGGGCTAGAAGCGATCTCGAAATAGGCATATGTGGAGAGCACGGCGGCGACCCCCGCTCAATCGAATTCTGCCACAAAGTAGGGTTGGATTATGTGAGCTGCTCACCCTACCGAGTACCTATAGCGAGGTTGGCAGCTGCCCAAGCGAGCATCGGGGTGAAGGCTACGGTGTCAAAAGATAAAGACTAATCCTCCCAGAACCCTCTGGTCTGGAGATAGAGTTTCTCAGCTCTATAGATCGATTTCACAAAACTCTCTTCATCCACATAGTTACGGAGCAGCCTAGAAGCGGCCTCTGGGCCGACACCCCGTCCTGAGAGGGCTAATAGAGCCGATCTGCCGAATTGCTGTAGGAGCGATGAAGTTTTCCAGAGCTTCCTCAGTTTCTCCTCTTCTGAAGCATCTAACTTCGCCCCACTCTTCTTCTTAGCAACGATTCTTAAGGCATCTTGGTCTGAGAGGTAGGTTGACGCCACTAGTCTAGAGCGGCAGAGCCCACAGGTTAAAGGCTCTACCGCCTCAGATGTCTTTACTACACTCTCCCATCTCCCGCAGTGTAGGCATATGAGTTTGTGTTTAGTGTTAAGGAGCCTCTCTTTCACTAGCGCTGTTAATGCTTGATCTATGCTGTATGGTAGCGCTGCGAACTTGGCTGCATATTCTATAATTGGTTGGGCTAGGGGTGTGAATGCCTCGACTTCAGCATACGTAAGCTTGATAGCTCCGCTTCTAAGATTCTCTACGACCTTCTTAGCGCCATCAAGGTCATATTTCTCCACAAAGATCTCCCGAAGGACTTCTTGATAAAGTGGTGTATTGCGGTATCTCTCTTGAATGAGCCTTGCCGCCCTCCGATCGTATTGAGCATCCTTTTCTACCAGCCCAAACTTCTTAGCGACTTGCCAAGTCTTCCAGTTCATTGGATGTGTTCCTAGGGCTGCGACGGAGAGTATCTCCTCAAGATTAGAGGCGTCTGAGAGCGCTTCTTTGATGTAGCTAACTGGTATGTTGGCTTGTGAAGATAGAAGTATCCTGTAGGAATCTGATTTTGCTTCCACAAAGTACCCTAGTTTTGACGATAGGATGGTGGATAGTAGCGTGGCTAGGGTCTGATTCACCCTTGTTCCGAAGCAGCAGTGTACAACCATTTGCGAGAAGCCTCTGCACCTTTCAACCACAATGGTATCGTCTGATGGGGTTATGCCGAGCTTCTCTTTGCTTTCAGCGATGTATCTGATGTATGCTTCGCTGAGCCCACTATACCCGCCTTCCGCAACCTTTTTTCTAATCTTCCCAACTATCTGCGCCGTTTCAAATTCCACTGGTATGAGTTCTCCAACCCAGTATGGTATGGTGCTCGTGCCCTTAGGCAGAGGCTCAACGTTCACAACCTTCTTATCATCGTCGACTGAAACTATCTTCCAAGGCAGGCCCTTCAGAGTGAAGCTGTTCCCCTCCTCACCAAACTCCCCCACGAAGAGCTGATCTAACCTACCGACCTTCTTGTTGGTCGAAACATCAACCACATCGAACTGCACGACATCTGGTATGGTGGAGACGTTATCGTAATAGTATTGCAGTGTCTTAAGCCCCCTAGATCTGAAAACAAAACCATCGTACCATATTATGCCGTGGCTGTTAAGAAGTCTTAGACAGCCATCTACCTCCTCAACGCCAATATCTCTGAAGGTGTAAGCCTTGTTAATAATCTTGATCGCCTCCTCCACCGCAATCTTGCCGTGTTCTAGGGCTAAGCCTGCGAGGTGGTGAGCTAATACATCGAGCGCTTTATGGTGGATTCTGCTCTCTTCTAGCGAGTGTTTCTTCACACGCTCCAGAAGGGCTAGGCTCTCAGCCTCATCATCTAACCTATCGGTCAAGATCACGCCTTGAGCGGCTTCACCAACCCTATGCCTACTTCTACCAACCCTCTGTATGAGCTTAGTAGCTTGCCTAGGTGAGCCCACTTGGATCACTAGGTTCACAGAACCTATATCCAACCCAAGCTCCAGAGATGATGTAGCTACTACTATCCCTGCTTCGCCGCTCTTGAGCTTCAGCTCGGCTTCCTCTCTGCTCTCCTTCGATAAAGAGCCGTGGTGCACATATGGTTCTAGCTCAGGAGCTTCTGCTCTTAGGGCTGAGACAAGGTATTCTGCCTCATCTCTGGTGTTTGTGAAGACCAGAACATTACCGCCTCTGCTCATCACCTCCTTAGTCAACTCTGCAACTCTTCTCGCTAAAGGTAGTAGACCGCCATCCACATACTCGCATCTAATAGCATACCCCCTCTCAGCCTTATCCACAAGTACCGCACACTTACGCCCAGCGCCCACGAGGAAGGAGGCTGCTTCATCCAAGTTGCCGACTGTAGCTGATAGACCTACACGCACAACGCTCGATGAAATGTAGCTGATCAACCGCTCTAAACTCAAACTCAGATGAGCACCACGCTCACTCCCCAGAAGCTCATGCAGCTCATCCACCACAACCCACTCCAGCCCAGCCAAAGCCTTCTTCATCTTCTTTGTGACCAATAAAATCGCTAATGTTTCTGGTGTGGTTATGAGCACGTCCGGTGGTCTTTGGCTCATCCTCGCCCTTGCCGATGTGGGTGTATCTCCGTGTCTGACCGCAGCGGTTAGCCCGAAGTGTTCAGCGTACCTTACGAGCCTCTTGAATATATCGCGGTTCAGCGCTCTTAGCGGGGTTATGTAGAGTAACCTAACTCCAGTGCTCTTCTCTTGTGAGAGTAGCGTAAATATCGGTACGAGCGCAGCCTCCGTCTTTCCGGAGCCGGTAGGAGCGACGAGCAAGCAATTTCTTCTCCTCAGAATTACTGGGATGGCTTTAGCCTGTATGTGGGTGGGTGTGGTGAAGCCTAGTTCAGCAAGCCTCTGGAACGCAGTTTTTTCAAGTTCTTCGAATCTGTTCCCCATGGGCTAAGTTGGCTACTCCCCTCTCTTTACCTCAAACTCGTATACGAAGAAGATGACTAGGGTGAGTAGGAAGAGTAGAAGTACAGCATCACCGATGTAGGTAAAGAATTCTGCTACTGTCACGATCCTTTGTTTGTCAAGCGGTGGTATATAAAATAATCTTTATATGCTTTCGAATACACTCTTGATGTGAGCCACGTTGGAAGAATATAAGATGCCGCTTATAGGTGACCGCTTCCCTCAGATCGAAGCCCGAACCACAAAGGGCGCTATTAAGCTTCCAGACGATTATAGTGGGAGATGGTTTATCTTATTCAGCCACCCCGCTGACTTCACACCAGTATGCACAACCGAGTTCGTGGCGTTTCAGAAAAGATACGAAGAGTTTCAGAAGCTGCAGTGTGAACTTATAGGGTTGAGCATCGACCAAGTATTCGCCCACCTAAAGTGGGAGGAGTGGATCAAGGAGAAGATCGGTGTCGAGATTCAGTTCCCGATTATCGCTGACAACACAGGCGAAATATCTGCCAGATTAGGTATGCGCCATAAGCAGGCTGCTGGCACACAGACGGTAAGGGCGGTCTTCATAGTGGACCCAAAGGGTATCGTTAGAGCCATACTCTACTACCCGATGGAGCTCGGTAGGAACATGAATGAAATCCTCCGCATGGTGAAGGCGCTTCAGATCGCCGACAAAGGCTACGCTATACCAGCAAACTGGCCTAACAACGAAATAATAGGCGATAGCGTGATCATCCCACCAGCGAACACTGTAGAGATGATAGGTAAGAGAAGGGAACAGGAGAAGGCTGGAGAAATAAAGTGCTTAGACTGGTGGCTCTGCTACAAAAAGGTAGAATACTAACCCAACCCCCCAACTTTTTTCAGATCTAAAAATCCTAACCAACAAAGCTTAAAGGTCTGTTGGTTAGAGCTTCCAGCTATGAAGAAGACTTACCCACTTTATTATGGTGGCGTGAAACAAAGGTTCGCTAGGTCTGTCGTCGTCGGTGATCTGATCTTCCTCTCTGGTTCAAGTGGCAGAACTCTTGAAACTGGGGAGGTTTCTTCGCTTGATGTGAGGGAGCAGACTTGGGTTGCTTTGGAGAAGATCAGACTGGCGCTTGAGGAAGCTGGTTCGAGTATGGATTACATGGTGAAGACCGTCATCTACCTTAAGGATATGGCAGACTATGAAGCTGTCCGGGAAACAGAAACACGCTACTATGAGAAGTACGCTCCCTCTCTGCTAGAAGAGAGGCCGGCAAGCACCTGTGTTCAAGTTGTCTCACTCTCGAAGCCAAACATGCTGGTGGAGATAGACGCAATAGCGACCTTTCCACCTAGAAGAAAAAGAAAGAGGTAAACGAAAGAGTTTTTCTGTATCTTTCTTCCTTCTCGCTACACTAATTGCGAGGTTCCTCTCCCTTTCTTCCATCGAATCTAGCGGCTTCTTGCACCAGTATCTCCTCAACCTTCTGGAAGTAGAGCCTAGTTGCGAAGGGCATTTGCGGTAGATGCTCCTCGATCACATCGAGCAGATACGGTACTGCTCTTCTTGACGCTTTTATGTGGAACTTCATTGTGAGGATAGGGTCACGCTCGACAGAGATCGTGTCTCTCAACTCATCCGGGCAGATCTCCTTGGCACGCTCCACTATAAAGTCGTACCAAGAAGCGAGCAGATCTGGGTCTAAGCCACTCTTCACATCCTCTATTATAGCGGTGAGCTTCTCTAGCACCCTTACTTCGATGTCCCCGCTCAATCTATCAGATACGCTGCCTAACTGATCCAATAAGATGGTTAATCGAAGAATATAGACAGAGGGGCGTAAAGTGAGCTACCCCGCCTTTGAGGGCGAAGCTTCCAGCGTTCAGCTGGGGCTTTGCGCCTCCAACCTCATCTGCTGGTTTGGGAGGCCCACAGCTCCCCCATCCCATAGAGCTCGTTACCCTATGGGCTATGTTTATGCATGCGTTCAAGTCTCTGTCGTACTCCATCCCACACTTCGGACATTTGAAGACCCTACCCTTGACCCGGGCAACATGCCCGCACCTGTGGCACGTTCTAGAAGTGTTTTTCGTCTCTTCCTTCGTCAAGTATCTGACCTCTATGCCCTCTAGGAGGGCCTTGTATTCAATGATCGTTTGAAGCTTCCTGAACGGCGTGCTGTGAAACCTCCTGTTCAGCTTCTTGGAACCCCTTGAAGCTGTTCCTTACTCCGTTTAAGCTTTCCATCACCATCACTGGCTTAGGGAACTGTTCAGCGTATTCGATTATTTGGTTTGCTATGATGTGTAGCTGTTGGTTTACCTTGCGCTTCTCTTTTCCTATAAGCTCCTTAACCTTCTTCAGAAGCTTCTTTTCCTGAAGCCTCCTCCTGATATGACCGTAAAGCCCCCTTATGCGCTTGATCTCCTCCCCTCTCCAGAACTGGCCCTTCATGGGCTTATTCGGGTTTTTCTTTGATATTGCTACTGCGACAGCTAAATTGTGTTCGCCTCTGTCTATTGCTATTATAGTTTCAGGTTCGTCAGGGGCTTCAACGGTCTTCTTCAAAACGAAATGAGCATACCATTGTCCACAACTTTTGACCATTTCAATCGTCGTGAACTTCCACTCGCCCCTGAGGGCTTCCTCTATCCTCTGCCTCTGCTTTTCTCCGAAGACTATTGGTAGGCTGACCCTCTCCTTTCTGTTCAAGCTTAATGTAAGCCAGTACGGCGTCAGAACGTTTGTAGTCTTGGAGAATTTGTAGCACCTTCTGTCGAAGCGAATGGATATTCTCTTGAGCCTCAAAACGTCGTCCTCCTTCTTGGTCTCCTCGAAGCTTCTCAACATCTCAACAGCCTTGTCCCTCGCCGTCTGGATTAGGGCGGTGTTCAAGTTGAAGAGTCCTTTAGCCTTCGCATAACAGTTCTCATGTAGAAAGTTCTTGGACTTAGAATTGAAGCCAATATACCATCGCACAAGCCTGAAATATTCGTTAAGAGCTCTGTTTAGGGCTAATACCTTCAACCTATTTGGCTTGAACACCTTTCCAACTACGCACACCTGAACGTCCTTCTGCAAGGGAACATCCCAAGATTTTTGATCTGTCATTGTTTAAGCCTTTTACCATCCCCGCCATAAATGGCGAGGTTTTCGGCTATTTATGATTAGAGCAGATCAGCACTGCTTACCAGATAGCTCACGCTCCACCTCCTCGATATCCTTGTGGACATCTATGGAGCGCCAGAAGCAGTCCTTGTAGCGAACAGCTTTAAGAAGACCCTTAGCCGCCAGCTCTGGGAAGGTTGTGGTTTCGATGTTACTCTTCTCCTTCAAATAGGGGAAGACTTCAGCACTTAGGCAGTATATACCCGCGTTTATCCAATAGGTGTGTAAGATTGGTTTTTCGACGAAACTCGTTACCACCTCTCTCTCGTCTATGTTGATTATGCCGTAAGGTGAGCGTAGGGGTACGAGCGCCAACGTACCCACATACCCCTCTACATCGTTCATAAGAGGCTTCGGGTCGAGGTCTGTAAGTATATCCCCATTCAACACGAGGAAATGCTTATCACCTCTAAGAAGGTGCTCAGCATTCAAAATTGCGCCTCCAGTACCGAGCGGCTCATCCTCCACAACATATCCAACACGCACACCGAACTTCCTACCATTGCCCAGATACTCGATTATCTTCTCCTTCAAAAACCCTATACACAGTATCACATCCTCAACCCCGTGGCTGCGAAGCCACTCGATCTGCCTAACTAAAATAGGCTTACCGCAGATTTCGATCAGAGGCTTTGGGATGGTGTCTGTGATCGGTTTAAGCCTCTTGCCGAAGCCACCAGCCAAGATGACGGCCTTCACATAGAACACCCGGCTAACCTTAAGATATGCCCTCCACAGATAGATAAATAACTTTCCCATAGGCTTTTCAGTCAACATAGAGTAGACGTGATGCCTTTAGGCTTCTGACTATCGGTGTGCCGACGACGGTCGCCAATATTACGAGGATGACTCTCTCGATTGGGTAGATGTAGAAGACCGTATTCCAGATCAATAGGTACGATTCGGGTTTGACTACACCGAGGTACTGCCCTAGGATGACCTCGAAGAGTATGCCGCCTGTAGAGTGCTGTAGCATCGTGCCGATTAAGCTCAGCACCACCAACCCCTTAGCCAAGTTAGCTGTAGAAGCCCCTCTAACCCACTCAGCAGCCCTTCTGCTCAGTGGCGAAACGAGCACCACTAAAGCTAGGTAGTGTAGCCAGTGGAAGGGTAGTGGTATGCTCTGGTTAGGAAGATTTACATTCACGAAGAGTGCTGTAAGCGGGTTGGCTAAGAATGCAGCTAAGACGATTATGTTAAGCGCAATCGCAGAAACAAACTTTCTACGCAGAATCAAACCAACTACGAGAGCGTTGAGTGTTGCTGGTAAGAAGTCTAGAAAGAGGAAGGTAACGGGTTTACCTAGGGCTATGGCTATGAATGTCCCAAGTATGACACTGAGCGGCCCTATTATTGGGCCTAGTATGACCCCGTAGATTGGTGCAATCATGTCTGAGAGTGAGAAGACGGCGCCTGAAACACCTATCATCGGGAAGGTCGGGATCAGCCTTAAAACAGCGTACAGCACAGCAAGGATCGCAACAGAAGCGACGACCCTAGCCCTACTCTTCCCGCTACTCAACTCTTCTAACCGCTAACTATTTGAGCAAACCCATTAAAAACGTTTCATTAACTTGGGTTGGTAGAGGTAGAGGGTGTGGATCTTGCCGTCACACTTCACGTTAAGCACCTCTATAGGTCTCCAGCCTGGGATAGGGTAGTCGTGCGCAACAACCCTAGCACCACTCGGCAGCTCTAGTAGAAGCTTCTTTGAAAGTCTTCGGTTTGCTTCAGGGAGCAGATATAGTGTGACCACATCAGCCCCTCTAAGCGCGGTCTGGAAGAGGTCTTCTTGCCTCACCTCTATCCGCTCCTTCAGCCCCTGTCTAATCACCTTCTCCCTAATTAGGCTGCTTCTCCAAGGGTCTAACTCGACCGCAACACCCCTTGCTGAAAACTTGTTTACAGCCGTGAAAACTATCCTACCATCTCCTGCGCCCAAATCGTATACTACCTCATCCGGCTTCACGGCTGCTAGCTGAAGCATCTTCTCAACCACCGTGTGAGGGGTTGGGACGAAGGGTATCTCCTTTAAGGTGTTGGAGACCCTTGGCTTCACAGCCAACTAAGCCGCCTCCTAGTTAGCTGCAAAGCTGAGCCTAAATAAATCTGTTGAACCCGCTACCATAGTATCGTAGCAGCTCAACGTTCCCAACATTGACCCTCTTTAGGTGCCTTCTAGCCGCTTGAAAGCACCTCTCGACTTGAGCGACACCCGTCACAGGTAGATCTGTTAGCAAGTAGTCTGGGTGGAAGACCAGCAGACTATAGGGTATCTGCGGATCAATATCAGCGAGGAAAGAAGATATCTGCTCAACCTCATATTCATCAACGTAACCGGGCACAAGTAGGGTGGTGGCTGTGATGAGTGATGGAGATACCCTAAGCGGCTTAAACTCTTCAGCTACCGAGCTAAGGTTATCGAAGGCAGCTCTATTAGATACGCCGCAGAGCGCTTTGCTAAGCTCCTCACTCCAACACTTAAGGTCGAACTTAAGGTTACCCCCACTCTTGTAGGCTAGCGCAGCAGCCCTTTTTACGAGAAGCGGGTTGCCGCATCCGTTCCACTCGAAGCAGATTCTTAGAACCCTATTGCCAACAGCCTCAAGAGCCCTTTTTGAAGCTTCTAGGGCGAATGGTAGCTGAGGTTCGGGTGAGCCGCCGAAGAAGCACCAGCAGGTAATCCTTGTGTTGTTTAGTGTAGCCTGTATTAGGGTTTCGGCACTTTCTGGTTTTATTCCACCAAAAGATTTGTGTGAATGGTTCTGGCAGAAGAGGCAGTCGAAGTTGCAACCATAGAAGAATATGGCTAGATTGTAGTAGCCTAACTCAGCACCATCTCTTACAGCATACTGGGGGTAGCCTGCGCCTGTACCAGCTGGGCAGCACCAAGCTGAGCAGCAGTTGGTTACGTGTGGATCTAGGTAGTGGTAGAAGAGCCCTCTCTTGGGTGAGGTTAAGCTTTTGAGCCTACCGCCTACGTTGACCCTTAGCCCGCAGTACCCTACTTCACCATCACCCAATGTGCATTTGTTAGAGCATATGGCGCAGGGTATGCCTCTTTTGCTTCTGCTCGGCTTATCCGGTAATCCGAGTCTGGCTCTAGCTTCTTTATGCGCCTCAGAGACTATCGGTAGAGATTGATCTGGCTTAGAGCGTATGCAGTCTACACAGACACCTATTGTTGATGATACCACTTTATCTTCGTCGCCGCAGACTCTGCAGACCGCCCTACTCTTATGATACCGGCTCATAGACCAGACCTAGGCTCTCGGCTATAGCATATGCCCTCTCTAGCTCGTCTCGCCTAAGCCTCCTTGCAATGTCAATATACTTTTCGGGGTTTGAGGGGACTAGGTGGTCTGGGTGGTACTGACCCATTACATTGACTAGCGCTCTGGGGCAGTTTTTTGCGATCCACTCCAAGACAGGTTTTGTGCAGCATTCTATGTGGTTTGGTAGAACGAGGTGGCGTATGATGATGTCCCCGTTTGCGTGTGCGATTATGTGGTTTCTTGAAACTACTTCAAAATATCTGGGCACTTTAGAGAGCCTCACTGCGCATTTATCGTTACCATATTTGAAGTCCGGCAGCCAGATATCTATCACATCCTTCAATATACTCATAGCTTCCTCTGTTAAGTACATGTTGCTGTTCCAGAGCATAGGCACATTCACATCCACGTAACGCATACTCTCTAAGATGGTGTGAAGGTGCATCGTAGGGTCACCACCCACAAAGTTTATGTTAAGCACTCCATCTAACCTAAGCCTCTTGATTATCAGAGCGAGCCTCTTAGCATCTACAACAACACCATTACTCCAATCTTGTGAGATGTCCCAGTTCTGGCAGAAGACGCACCTAAAGGTGCAGCCTGTGAAGAATATTGTGCCAGAGCCTCCTGAGCCGACTAAAGGAGGCTCCTCACCGTAGTGGTGGAACCAGGTTGAGATGAGAGACTTATCCCCGAGTTTGCAAGCGCCCCTCCTACCCTCTACCGTCCTATCGACTCTGCACCTCCACTCGCAGAAGCTGCACCTCTTCAGCATCCTCTTAGCCAACTCGATCTTTATGTCGAGCAGACTGAACTTCGGCTCATCCCTCTGCTCTACTGTTGCTGCCCCAGACTTGACTTGCTGCAGGGTTTCTGCGAACTTCCCTTGGAGGCGGCTATGCTCCTTTAGAAGGTCTTCGATGCCGGCTTGTGTAGGGTCAAGATCAGTCCCTATTGATCTACAGATTCTGAACTTGGCTGGTTTGCGGTCAAGCATAACCTCATAGTACCAGCTCAACCTATCCTTGACTCGCTCATCACTCCAGACGAAGAGCGCGCTCGATTTAAAGAACATCCCTTCCAAGAAGATCTTGATGTGCGAGGTGCCTTATATTCGTTAAAAAGTGGGGTCGGTGGGATTTGAACCCACGATCACATGGGCTCTCGGCCGAGCTCCCAAGCCATGTAGCCTAGACCAGACTAGCCGACGACCCCTAAAATGGAGCCTCCCTTCACCAGCCAAATATATCTTCCCATCCACCCTCTCTCGACGTATATGGTCGCTGCATCTATCTAAATTACTTAAAGGATAACATTAATTATATAGTGCCACTATATTATGGCCGATGTCCGAAGAAATGCTTCAAGAAGTCGCAAAGGTCTTTTACGCGCTGAGCAGCGTAGCTAGGCTTAGAATTCTTTCTCTTCTAGAATCAAGTAGGAGACCACTACACATAAAGGCGGTTTCTAGGGCGCTTAAGATAGATTACGCTACCGTGTATAGGCACATTAAAGCACTGGAATCAGCTGGGTTGGTTGAAATATATGATGTTGGTAGATCTAGGGTTGTGGAGGTGAAGGACCCCAACACACTCAAAGAACTCATAGCGAAGGCTGGGGAACTTAAGCAGAAGGCAGAGAAGAACGAGTGAGGTTGTCGCCTAAATTATCTTTCACAATAGTGTTGTTGGATTCTTTTTTACTGTCTATTAGTCGGAGAAGCCTAACTGACTTCTCAAACTCCGCCGAGGATGACGAATCCCCTAACCCAATCAGCCAAATAAAAGCAGAGTACTAGTGCTCAACTCGTCAAACTATAGCCAAACAGGTAACACATACCGCCTTCTAATTATGCGACAACCTCAGAACGAGTAAAATCTATAAATAGCCAAAGTGGGCGGCATAACCATCAGGTGAACCCGGGTTTGCCCCAGTCAGCGCGCATTAAGCTCACGAGCACAAACCTAGAGAACCTTGACGCGGTCTGTAGAGAGATAAAGGGTATCGTGGAGAAGACTGGGGTCAGGATGAAGGGTCCGATACCTCTGCCCACTAAGAGGTTGAGGGTTGTAACAAGGAAGGCCCCTTCAGGCCAGGGGAGCCACACCTTCGACAAATGGGAGATGAGGATTCATAGGCGGCTCATAGACATAGATGCTGATGAGCGGACTATGAGGCAGCTCACACGCCTCAGGATACCTGAAGATGTATATATCCAGCTAAACCTAAGCACTCACTAAGTAATTCTTATATTATACGTCTGTCAATCCGTATTGAGGTAAGTAGTTGAGGAAGCTGCTCTACGTTCTGCTGGACGGTGTTGGTGATCGCCCTAACCCAGAGCTTAACTACACAACCCCTCTTGAAGCTGCATTAACACCTAATCTCGATGCGCTAGCGAGGCAAGGCGTCAAAGGCTTGGTCTACCCTGTAGGTGAAGGTATTGCCCCAGAATCAGATATTGCGGTCTTCTCTATGCTGGGCTACGATGTCCACGCTGAGTACCCGGGGCGTGGCGTTATTGAAGCGGTGGGCTTAGACCTCGACTTCAGATCAGGCGATCTAGCGGTTAGAGCGAACTTCGCAACAGTAGATGAGTCGAATAAGATAGTTGATAGAAGGGTCGGCAGAGACCTCAGCGAAGAGGAAGCCAGATCTCTGGCTCAAGCATTGAATGAGCGGGTCAAGCTGAGCGGTGCCACATTCAGATTTGTGCACTCCGTTGGGCATAGGGCTGTACTTGTAATAAGAGTTGAGGGAGAGCGCCTATCTGGCATGATAAGTAACACAGATCCAGCATATGAGCGTGTAGGTAAGCTTGGCGTAGCCAAAGAAGGGAGGGTCTCACCCTACGTAAAAGAAGCTGAGCCTCTAGAAGATACAAGGGCTGCTAAACTCGCTGCTGAGCTAGTAAACGAATTCACTAGACAGGCTCTTAAGGTGTTGAAGGACCACCCGGTGAATCAAGAGCGCATAAAGCGGGGGCAGCTACCGGGAAACGCGGTGCTTCTTAGAGATGCTGGAAACGAGCTTCCCTCAATCAAGCCACTTTACGATAGATTCAAGATGCGCTTCGCAGCCTTGACCGATATGCCTGTGGAGAGAGGTGTGGCAAAGATAACGGGTATGCAGAGCTTTGAGGCAGGAGGGTTAAGGGATTACGCAGCTAAAGCGAAGAAGGCTCTTGAGCTGCTCACAAGATACGGTGGTGTATATGTTCATCTGAAGGGTCCGGATGAACCAGGGCACGATGGTGACGCTTGGGGTAAGAAGAAGGTCATAGAAGATATTGATCAGCACTTCTTCAGCAAGCTGCTACTTAACATCGACCTAGATCAAGTTGTAGTAGCAATATCCGCTGATCACTCAACGCCTTGCAACTTAAGGTCTCACTCAGCCGACCCCGTGCCACTCCTTATAACTGGTGGTAAAGCGGGTAAAGATGAGCCCTGTAGATTTACTGAAAAAGATTGTAGGAAAGGAAGTTTAGGAAGTCTAATAGGTAAAGAAGCGCTGGAGAGGGTCTACTCCTTCCTACCGCGATAGCCGTTAAGCTAAGGTTTCTCTACTGCTTTCTTCCCACTTTGATTTCGATTGTTGAAACGTTTCTGACGTCCTCGCCTGTACCGACCTGCTCTGTATCTATAACTATGCTCTTGACCTCGTAGGCGTTATTACCAAGCCTCTTAGTTATAATCTCAGCGACATCTACCGCTCTAGATATGACCATCCCCCTAGCTTTGAGCACGACTTCACCCATCTGCGCAAGCTGGATTAGAGCAGACATAGCATAGCTCATCACAGGCTTCTTCCCTATGAAGATGTGGTTAGGAGGCGAGGTTCTCACAGGCTTCTTCTCCGCAGCCTTGCTCTCCGCAGCCGCGTTCTCAGATGCGTTTTTAGACTTGGCATTTGCTTTAGACATAGCGCATCAGCACAACACATCCAACCAAACTCTATATAAATGTATTTTCCTCTAGAGGAGGTCTGCTATCGGTATATCTTGGTACTCGCCATCCGGCAGTACTCTTCTTATGGATATAGGGAGGGCCTTCGCCTCAAGCTCTTTACGCGCTAGAGTCATAGGGTCCTTAATACTTGGGTCTAAAGGTATGAAGGGTGGAGCGCCTAATGCTAGCTGCAGCGCCCTTGCCCCAATAATCCTCGCCCGCTCAAATCGAGTAAGCCTCGGAGGTCCGATACGCACCTTCTCCTTTTTAGGCTTCGCCTCCTTCCTCTTCCCCTTTGCTTTACTAGCGGCTACAGCATCAGACAAATCGGCCACCTAGTGAATTAAAGGAGCACTGCCTAGGGTAAGAGATAAATCTTACGGGCAACCTTCTTCTACAGAGCGCTGGTCACACTTGCAGATATCTGCTACACGTAGATCGATAAAGATAGAAGTTGCTGGGAAAGGACTGTGTGAAGGCGAATTCCATAGGCACAAAGCCCCCTTAACAGTAGGGCTTCTTTTGCGCAGCCTCCCATTAAATGGGCGGGCGGTAAGATACAAGGACGAATTTGTATACTTCACCACAAATCTTGTAGCGGGCTTGGAGAAGCCGAGCCAAACATTCAAAAAAGGCGATATCGCCTTCCTCCCTCTAAACGGCTCCATCTGCATCTTCCTTAAAGACTGCCAACTAAACCAACGCATGACACCGCTCGGTCAAGTAACCTCTGGGCTGGAGGTTATAGGCTCAGCAGCAGCCGGAGACGTAATAACCATCCTCCCCGCACCTTAAGTTGATAAGCAAGCACAACATAACAGTTAGATGTGCAGAGCAAACCCTGGCCTACTCAGATCGTAAAGCGTGATGGTAGAGTAGAGGAGTTTAAGCGCGAAAAGATAGTAAACGCTGTCTTAAAAGCTCTTACAGCGACGCAGCAAGGAGACGGTAAGACGGC
>Ga0315298_1002346_pt1 | contig 32324 bp, 28 predicted proteins | sample WHS_1_MG_FD_203077 | JGI IMG/M metagenome (GOLD analysis project Ga0315298, IMG submission 203077) | Extremophilic microbial mat communities from Washburn Hot Springs, YNP, Wyoming, USA - WHS_1_MG | ecosystem: Environmental > Aquatic > Thermal springs > Hot (42-90C) | place: USA: Wyoming... | reverse complement strand
GGCTGCCGGTCTGGTGAACGCCGTGCTGAGGAAGGTTGGCCGGGAGCCGGTCGACTGGCCGTCACCGGAAATCCGGTGGTCCCATCCCGGCTGGCTGCTGGAGCGCTGGGAGCGGGAATTCGGTTCTGCTCTGGCCCAGGCCATTGCCGCGGCGGGCTTACGACCCCCGGGCAAGCATGTGCGCGGAGACCGGGTGCAGGACATCGGGTCGCAGGCGATCGTGCCGTTGCTGGACCTTCATCCGGGCCAGAGCTTTCTGGACGTGTGCGCAGCGCCGGGAAACAAGACTGCCCAGGCGTTGGAAATGGGCGTCCACGCGGTGGCCTGCGACGTGAATCTCCGGCGGCTTTCAGCGCTCCGGGGCCTCGGAGCGGACCTGGTGGCGGCGGACGGTACTTCTCCCCTGCCCTTCTCTCGCCGATTCGACCGCATTTTGCTCGACGCCCCCTGCTCGGGTACGGGCACGCTGGCGAGGAATCCTGAAATCAAATGGCGGTTGCATCCGTCCGATATCCTTAGGCTGCGAGACAAACAGACGGTGTTGCTGCGCAATGCTCTGGCTGCACTGGCCCCGGGCGGGCTCCTGGTCTACTCCACCTGCTCGCTCGAGCGCGAGGAGAATGAAGATGTCGTGGCCGGGCTGCCGGTGGTTCAGACCATGCGGCGCATCCCCGGACGGGAGGAAGGGGACGGGTTCTTCGCCGCTGTGATAAGATCGGACTAGCCTGCAAATGATTCAAATTGTTCCTTCTATCCTGGCTGCGGATTTCACGCGTCTGGGCCGGGAGATCGAATCGGTGGAACGGGGTGGCGCTTCGATGTTGCACATCGATGTCATGGATGGCCATTTCGTTCCCAACCTCACGGTGGGCCCGCCGGTGGTGTCTTCAATCCGCAAGGCGACCCGGCTGATCCTGGACGTGCATCTGATGATCACCGATCCGGATCGCTACGCGCCGGTGTTCATCGCCAGCGGGGCCAACCAGGTTTCCGTGCAGCAGGAGACCTGCCCGAACCTCGACCGGACTCTCCGGATGATCCGCAGCGAGGGCGCGAGGGCGGGTGTGGTGGTGAACCCGGGGACTCCCGTCGGGCTGCTCGAAGACGTGCTGGAAATCGTGGACTACGTTCTGGTGATGAGCGTGAATCCGGGATTTGGAGGCCAGGAATTCATCCCCCGGACTCTCGAGAAGGTGCGGCGCCTGGACCGCCTGCGCGCCGAGGGGGGATTGGATTTCGCCATTGAAATCGATGGCGGCATAACTTTGGACAACGTGGCCGAAGTGGTGCGCGCCGGATGCGACTGGATCGTGGCCGGATCGGCGATCTTTCATACTCCCGATCCGGCTGCCGCGGTCGAACAGATGCGCAACGCCGCGCAAGCGGCCGTGGCCGTGCGAGTTTAACCGAGGAGTTGGTAGGAATGCTTGACACCCGGCAGTCAGTTCGAATCGTGATGGTGCTGGCGCTCGTGGCCGGCCTGCTTACTTCCTGCGGCTTCCGCCGCAAGAAATACGAAAACCCGATCGCCAAGGACACCCAGCAGCCGGACAAGGTGCTGTTTGACAAGGCGATCAAGGACATTGAACGCAGCCGCTTCGAAATTGCCCGCCTCACGCTTCAGACTCTGATCAACACCTACGATACGAGCGAATTTTTGGCCAAGGCGAAGCTGGCGATCGCCGATAGCTGGTTCCGGGAAGGCGGAGCTCATGGCTTGGCTCAAGCCGAGGCCGAGTACAAGGATTTCATCCTGTTCTACCCCACCATGGAAGAGTCCGCTGAAGCCCAGGAGAAGGTTTGCTCGATTCACTACCGGCAGATGGACAAGCCCGACCGCGATAAGACCCACGCCATCCGGGCCGAGGAGGAGTGCCGGCAGGTGCTCACTCAGTTCCCGAACAGCAAATTCGCTCCGCGCGCCCAGCAGATGCTGAGGGAAATTCAGGAGGTGCTGGCCGAAGGGGAGTACCGCAGCGGATCTTTTTATCACACCAAGGGCAGCTACCCGGCGGCAGCGAACCGCCTTCAGGCATTGGTGGACCAATACCCCTTGTATAGCGGCGCCGACGAAGCCTTGTGGGAACTGGGCGACTCGTACTCGCACATGGGGGAGCGTTTCCGGGACAGGCAGGTCGCCGCTTACACCCGGATCGTCAGGGATTATCCGCTCAGCGCCCGGGTCGAGGATGCGAAGGCCAAGCTGCAACAACTGGAAGCGCCCATTCCTGAGGCCGACCCGGTGGCTTACGCCCGGATGAAGTATGAGCTGGAGAATCGCACCAAACCGGGAATGATGAGCCACGTGTGGGGCATTTTCCGGAAGAGTCCGGACGTCAGCCAGGCGGCTAAGTCCGGGTCGCCGTCGATGGCCAGTTACCGGCCGACGGTTCCGGCCAGCGTGCCGCCGGCGCCGGGAACCGGAACCACCACGGTCACGGGCGGGACTGCGGACGTGTCGGTCTCCACGGTCACCAACAGCACCGCGCTCGACACCCAGCCTGATGCGCGGCAGAACCCCCCGAAGCCCGAGCAATCCGCTCAACCCGGTCCGGGCGGGCAGCAGCAGCAACCCGCCGCCACGACCCCGGAGACGCAGAACCAGCCGCTTCCCACCAATCACCCGGCGCAGAAACAGAAGAAGCAGAAGAAGACCAAGAACAGCAAATAGCGAATTCAGATGAGCCGCATTCTGCTTGCCGATCGCAGCCCCCACGCGCAGCGCATGGGTGAGCGCATTCTGCGCGAAGAGGGCTTTGAGGTGGTGACAGTGACCAGCGGCGAGAGCGCTCTGGTGCGGCTGGGAGACGCGGATGCCGATCTGGCCCTGGTGGACGTTTCCCTGCCCGACATATCCGGCTATTCGATCTGCGCCCGGCTCAAAGGCGACGCCAGCCTGCCGCGCATCCCGGTGATTCTCACCGTCGGCGAATTCGACCCGTTCGACGAGCAGGAGGCCAGGCGGGTGGAAGCCGACGGCGTAGTGAAGAAGCCATTCGAGGCGTCGGTTCTTTCGCTGACCGTTCGCAAGCTGCTGGGGCGGGAGCGACCGAAAACCCAGCCGGAGGGGGCCTCGAGACCGGTGCGGCGGCAGTCTCCGCCGGTCGCCATTGTCGATCCCGAGCGGGTGCGGGCGGCGGTTACCGTTGCCGTGGACGCGGCGATGCCGGCCCTGGTCGATGAAATTACCAGGCGCGTTCTGGTGGCGCTTTCACCCAAGCCGGTCCAGTCCGCTGAAACTCAGTCCTCCATTCCGAACCCTTTGACGCCCGACAGCCATGCCTGAGAATTCATTTGACGTCGTGTCCAAGATCGATCTCCAGGAGGTTTCCAACGCGATCCAGCAGGCTCGCAAGGAGATCATCCAGCGATTCGATCTGAAGGACTCGAAATCCACGGTGGAACTCAACGAGAAGGACAGGAAGATTCTGCTGGCCAGCCGGGACGAGTACAAACTGAGAGCGGTCATCGAGATTCTGGAGCAAAAACTGGTCAAACGGAAGGTGCCGCTTAAGGGCCTCACCTACGGCCCGGTCGAGGCCGCAGCCGGAAGCAGCGTGCGCCAGGAGGTTGCCCTGCAACAGGGCATTCCAATTGAGAAAGCCCGTGAGATCGTCAGAAAGGTGAAGGACAGCAAGCTAAAGGCGCAGGCGTCCATCCAGGGTGACCTGGTGCGGGTATCCAGCCGCGACCGCGACACGCTGCAAAGGATCATTCACCTGCTCAAAGAGTCCGACTTCGGCATCGACATGCAGTTCACCAACTACCGGACGTTTTGAGCGGCAAGCGAGATACAGCGATATACCGGATGGCGCGGCTCATTGAATCCTGTCTGATTCCCGGTCCGGCGGGGAATCTTGAAGCCCGGATCGAGGGACCGGAACACGGCCAGGCTCGCGAAGCCTGCGTGGTGTGTCATCCCCACCCGCTGTATGGCGGAACCATGCACAACAAGGTGGTCCACCGGCTGGCGCGGGGGCTGCGGCGGTCGGGCTCAGTGGTGCTGCGGTTTCACTTCCGAGGTGTCGGGAAGAGCCAGGGGGTGTACGACCGGGGCATCGGCGAGGTGGAGGATGCGCGCGCCGCGATGGCATGGTTGCGGGCGCGTTACCCCGGGTTGCCTCTGGCGCTGGCGGGCTTCTCGTTCGGCGCGAGGGTGATCCTGAGACTGGGATGCGAAGAACAAGGCGTCTCCCGGCTCATCGCCCTCGGCACACCCACGCGCGGCGGCGGAATCGAGCACCTGGCGCGCTGCCCCACCCCGAAGGTTTTCATCCAGAGTACGCGCGACGAGTTCGGGCCCAAAATGGAGCTGGAAGCCGCTTTTTCGGCATTCTCCGAACCCAAAAGACTGGTGTGGATCGAGGCAGCCGACCACTTTTTTCGGGGAGGACTGGACCGGCTGGAGCAGGTGATTGAGGGTTTGTAGGGTCAGCAGGCTTGCCGCATGGCCTTGACCAGCCGCCTCGTAGCCCGGAGCCCGATCAGCTCCGCAACCTTCCCCAACAGCACCGGAATACCCTCAGTCTCCACAAAAAGGGGCCGTTCGGCTCTGCGGCTGCCGGGGGTGACTTTCGAATTGTGATGCGCGGTAACCAGCGCCGTGGCGGGCTCGTATTCTTTCGAGCGGGCGTGGGCCAGTACTCTCAGGCCGGCTTCCGGAGACTCCATGCCGAGGTCGCTCAGCACCAGTTCATATTCCTGCTCGTCCAGCTTGCCGACGGCTTCGGCTGCCGAAGCAGCGACATCCACCGAGTAGCCGCTTGCTTGGAGCACAGTCTGGAGCGTCAGGCGGGCGGTAACGTCATCATCCACCAACAACACACGCGCGAGGTCCAACCCCCGCGAACCAGCGCACGACTGAAACGCTCGCATCAGGGCTCAAGAGTCCTTTCTCTTCTCAGGCGGAACCGCTCTAGACTGGGTAAGAATGCAGACACATCAACCATTACGGCGCCCGGATCCTGACCGGGCCAAAGGCGCAACTACTTAAGAATGTATAACGTACAATCATAGCACCATTCCGGAACACTTAGCAACAGAAATGTGACATGTCAAAAGCTTGACATTTGTCGGTGAAAGTCCGATTCTTCTCAAGGACTGGTCGTGGCGCAGATTGCCACGGCCGGCTAATCTTCGCAGCAAAGGGTAGATATGGGAGGAACGTCTCGATTACTTTACGGCGCAGTAGTGGCAGCGGCCCTCTGCGCGATCGCCCTTGGTCAAGCGGGTCCGGCCCAGGTTTTGAAAGCGCCGCCGGCGGCTCCGGCGGCGGCGATGACGGATGAAACGCCGGACATGTGGTTCGTGGAACTCGCCAGCCCGCCGCTGGCGGCCGGGGGCACACTCCGAAACCTGCAAAGCGACAAACAAGCTTTCCGCGCGGCTGCGGCCAAGGCGGGAGTGCGGTTCACGGAGCGCTTTGCCTACGATTCCTTGTGGAACGGCCTGGCCGTGCGGGTCGGCCGCGGTGAAGTCACCCGTCTGGCGAAGTTGCCCGGCGTGGTCAACGTCTTTCCGGTGATCAGCGTGACCCTGGAGCCGGGCACGCCGGTGAGTCTCGACATGGCGACCGCCCTGACGATGACGGGGGCCGATATCGCACAGAATGAACTGGGGCTGACCGGCGCCGGCATCAAAGTCGGCATCATCGACAGCGGCATCGACTACCTGCACCCGGATCTGGGTGGCTGCTTCGGCGACGGCTGCCGGGTGATTACGGGATACGATTTTGTGGGCGACAACTGGGATCCCTCGCTGCCGCCCATGCCCGACAACGACCCGCGCGACACCTGCAACAGTCATGGAACGCACGTCGCGGGCATCGTGGGAGCCAACGGAGCGGTCCGGGGCGTGGCGCCCGGAGTCCTGTTCGGGGCCTACAAGATCTTCGGATGCGGGAACAACACCACCAGCGACCTGATTCTGGTGGCCATGGAGCGGGCTTACGCCGACGGCATGCAGATCGTGAATCTGAGCCTGGGCGCCGGCTATCAATGGCCGCAGTATCCCACCGCCCGGGCGGCGTCGCTGCTGGCAACCGCCGGGGTCGTGGTGGTCGCCGCGATGGGCAACAAGCAAGCCAACGGCCTGTATGCCGGAGACGCGCCGGGCGTTGGCGATAACGTGATCGGCGTGGCGTCATTCGACAACATCGCCATCAACACCAACGCGTTCAGCGTCTCACCGGACGGCATGTTGATCGGCTACAACGCGGCGACAGGCGCGCCGCCCGCCCCGGTGTCCGGCAGCCTGCCGATGGCCCGCACCGGAACTCCCAGTTCGACAGCGGACGCGTGCAGTCCGCTGCCTGCGGGCAGTCTGACCGGCAAGGCCGCTCTGATCCGGCGCGGCGGCTGCACATTTTACGCGAAGGCTTTCAACGCCCAGACGGCCGGCGCCGCCGCCGTCGTGCTCTACAACAACGCCGCCGGGCAACTGAATCCGACGGTCGCCGGAACTCCCCCCATCACGATTCCCGTCGTCGCAACCACCCAAGCGGAGGGCGAACTCATCGACAGCCGTATCGCCGCCGGGGCGGTGACCATGACGTGGACCCCCGAGTCCATGACCTACCCCAACTCGACGGGCAACCTGGTCTCCAATTTCAGCTCGTTTGGCGTGACGCCCGATTTGATCACGAAGCCGGACATTGGAGCTCCAGGCGGCTACATCCGCTCGACGATTCCGATTCCCATGGGCAGCTATGCGAATTACAGCGGCACCTCCATGTCCACGCCTCACGTGGCGGGAGCGGCCGCCCTGCTGATCGAGGCGCATCCGGGGATCTCGCCCGAAATGGTGAATACGGTGTTCCAGAACAGCGCCAAGCCGAAACCATGGGCGGGCAATCCGTCGCTCGGCTATCTGGATTTTGTGCATGTCCAGGGGGCCGGCATGCTGGACATTGTGGGAGCGGTGGAAGCCACCACCTGGATCAGGCCGGGCAAGCTTTCTCTCGGGGAAAGCCAGGCCGGACCGGCGACGCGCCGCCTGACGCTCCAGAACTTCAGTGACCAGCCAGTGACCTATGTGCTCTCGCACGAGCCGGCGCTTTCGACCGGGCCCGACACCTTCAGCGTTTCCGCAATGACGGGCTTCGCCACCGCGGCCTTCAGCGCGCCGAGCGTTACCGTGCCGCCCCGCTGGTTCGCCAGCGTGGACGTGACCGTCACCGCCAATCCCAGTCTTCCGGACCACAGCCTTTACGGCGGCTACATCGTGTTCACGCCGGACAATGGCGGTGCGGTGCTGCGCGTGCCGTACACCGGGTTTAAGGGCGACTACCAGACCATGCCGGTGCTGACACCGACTCAGTATGGTTTCCCGTGGCTGGCGAAACTGGTAGGTTCTAACTATGTCAACCAGCCGGCTGGGGCGACGTATACCCTGGCCAACGGTGATGTCCCATACATTCTGGCGCATTTCCATCATCAATCCAGAACGGTGCGCATGGAGGTGCGGGATGCCGTCACGGGCCGGTTTGTCGGTCTGGTATCGCAGAATATCCAGTTCATGCCCCGCAACTCCTCGGCAACCAGTTTCTTCGCTTTCGTCTGGGATGGCACGGTCACAAACGCCACGAACGTGTTCAGCGTGCCGAACGGGCAGTACGTGATCGCAATCACGGTGCAGAAGGCGCTGGTCGATCTCTCCAAGCCTCAGTCGCTGACGGAGGCGGATTTCGAGAGGTGGGTCTCGCCAGTGATCACCGTGGCGCGGTAACGGCCGCCAGCAGTTTGTCCAGCGCGTCGCGTGAGGGCACGCTGCCTTGCGCGATGCGCTGGTTCCCGCCACCCCGCCCGGCAAGGGAGGCCAGGGCGGACTTCATAATCTTGCCTGCGTCCAGGCCGGAATCGCCGGAGACCGCGAGCAGCAGCGCGGGCGGTTCGTCGACCGCGCCAACGAACACCGCTCTTGAGCCGGAGCTGAAGCTTTGAGCGACGCCCCGGAAGTCGTCGAGACTGCCCGCGGGTGCGCGGCGGACAACGCGGCGGAATCCAGCGGCATCGGGAGGGGTCGAGTCGTACAATTCCCTGCCCTGGTAGCGGGCCAGCTCATTTTCCAGTTTGCGGCGCTGTTTTTCGCCGGCGCGGGCCGAATCCAGAAGTCCGGCAACCGCAGCCGGGGCTTCGTCGAGCGCTACCGAGAACATGCGGGCCACCCGCGCAAGCGCCATGTAGTCGGCCCTGGCGCGGCGCACGGCGCGGCGTCCGCAGAGGAATTCGACGCGCACGGTATTGCGGATCTTATCCAGCTTTCGTAACAGGATGGGCCCGATTTCGCCGGTCGAGCGGACGTGGGTGCCCCCGCAGGCGCTGCGGTCCAGTCCTTCGATCGAGATCACCCGCAGCGTGCCTTCGCGCCGGGATGCCTTGCGCAGTTCGAGCGCCTCCGACGACTGCTCATAGGAGACCGTGATCGGCAGACAGGCGAAGACGGCTTCGTTGGCCCGGCTCTCCACTGCCTGGATCTGATCGGCCGAAAGGGCGGCCGCGTCCAGGTCGATGGTCGAGACCTCGGCTCCCAGGTGGAAGCTCACGGTGGGCGCGCCGCAGAGATCGGCGAAGACCGCGGAGAGCAGGTGCTGGCCGCTATGCTGCTGCATGTGGTCGAAGCGGCGGGCCCAGTCGATGACCCCGGTCACCTCGGCGGCCTCGACGGGGTTCGCCAGGCGGTGTGCAATCCGGTCTCCCTCGTCGACGATGTCGACCACCTGCACTCCATCCACAGCGCCCCTATCCGAAGGCTGGCCGCCGGAATTCGGGTAGAACGCGGTGCGGTCCAGATACAGGGTCATGCCGTCCCCGGAACGCCCGACTACCCGCGCCGTGAACCGGTGGAGATAGGAGTCCTGATAATAGAGCCGTTCGGTCATTCGATGGCGATGTTCACGCGATTACTGAAGATGCCGCCCAGGTCCAGGTAGACGGGCACCTCGCGGCCGCGGGTGACGTCTTCGGGGATGATCACGTTGATCTGGAAAAGACCCACAAAATTGGGTGTCAGGCCGGTGAAAAAGGGATCCGCCGAGGACGAGTACCCCTGGAATCCGCCGTTAAAATGCACCTTCACGGGACCCGGAATACGCGCCAGCGGCTCGGCGGCGGGCGCCCCGGCTCCATCACCGACCGGCGGATCGGTAAGGCCCAGACCCAGCGCGTACAAAGTCAGGGCATCGCCGGGGTGGGCTGGGTGGCTGGCCAGGCCCGCCGTCTCCGGAATCGGAAACGTGTAGTCCTGGTTGACAATCAAGCCGTAGTCGCCAATCCCCAACCGCATCAGGCGCGGCGCGCGTTCAGCGACTTCCGCGGAAATCGTGTTGCCGCGCTCCCCGTCGCGTTCCACCTGCACGACCGCGGAGCCGGCCGGCGTCCCATAGGGAATCTGGAAATTGATCTGTCCGTATGAGGCGTAGTAGATCGGCGCCGGCTGGCCGTTGACCAAAACGCGCACGCCGCCCATGTTGTTCTCGAGGGGAAGGCTGCCGGCCTGCGCCGGATCTTTGAAAAGCAACTGGTCCCCGAAAAGAGCGGCCAGATCGCCTTGCGCGATGGGTCCGGGGAGGAAGTTCACGTTGTTTACGACGCCGCCGAAGAAGGTGAGAGGCTGAGACTTCGGCACGACCTCCAGGTCCACCGGCACCGCCAGCGTACCGTTCGCCGCATTGGTAGCCAGCTCCACGGTGCCCTGATAAGTCTTGGGCGCAAGCTGGCCCACATCGAGCACGACAGGGACGAGAAACCCCACCGGTGTTCCCGTCGACAGCCAGTTCTCGCCGCTGGCCATCGAGGACTTGACGCCGGTCAGGGTGAGCGACCCCAACCCGGAGTTTTCGAGCGACAACCACCGGGTCTGCCTGGGCGCGCCTTGCGCCAGACGCACACTCAGCCGGGCCGGAGTCACCCGCCCAATCGGCTGGGAGGTGACCCGCAAAGTGACATTTACGGTCTTGTTGTCCGGCGCGAAACTGGAACCGCTGATGGTCAGGGCGCCGTGATAGCTGCCTTCACCCATTCCGGCCGCCGAAGCGCGGATGCGGTAGGGGTAGGTAAAGCGAAAGCTGCCCGACGCATCCAGGGCCAGGCTCAGCCAGGGCTGATCGGACTGCCCCCGAATCTCGCTGTTCGTGGTGACGACCACGCTCCCGGCGCCGCCCGGCGGGGCGAGAAACTCGAGCTGATCCGGTATGCCGCCGCCAATCTGCACCGTCACCGTGACGGTTTGGGGAGCATCAACGGCGTTCGGATCCTCGATGGTCACCAGGCCTGTATAAATGCCTTTGGCAAGCGAGGATGTCCGCAATTGCATCTCGATCGGAATACAGGCGCCGGCCCGCGACTGACAGGGGCGCAACGCCCCGGTGGCCGGAATCAGCCAATCCGCCGATGCGGTCACCTTCAGCGACAGCGACCCGTCGCCGATGTTGTACGCCTCGATGAGTTGCGCCGGGCCGCTGGCTTTTTCGGCGACCGAGACCGGGCCCACGGTCGCGGTGCTGAGCCGCAACTGCGGCGCTGCCCAGAGCCCGTAAGAAATTGAAGTGAAAAACGAACAGAGCAGGAGACGGGAGACGGCTACACCCATTCGAGAGCACCCTTTTTGAATGCCCAGATGTATCCGACGATCAGGATGGCGAGAAACACGGCTACTTCAGCGACGCCGAACCACCCCAGCGCATGGTACTTAACGGCCCAGGGAATCAGAAAAATGCTCTCGACGTCGAAGATCACAAAGAGAATGGCGATGATGTAGAAACGGACCGTGTAGCGGCCTCGCGAGTCCGAAGCGGCCTTGATGCCGCACTCGTAAGCCTCCAGCTTGGTCACTGTGGGAGCGGCTGGACGAATCAGCTTGGCCAGACCGAGAAGGACCAGGATAAACAGAATCGCTAGTACCAGATAGATGATGATCGGCAGATACCCGGCGGGCATGGCCCCAATATAACACACCGGCGCCCCGCGCTGACTCGGCCGGTCTGCGCCAGACGGCGCCGCCTGGTCCCGGTATCTCTCAGGCGAGCCCGACCGACTGCGAGTGCGCCTGCCCGCTTTCGATAGCGGCAGCCAGGGCGGCCAGCGACGGGACGATCACGCGGCGGCGGTGAAGGCGAATCAGACCGCGGCGGCGCAACAGGTTCAAAGCGCTCGAGGTGGTTTCCCGGGTGGACCCGATAGCGCCCGCCAGCTCGAGCTGAGAGAGCCCGATCGAGCATTCGCCGCTCTCGCTCATCACCCCGCAAACGCCGGCCAGTTCCTTCAGCGAACGCATCAGGCGCTGCTCGACCTCATGGAAGATCAGCAGCTCGATCTTGCGCTCCAGCCCCGCATTTCTTCGGGCCAGAATCCCGGCTAGCCAGCGCCAGGTCTCAGGCGCCTGAGAGGCGAATTGCAGGAAGGAATCACGCGGTACCACGTAGATGACCGCGTCGTCGAGCACTTCCGCCGAGACATCCCGGGGATCTTCGCCGAGCGCAGCCCGCTCCCCGAAAACCTCACCCGGGGAGACGATCGTCAGCAGGACCTCCTTGCCGTCCCGGTTTCTTTTCAGGATTTTCACACGGCCGGATTCCAGATAGTAGATACTATCCCCGCGGTCACCTGCCGAAAACAAAGCTGTCCCCCGCCGGCACTGCGAGAGTCTGGTCACTCCGTCCAAACTCATCAGCCGCAAGCTGGCCTGGGAGGGAACCGCTCCAGTATCCAGAAAACTCATATCGCACCCTCCGGTTGCTGTCCCCTGCATCGTAGTGGCGCAATATGGCAAAAGTCAACGGAAATACGTACGATAACTTACGATTGAAGCGCGTGCCGGGCGGCGGAATCACCGCCGCAAACGAGCGGCCAGGGCGGCGGCGGAGCGAAACTCGTCCCGCATCTGTCTGGTTCGCAGGTTCTCCCGCAGACTCTCCAGCTTCTGGATGAAGGCCTCCAGGGCGGCGTCGATGCAATCGGCGTTGGTTTCCAGAATGTCGCGCCACACCTCGTAGGGGCTAAGCGCAAGCCGGGTGGTGTCCGCCAGGCCCGGTCCGGAGATAGCCAGTTCGCCGGGCGGGCTGAGGTGTTCGGCGACTGTCGCGGCAAGGGCCGTCGAAGCCAACTGCGCCAAGTGCGAGGTAAAAGAGACCACGCGGTCGTGTTCGGCGGGCCCGAGCGTGTAGAGCACCCCGCCGATCCGGCCGATCCATTCCACCAGCCAGCGCGCCGCTGGAGTTTCCAACTCTCCGGGGCTGGAGGGGGTCAGGACATAGGCCCGGCCCCGAAACAAATCAGCTTCCCCTTCAGCGGCGCCGCTTCGTTCCTTTCCGGCCAGCGGATGGCCGCCCAGGAACTGGGTCCGGCGGATGTGGCGGCCGGCGGCGCCGACGATGGCGCGCTTGGTACTGCCGGCGTCGGTGATCAAAGCGCCGGGCCGGACCCAGGGGTCCAGATGGCGCAGCGTTTCCAGGATGCGTCCGATGGGCTGGGACAGATAGATGAGATCGGCCTGCGCGGCAGCCTCCGGCAGCGGGAGCGCTTCGTCAATGGCTCCCAGCGCGCGAGCATCCCGAATGGCGCCTTCCGAACTGACCCCGATGACGAGGCCCTTGAACCCCGCTTTCTTGAGCGCCAGACCGAACGAAGCGCCGATCAGACCCACGCCGACAATGGCAACCGTGTCCATGGGTTAAATGGTCCGGCCCACCGCGGCTGCAATCATCCGCAGTTGCTCCATCAGTTCTCGGAACTGGAACGGATACAGCGATTGCGCCCCGTCGCTGAGTGCGCGATCCGGGTCCGGATGGACCTCGATTAACAGGCCGTCGGCGCCGGCGGCGACCGCGGCACGCGCCATGGGACCAACCTTGTCGCGCCGCCCGGTGGCGTGCGAGGGGTCGGCGATGATGGGCAAGTGCGACAGCTTTTTCACCACCGGAATCGCCGAGATGTCCATGGTGTTGCGGGTGTAGGTCTCGAAGGTGCGGATGCCGCGCTCGCACAGAACCAGGTCGTAGTTGCCGCCCGCGAGCACGTATTCGGCCGACAGCAGCAGTTCTTCGACAGTAGCCGCGATGCCTCGTTTCAGCAGCACGGGCTTCCGTACCTTGCCGAGTTCCTTGAGGAGGTTGAAGTTTTGCATGTTTCGCGCCCCAACCTGGAGGATGTCGGCGTATTGCAGCAGCATGCCGATCTGGGTTTGATCCATCACTTCGGAACAAACCAGCAGCCCGTTGCGGTCGGCTGCCTGGCGCAGGAACTGAAGCCCTTGCTCGCCGAGACCCTGGAAGCTATACGGTGAACTGCGCGGTTTGAATGCGCCGCCGCGAATCACGGTGGCGCCGGCGGCGGCGACGATCTCGGCCGAGCGATCAATCTGGGCCCGGCTTTCGACGCTGCACGGCCCAGCCATGACAATCACGCGGTCCCCGCCGATCTCCACTCCGCCCACTTTGACCACCGTCCCTCCGGGCCGGAAAGGACGGCTGGCGAGCTTGAACGGGGAGGCAATCCGGTGGGCCTCTTTCACGCCCTCCATGACCTCGAAGATCTCGAGATCGAAATCCGTTTTCCCGCCGACGCCTCCGAGCACGGTGTGCACTACGCCGGTGGACCGGTGCACGTCGAAACCCATCTCCACCATGCGGTCGATCACCGCCTGAATCTGGGGCTCTGTGGCCCCTTGCTGCATGACAACGATCATTCCTGGGTACCTTTCTTCTGAGCGCCCGGCGAACCGCTCTTCTCCGCCATGCGGATCCGCTGGACCACTCGCATCTCGTCGATGATCCTCTCGAATATGCGCTTGACCGAGTCCGGGCCAAGCGGGCCGCCGTTATGGGTGGCGATGTTCTCGAAGACCTCGTCTTCGCGTTTGGGTTCGTAGATCGGCAGCCGGGCCTGCTGCTTAATGCGGGCGATCTCCTCGACAATCCGGGTGCGCTCATTCAGCAGCGCAAGAATCCGGATGTCCACATCGTCGATGCGCGTGCGGCATTCGGCCAGAGCGTTGAGGAAGTCTTCCAGGTCCATCACACCGCCTTCAACTCGCGAACGAACTGCTCCAGGCGCCCGGCCAGCGACGGATCGGCGCCGTGGCGTTCGATCAGGCTCATGATAGCGCTGCCCACGACGACGCCCTCGACCTTGCCGCGCAACTCAGCCACGTGCTCAGGGCGGGAGATGCCGAAGCCCACCGCCAGCGGAAGGCGGGTGACGGCGCGCATGGCGGCGATGAGAGGCTCCACCGAGCCGGACAACGAATCGCGCATGCCGGTGACGCCGGTGCGCGAGATCAGGTAAACGAAACCGCTCGAGTACTCGGCCACCAGGCGGAGGCGGCGCTCGGTGCTGGTTGGGGCAGCCAGAAAGACCGTGTCGAGCCGGCGCCTTCGCATGGCCTCGACGTACGGCCCGGCCTCTTCGACGCTGGCGTCGGTGAGCAGGCATCCGTCGATGCCGGCGGCGGCGGCGTCGCGCGCAAGCTCTTCCAGCCCGTAACGCAACACGGGGTTCAAATAGGTGAACAGGAGAATCGGAATCTCTGATCGCTCCCTGATCCGTTCCGCGATCCGGATGACTTTCCGCAGCGTGGCGCCGGCCTGAATGGCCCGGTAACCGGCGCGCTGGATGACGGGGCCGTCGGCGACGGGGTCGGAAAAAGGCACGCCCAGTTCGATCAGGTCCGCGCCGCCCCGCTCGAGGGCCGCGACCAGCCCGGGAGTAGCTTCGGGCGTGGGGTCGCCGGCGGTGATGTAGGCGATGAGGCCTGTCGCACGCTCCGCGCGCAGCCGGTCGAAGAGGCAGGAAATCCGGGTCACCGGGCGGCCTCCCGGTCCAGTTCCGGGAAGTTCTCCCGGTAGATATCGATATCCTTGTCGCCGCGTCCGGACAGGTTCACGATGAAAATCCGGCCGCTGGCTTGGGGCGCCCTGCGGATCGCTTCCGATACGGCGTGGGCCGATTCGAGCGCCGGGATCAGCCCTTCGGTGCGGCTCAGCGTGCGAGCGGCCTCCAGCGCCTCGGCGTCGCTGGCGGGCACGTACTCGGCCCGCCGCTGGTCGTGAAGCCAGGCATGCTCCGGACCGACGAGCGCATAGTCGAGGCCGGCCGAGACCGAGTGCGTCGAGGCGATCTGGCCGTCCTCGTCCTGCAACAGGTAGCTGTAGGCTCCTTGCAGCACGCCGGGCGACCCGCCCGCAAAGCGGGCCGCGTGCTCCCCGAGTTTGAGACCGCGGCCGCCGGCTTCCACGCCGATAAGGTTGACCGATTCATCGGGCAAAAACGCGTGGAAGATACCGATGGCGTTGCTTCCCCCTCCCACGCATGCGAACACGGCATCGGGGAGGCGCTTTTCCGCGGCGAGGATCTGGGCGCGGGTTTCCTTCCCGATCACGCTCTGGAAGTCGCGCACCATGAGGGGGTAGGGGTGCGCTCCCAGCGCGGAGCCGAGCAGGTAGTGGGTGGTAGAGACGTTCGTGACCCAGTCGCGCATGGCCTCGCTGATGGCGTCCTTGAGCGTCCGGCTGCCGCTGGATACCCCTACCACCCTGGCCCCGAGCAGACGCATGCGGAAAACGTTCAGTCTCTGCCGCCGCATGTCTTCTTCGCCCATGTAGACCACGCACTCCAGGCCGAACAGGGCACACACGGTGGCCGTGGCTACGCCGTGCTGGCCGGCGCCGGTTTCGGCGATGACGCGCCGCTTGCCCATGCGGCGGGCCAGCAGGACCTGGCCCAGGCAATTGTTGATCTTGTGCGCCCCGGTGTGGAGCAAGTCTTCACGTTTGAAATAGATACGAGCGCCCCCGAGAGCCTCCGAGAGCCTCCGGGCGCGGTACAGCGGGGTGGGACGTCCGGCGTAGTTGCCGAGCAGGTCGTCAAGTTCGGCCTGGAACGCCGGATCCTGGCGGGCTTCGGCGTAGGCTTGTTCGATTTCTTCGAGCGGGGCCATCAGCACTTCCGGCACGAACCGGCCGCCGTAGGGTCCGAAGTGGCCCGTCGAATCGGGTTGGGTGGGAGTCAGCATGAGTATCTATCGTCCGGCCGCGAGTGCGGCGCGCAGAAAAGCCGCGACCTTGACGTGGTCCTTGCGGCCGGGTTCGCGTTCGAGCGACGAGCAGGCGTCCACCCCCCAGGGCTGGGCGCGTTCGATCGCTTCGCGCACGTTGTTCGCGTCCAGCCCGCCGGCGATGATAATGCGCCGCCCCGGAATGCGAGCCAGGTTCCAGTCGAAGGTTTGTCCCGAGGTGGCGCCGTCCAGCAGGATCGCTTCCGCGGGGTAGGCATCCAAATCGGGAACTTCCGACCGTATGCGGAGGGCCTTCCAGACGCGCACGCCGGCGGGAAATGCGCGGGCCGTCTCCCGCCCGTGGAGTTGGGCGATATCGAGACCCAGCGCCGCGGCAAGACCAGCCACGGCTTGCGGCGTTTCGTCCACAAAAACGCCTACCTTCCAAACCGGGGCGGGTAGCGCCTCAATGATCGCGCGCGCCTGGTCGGGGGCGATGTAACGGGGGCTTCCCCGGTAGAAAATGAAGCCCAGCGCCGCCGCGCCTCCATCGACGGCGGCCAAGGCATCGTCGCGGTTGGTGATTCCACAGATCTTCGCGATCATGCGGCGCCTCGCAGGGCGCGGACCGCGGCCGCCGGGTCCGACGCCGTGATGAAGTGCTCACCCACCAGGAAGGCCTGAAAACCGGCCTCGCGAAGGAGCTTGACGTCCTGGCGGGAATGAATGCCGCTCTCGCTCACCTTCACTACGCCGCCGGGGATTCGCTCCGCCAAAGCGAGAGAAGTTTCCAGGCGGACTTCGAAGGTGCGGAGATCACGGTTGTTTACGCCGACAATCTCGGCTCCGGCTTCGAGGGCGACGTCCAGCTCGGCGGCATCGTGCACCTCCACCAGGGCGGCCATTCCGTACCCGGCGGCAAGTTCCCGAAAACCGCGGACCTGAGCGGCCGTGAGGATGGCTACGATCAGGAGGATTGCGTCTGCGCCGTGAGCCGCGGCTTCCAGGACATGGTATTCGTCGAGGGTGAAATCCTTGCGCAGAGCCGGGATGCTCACGGCATTGCGGGCGGAAGCGAGATCTTCCAGGCTGCCCTGAAAGAAACCCTGGTCGGTGAGTACGGAGAGCGCGGCGGCGCCGCCCCGCTCATATTCTTGCGCCAGGCGAGCCGGATCGATGCCCGCGGCCAGCACGCCCTTACTGGGTGAAGCCCGCTTGATTTCGGTGATCAGAGCCGGTGAGCCACCCGCAAGTGCGGCTTTGAAATTGCGCCGCGACACCTGGGCGCGCGCGGCGCGGGTTTCCAGCTCGGCGCGCGGAACTGCGCTCCTGGCAAGCTCCTGGCGCTTGTGGGCGACAATTCGAGACAAGATGTCCGGGACCGATGTACTCAAGGGTGAACCCTTATGGTACCAGAGGCCGAACAGACGCAGGCTGCGCTACTGAACCGCGAGTTGGTGAAGACTGGCGGGCGGCTGATCCAACCCGAATGTTGCTACGAGCTCCTGCTGGCCGAGGGTCACCTGACGCGGCGGCTTTTCGGGGCGATGAAGAGGGACTGGCGGCGAATGCCGCCGCCGCGTCACAATCTGCCTATGAAGAACCTGCTATTCCTTGCTCTGTACCTTGTGCTCGCCGGGGCTGGCGTTCGCGGTCAGGCGCCCATGCGCCTGAACAATTTCGTGACGGAACTGCTCCGCGTGGAGACGGTTCCCGCGGCGCAGGGCGTCTCCTACCGATTCCAAAACCCGCGTAAGGGCTGGGTGTTCCTCTCGCTCCGCGCGGATGCGCGCGACGGCGAGCGTGTGGAACTGAGTCAGGACGGCCGAACGTGGCTCGAAATCACCCCGCAGCAGGGGCCCGTCGTCGAGACCATGCGGCTGCTGGCGAAAGGGACGTACGAAGTCCAGGTACGCGCCGTGGGAGTGAAAATGTGCGGACCTCTCATTGTCCGGGCGATGCCCGAGACGCACTTCGTGCGCTATCCGCAGGAGCCGCGCTTCCCCGAACTGGGCAAGTTCAGTTGGGACTGGCTGAAGAAGAACGTCCTTTCGAGCGTCAACACGGTGGCCGGAGCTGCGGGGCCGGGCATCAACGCCGAAATCGACGAGTGGACACGCAGCGGCCGCAAGTTCATCTCCTACGGCAGTCTTCCGCACGACAAGAGCCTGACCGGCCCGGGCGCTTTCGAGTACTGGCACAAGAACGTGGGTTTCCAGGACCCGCGCCTGGCGGGGTTGATCGCGGACGAGTTCAGCGGGCGGCAGAACCCGCTGTACCCGGCCTGGATCGAGGGCCTGAAGATGCTCGGCGAGAAGATGAAGGGCTCCGGCAAGGCCTTCTACGCTTACACGGGCGGGCCCGGGATGCACAGCCGGCCCGAGAGTCGGGAACTGGTGCGCACGGTCATCAACTCGGACTTCTACATGGCCTGGGAACGATACCACCACGAGATGCCCACCGAGGAGCAGGGCCGCCAGTACATGGACCAAATCCTGGGCGGCGAGATCGTCAAGTGGAGAGCCGCGTTCCCGGGACTGTTGCCGCACCTGGTGATGGTGCTGGGCGCCTTCATGAGCGGGCCGGAGCTGAACGTGCAGCCCGACGTGAATTACAAGGTCTGGATGGACATGCAGATGCAGTACCTGGCCACGCACCCGCAATTCGACGGCTTGTTCGGGGTGCAGTGGTGGTACTCGGGCGGAGCGACCGAGGAAATTCTGCGCTGGGAAAGCGCGCTCTACCGCCACTATTGCATCGAAGGCGCCACGGATCTGCTGAGCAAACGCTACGGCTGGACCTGCGCGCTGGACCACATTGCCAATCCGGATTTTCTGGAGGAACTGAAAGGCTGGACGGCGGAGCCAGCCGCGCCGGGGAGCCTCACGACCGGCTACCTGGAGCGCTACGCGTGCGCCCAGGGCCGCTACTGGCAGCGGGGCATGGAACCGGACGAACCGAGCGGCAACGCCTACCTGTGGATGCGCCGCCAGGCCGGCCGCCCCAACAAGGTTTCGCAGAAAGTCAAGAACCTGGAGCCCGGCAGGCTTTACTCGGTCGAGATGATCACGGCGGATTACCAGGACATCAGGAACGGGCGCTCCGTCAAGCAGCGGCACGCCGTCTCGCTTGTCGTCGAGGGTGCGCAGCGGGTGGAGACGGGAAGCTACCGTTCGATTCCCGTGAGCAGCAGCTATTCACATGCGCAGCTCCCCTTCAAGGACGGGCCCGCATGGTTCAACCATCACCGCCTGATGTTTCGCGCGACGCAGCCCGAGGCGCGGCTGATCATTTCGGATTGGGAGTCGGACCAGGCAGCCGGCGGTCCTGTGGGACAGGAACTGATGTTCAACTACGTGCAGTTGGAACCCTATTTCGAGAGCCCGGCGAAATGAGGATGCGGGGAGATGGAGGGTCGGGGCGAAAGCCGGCGATGCCTGACCTCGACCATGCTCAGGCCACGGCGCCCAGCCCCGGGCCATCCAGCAGCGAGGTTCGCATGGTCCCGTCGCGGACATCGAAGACACCCGGGAAGCGGGCTTCCCAGGCCTTGTTTGCCGAGGGCACATACTGCCGGGAGTTGGCCTCGATGGCGGCGACACCCGGAATGTGGGCGGCCAGTCCGGCCGAGTGGATCAGCGAGGCGCCGGGGCAAGTGAGGTCCTGCACGCAGAGAAACATCTTGTACTTCTGAGCGGCGGCGGCCATCAACAGAGCCTGGCTCTGGCCCTTGCAGGCTTTGAGCGCCACGCCGGAGTACCCCATTTCGCGGGCGAGCAGAAGATTCTCGAGGTCGGTGAGGGACTCGTCAATCACCACGGGCCGCAACTTCGACGCCTGGTGCATGACGTTGTTGCGGTGGGCTTTCAGATCGCGCCCGGTAGGCTGCTCGACGTATTGGATGCGCTCGAATGCGGCCGGCCGCTTCTCGCGAACCTGGTGGAGCACGTCCAGCAGGTAGTCCACGTTCGGGCAGCGCTCGTTGAAGTCGAGCGAGTAGTGCCACACCGTGACACCGCGGGCTCGTTGGGTCTGCTCGGTCACGCGGTCGACGCGCAGGACGCGCTCGATATCCCACTTCGGATCATCTCCGTTGAGCTTGATCTTCAGGTGGGTGAGGCCGCTATACCGGATCCACTCCGGCAAGGTTTCGGGAAGGCCGTCGTTCAGACGCTCGTTCACGTCGCCGTCCTCGATGGGGTCCACCGCCCCGACCAGATGATAGAGCGGCATGCGCGGCTTAGCCGTCCGGAGCACGTACCGGTCCAGGTACTCGCCCTTGAATTCGGAAGTCAGATAGCGCGCCAGGTCGTGGGCCATGAAATCCGGCCCGTAGGTGCGGTAACAGTTCAGGCCGTGCAGCTTGCCGAACGCGTCGTGGATGGCGGCATCGAAGGGGCTTGCCGTCACCAGGGTGCACAGCTTGGGAATTGGCTGGGCAAGTCCCAGGTCCCGGGAAGCTTCTTGCGCGGCCTTCAGGTACTCGGGCTCCAGGGCCACGTTGATGTCCACCGGATGCCCGCTTCCGGCGTAAGCCCGGGTGATGCGGGCGATGCGCCCGCTGAGCTCTTTCATGGCGCCGAGGGTAACGTCGTAAGACATCGACTTCGAGGGAAACGACCAGACGTTGCCGAGGGGCATGGAGCCGAATCCCTTGGCGGTGCGGCCACCCGCGGTTTCAACGACGCTATGCACGTTTAGCAGAGTGACGCGGTCGGAGACGATACCGCCGAATTTGAGGGGGGTCCGGTAGAGATAGTCCTCGTAACTGAATTCGATGCTGCGAATGCGGATGGCGGGCGGCTTCCCTGCCCCGAGTGCGCCGGGAGTTCCAGCGGCGGCGCCCAGCACAAGCTCTCGTCGCGACATGGCCTGCATAATCACTACCGAGTATACTGCGCGGGCTTATTCGAGGCCGGGCGCCGGACGCCGCCAGCGGTCATGAATGCGGACCAGCCCGTACAGGAATACGAAGAGCGCCGTGGCAAACAAAGCGAGCTCCCCGACGTGATCGCTCAGGTACCGGATCGAGTGCTCGCCTACCTGGGCGCCAAGCCACGCCTCGCCGCCATAGCGAAGCGCCCGGCCCGCGACGACCACCGCGGTAAAGCCCGGAAACGGGACCTGCAAGGCGCCGGCGGAAACAACAAAGACTTTCATGGGGAGAGGAATCGGAACCATGGCCGGGATGAAGACGGTGAGCAGGCCGTAGCGCAAGAACCAGGCGCGGAGCCGGAGTGACCGCTCCGAAGCGGTGTGGCGGTCGAGGAATCGCCGCCCGCCTTGCCGGGCCAGCCAGAACAGCGCCAGGTTCCCAAGCGTGGAACCGAGGACTCCAAGAAAGGCGTACCAAAGCGCGCCGGCCGGGTTCCGGGCGGCCAGGAAAATGATCAGCGCGTCCATCCCCACGGCCACCGGAATCCCGGCCGAATCGATGAAAGCCAGCAGGAGTATGCCCCAAGGGCCATAGGCGACGAGGAGATTGGTCAGGTTGTGGATCAAGAGCGGTACCCGCCTCAATGATATCCGCCGGCCGGCCTTCGGAGCAAAAGCCCGCGTGTTATCGCATGCGGGCTAAGGCCCGTTCGGTGGCCGCCAACAACGGCTCCGGCCCTACCGGCGCGCCGGTGGCGCCTTGCATCCAGAGGTCCGGGGCGATGCGCCCCTGCCGCGCGACCCGCTCGACCTCCGGACCGATCTTGCCGGCCTTGCGCATGTGTTCTTCAAGCTGGTGTGCAATCAGGTGGCCGATCGGGTAATCCGGCAGGTACAAGTACGAGTCGATCATGTGCGAGTAGATGCCCAGCAACACCACGTCGCGCTTGCGGAACACCGGGGCGTAGTACTGGTTCCAGACCCGCTGGGAAATGCCGATCACGGCATCCTTCAGTTGGGCCGGAGTGGCAGCCGGGTGTTCGTACATCCAGTGCCACACCGACATATCCACCAGGGCGACGCCCGCAATCTCATAGACGGCCCAGAAATCGTTCAGCACCCGCAACGCCTCATCCTCGGCGCCCTCCGTAGCCAGACCCAGGAGCTCGAGGTCCCTGGCCTGGAAGACAAACGCAATGGCTTCGGTAAACGCGGTGTTCGGAACGCCGTTGAGCAGCCAGTGGTCCACGTCCTTGAGCGAGAAGGTCTGCTCGACGTTGTGCCCCATCTCGTGTACGGCGATGTTGTAGCCTTTGTAGTCCATGCCATTGGGGCCGACCCGCGTGCGCAGGTGCGCGGGAGCCGAGCGCAACTGCGCGCCCCAGGCGTGCCCGGAACCGCGCGCCGGGTCCACGACGATGTTGGCCGCCAGGTAACGCGCACGCTCCGGGCTGAAACCGAGGGCGGCAAACATGCGGGGCATGTCGCGGTGATACGCCTCCGGGGTCGGATACTTCTTGCGCGTGATCTCGTCAAGCTGCGCTTCGGTGTATCTGCCGCGCGGCTTGAAGCCCGCGTACCAGATATCGAAGGGTTCCAGGGGGCGGCCCAGGCGCTTTTCGATGAGGGCGGCAACCCTGGGAACCAGCGGCGAGCCAACCACCTGCTCGAACATGCCCAGCACCCGCTCTTCGGGCAACTCGCGCGCCTCGTTGAACATGCGGGCCATGTGCGTGGGCGCGGTGGGGGAGTAAGGATCCATGCGGCGGATGGCTCGGAAGCCGTTGAGCAGCACCGCGTAGCGCGTGTCCGGCTCGGGAGCAGCGGAGACGGTGGTGTCCGCCGGGGCAGCGCCGGCAGAGTCCTTCACACTGGCGGGCCGCACCTGGCCCGAATACGGATTCCAATCCACGGCGGGGTTATTCACCACCGCCTTGGGGATGCTCTGGCGGACGATGTGCTCCATGACCCGCGCGATCATGCGTTGTCTGGGCAGGCCGTCCGGCATGGCGTAGTCGGCGCGAATCTGGTCGCGCAGGTTCCAGTGCGAGAGCAGCCGCATCCCGGGTGGAAACAGCCGCCGGCCCTGGTCGTCCACCAGGTGATGCATCCAGATGTTGTAGTTGGAGATGTACTGCTCGGATTCGGAGACGGCCTGAGCGATGGCCAGGTTGACCTCGGCCGGAACGCGCCGCGAATAGCGCTGGGCCAGACGCGCCTCCGCCCACTGCCGCCGGGTCCAGCGGGTTCCGTTGTGCAGACGCTCCTCGAGGGTGGTGAGCGGGAAATTCAGCAGGACGACGAAGGCCAGCTTGTTCCCGAAGAAATCGTCGGCCGAGTGCGCCGAGGGGTCGTAGCCGGCAAAAATCTCGTCATAGGGCATCACGGGTCCGAGATCGAGGTCGGTTTGCGTGCGGAAGGCCAACTGGATCTCCAGCATGTGGCCGTCAAGCTGTTCGAGCAACTTCTCGTAGCGGTTGAACAGGGTGTCGATGGCGGGCTGATCTCCGGCGAAATTGCGCCTGACGAACTCTTCGAACCGAGCGGCGCCGCCGTCATCGGCGCGCCAGAACTCGCCTGCCTGGCGGAGGCCCCGCCGGACACGCTCACCCTGCGCCTCGCCATAGCGGGCGACGAGTTCCTTTTCGAGCCTGGCGCTGGTCTCTTTCATCCACGCCACGCGGTCCGCCCCTTGCCGCGGCCGCTGCGAACAGCCGCACAGCAGCACACCGGCCAAAACCGGCACAACGGGCCACAAGCCGGACAACATAATGCCTCCTGTTGGTAGAAGAGGTGCACGAATCAGACAGTATAGCGGGTGCGTCACTCCAGCTCGAAGGCCACGTAGATCAGTCTCCCCTCGCGTTCCACCAGCAGGGCGACGGCATCGCCGGGCTTCTTGCTGTCGAGCGCGGCGGCCAGGTCTTCCAGGCTCTCCACGCGCCGGCGGTTTACCTCATAGATGACGTCACCGGCTGCAAGTCCCGGGTTGAGTGCCGCAAATTCGGCGGAGATCGCCGCCACGGCCACGCCCGAGAGGCGCCGCAAATCCGGCAGGATGGCGGTAACCTTGCTGTCGACCGTCAGCGCCAGCACGCCAAGCTGGCGCACCAGGCGCGCATCCTGGCTGGCCAGCTCGCTGAGCCCTCCGCTGGAATCCGGGCGGTCCAGCACGGAAACCACTTTCTGAAGCGATTGCTGGCCGCGCTGGATGTCGAGCTTGATCTCGTCGCCGTAGGCGTGCTGGAAGACAGCAGCCATCAACTGCCGGACGTAGTGAATGCGCACGCCGTCAATGGCCAGTACGATGTCTCCGGGTTGCAAACCGGCGGCTTCGGCCGAGCCGTGCGGGACAATATCGGAGAGCAGCACCCCCGAGGCATGCTCGATACCAAGAGCGGCCGCGAGGGTGGGAGTGATGTCCTGGGGCACCACACCGATGGCGCCCCGGCGCACCCGCCCGTGGGCTCGAATATCGCTGTAAACGCGGCGCACGAGGTTGCTGGGGATGGCAAACCCGATTCCTTCGCTGCCGCCGGATTGCGACAGGATCATGGTGTTGATGCCTACGACACGCCCGCTGCTATCCAGCAGCGGTCCGCCGCTGTTGCCGGGATTGATGGGGGCGTCGGTCTGTATATAGAACATCGGCTCATCCGGCTTCAGGTGGCGCAGGGTAGCGCTGACGAACCCCACCGTGAGCGAATTTGCCAGTCCCAGCGGGCTGCCGAGGGCTACCACGAGTTGCCCCTGTTTCACATCCCTGGAATCGGCCAGGGTCAGGGTCGGGAGCTTGCTGGCTTCGATCTTCACCACCGCCAGGTCGGTGTCCGCATCGATGCCGACGACTTTCCCAGGGTAGTGCAGGTGCCGGTCCGAACTATCGGGGCGGTGGGGCTCCGCCACACTGACGTCGATCCGGCGGGCGCCGCGGACGACGTGAGCGTTGGTGACGATGTAGCCGGCTGGATCGATAATCACCCCAGACCCGGTGCCGGTCTCATTCGCAAGGAATCCGGCTCGCCCCGCGCCGTTGCCCTCGATCGGCGCTCTTACTCGCACCGTGATTTGCACTACCGCAGGGCTGGCCGATTTCGCAAGGTTCTCAATCGCCGCGCTCAGGCCGGCCAGTGAGGATGGAGCCTGGGCGCTCGCCGTGCCAATGAAAGACCCGAGAAACCCGATCACGCGCAGGAAAGATTGGCGATCCATACGCATTCAGAATACAGCCTGCTGTGCGGTCTCCGAAATGGACTCACTTGGCAACCGGCCGGTAGGAGACAAACGCCACCTGCCTGCTGTCGGGCGACCAGGAGGGTACGTTGATGGTTCCCTGCCCTCCGAACAGCGTGGCCAGCACGCGCGGTTCGCCACCCCCGGCGGGCATGATCTTCAGCACCACGTTCTGATTCGGCGGGTGGCCTTTCACGGCCTTGTCGTATGCCAGGTAGACGATCCAGCGGCCGTCCGGGGAGGGGTGTGCAAACCAGTCGGCTGAAGGCGCGCCTCGGGAAACCAGTTCCTGCTCCGTGCCGTCGGGCCGCATGCGCCAGATCTGCATCAGCCCGCTGCGCTCCGAATTGAAGTAGATCCACTTTCCATCGGGTGAGTATTCAGGCCCGTCGTCGAGGCCCTCGGCGGTGGTGAGGCGCCGCTCCTCGCCGCCCTCGACGGGAATGGAATAGACGTCGTAATTGCCGTTGCGCTCGGCGCAGTAGACCAGGGTCTTTCCATCCGGTGACCAGCCGTGCCAGTAAGAGGGCCGGGCGGAGACCACCAGGCGAGGAACACCGCCCGTGATGGGAACAACAAAGATTTGCGATCCTCCGCGTCCGGCGCTCCCGCTGATGGCCACCAGGCGGCCGTCCGGTGAGATCCCGTGGTCGTTATTGAGCCGGATGTCACCCGTGCCGATCCGTTCCGGCGCGCCGCCCGAGACGGCGATACGGTACAACGCCCCGCCGCCGTTATAGAGCAGCCACTTGCCGTCCGGCGACCAGTTGGGCGCCTCAAAGTGCGCCGCCTGCCGGAGCACCACGCGCCGCAGCCCGGTGTCGATGTCGACGGTCTCGAGAGTGCTTTCGACCGCGCGCGCTTCCGGACCCGCGACGCCACCCGCCCGGAACACCACATTCCTGAACAGGGCGGTTTGAGTCGCGCTGGCATCGTGCGAACACACCGCCAGACCGGCGTACACTGTCTCGGGCAATGCCATAGAGAACGAGCCGACCGGGTGGAATTCGCCACCCCTGGGGGCGACTTCGGCCGAGATAACGTCACCGTGACGTTCCAGCCGCAGGGTCACCGGCGCCTTCAGAGGGGTGCGCACTTCGAGGGTGGGCTGGCCTTTTGCCTTGCGGTATTGAAGCGAAACGAGGCCGTCGGCATGGGCCACGATGTCGGCATAGGCATCGTCGGGGCCCAGTCCGGCGCGCAGCATGGGTCCGGCCTTCTTATGCAGGTGCCCGCCGGCGGTCTGCCATTCGAAGTCCGCGGTAATGGCGGCGTCGCCCGCCACCTTGCGCCAGACGAAGTAGAAGCCGTCGGACGTCTCCCACATATTGGCGCCGCCCCCGGTGATGCGGTACGTCCCGGCGGCGGCGTCGTACTCCACCGAGCCCCTGGGTCCGGAGGGGCCGACATCCGTGCCCCGCTCGAATACGCCGGCCCCCTCAGCGGCGTGGAGACAAAGCGCCGCAACCGGCGCCAGGACAGCAATCCACATTCTCATATTCCTTCTCCGGAATCCTCTTCCTCGATCTCGTCAAGCTTGCCGCCGGGCAGCAGGGCCGCGGCTTCCGCGGCCGGCAGCGCCTCCACGTCCTTCAACTTTCGGGCAATGGCGCGGGTGCGGGTCAGCCCGCGGTCCACCGTGTTGGAAGCCTCTTGCAGCTTCTTCTTCACCTTGTCGAGGATCTCGGCGTACTTTGCAAACTCGGTCTTCACGGCGCTCAGCAAGTCCCACACTTCACTGGATCGCTGCTGAATCGCGAGGGTGCGGAAACCCATGCGCAGGCTGTTCAGGAAAGCGGCCAGGGTCGTTGGGCCGGCCACGGTGACGCGCCAGTCGCGCTGGAGCGTCTCGACCAGGCCGGGACGGCGCAGCACCTCGGCGTAAAGACTTTCAGTGGGCAAATACATGACGCCGAAATCGGTGGTCATGGGCGGCGCAACGTACTTCTCGCGGATGTCGCGGGCGCACGCGGCCACGCGTTGTTCCAGTTGCTTGGAGCAGACCTCGACTTCCGCCGCGTCGCCGCGCTCGGAGGCCTCGACCAGGCGCAGGTAGTCCTCCTGGGGAAACTTGGCGTCGATGGGCAGCCAGACGGTGGAGCCCGGCTCGCTACCCGGCAGGCGAATGGCAAACTCGACCCGCTCCGCACCGCCGGCCGTGGCCACGTTCTGCGCATACTGGTCGGGAGTCAGGACCTCAGCCAGCAGGGCCCCCAGTTGCACTTCGCCCCAGGTGCCCCGGGTGCGCACGTTGCTCAGGACTTTTTTCAGGTCGCCGACGCCGCTGGCCAGAGCCTGCATTTCGCCCAAACCCTTGTAGACCTGTTCCAGGCGATCGCTGACCACGCGGAACGACTCGCCGAGGCGCTTTTCCAGGGTGCCTTGCAGTTGCTCGTCCACAGTGCGGCGCATCTGTTCGAGTTTCGCGGCATTGTCCTCCTGGAGCGCATGCAGGCGCTGGTCCACGGTGTTGCGCAGGGCTTCCAGTTTCTGCTCGGTGGTTTCGGTGAGGCGCGCGAACTGGGCGCCCTGCGCGGCGGACAGATCGGTGACCTGTTTGAGCAGCGAATCCGCCAAACCGGCAACGGCTCGGGCCACCTCCTCGCGCAAGGCGCGGGACTGGGTGGCGCCTTCCTCGCGGCCGCGAGCCAGCTCTTCGCGCATGCCTCGCTCGACGCGCTCCAAGCCGCGGTCCGAGGCGTCCAGGCGAGCCTGGACCGGGGTGAGGTCCACGGAAACAGACGGCCGCCGGAGCAGAATCAACAGGCAGACCAGTACCGCCGCCACCAGCACAATCAGAACCACGAGCAAGGAGATTTCCATTCGCACCCCCGAGTTTATCAGAGGGTTTAAGATCGAATTCTGATGAACGGAACCTGTTTCCTCGCGGCTCTTTCTCTGTTGCCCGCTCCGGTCTTCGCGCAGGAGGCCGGCGCGCGCCTCGCCGATGAGCGGCTCAGTTTCCAGACCGCCGGGCCGTGGTCGCCGCGGGTCAACCTCAACGCCGATGTCTCCGGCGGCGCTGACGCACCCCGCTGTCCTCCGGGCAATTCGATGTCTCCGGTGATACGCTGCGTCTTCGATTCCCGAACTCGGTGGACGGGGTGTCTGTCGAGGTCCGGTTCAAGGAGTAATCCCGCGCTACAGAAGATCCATCCGGCCTGATCCGGACACGTTTACAGCTTCTTCAGAGCCTCCGCAGCCTGGTCGATCTGCCGGCTCACAGCCGCCAGAACATCAGCGACGATGCCGGCCTGCTCTTCAGCCTCTTTCCAGCGCCCGGCCTCGGCGGCCTCGCGGATGCCGGGCAGCGATTTGGCGGAGTAGCCGGTATACGTGCCCGGCGCAAAGATCTTGTGTTTGAACCAGTCGCGCCCGGGGAGCCCCTGCGGGGTGGTCATCGCGCGCTCGACCCCCATCAATGCCGCATTCACGGCGGCTAGTTGCTCCGGGCCCGCCGTGTCGAACCGGCCGGAAGCCTTGCGATAGCGCTTCTCATAGTCGCTCGCGCTCTTTCGCAGCCGGGCCAGTTGCTTGCGTACCGGCTCCAGGGCGAGTTTCCCGTCCCCCATCCTGGCAAGCTCGGCGACGTACGTGTCGAGGGCCTTGGCGAGGGCGGTGAATTCGAACGGCAGCACCGGCGCCTCGGTGAGCCGTAACACCGCGATGGTCATCCACTGGGTAAGGGCGACGCCGTAGTCGAATTTCGGATCGCCGAAGCGGCTGTACCAGTCGAAGGAATCATAAATGGAGTGGTAGGTGCCGCCCAGCCCGGGTCCGCCGAACGCAGCGTTCACCGCCGGCACCCCCAGGTGGTGCACGAAAGCGGCGTAATCCGACCCGGAGCCCGGCGTACCCATGCTGAACTCTTCGGGGCCTTTTTTCAGTACGCTCCTTCCAGTTTCCGGGTCCTTGATGTCGCGGGCCACTTCGGCGGTGAATCTCCGGAGCGAAGGCGAGCCGCCCGCGCCGAATTCTCCTTTGCCGTACATGTCGGTGTTCAGATATGCGACGGCGCTTCGCCGGAGCTCGGAGGCGTGCTTCTCTACCCATTCCGTGGAGCCGAGCAAACCGTATTCCTCGCCATCCCAGAGAGCCAGCAGGACCGTGCGCCTCGGCTTCCAGCCCTGGCGCATGAGTTGCGCGAGGGTCCGGCCGCACTCGATCACCACGGCGGCGCCGCTGGCCGGATCACCGGCCCCGTTGACCCAGGCGTCGTGATGGTTCCCATAGATCACCCACTCCTCCGGGCACTGCGCCCCGGGGATGCGAGCAATGACGTCGTAGAGCGGGCGCGTGGACCATTCGTGCTTCAGAGCCAGATGCACGCGCGCCGGCCCGGGTCCCAGGTGATAGGTGAACGGCAAAGCGCCGCGCCACCGCTCCGGCGCTACCGGACCCCCCAGGTGCTGAAGCAGCGGCTCGGCGTCCTCGGCCGAAATGGGAAGCACCGGAATCTTCTGGAGGGTCTTCGCCTCGGCCAGAGAAAGGCGTTTGGAGCCCGGCTCGGAGGCCCACCCCGGGGAAAGGGGGTCGCCCGGATAGATGGCCATCTCGAGAGTGCTGCCACGCTGGACGGCTCCGAAAGGCCGGTAAGGACCCTTCGGGTACATGTCGCCCTGGAAATATCCATCGTCGCGTGGATCCGAGTAGATGATGCAGCCCACGGCGCCGTGCTCGAACGCCAGTTTTGGCTTCACCCCGCGCCACCCGCCGCCGTAGCGGGCCAGCACGATCGCGCCTTTGACGGCGACGCCCTGCTTTTCCAGGTAGACATAATCCTCGGGCATGCCGTAGTTGACGTAGACCAGCGGGGCAGTCACGTCGCCGTCGGCCGAATAGGCGTTGAACGGCGGCAACTGGTGGGCATCTCTGGCGTCCTTGTCTTCAGGGATCACAACCTCAGTCAAGCGGGCCCGAAACCGCACCGGTTCGATCATCTCCAGGGTTCGCTGAACAGGAACGGGCATGAGGGCTTCAAACTGCTCGATGCGCGCGTCCAGGCCGAACTCCCGGAAAAGCCCCAGGGCGTACTCGGCCACAGCCCTGGAGCGCGCCGAACCAGCCTCATGCGGTTCCTCCGACATGCGCCGGACATATTCACGAATCCGGCCCGGTTCGGGAATGGTTCGGGCGCGGTCTTCGAGCCGCAATTCTTCGGCCAGCGCCCCACCGGAGAAGCCCTGGATGGGCGGGCCGGCGCACCACGCCGCGCACGCCATGATGAGGAATAGTGAAAATTTCATTGCCGGAGAGGACCAACATAGCACAGGCTCCGGCCACGCCTGCGATAATCGGGAAATGAGGGTACTGGCCGTTCTTGTCACCGCGCTGCTGCCGGCCCTGGCTGCGGAGTCCGCCGCCGGAGGCCCGTACGCCGTGCGGGTTCGTCCCACTGAAGCTACGGTGGCCTGGGTAGTGGAGCAGTCCGGGGGCTTGCAAGCCAGGCACAAGACCCTCACCAACCTCAAGCCGGGCGCCGTAACGAAGTACGAAGCCGGCGGCGTCCAAGCCGGTTTCAAGACTCCGCCGCAGGGACGCGCCGCATACCGGTTCGTAGTTTTCGGCGATACCCGCACCCGCGCGGATATGCACCGCCGCGTGGTGAGCGCCATTTTGAAAGCGTCGCCGGACTTTGTGATCCATACCGGAGACCTGGTGGCGAACGGCGCCAGCGTCGCCCAGTGGCGTGAGTTTTTCGACATTGAGAACGAGCTGCTGCGCAGGGCGGCGTTCTTCCCGGTTCCCGGCAACCACGAAAGGAACGACCGCCAGTACTTCGACTTCTTCGTCATGACGAAGCCGTACTACTCCTTTGATTGGGGCCAGGCGCACTTCACGATGCTCGACACCGATTTCGGCGCAGCGGGCGGCGAGGGATTCTGGAAGGAGCAGGCCCGGTGGCTCGATGGCGACCTTGCGGGCAGCGCCGGAGCGGACTTCCGGTTCGTCATCATGCATCACCCTCCGATCACCGCCATAAAGAGGAGACAGGGAAACCAGAATCTGCTGCGCCTGGTTCCCATTCTGGAAAAGCACAAAGTGACAGCGGTTTTCGCCGGGCACGACCACAACTACCAGCGCCACCTGAAGAACGGAATTCAATACATCGTCACCGGCGGAGGCGGCGCCCCGCTCTACGATCTGGACGAGGGGATTCCCGGCGTCACCCAGAAGCTGGAAAAGACGGAGCACTTTGTCGCAGTCCGCGTGGATGGCAAGGACGCCCGCATCGAGGCGCTGGCGCTCGACGGGCGGGTACTCGATACAGCCGGCCTGGAGGCAAAATAGCTTATGTACAACAGACGAGACTTCGCAAAGCTGGCCCTGGCGGGGCTTCCTGCAACCGGCAGCGCCGCCAGGCTCAATTCCCGCATCAATGGCGTGCTGATCGGGGTGCAGTCCTACAGTTTTCGCGACCGGCCCTTGGAGAATGCCATCCAGGGCATGGTCGAGGTGGGCTTCAGCGAGTGCGAACTATGGCAAGGACACGTGGAGCCCAAAGGTTCCCGCGAGGAACTGCGTAAGTGGCGCACCACTGTGCCGATGGATGAGTTCCGGAAGGTCCGGGAGAAGTTCGACGCGGCGGGCATAAGCCTGTTCGCTTACAACTACAGTTTCCGCGAAGACTTCACCGACGAGGAGATCGCCCGGGGGTTCGAAATGGCGCGGGCGCTGGGCGTCAAGGTGCTGACCGCATCGTCGAACGTCACCACGGCGAAGCGCATCGACCCGTTCGCCTCCAAGGCGAAGATTTTCGTTGCGATGCACAACCACTCCAACTTGAAAGCCAACGAGTTTGCGCGCCCGGAGGATTTCGAGCAGGCTATGCGGGGCATGTCCCGCTATATCGCGATCAACCTGGACATCGGTCATTTCGGCGCGGCGGGCTACGATCCGGTGGCATTTATCGAGAAGCACCACAGCCGCATCCTGGTGCTTCACATCAAGGACCGCAAAGCCAACCAGGGTCCCAACGTGCCCTTTGGCGAGGGCGCTACGCCCATCAGGGAAGTGCTGCAATTATTGAAAACGAAGAGATACGACATTCCCGCCAACGTGGAGTACGAGTACAAGGGAGCAGACACCGTAGCGGAGGTTCGCCGCTGCTTCGAGTACTGCAAACGGGCGCTGGCCTGATTACCCGCGCCGCGCCGCCAGGTTGCGCTTGCGCCGCAGTTCGGCGTAGCTGAACAGCGCCTCCTGGATGGGAGTGCCGACCATCTCGA
>Ga0315298_1002345_pt1 | contig 32330 bp, 27 predicted proteins | sample WHS_1_MG_FD_203077 | JGI IMG/M metagenome (GOLD analysis project Ga0315298, IMG submission 203077) | Extremophilic microbial mat communities from Washburn Hot Springs, YNP, Wyoming, USA - WHS_1_MG | ecosystem: Environmental > Aquatic > Thermal springs > Hot (42-90C) | place: USA: Wyoming... | reverse complement strand
GGAGTCCGGTCAGGACGCTCTCATAGTCTACGACGACCTGTCAAAGCACGCCTGGGCTTACCGCCAGATATCGCTACTGCTGAGGCGCCCTCCCGGACGAGAGGCGTATCCAGGCGATGTCTTCTACCTGCACTCGCGTCTCCTCGAGCGCGCGGCGAAGTTGAGCGACGAGCTAGGAGGGGGAAGCCTGACTGCGCTGCCGGTTATTGAGACGCTGGCTAACGATGTTTCGGCATACATACCTACGAACGTTATCTCGATAACGGATGGCCAGATTTACCTCGAATCTGACCTGTTCTATGCCGGCATTCGCCCTGCAGTCAACGTCGGCCTTTCTGTGTCGCGAGTCGGAGGCAATGCCCAAACCAGGGCAATGAGGCAGGTGGCTGGAAGGATTCGAATTGACCTTGCCCAGTATCAGGAACTAGCGGCATTTGCCCAATTCGGTAGTGACCTGGATAAGGCAACAAGAGCGCAACTGGATCGGGGGGTGCGAACTCAGGAGGTTCTCAAGCAACGGCAGTACGTGCCGATGCCAGTAGAGCAGCAGGTTATGATTCTCTACTCGGTCACGAACGGCTATCTGGACGATGTGGCTGTCGAGAAGATCCAGGATTTCGAGCAGGCCTTCCTGCGCTTCATGGAGACGACGCATCCAGAGATTGGGACGGCTATAGTCCAGGACAAGAAGCTCACCGACGAGACTGCCGACAAGCTGGCCAAGGCTATAGTAGAGTTCAAGCAGAGCGTTCCCTACTAGGGTTACGGGGAGGTTGACTTGCCAGGAAACACTCGCCAAGTCCGACGCCGCATCCGCAGCGTTAAGAATATATCTCAGATAACCAAAGCTATGGAGATGGTCGCTGCCTCAAGGATGAGGCGGGCGCAGCAGATGGTTGTATCTTCTCGCCCCTATTCGACCAAGATGCGCGAGTTGATGGGCGACGTTACCGCTACCCTCGCAGGCAGCGAAGTACCTCATCCTCTCCTTGAGAAGAGGGAAGTTCGCCAGGTCGGAGTTCTAGTTATCACTGCAGATCGGGGTCTCTGCGGCGGCCTAAACAGCAGCGTTATCCGACACGCCGCGGGATTTGTGCTCGACCAGAAGGTGCCCGTGAAGCTCGTCACGGTTGGGCGCAAGGGACGTGACTGGATGATTCGGCGAGGACAGAACGTGATAGCCGAATTCATACAGCTAACCGACAGGCCATCTCTGGCGGATACCACCGCCATTTCGCACGTTCTGATTGACGAGTATTTGCGGGGTGAGATTGACGAGGTGTACGCGGTTTTCAGCCGGTTCGTGTCCACGCTGGTACAGAGGCCGACGATCGAACGGCTGCTGCCAATCGAGCCGGTTGCGGAACTGGCCGGGCCGAACGTGGAGTACATATACGAGCCAGGGCCAGCGGCGGTCCTCGATCAACTCGTGCCTCGCTTCGTTGAGATACAGGTTTACCAGGCTATTCTGGAGTCAAAAGCCAGCGAGCAAAGCGCGAGAATGGTAGCCATGCGTAACGCCACCGAGAACGCTCAAGAGATCATCGGTGACCTCACGCTTAGCTACAACCGTGCGCGGCAGGCATCAATCACGACCGAGATTACGGAGATCTCGGCGGGAGCCGAGGCTCTGGCATAACGAGAACGAACTATTCGACGTGCAGAACGATTGCCGTCGTGATAGAATTCTCAGGAGGTATTGATGGCAACAGGCAAAGTAGTGCAGGTGATCGGGGCAGTCGTCGACGTGGAGTTCCCGCCTGACCAACTGCCCGCGCTCTATAACGCATTGGAAATCCAGCAAAATGGGTCGAAACTCGTTCTCGAGGTCGAGCAACACCTGGGTAACAACTGGGTGCGCTGTCTGGCGATGGCCAGCACTGATGGTCTGTCTCGCGGGGTCGAGGCCGTTGACACCGGTGCTCCTATCTCGGTTCCAGTCGGCGCTCCGACGCTAGGGCGGCTGTTCAACGTGCTGGGTGAGCCCCTCGATGGCCTCGGAGAAGTGAAGACCGATGTAAGGTACCCGATAATACGGCCTGCTCCTCCGTTCGAAGAGCAGCAGACTCAAGCCCAGGTCTTCGAGACAGGCATTAAGGTTATTGACCTGGTGGCCACTGTAACCAAGGGCGGAAAAGTTGGCATGTACGGCGGTGCTGGCGTGGGCAAGACCGTTATCATTATGGAACTCATCCGCAACATCGCTTCAGAGCACGGAGGTTACAGCGTGTTCGCCGGTGTGGGGGAGCGGTCGCGTGAGGGCAACGACCTCTGGCGCGAAATGAAGGAGTCAGGCGTCATCGACAAGACCTGTCTGGTGTTCGGCCAAATGAACGAACCGCCAGGGGTTCGCCTGCGGGTCGGGTTGACCGGACTGGCTATGGCCGAGTATTTCCGCGAGGAAGAAGGTCGAGACCTCCTTCTGTTCATAGATAATATCTTCCGGTTCACTCTAGCTGGCTCAGAAGTATCCGCGCTCCTTGGCCGAATGCCATCGGCCGTGGGATACCAGCCGACTCTGGCCACGGAAATGGGCGCATTGCAGGAGAGAATCACGTCAACCAAGAAGGGATCGATTACATCGTTCCAGGCGGTGTATGTGCCAGCGGACGACTACACCGACCCAGCTATAGCCACGACTTTCGGCCACCTGGACGCTATCGTGGCTCTAGAGCGCTCTATCGCCGCGCTTGGCCTGTATCCTGCAGTAGATCCACTGGCATCGAGTTCCCGGATCCTCGATCCGCAGGTCGTGGGCCAGGAACACTATGAGGTGGCACGTGGAGTCCAGAAGGTGCTGCAACGCTACAAGGACCTGCAAGACATCATCGCAATCCTCGGCATCGACGAACTCAGCGAGGAAGACAAGCTGACAGTCGCGCGGGCTCGCAAGATACAGCGATTCCTTTCGCAGCCGATGTTCGTTGCTGAAACCTTCACTGGTCGTCCAGGTGCCTACGTGCCTCTCAAAGAGACGGTGCGTGGATTCAAAGAGATACTGGAGGGTAAGCACGACGATCTTCCCGAGCAAGCGTTCCTGATGGTCGGCACGATTGACGACGCTGTCGCTCAGGCGAAAAAGATGGGTGTTGTGTAGGAGAAATGGCCACGCTGAAGTTTGAAGTCATAACTGGGGAACGCATCGTCTATGCCGATGACGTGGATATAGTGATAGCGCCGGGATCTGAGGGTGAACTTGGCATCCTACCTCACCACGCTCCCTTGCTCACTACGCTCCAACCAGGGGAAGTGCGGGCAAGGAAAGGGACCGACGAAACTGCGATGGCTGTCAGCGGTGGTTTTATGGAAGTGCGGCCGGATAAGGTGATTATCCTGGCGGACACCGCTGAAAGGGCTGAAGAGATCGACGCCGCCCGCGCGGAAGCTGCTCGGCAGCGAGCTGCCGAAAGGCTTGCTGAGCGCGGTGAACGCGTGGACATGGCCCGCGCAGAAGCAGCACTACGTAGGTCCATTGCTCGGCTCAAGATCGTGGAGAAGAGGAAAAAGCGGGCACAATAGCTGTGCTTTCTGCTCTTCTTCATTCGTGATACGCTCCGCGTTGAGTGGCAGGCTAGCGTGGAAAGGTTTGTAATCAAAGGTGGCCGGCAACTTCGCGGCGAAGTCCGGATTAGCGGGGCTAAGAACGCGGCCTTGCCCGTGATGGCGGCCGCGCTTCTTACGCCTGACGAGTGCGTCATAGACAACGTTCCTAATATCGAGGACACTCGGACCCTGGCTAATCTCTTGTCAAGCCTAGGATGCGAGGTAGACTTTAATAAAGAGAAGCATAGAGTAAGGATTCGTGCCCGCAACGTTGACCAGCTTAACGCACCCACCGAGTTGGTCACCAAGATGCGGGCATCGTTTCTGGTTACGGGGCCTTTGCTCGCCAGGTTCGGGCAGGTATCAGCCCCCCAGCCGGGAGGATGCGCAATCGGTCGGCGCCCAGTTAATGTGGACATAAGAGGTTTCACGACTATGGGAGCTTCGGTTTCACAGGATGCTACAGGGTACACCATTAAGGCAGCGCGGCTGGAGGGTCGAAAGCTCTATCTGGACTACCCTAGCCACACAGGCACAGAGAACTTGCTGATGGCGGCCTGCCTGGCACGCGGGAAGACACTGATCAAGAACGCCTCCGCCGAGCCAGAGGTCGTTGCTCTGGCTGCAGCGCTCGTGGCTATGGGTGCCAAGATATCGGGGGCAGGGACTAGTGTCATCGAGGTCGAGGGTGTTGATCGTCTCTACGGCATGCACGTGCGCATAGTGCCGGACCGTATTGAGGCCGGTACGTTCGCTTTGGCAGCGGCGATTTGCGGCGGTGAGGTGCTTCTTCGGGACGTCATTGTCTCGCACATGGACCCGTTAACGTACAAGCTTGTGGAAGTCGGAGTAGAGATCAGCGAAGGAGAGAGCACGTACCTGGTTAGAAGCTCACGTGAGCTCAAAGCAGTGGAGTTGCAGACGCTCCATTACCCCGGCTTCCCCACTGACCTGCAGGCGGGCTTTGCCACGCTGTTAACTCAGGCGAAAGGGGTCAGCATTGTGCACGAACGGGTGTACGAAAGCCGTCTACTCTATGCTGAGGAATTGCGCAAGATGGGCGCGTCAATTACCGTTAGCGGTCAAACAGCGACTATTGTGGGACCGGCTCATTTGGTTGGGACGAAGGTCAGAGCACTCGACATTCGATCAGGAGCTGCGCTGGTGCTGGCTGGACTTGCGGCTGAAGGTACGACGGAAATCTCCGATATTCACCACATTAGCCGTGGTTACGAAGATATAGATGGCCGGCTGAGGAATATGGGGGCTGAAATCGAGAGGATAGTTGACTAGCGTCTCGATTTCCGGCGTTCCAAAGGGCCAGAATCGTAGTATAATGTTGGCTGGTCACCAACGGGGCCAAAGCACTTACTTGGGTGATGGCCTCTAGGGATTATTCGAGGCTTGGCAAAGCTGGGTTGAGGAAAGGGGTCTAGGTGTTTGCCAAACAGATAGGCATCGATTTGGGGACCGCTAACGTTTTGGTCTACGTTCGGGGCAAGGGCATAGTCCTCAATGAACCCTCGGTTGTCGCCGTTTCTGTGGTGGACAATCGCTTGATGGCTGTCGGAAATGAGGCCAGAGCAATGCTGGGACGAACGCCTGGCAGTATAAGCGTTTCTAGGCCAATGAGAGATGGCGTAATAGCTGACTACGTCATCACGGAGGCCATGCTTCGCTACTTCATCAACAAAGTGTGCGGGCGCCTGCGCATGTTCAGGCCCGAAGTTATGGTCTGCATTCCAGCAGGGGTTACGAGCGTTGAACAGCGCGCAGTACACGACGCGACAGTGCAGGCGGGCGCAAAGACGGCTTACCTCATCGAGGAGCCACTTGCCGCTGCCATAGGTGCAAAGATTCCCATTCACCTGCCTAGTGGCCACATGGTGGTAGATATCGGAGGAGGAACCACCGAGGCGGCCGTGGTATCGCTTAACGGTATAGTCGTCAGCAGTTCAGTCAGAACAGCCGGAAACAAGATGGACGAGGCCATTGCAGCCTACATCAAGAAGAAATATAATCTTATGGTTGGCGACGGCACGGCTGAGGCCATCAAGATTCAGATAGGAAGTGCACTTCCCTTGGAGCAGGAGATGTCAATGGAGGTCCGTGGGCGTGATCAGGTAGCGGGCCTTCCGAGAACAATAACCGTCAAGTCCACAGAGGTGCGCGAGGCTATTGCCGAGCCGCTCGCAGCGATAGTGTCCGCGGTGAAGAGTGTTCTTGAACAGACTCCACCGGAACTGGCGTCCGACGTAATCGACAAGGGAATGGTGCTTACCGGAGGCGGCGCCCTGCTACGCAACATGGACCGTTTACTAGCCCAGGAGACTGGCGTTCCGTGCTATGTGGCAGATGATGCGCTTGCTTGTGTCGCTATCGGGGCAGGTCTTGCCCTGGAGCGAATCGACATCCTGCGGAAGAATCTGCCAGTAACCGAATCGTAATGGACTAGTGCTTTGTCAGCAGGGAATTCGGGGCGACCCTGAGATTCCCCTTTTCCCAAGGTGAGACTGGGTAGTGGCCTTGACAGAAGAGTCATCTGACTACGCACTGGTGATGTCAGAGAAGTGACAGAGAAACTCAGGGAATCCTGTGGTGTTTTTGGAATATATGGGCCCGGCGAGGACGTAGCTCGCATTACCTTTTTCGGGCTCTACTCGCTGCAGCATCGAGGACAAGAAAGCGCAGGGATAGCTACCGGTGATGGGTCTCGCCTCCGCATATACACCCGCATGGGCCTCGTGTCTCAGGTGTTCAGTGAAGATCAGCTTTCACAGCTCCCTGGCCACATAGCCATAGGGCACACCCGCTATTCAACGACGGGGAGCTCGAGAGCCATCAATGCCCAGCCTATCGTCCTGGAGGGAGCGCACGGAAGGATTGCGATTGCCCATAATGGCAACGTCGTGAACGCGGAGCATCTGCGAAGCGAGTTGTGTTCCGACGGTCACTCGTTCTCGACGACAACGGACACGGAGATAATCGGTAAACTCTTTGTTAATGCACCGGGCCGCGACCTGGTCGATGCTATTTCACACGTTATGCCCAGGTTGCAGGGCGCCTACAGCGTGATAGTCGCCACTGCCGATGCTCTCTACGCAGTACGTGATCCGCTTGGAGTTCGACCTCTCTGTCTCGGAACGCTCAATGGCTCGCGAATCGTGGCGTCTGAGACCTGCGCTCTGGATACTGTCGGAGCAAAATTCGTCAGAGAGATAGAGCCAGGGGAAATCGTAGTGATCGACAGCAACGGAATGCGGAGCGTCATTGGCCAACCAAGCTCTCGCCGTGCCCTGTGTGTATTTGAATACATATACTTCGCCCGACCTGACAGTGTCATAAGAGAGAGGCTGCTGTATCTGGCTCGCCAAGAGATGGGCAGACAGCTTGCGCGAGAGCATCCTGTCGACGCGGATATCGTCATCCCCGTTCCCGACTCGGCCGTTCCAGCCGCTATAGGATATGCACAGGAATCGGGTATTAGGTTCAGCGAGGGTCTCATCAAGAGTCGGTACATAGGCCGCACCTTTATCCAGCCGGATCAGCGCATTCGAGACGTTGGCATTAACCTCAAGTTCAACCCTCTGCCAGAGGTTCTTACGGGGATGCGAGTAGTTGTCGTCGATGACTCGATTGTCCGAGGAACGACTACCAGGCCGATAGTGAGGTTGCTCCGTCGAGCGGGTGCGAAGGAGGTACACGTGCGAATCCATGCCCCGCCGATGGGTCACCCGTGCTATCTGGGAGTAGATACCGCTCGCCGGAGTGAACTGATCGCCGCTAGGCTCTCCGTCCCAGAGATCGCTGACCACATCGAGGCCGATTCTCTCGGTTACCTGAGTCTTCGCCGGCTCATTGAAAGCATTGGATTGCCCGAAGACACGTTCTGCCTGGCGTGCTTCACTGGAGATTACCCAGTTCCGGTCCAGTTGGAACTCGACAAGCTGGCGCTTGAACGGCTGTGATAGTACCGATTGGTTGAAGGTGAGTTTAAGTGTCAAGACTCAGACTAGGAGTGATGGTATCTGGCCGAGGAAGTAATCTCCAGGCTATTATCGACCAAATTGAGTCCGGTCGTCTCGATGCCGAGATCGCGGTGGTTGTTAGCAATAGAGCGAACGTGGCAGCGCTCGAACGAGCGAAGCGTCACGGCGTGCCGACAGCGGTCTTCGAAAGGGCAGAGTTCGCGTCCAGACACGAGAGAGACATGGCCATGACCAGATGCCTTCGAGAAGCACGACTGGACCTGGTCGTCATGGCGGGATACGACCAGCTTGTGGCGGACGAACTCCTAAACGAATTCGCTGGAAGGATTATCAATATTCACCCTTCTCTTCTGCCAGCGTTTGCGGGGGGACTGCACGCTCAGGCTGATGCTGTTGAATACGGGGTCAAGATCAGCGGGTGCACGGTTCATTTCGTTACAGTGGGGCCTGCTGATGGGGGACCGATTATTCTGCAGAAAGCTGTTCCTGTGTATGATGACGATACCGGCGACACGCTCTCTGCTCGCATTCTCGAGGAGGAGCACCGGTTGCTTCCGGAGGCCATTAGGCTGTTCGGGCAAGGGAGAATCGTGGTGAATGGACGGAAAACCACGATAAAGCCAGCGAATTGAACACTCCCGAGGTGACTTTCGGTTTGCGAACGCGTTGGCCCCGAACGCAGTCCAGTGGCGATTGCCAGCAGAGATGCTTGCCCGCGCTCTGCTGGCCTGGTCGCGCCTTCGCCGCTACTGTGCGTTCCCGACCAGGCCCTGTTTAGGTTCTCTGGGATAACGCAGCGTCAACAGCGTGGAGCGCGAGGGCTTGGCACTGCTTATGGCGGCGAGCGAGAAAGAGGGCGAAGGCAACCTTCTCTATCGAAGGTGCGAGCAAGCCGTCACGCTTCAGGGGCCCTAGCATAGGACTTCGCTCCTCCGGTCGCAATGACGCTGTACTCTGCAGGGTGTTTCACCTGTACATGCATAGTGCACCTGAGTTATAATAAAGCTCAGCCGGGGGCATCTCTGCCCCGCGTTAGACCGCAAAAGCGGTTCCCGACGAAGACCTAGAGCAAATTTAAGTGCCAGAGTGCGTGCCAGCGTTATTGGTCACGAAAGGATGACGGGCCATTGCCAAGCGATTATCAGGACGAGACTCACTGCAAAGTGGTCTACTACGGACCTGTCTCCTCGGGAAAGAGCACTAATTTGCAGTTCATCTGTGCGAACGTGCCTGAGCTAGCCCGAGGAGACTTGTCTTCGCTAAACGTCGGCGAGGGAAACGCGAGGGTTGAGTTTCTTCCGCTGGATATGGGTAGTTTGTTCGGCCGCCGTGTCCGGTTTCACGTGTACGGTGTTCCGAGTGGACTCGGAAACGAAGCTGATAGAGTCAGTATTCTATCAGGCGCAGATGGCATAGTTTTCGTAGTCGATTCGAGACGAGAGCGCTTCAGAGATGATCTGCTGTCTTTCCGTGAGATGGAGATGGCAGTCGAAGGGTTGGGCATGGACCTGGGGCAGATTCCGCTAGTGTTTCAGTACAACAAGCGAGACCTGCCGGATGCTGTTCCGGTGCTTGTTCTCAACACCAGACTAAATAGTGCATCCAGGCCGTATGTAGAGGCCGTGGCACCAACGGGAGCAGGTGTGTTGAGTACTCTCCGAGCGGTAAGCAAGCTGGTCGTAGAGAAACTTCAGCGAGGAAAGCAATGAGAGCAGTCATCAGCGTATCCGACAAGACAGGTGTAGTTGATTTCGCACAGGCGCTTGCGTCGCTGGGTATCGAGGTCTTCTCAACTGGCGGCACGAAGAGAGCGCTCGAGACGGCTGGGGTTAAAGTGGCCAGCGTCACCGAACTCACAGGCTTCCCTGAGATCCTTGATGGCAGGGTCAAGACTCTGCATCCCGCGGTGCACGGAGGCATCCTGGCGCGTCGGGACAACCCCAAGCATTTGGCACAGCTTGCGGAACACGGAATAGGCACGATCGACATAGTGGCTGTGAACCTCTATCCTTTCGCTCAGACGGTGGCCAAGCCATCTGCGACGCTTGAGGACGCCCTGGAGAACATTGACATAGGTGGACCAACGCTGATTCGTGCCGCTGCCAAGAACTTCCCGGGAGTGGTAGTGATCGTCGACCCAGAGGACTACACACCCGTGCTGGAGGAGTTCAGTACCCAGGGATACGTTTCGGTGGAGACTCGGCGAGAGCTAGCGACAAAGGCGTTCCAGCACACCGCTTCCTACGACACGAGCATCGCTATGTACCTCAGGGGCGGGGAGTCCTCTTTCCCGCCTACCCTTACTCTGCCATTGCAGAAGGTGCAGGATCTACGCTATGGTGAAAACCCGCATCAGCAAGCAGCATTCTACGCCATCGGATCGAAAGCGCCGGGGAGTCTCGCCGCTGCCGTGCAGCTTAACGGAAAGGAACTGTCTTTCAACAATATACTCGATTTAGACGCTGCCTGGGCGTGCGTGCAGGATTACGCTTCGACCGCGGTCGCGGTCGTCAAACACGGGAACCCCTGCGGGCTTGCTATTGGCGAAGACCTGATCGAGACCTACCAGCGAGCCCACGCCGGGGACCCTGTGTCGGCGTACGGAGGCGTGGTGGGGCTGAATAGAGTGGTGGACGCTGCCACCGCTACCGAGATATTCCAGACATTTTACGAGGATATCATCGCTCCTGGCTATACAGAAGAGGCGCTGGTCATTCTGCGAAGGAAAAAGAACTTGCGGATCCTCGCGGTGGAGTTGCCGGAAAATGCATCCAGGACCCGCTCGACCTTGAGTCTAATGGATTTCAAGCAGGTGCGCGGCGGTCTTCTGCTACAGACGCCCGACGTGTTTGATGACGACGAGCCCAACCTGCAGGTTGTTACGGAGAGAAAGCCGAGCTTGAACGAGCTAGCGGACCTTGTTTTCGCCTGGAGGGCGGTAAAGCACGTTAAGTCAAACGCCATCGTCTTGGCAAAAGACAGAGCGCTCGTCGGGGTTGGGGCTGGCCAGATGAGTCGCGTTGACAGCGTAGAAATAGCGGTGCGGAAAGCCGGACCACGGGCTACTGGCAGTATCCTAGCTTCAGACGCGTTCTTTCCCAAACCAGATGGCATTGAGGTCGCCGCGGAAGCGCGGGTGACGGCGATTATTCAGCCTGGGGGTTCCATTCGCGACGAAGAGATCATTCGGGAAGCGAACAAACACCGAATAGCGATGATCTTCACCGGGCGGCGGCATTTTCGACATTGACCTCGCGCCCGAGAAGAAAGTGAGCGACACAGACTAAGCAAAACCAATAAACGATACACACAGAGGTTCTGGTCCTGGAGGAGGAAGAGGTATGCCTATTTACGAGTATGAATGCCTGGAGTGCGGAGAGCGGTTCGAGCTACGTCAAAGCGTCAAAGACGAACCTGTAAAGAAGTGTGTAAAGTGCGGGGGAGGAGCACGCCGGGTCATCCATCCCGTAGGGATAATTTTCAAGGGCTCCGGATTCTACGCAACCGACAACCGTAGACCTCACTATGGCGAGGGTGCAAAGTCTTCTGACGGATCTAAGAGCGAGAAGGGGGAGACCGCCAAGCTAGACAGTGGTTCTGGCAAGGAGGAGACGAAGTCCGGCAAGGAAGAATCGAAGACTCCGGCAGGCTCTGCCGCTTGATTTCACCTGCTGGCCTTCGAACATTGGTGAGGCGCTGGGCCTAGATGAGAGCGGTTATTCAACGCGTAAGCGAGGCATCTGTCAGTGTCGACGGCGAGGTTGTCGGCCAGATTGGGCCGGGGCTTGTGGTCCTTCTTGGAGTCGGCCACGGGGACACCGAGGAGGAGGCGAAGAAGCTAGCTGAGAAAGTGGCAACTCTCCGCATCTTCGCTGACAGCGCCAGCAAGTTCAACCTCTCCTGCCTAGATGTGGCAGGTGAAGTGCTGGTAGTATCTCAGTTCACATTGTACGCAGACACACGAAAGGGAAGACGGCCAAGCTTTACTGGTGCTGCCGCTCCTGACCTTGCGGCAAGGCTTGTGGATGTTTTCGTGGAGGCGATTCGGCAGCAGGGTCTGAAGGTGGAGACCGGTGTTTTCCAGGCGCAAATGCTGGTCAGAATTGCCAACGATGGGCCTGTTACGATTTGTGTCGAGACGTAGTGGGACTCATCCAACCAGATACTGGTGTTAACCTGGCGTTTACCGATATCCTTGCGCGACTAGGCATCAATCCAGCAGGTCTGCTCTTCTCACGAGGCAAGTAGAGGGGCACCATGGCTCAACGTGATGTTTCCTGTGTAACTGTAGCGTGTCTGACACAGAGCAGCACGTGGCGGTGGTTGAGCGTTGTGCAAGCGCAAAGGCGCGGGGTCTTAGGGTCCGCGGCCTACGGGGGATGGCGTACCGTATATTGGGGAAATAAGAAGAACGAGAAACATGGTCGCGTGAGGCCTGGTCAGTATTGGCCTCCTGGAGCCTGTTTTGGCATTGCGCGAATTTCCGCACTTGCTGGTACGTTATCCCTACGGGGTTGACTTTTGTACAAGATGTAGATATGATGCAAGCCACACAAACGGCTGCCTCAGCCCAACAGTGAGGAAGATCAAAGGAACCTGGTGTGCTTAGCGGGGCGGGCGCATCGCCCAGCACATCTCAATTCAAGGAGGGATGGACAGGTGTACGTTCGCGACTACATGACCACAAACGTTATCACTTGCAGCCCGGAGACTCTAGTCATCGACGCTCAAAAAATGCTCGCTGAGCACAAGATTCGTCGCCTTGTGGTGATGGATGGAGACAAACTGGTGGGTATTGTCACCAGGTCCAAGCTTCGAGATGTGACCCCATCTCCGGCAACATCCTTGAGCGTCTGGGAGCTAAACTACCTGCTCGCCAAGATGAAGGTGAAGGAGGTAATGGAGAAAAACGTCATCACCTGCAGCCCTGATGCGACAATCGAGGATGCTGCGCTCATCGCCACCATCCACGGCGTTGGTGCTCTGCCAGTGGTGGACAATGGCAAAGTGGTAGGCATTATGACCCAGAGCGATCTATTCAACATCCTCACTCAGGTGCTGGGCATAGGGAAGCCTGGAGTCCGGCTGCACATACAGGAATCGTTTATCGGGAAGCCGCTTGGCGAGATTACCAGCATAATAAACGAGCACCGGATCGAAATCTACAGCATGTTCAGCGTGACGGTTCCCCGCACTAAGAGAAAGGACCTTATCGTCAGGCTGAAGACCGATGATGCGTCGGCTCTTGTGGCGGACTTTCGCGCCCGTGGATACACCGTGGAAGTCAGCAAGTAAGAGGCCGGCGGCCTAAGTTGTGCGCTTCTCCATAAGGGTGACGAGTTCTCTTAAGAAGCCACCAACGTCCATCACCAGCCCGGCGCTCTGGAAGCTGCCTCTATCCAAGAGCTTGGTCAGGGGCGCCGGGTTTATGTCCACGCAGGCGGTGAATACAGTGGCAGGTAACAAGTTGCCCACCGCAATCGAGTGCAGCATCGTCGACAGCATCAAACACATTTCGACTCCGGCGTGAATTCTCTTGCGCATCTCCACTTGGGCCTGGATGACGTCTGTAATCACTTCGGGCAAGGGGCCATCATCTCTAATTGAGCCGGCCAGCACGAAATCGATCCCTTTTTTCACGCACGTATACATAATGCCACGTTGAAGCACGCCTGTCTCCACAGCCGCCTTGATTCCGCCCGCCATTCTTATCGCGTTTATTGCCCTTAAGTGGTGCTCGTGGCCCCCCTCCAGTGCCAGGCCCCCATCAAGGGAGATGCCCAGGGAGGTGCCGTAGAGAGCGCTCTCGATGTCGTGCGTAGCGAGCGCATTGCCAGCAAAGAGATGATCAACGTACCCGAGATCGATGAGCCTGCACAGAGCGTCGCCTGAGCCCGTGTGAACTACGGCTGGCCCCGCAACAACAGCTATCTTCCCGCCTCCAGCGCGGGTTCTCACCAGTCTATCTGCGATCTCTCTTATGTAGGCCGACCTTGGTTTCTCGCTGGACACGGTGCTCCCCATAAAACCAAACGCCGGAGAAGCAGCCCTTGGACGTTCAAGGGGGACCACTCGTATGCCAGCACGACCGACGACTACCATGTCACCTGCCTTGACTTCGCTTACGGGCAAGCAACGCGCGCTATTGCCCTCCACCACGATGCCGCAATCCATCTCTGGATGCGCGACCTCGACCCAGTCACCGTTGAGCTTCACCATCGTCCGCATATTCGTCGTGGAGTAGAATCCCTCGGGGAAGACTCCATCCTTGGGGGCTGGCTCGAGTCTCACCTGGTCCACACGGACGGGCGAGGCGCCGAGACGTTGTACCTGTTTCAACGCGGTTTCCAGCAGCTCGCGCGTCTCAGCCACTATCTCGATTCGAGCATAACTCGGATCCGTGGGACCCTTTCCTACCGTAAGACGCTGGATGGTGAACTCAACGCTCAGATCGAGCAGCTCATCCAGAATGCGTGGCAGGATCAAAGAGTCAATTATGTGCCCGCGCATCTCGATAGTCTGGCTGTGCCGATTCTTGTCCATATCTGTCCCCCAGTGTTACGTCGATGGCTATCTGACGTCGTGTCTCTGGCATTTTATCTTCAGCAAGTTTCGTCTGTCAAGTTGCTTCCTTGCTTGCCATTCGTTCGAGGATGAGCATATAATACTGCCACGCCCCTAATGTGGAGAGAGCGCATTGGATATCTCTGTCGTCATTGTCAGCTGGAACGTATCCGACCTGCTACGCAACTGCCTAAAATCCATCCACAGAGATCTTAGTGGCGGCGATGGGTATGCCGTGGAGGTGTTTGTGGTTGACAACGCTTCTACCGACGGTACTGCCAACGTGGTGAGAGCTGAGTTCCCCTGGGTACACCTCATTGAGAACGATCAGAACGTTGGGTTCACTCGCGCCAACAACCAGGCCCTGCCTCTGACTAGTGGCCGGTACATCCTGCTGCTCAATCCCGATACTGAGGTCCTTCACGGTGCAATTCGCGCGTTAGCCAGCTATATGGACTCTCATCCTGATGTTGCTGTAGTTGGCCCGAGACTTCAGTTTCCTGACGGCCGGGTTCAGTCTTCTAGGCGTCGCTTCCCTCGCTACGCGACGGGCTTTATCGAGAGCACAGTGTTGCAGAGGTACTTCCCTGACCACAGGCTTCTGAGAGAGTACTACATCGCAGATGTCCCCGATGATCAGCTTCAGGAGGTCGATTGGGTGGTAGGCGCTTGTATGCTGGTCCGTCGGGGCTCGCTGGGAACGGACGGGCTTTTTGATGAGCGATACTTTATGTATTCCGAGGAGCTCGATCTATGCTACCGCTTGAAGAAGGACGGGTGGAAGGTCGTCTACAACCCAGACGCTACTGTTGTGCACTACGAGGCCCGGAGCAGCGACCAGGATGTATTGGGTAGGAACGTCCATTTTCACGATAGTAAGTGCAAGTACTATGGCAAGGTCTACGGAACATGGCGGGGTCAAATACTGCGAACCTTCATCCTCGCAACGTACCTGTTTCAGTTGGCCGAAGAGTCGATGAAGTTTGTTCTGGTATCACGAAATCGGAAAATGCGGCGCCACAGGATAGCGGTTTTGGCGGCAGCCGCTAAATGGCATCTGGGCCAGATAGTGTCGATGGGTGGCTGACGATAAATGAGAGTCTGTTTCATTACGCCTGAGTATCCACCGATGCAGGGAGGGGTCGGCGACTACACGAGCCACCTGGCGCTAGCTCTGAGCAGACTTGGCATCGAGGCTTCAGTGTTGACCTCGAAACGGGCCAATCTGATTCCAAAAGCCATTGATGTCTTTCAGGACGTGGAGCCGATCATTGACGACTGGTCGCTGCTGCACTGGAGGAAAGTCTTGGATGTCGTATCCAAGCACAGGCCCGATGTCTTGCACATCCAATACCAGACGGCTGGCTACGGCATGCACACGGCCATTAATCTTCTGCCTATCCGACTCAGAGCGATGCGCGGGCGACCCCTGATATTCGTCACGTTCCACGACCTGAAGGTGCCCTACTTGTTTCCAAAAGCCGGGCCCATTCGACGTCTTCCTGGCTATCTTCTCGCGAGATACTCGGATGGAGTGGTGGCTACCAACAGCGAAGACTACCTCAGTCTGGGCGGGGATGCTCCTAAGGAGGGTCGCCTCAAGACGACTCCTGAAGCTTTTTCATTGCGAGACCCTTCGGCGCAAAGCGAGCTTGTCATATCACGCTTCTGCGGGCGACCTCTGTTTGCTATCCCAATAGGCAGCAACATCCCCAAATCGCCACCCGTTGGATACAATCGCGAGGCGTGGAGACGGCGGCTTGGGGTTGGTGACGGAGACCTTCTGCTAGCATACTTTGGGTTCTTGAACAAGAGCAAGGGAGTCGATATTCTCCTGCGAGCGTTTGAGGAACTCGTCCGGACCGGATTCAAGGTCAGGTTGTTGATGGTTGGTGGCACTTATGGAGACAGCGACCCAACGAATCTAGTGTACGGCCAGCACATCCAAAGGCAAGTGGAAACCTCGCTTTACCGATCAAGGGTCATGTGGACGGGGTTTACTAGCCGGGAGGAGGTATCCGCTAACCTGCTCGCCTCAGACGTTTGCGTTCTCCCCTTCAACGAAGGCGCCTCAATGCGGCACGGCTCGCTGATGGCAGCAATAGTACACGAGCTGCCGATAATTACCACCGGATTGCCTGGTCAGAGGCTGCACCATCCAGCATTTCCTGACGTAAGCAGAGCAGTCAAACTGGTGCCGCCGAGGGACGCGGAAGCATTGGCAAGGGCGATCATAGAGGTCGGAGAGTCGGCGACAGCGCGTAGCGAATTGAGTAAGGCCGCAGCCAGTATCGCGTCCGCTTTTGATTGGAACGTGATCGGCAATGCGCACGTTGAAGCTTACCGCAGCTTGAGGGGAGCGTAGCAGCTTGATTGTGACTAGGAAAAAGAGTAGATTAATGGCACTGGTATGGCGGTTAGCCGGTCTAGGGGCTAGGGAAAGCCAGGGTGTCATCAGAAGTGCTAACGTCTGTGCGGGACACTCTGCCAAAGAGGGAAACCTACTTCCGGAGGAATAGTCCACGTTCCTCTGGAGTACCCGTTGGGCGTGAAAAGCGGGGCGTCATCGGAAGGCACTGCCTATAGTCATGCCTACGGAAGCGGGCATCAAGGAACCCTGAGGGTAGCGGATTCCCGCTTGTGCGCGTGCTGCCGCCTGCGCGGCAAACAGGGGCACTGCAGCGTTTTGTGGGAATGGGGCATCCTTCATAGGATGCTCCTATGGCTAGCGGTATCGGTGCGCATTTTGGCTGGTAGTGGTATGAGCATTGCCCGACGCAAGACTGTTCCGGACGAGAATAAGCTCAGGGTAGAAGATCGTGCTGCTCACGATTGGTATCGGTTTGTGCTGTCCTTCCCGCCGCATTCGGTTCGCGACTATGTAGAACGATTCAGCATTGGCTCGCAATCCGTACTGGACAGCTCCTGGCTGACATCGCTGTATCTCTCGGCTACGAACTGGTGGGCATAGACCTCTTCCGAACACGAATGGCAACGGCAACCAAAGAACACCTTCGTGAAGAAGTGGTCTTGCTGCACTAGCTTGGGCGTGCCTGCTGAGTGGGAGTCGGTACCGTGAGGCGAGCTAACAGATACAGTTCCATCATCGAGAGGATATTCAGTTCGAAGTACCTGCCGGGAATGCACGCCATTGAGTTTGAACGCGAAGAGATCGTAAGGTTCGCTGCTGAGCTCGGCGTCGATCTACCGAAGAACCTTGGAGATGTCGTCTACAGCTTTAGGTGTCGGGCTGCTCTACCGAAAGGCATTCGGTCCACTGCTGGCGCGACAGAGATGTGGATATGTCGTCCCCTGGGAGCCCAGTTTATGCGCAACGGCGTGATCGCCCTCTTCGAGTTCGCGGAAAGCGAAAGCGGGGTAGGCATTGTCGCCGAGAAGCACTACAAACTGGTGCCGCCGGGAGAAATGAGCGAGGCCGATCTTGAGGCTTACTGTGGTCGTACGCTTGATTGATCTCGGTCAGCAGTGCTGGCTAGCGTGTGGCCGAAAGTCACTCCCTGCCCCAGGTCGGTACAGGTGAAGCTGATGAAGACACCGGGAGTCCCTCCCTGCGCCTTGCCTGCCCTCTAGCGATGTGATAGGATAATCGCACCGAAGAGGTTGCGCCAAAAGGGCTCCTTTGCGGACGACGAATCGCTGAGGGGAAAGTAGTAGGGGAAGGGTTGGCTGTCGTATACGCTGTACTGGTCTTGATCTGGGTGCTGGGCGTTGCTTTCACGTGTCTCCGGAAACCACGTGCCAACAGAGAGATTACAAAAGACTTGCTCGTGGTGGCCGCCTACGTTCCGCTGGCGATAGGTTTCTTCTGGCAAATCATCTTCGAGACGGGTGTTCATCTTTCTCGCGGGCAGGGAGACCTCGCTTCTTTCTCGTTCCCTGTACTAAGCTTTGTGGCCAACAGCCTCCAGCAAGGCGTTTTTCCTCTATGGAACCCCTACCTTTATGGAGGCCACCCGATCTTTGCCGACGCCGCGGCAGCGATTTTTTACCCGTTTAACGTGCTGGCAGCGATGTGGAGCGCGCCGTTCACCTTTGACGCAATTGAGCAGTTGGTGGTAATGCACGTAGTATTGGCCGCCGTCTTCACCTACGCCTATGCACGTGTTCTATCGCTGGGGCGCCTGGCTGCGTTCACCGCAGGAATGCTTTTCGCCTTCGGCGGATTTTCAACGTCGCGCCTCGACTCTCTCAATACGATTGAAGGCCTAGCATGGGTGCCTCTGCTGGTTCTGCTGTTCCACCTGGCCCTAGACAAGCGATCACTTGTGCTGGGAGCGCTCGCTGGGGGGGCGTACGGGTTATTGATTCTGGCTGGCAACCTGCAACTCGTGTTTTATGCTGGCGTCCTGTTGGCAGTGTATTGGCTCTGGGCCATCCTCTACTCAAGTGTATGTGAGTGGTCTCGTAGAGCCACGTCCAGCAGGCCAGTGAGGGATGTAGACCGACATTATTATCGCCGTATCGCTGTCCTTCCCATATGTCTGCTGGCTGCGGGAGGAATCGCCGCAGTTCAGATGATCCCATTGCTTCAGCTTATGGGACTCTCCCTGAATCACGAGACAACACTAGCCATTGCCGCCGGCCGCCTTGGAGGCCCAGAGCATATCCTCACCCTTGCTGTGCCGTATCTGTTTGCAGAGAACCTGGGTGGACTATGGGGATTCTCTGCGAAGGTACGAGAATTCTATGGGTACGTGGGGTTAATTCCGCTGTTCCTAGCGGGCGTTGGAGCATGGTCGTGGAAGCGGTACAGCTGGTGTGTCCTCTTGCTTGGGGTTCTGGCGATCGCTTCGTTGCTCCTAGGAGTGTTGGAACCGCTGGTTCTCTACAGGTTGTTACTCCGATTTGTTCCGGGGTTTGCCAAATCCAGCAGCTCGGCCCATCTCGTGGTGATCTTTGACTTCGCGGTAGCCGTCCTGGCAGCCCAGGGGCTGGATTCGATGACAAGCGCGCGAGGACCGCGTCCCAGGCGTGTGGGCCTTGTGTTGATGATAACGTCTGCGATCTGCCTTTTTGGCGGAATACTTCTCGGGGGATACCTCTACAACGCGCTGATAGTAGTGCGATCACAAAGTCTCGAACAGGTGCAGGAGGCCGCAGCTGCAACTGACAGCCTTGGCCTGACAGTACTTTTCCTGCTCGTAGGTTTTGCTACGTTCTCGGTATACCGGTATTCAGGTCGGCACCGGCAGGCCGTGCCGATGATCCTTGCCGTGGTCTTTGCTGCTGACCTTTTCGGCGCAAATTCGGGCTTCAATATCAGCAGTCAAGACCTGTTTGCGAAGGCAAATCGCGCCGAACTGGCCGCTTTCTTGAAGCAGGGGCTGGGAGAGGGGAGGATCGATACTATGACCGGCGTCGCGGACGTGTGGGAACAAAGCTCCGCGATGAACGCCGGGCTCCCCGACGTGATGGGCCCCAGTAATCCATTGATGCTCGGTGCCTACTATGAGTTCTGGGAGAACCTCGGCGCCCGTTCTGGCCGGGCTTACGATCTGCTCGGGGTCAAATACGTTCTGACTCACGGATCTGCCCCACTAGATCCGGAGAAATTCAGGGCAGTGCCGGCTAAGGACAACATCATAAAGGTGTACGAGAACATGTCGGCGGTGTCTCGGGCGATGCTTGTGCCCTCAGCGGAGGTCTTATCACACGGTGATACTATAGCTAGGCTGAAGTCACCTGGTTTCGACCCACGGGAGACAGTTCTTCTGGAGGACAAAGTGGCAGCAATGACGGGCGTCAACGGCTCCGAGTCCGCCGGCAAGGTGTTGAGCGTTGAGTTCCCATCGCCCAACGAAGTGCGTTTGATGGTAAGCGCCTCAGAGCCGGCCTTTCTGGTCCTGAACGATGCCTACTATCCGGGATGGAGAGCTTACGTTGACGATCGTGAGGTCCCAATCTACCGTGCAAACTATACTTTTCGTGCGGTGGAGACTCCGCAGGGCGATCACCGTGTGCGCATGATGTTCGAGCCGACGACACTGGCCCTAGGGGGCGCTGTGAGCGCTGCCAGCCTTTTTTGTCTGCTGCTCGCCGGAGTCGGAGCGACGATAGCAAGTACAAGGGCCGTTGCGCCCGGAACCGCGACCGCCGAAGTTCGTTGAGATTCTAGGCTGAGCCCGGCAAAGGCACTCGCGGTTTTTGACAAGAGTTCTTGCTGCAGCGCTACAGTGGTCGCGAGGCCGTCAGCCGGTGCCCAACTGTAGCCCGTCGCTACAAGGCTGGAATCTTGTCAGCATCAATAGTTTATTGGCTGGAGTATGGAGTCCTGGCCTTGAGAAGCTGTGGTTGAAAATGGTTGTGGAAGCGATTGGGGAAAGACAGGCCAGATTCAATGCAAGAGTGGCGCTAATCGCAGTGCTAGCTGGCGCCGCCATCGGCGTTGGCGTTGCAGCAATTGGCCCACTATACCTGGTGGCGGGGCTTATAGGCCTGGCGGTAGGCATTGCGTTTCTCAGGAATACTCAGGTCGGCATATTAAGTTTTGTAGCAATTGCTACTCTCTTGCCGTTCGCCGTTATACCTGTTCCCCTAGGAGCCTTTAAGCTAACGCTAATAGACGTTACGCTGACGACCCTGTTGCTGGTGTGGGTGGTACGCTTGCTTATGGTCCCCGACACCAGGTTACACGTAGGAGGGGTGGGGAATCTCGTCTTGCTGTTCATCCTCCTGGCGTTAGTATCGTTCATCGGTGGAACGGCGTACACCATCTCGGCGGAGAATATTCGCCTGTTCTTGAAGATGATCAACAGTATTTTGTTTTTCTTCACGATAGTCAACTGTCTGCGCACAAAGCGCCACGTGGAGCAGGTCATCGCGGGGATGATTATTGGAGGTAGTGTGACTGCCGCTATCGGGATTGCGCTGTATTTCACGCCGGCGGACACTGCTACTCGCCTGCTGTCAGCATTGCGTCCCCTGGGCTATCCATCCGGTCCAGACGTTCTTCGCTACATTGCTGGCACGGATACGCTCAGGGCCATATCGACATCTGTCGATCCGAATATCCTGGGAGCGACGCTTATGCTCTCTGGCATCCTTTCCATCAGTCAGTTGTTCTCGCCAGCCACTATATTGCCGAGAAGAGTACTTGTGGCGACATCGGGAACTATTGTGGCAGGGCTTCTTCTCACTCTTTCTCGGAGTTCGTGGATAGGCCTTATAGTTGGAGTGCTTGTCATTACCTCATTCAGGCGCCGCAGGCTCTGGATACTGTTCATAGCCTTGGCCATCGTTTTCTATGCTGGTCTTCTACCGGAGAATATGCCGTTTGTGTCCCATCTGGAGTCCGGCTTGCAGGCTCGGGACCAGGCGGCAGCGATGCGGTTGGGCGAGTACAAAGACGCTTTACGCTTGATTACAGGCTATCCGTGGTTTGGCGTGGGCTTCGGGCAGGCTCCGTCGGCCGACCTCTATGTTGGAGTCTCCAGCATATACCTGCTCATGGCTGAGGAGATGGGGCTCGTCGGCACGGCCGTATTTCTACTCATTATGGGGGTGCTTCTGCTGGACGCGATTCGCCGCCTGCCTCGTATTCAGGATGCACGCTGGCAAGTGATCGCGCTGGGCCTAGTGGCGTCGCTCCTTGGCGCGCTCACCGCAGGCGTGCTCGACCACCATTTCTTCGGTCTGGCATTTCCCCACACTGTTGCCCTGTTCTGGATGCTGGTGGGACTGATAGCGGTTGCTACTCGAATGGCCGATCGGGAGGGGGAGCCCTGATGCGCGTCGCGATAGACGCCAGACTGTTGTACTACCAGCAAGCGGGGATAGGAGCCTATACACTGGGACTGATTCAGGGCTTTGCAAATACGTCTGCGGATTTGATTCAGTTCACAGTGCTGATCAGTCGCAAGGATAATCACTCCTTGACTGCTGCAGATCGGTTTCATACGGTGAGAATCTTCACTCCTTGTCACAACCGCTACGAGCAGGTATTCCTGCCACTGGAGTTGGTGGGGCACGGCATCGACGTTCTGCACAGCCCAGATTTCATTCCCCCGTTCATCCGGCGCTGCAAATCGGTAATCACCATCCACGATCTGGCTTTCCTGTTCTATCCCGGCATCCTCACCAAGGATAGTTGGCGCTACTACTCGCAAGTGCGACGCGCCGCAAGAAGCGCCGATGCCATCGTCGCCGTCTCCAACAGTACAAAGCAGGACATAATGCACCAGCTTGGGGTGCCAGAACACAAGGTGTTCGTTGTTCACAACGGTATTAGTCCGAAATTCAGGCATATCGAAGACCACCGAGTTGTTCGGGATTCCGTGCGGAAATATGGCATAGAGTGGCCTTTCATTTTGTTTGTCGGAACGTTGGAACCTAGGAAAAACCTTGGTACTCTGATAAGGGCTTTTGCAGATTTCGAAAAGATCACCCCAGCTCGCTCTAGTCACGATGGCGACGCACCGCCTAGACTGGTCATCGTTGGCAGAAGAGGATGGTTGTGCGATGAGCTGGGTGCACAGGTAGCTGCTCTCCAGCTATCAGATCGCGTTGTGTTTCCCGGGCAAGTTGAAGGGGACGACTTGGTTGCCCTGTATAATGCTGCTACCTTTTTGGTCCAGCCTTCTATCTACGAGGGGTTCGGGCTGCCGCCGCTCGAGGCGATGGCTTGTGGCACCCCCTGCATAGTTTCCAACACATCTTCCCTACCCGAGGTAGTCGGAGATGCGGCGGTTAAGGTCGATCCGCTTGACGTGCAGGGCTGGGCTAAGGCGATGGCAACCCTTTGGTCGAGCGTGGATCTGCGCGAAGAACTGAGGCAGAGGGGGCTCGCCTGGTCGCGGCAATTCACGTGGGAAACCGCTGCGCGCAAGACGTTGGAGGTCTACCACGCGGTTGCCAGGGGAAGTGATCGTTCGTGAATGTGCTTATGCTAGCTCCGCAAATACCATACCCGCCGAGGAAGGGTACGGCTGCGAGGAACTTTCACTTGCTCAAACACCTTGCGGCGAAGCACGATGTCCATCTCCTCGCCTATGCTGAGACCGCAGGACAGCAGATTCCTGGAGAGTTGCAGCAACTCTGTGCTAACGTACGTCTTGTTCCACCGTACAGGAGGTCAACAGCGACGCGCATCCGGGAAATGCTGACAACCAACACCCCCGACTTAGCGCTGCGGCTGGCAGATAGGGCAATGACCGATGCGCTGGCCGATATGCTGCACGGAAGTGACTTCAACGTCTTGCAGATAGAAGGGCTCGAGATGTTCATTCACTGGGAGAGAATTTGGTCCACTGGCATGCTTCAGGAGAGCAATTGTCCTTTGGTGGTGTTGGACGACCATAACTGCGAGTATCTTCTCCAGAAGCGCGCCTTCGAGATAGACTGGCCCAATCCCTTGAAATGGCCCGCTGCTGGCTACTCCCTCTTGCAGTGGCAGCGCCTTGTCCGCTACGAGGCACGCACTGTTGAAGCCGTGGATGGAGTCATCTTCGTGTCGGAGGAAGACCGGGAAGCGCTTTCGGCGATTGCGAAGCCGCGCCTGGCTGCCGTTGTGCAAAACGGTGTGGACACGGCGCTGTTCGCCCGACAAGCTGGTAAAGGCAGATTCACTACAGGAGGCCCGAATCTGGTGTTCACCGGCACGATGGATTTCCGGCCCAACGTGGATGCCGTTAGCTGGTTCTGTCAGGAGATCTTTGGCTATGTGCGGCGCGAGGTTCCCGCTGCCAAATTTTGGATTGTTGGGGCGAACCCTACCGAAGAGGTTAAACGGTTGTCCAGACTTAGGGGAGTGATTGTGACCGGTTTGGTAGATGATATTCGGCAGTTCTTGAGCAGGGCTACGGTTTACGTGGTCCCGATGCGGTTCGGTGGTGGAGTGCGCTTCAAGGTGCTAGAAGCAATGGCGGCCGGATTACCCATCGTATCTACATCTCTCGGCTACCAGGGCATACAGGCGAGAGACGGTATCGACCTCCTGGTTGCAGATGGTGCCCGTACCTTCGCGGAAGCAGTTATCCGATTAATAAACGATGGGGACCTACGTCAGCGCCTGGAGGCGAACGCCCTCAAGCTTGCCACGCAGAAATACGACTGGCAAGTAATCCTTCCCAGGATCGACGATTTCTACAGCGAACTGGAGGGACTTAGGCCGAACTCTAGGGGGAATGCTGGTGGTTCTTGAAACTGGCAGAGCCAGGAGCGTAAGGCACGGACATCGCCGGACGGTTCTGTTGCTTGTGCTGGTGCTCGTAATTGTCGTCACTGGCGTCTCCTTCGAACTGCCAACTGGCGTGAGAGATTTCACTGTTGGTCTCCTGGGCAATGAGCTCAGGAACGACATTATCGCCTTCTATGGTGACCTGTTTGCTCCAGAGATCGAGACGGCGGATATGGTTCCAATTCGCTACTCGGGCATAAACCCTTTTGGAGTCAACGTGTTTTTTGAGCAAGAGGTAGACGAAGACAAGATCAGGCGAAGCCTGCAAATGATCAAGGACGCCGGTTTTGGGTGGATAAAACAGCAGGTGCTTTGGAGCGAAATCGAGATTCCGGATAAAGGCCAGTACTACGATGAGAAGAACAACGTGAGTAACACGTGGACAAAATGGGATCGCATTGTCGATTTGGCCGGGGAATACGGCCTGGGCGTGATAATGCGCTTGGATACCTCTCCACAATGGGCCAGAGTGGGCAATCCTAAGATCGAGACCCCTCCAGATAACTATGAAGACTACGGCGACTTCGTATACAACGTTGTTAGCCGCTACCGTGGGAAGGTGCAGTACTTCATGATCTGGAACGAGCCGAATACCTCGTTCGAATGGGGAAACCGCGCAGTAAACGCCGCGGACTACGTGCGGCTTCTGAGAATCGCTTACGAAAGGGCGAAAGAGGCAAACCCTGATGCCGTCATCCTCTGCGCGCCCTTGGCCCCAACAATAGAGGTGAGCCCGAGGGCAGTCAACGACGTGATATTCCTGCAACAGATGTACGACGCTGGCGCGAAGCAGTGGTTTGATGTGATGAGCGCCAATCCTTACGGATTGCGGTCCGGTCCATTTGATCGGCGCCTTGATTCGGGAGATGTCAATTTTTCACGCCCAATGCTGATCCGAGAGGTGATGGTGAGAAACGGAGATGCCGAGAAGCCAATTTGGGGTTCGGAGATGGGATGGAACGCGCTTCCGCCAGACTTTCCTGGGGAACCTATCTTTGGTAGAGTGACTCGCCAGGAGCAAGCGGAATACACGGTCGAAGGATACCAGCGAATCCTGGAGGAATGGCCCTGGATGAGCATGGCAAACCTCTGGCATTTCCGGCGTGTCTTCGAGGTCAATCAGAAGGAGCAGATGTACTACTTTGGGCTCGTAGAGTACGATTTCTCTCCTAATCCAGTTTACGAAGCTGTCAAGCAATTGACCGCTCGCTCTCGCCTCGCTTTTCGGGGTTACCACCAGGAAACGCACTGGGCTCTGTCGTTCGCTGGGGCCTGGCGCGAGGTGAAGGACGAACGGGCATCTCTCGGGGCATACAAAGTGACGGACGCTCCCGGTAGCACAGTCGAGTTCACGTTCAAGGGAACAGAGCTAAGTCTGGTTGTGGACAAAGGGCCGGGAATGGGCAGACTGCGAGTGGAAGTTGACGGATCGCCAGCGCACGCCAACATGCTACCTAAGGGCTCAGACGGCGAGGCCTACATACCGCTGCAGGCGGAGACTCAGACGTGGCAGGAGGTGGTTCCGATTTCAAGCGGTCTCGACAACAACCTGCACTCCGTAAAGATCGTCGCTGAGTTGAATGAAGATGCCTCAGGCGGGATGTGGATATTTGATGCATTCATAGTAGATTCGCGGAAGCTAAACTTGGCGAAGGCGCTAGTGGGGACGTTGATCACGCTGTCAGGAGTGGCAGCGGGGGCTATGGGAGCCAAGGTTGTGGCAAGGTTAATTCGACTATGATCACGGACAAGGGCAGCGTGAATGTAACCAGGGTGGCGAATGTTCGCACTAGAACAGGCTCTTGTTTGATGTTGGCAGGGATGTTCGCGATCATTCTCCTGGCTCTGGCACTTCGCGCTTACAGAATCGATGGGCAGAGCCTGTGGTACGATGAGGGCGTGAGTGCAGCTATGGCGCCGCGCGATATCGTGGATATCACCATTCGCTCTGGCGCGGATATTCACCCGCCTCTGTATTATTACCTGCTCCATTTCTGGTCGCAGTTGACCGGCACCAGCGAACTGGCCCTGCGCTGGCTTTCACTCATCTTTGGTGTCCTCACGGTTCCGCTGGCGTATTTGCTGGGCAGGCGACTGTTCAACATGCAGGTTGGCTTCTTCGCTGCTCTGTTCGCCGCGATATCTCCTTTCTTGGTGTACTACTCGCAAGAGGCGAGGATGTATTCGCAGGTTGCGTTCCTGGCCGCGCTTTCGTTCTATCTTTTCGCTCGCTTGATCGAACAGGTGACTGCGCACCGGCCTGCAGTTACAACGGCCGCTGCTTACGTTGTCGTCTCCTCCGCGATGCTGTACTCTCACTACTTCGCATTCACCGTCCTGGTGGCGCAGAATGCTGTTGCGCTGGTCGTCATCGTGCGTTTCGCCTGGAAATCCCGCGAGCGTCCGGAACTACTTTCTGCTGACGGAGGTGGCAACCTGCCATTGTGCAACCCGTCGCGCATCCTTGCGTCTTGGGTGATCGTCCAGCTTGTGACGGTGGGCACTTACGTGCCGTGGCTCATCTTCACCATCGATCAGTTGCAATCCTGGCCAAGTATCAGTGAGGGGTTCGGTCTTGACACGCTTCTCCGACGTGTGTTTCTCGTCTTTAGCTTTGGCTTGAGCGCAGATGCTGCGGCTACTCCCAACCGGGAAGATGTGTTCTACGCTCTTCTATTCTTTGCCTGCCTGTTGCCCCTAGCCAAATACAGCCGGAAATACTCAGGGACCATTCTGGTGCTCCTGCACCTTATGACGCCGGTGCTTGTGCTCTACGCACTCTCTTTGAGGCGCCCAATGTATAATCCGAAATTCCTTCTCCTGGCGGTCCCGGCCTATTGTCTTATTCTGGCAGTCGGATTGGAGAGCTTGAGGCAAGTGGGGGTCCGGGCCACAGCCATGGTTCGAAAACCCGTCGGCAAACATGTGGCAGCAGTGTGGTCGTTTGGGGTCGTAATCCTTTTCGTCGCCGCCGTGGTGTACCCTTCGGCCAAGTCGTTGAGCGCTTACTATGTTGATCCCAAGTACGCCCGTGACGATTACCGTGGGCTGGTCCATTTCATCACGGCGAGAATCGGCCTCACCGATGCCATTGTTCTAGACGCTCCCGGACAGGAAGAGATATTTCGCTATTACTACAAAGGTGAACCGCCGGTCTATCCGCTCCCTCGGCAGCGTCCCCTAGATGAGGCCGACACAATCGCTCAACTCAGTTCGATTGCCGAAAGGCATTCGCAAATATGGCTAGTTCTTTGGGCTACTGCCGAAAGCGATCCCCAGAACGTCGTCGAACGCTGGCTCGACGAGCACAGCTTTAAGGTAGACAACAGATGGTTCGGGAACATCCGCTTGTGTCGCTATTCGAGTTCTGGTGGTGAGAGTAGTCAGGAGAAGGTTTCGGTGGCCTTTGAAAACGGGCTACAGCTCAGTGACATCCAGTACGGAAGCCGTTTGCTTGAGCCTGGAGAATCGCTCAACCTGACGCTTACGTGGCGCGCAAGCAAGAAGATCGACGAGCGATACACTGTGTTCGTGCACGTTCTCGACGATAGGGAACTTATCTGGGGACAAATGGATAGCGAGCCCGGCGGAGGAAGTAAGCCTACGAACACCTGGATAGAAAACTCGCCGGTCGAGGACCGGAGGGGTGTCCCCGTGTTGCCGGGGACTCCACCAGGGGAGTACAGGCTGGAACTAGGGCTGTACTCCCCTGCCTCTGGGAAGCGCCTGGCGGTAGTTGATGAAAACGGGAGGCCAATTGGGGACAGATATCTCTTCGGTCTCATAAAGGTGGTTGCCCCCAAACTGCCCGAGCGTCCTGATAGCCTGGGAATCGAGCGTCCGCTATCCGTGAGTTTCGTTAACAACATCAAGCTTGTGGGGTTTGCGCTCCATCCGCTGGGGCGAGATGCTGATGGGCCAATGTTCACCCCCAACGATGTGGCGCATCTTACTCTCTTCTGGCAGAGCGTTGGTGCTACTGGAGACGACGTATCCGTGCGAATAGAGGTGCGGGACCGAGGTGGCGGCGCAGTTGTGCAGGAGATACAGCCAATCCTGGGCGCGAAATACCCGCCCAGCGAATGGCACGCCGGGGAACTGCTTCGTGATCAGTACAAGATTCCACTCGGGGGATTGACTCCGGGCGAGTACGAGGTGCTTCTCGCGCAAGTTGGCGGGAGCGGCAACACTATTGCTGCTGAGTCGAGCGATGCAGTGGTGGAGAATGGTGCCGTTCGTCTCGGCCAGATATCTGTGAGGTAGACGTCCGTGAGGGACACTTCCGTATCGGTTATCGTCACGGTCAAAAATGAGGCCGGCAACATTGGGAGGCTTATCAGCTCGCTGCTGGCACAAACTCAGCCGGTCGAAGAGATCGTCATAGTGGACGGAGGATCCACAGACGGAACAGCAGGAATTATCGAGGGGTTCATAGCAACGGGCGCGCCTATCAAGCTAATAGTGGCGGAAGGGTGCAACATTTCCCAGGGACGAAACCTTGCGATAAAGGAGGCTAGCGGAGAGATTATCGCTGCGACTGATGCAGGAGTGACGCTCAACCCAGACTGGCTGGCGAGTCTCCTCGCCGGTTTTGGTCTCGGCCCCCACTCTGTGGCGACCCCCTTGGCAGTCGGATCGACCCCTAGCGAGGAACCACCGCGCCGCGCCTCTACAGGTCGAGAGCAGCAACCACACCTCCGCCGGACCGCCCGATCGGGCGGTGGGCCGCTCGATCCAGGTGTAAACCGACATCAGGAGAATTCGCCGAGCGCGCCCAGCGTCGACGTGGTAGGAGGGTTTTTCGTGCCCGATTGCACGACACTGTTCGAGGTGGCAATGGGAGCGACGGTGCTGCCTCAGCTTCGCGACGTGGATCCCAGTAAGTTCTTGCCCTCTAGCAGATCTGTGGCCTTTCGACGCGCAGCGTGGGAGGCTGTTGGTGGGTATCCGGAGTGGCTGGATTACTGCGAGGACTTAGTCTTCGATCTAAATCTCAAGAAGGCAGGTTATCAGTTCGTTTTCGCCCCGAACGCGGTGGCTCATTTCAGGCCACGGGGCGACCTCGGGTCGTTCATCCGACAGTACTACCTGTACGCTAGAGGAGATGGAAAGGCCGCACTGTGGCCAAAGCGCCACGCGGTGCGCTATTCCACATATCTCGTATTTGCGCCGCTTGCGTTGCTCCTTGGATTCTGGTATAAGGTTTTCTGGCTGCTGGCCTTACTGGGGGCTGTCGCCTACCTTTGGCGTCCCTACCAGAGGCTGCTTCAATTCTTGCCGAAATACGGTCTAGCCGATAAGATCACGGCCATTCTCCTCGTGCCGTTGATCAGGGTCGTCGGCGACGTGGCTAAGATGGTGGGTTATCCCGTGGGAGTTTGTTGGAGGGTGAAGAATCGCTAGTTCGGCTATCGACCTCTCGATTGTTATTGTCAACTACAACGTTTGCCACCTGCTTCGCAAATGCCTTGCGTCCATCCTGGACAGCGAGGGCGGCGTGAACTTCAATATTCACGTGGTGGACAACTGTTCGACCGATGGCAGCGCAGAAGTGATCGAGGCCGAGTTTCCGCAGGTCACCGTTTTGCGCAGCCCCCAAAACAACGGATACGCCTACGCCAACAACCTAGCCCTCCGAGAGATACTGCGCTCCGAGGCACTGCCGCGCTATGTCCTGCTGCTGAATCCCGATACGGTTCTGCCTAAGACTGCGCTGGCAGAGATGCTTCGGTTCATGGATGCTCATCCCGACGCCGGAGCAGCCGGGCCAAGGCTGGTGCGGCAGGATGGGAGCCTGGATCTGGCCTGCAGGAGAAGCTTTCCCACCCCCGAGGTGTCGTTCTACCGAATGCTCGGGTTGAGCAAAATATTCCCGAAGAGCAGAAAGCTGGCCAGGTACAACTTGACCTTTCTCGATCCGTGCGACGTGGCGGAAATTGACTCGGTTGTGGGAGCCTTTATGCTGGTTCGGGGAGAGATACTGAGAGAAGTCGGGTTGTTGGACGAGAACTTCTTCATGTATGGAGAAGATCTCGACTGGGCCTTTCGAATAAAGAGAGCAGGATGGAAAGTGTACTACAACGGCACCGTTGAAGTGCTGCACTACAAGGGAGAAAGCAGCCGACAGCGGAGCATAAAGACCGCGTTCGAGTTCTACCGTGCAATGTTGACCTTCTACCGCAAGCACTATGCCAGCACCACATCTCCAGCTATAGGGCTGCTGGTAGTCACCGCGATATACGTGCGCGGCGCACTTGCGCTCTTCCCCCCCATCGTGCGGGCTGTGCTGGATGGGCGAGTGATAACTGGCAGGGGAGTAAGGGCAAGGAGGTGACTAAGCCTGGAAGGTAACTGACAGGAGAGTGAGCGATGAGGAAGACTGCAAACGTCTACGTCGTGGTGTCTCTGGTTGCCACAGATGTTGTGATGGTGGTCGTCGCCTACCTTCTGGCGTACTACACTCGATTTCAATCGAACTTTATCGCAGTTCAGGAAATGCATTCTCTGGCAACGTACACGGGTCTGATGCTGTTGCAGGCGGCCCTGGTGCCGCCAGTCTTTGCTGTCCAGGGGCTGTATCGGCTCAGGCGAATCCCTTCCTGGACTGAGGAGTTCTATGGCATATTCAGCGCCATTTCAATAACGTCATTGGTTGTCTTGGCTGCAGGCGCATTTGCGTCCCGCGACTTCGCTTATTCAAGAATAATGTTGGCTCTTAGCTGGCTGTTTTGCATCTGGCTGGTTATTATGGGAAGAGTGGTGCATTGGCGTTTGCGAATGGCGATTCGAGCCCGGGGAGCCAATTCGGACCGAGTACTGATCGTGGGCACAGGTGAGATAGCCAAGATGATCCTGGATAAGATCAGGAACAAGCCTGGGCTTGGCTACCGTGCCGTCGGATTCGTCGCCGAGCAACCCGGAGTCAGCGCCGTGTACGGCATCCCCGTGGTCGGACTCGTGGACGATATGGGGGCTCTGATCAAGGAACATCAAATCAGTGAGGTGATCGTCGCCTTGCCGACGCTTTCTCAGAAGCAGATGTTAGATATCGTATCGAAATGCCAGAGGGAGCATGTTAACATAAGATGTTACCCCGACCTCTTTCAGATAATGGCATCGGAGGTCAACATCAGTGATCTAGATGGGCTTCCGCTCATCACCATAAAGGATGTTGCCCTCACTGGCTGGAAGCTGGCCGTGAAGAGGTGGCTGGACTTGGTCGGCAGTGCGACAGGATTGGTCTTGCTCAGCCCGTTGATGCTGTTCATCGCGGTGCTAGTCAAGCTAACCAGTCTCTCGCATCCCGCGTTCTTTGTGCAAGAGCGCGTTGGCCTCGATGGCAAACCATTCCCCATGATAAAGTTTAGATCGATGATACCAGAGGCGGAGCAAGAGACTGGCCCTGTATGGGCCGTTAAGGGTGACCCCCGGACTACCAAGCTAGGAGCTTTTCTCCGGCGGTACTCGCTTGACGAGCTGCCTCAACTCATAAACGTTTTGGCTGGAGAAATGAGTCTGGTTGGACCACGACCAGAGAGGCCCTATTTTGTCGATCAGTTCAAGGAGAAGATTCCCCGATACTACGAGAGACACAACGAGAAGGCTGGCATAACTGGTTGGGCACAAGTCAATGGCTTGCGTGGCAACACGTCAATTGAGGAGAGGACGGCCTACGACCTGTGGTACGTGGAGAACTGGACCCTATGGCTGGACATCAAGATTCTGATCCGAAGCTTGTTCGTTATTTTTGGGGATAAGAACGCATACTAGTGGTCGACAGACTTATAATTGGGCTGGGAAATCCCGGCGGGAAATACGCACAGACCCGCCACAACATCGGTTTCAGGTGCATCGATGGCATTGCCCATCGATTCAACTTCCAGGGGGCACGCAGGCTTTTCAAGGCTCAAGTCACAGAGGGCGTGATAGCCGGCAAGCGCGTGGTGTTGGCCAAGCCCCAAACCTTTATGAATTTGAGTGGCGAGGCGGTAAGAGATCTCGTCCGGTGGTACAAGCTCAGCCATCGTGACCTACTGGTA
>Ga0315298_1002344_pt1 | contig 32336 bp, 31 predicted proteins | sample WHS_1_MG_FD_203077 | JGI IMG/M metagenome (GOLD analysis project Ga0315298, IMG submission 203077) | Extremophilic microbial mat communities from Washburn Hot Springs, YNP, Wyoming, USA - WHS_1_MG | ecosystem: Environmental > Aquatic > Thermal springs > Hot (42-90C) | place: USA: Wyoming... | reverse complement strand
TGGCTGAAAACGTAATCTTGAGGAATAAGGCGGAAGCACCCTACAAGGCGTTCCTGTTCTATGGTCAAGTTCTGGATGAGAATGGTAATAAGATGAGCAAGAGCCTTGGCAACGTTATAAACACTGAGGACGTGGTGACAAAGTATTCAGCCGACCTCTGCAGGTTCTACCTTCTTTGGAAGACGAACCCGCTGGAGAACATTAACTTCAGTTTTAAAGAGATGATGGAGAGGCCGTTCCAGGTTTTAAACACGTTCTTCAACCTGGGGAAGCTGCTTAAACAGAACGCGGAGTACGACGGGTTCAACTACGACGCGTACAGCCTTGAATGGGCTTTGAAGAAGGGGATCGTTAAAGACTCGGAGAAATGGCTCCTCTCATGTCTCCAGAGGCTGGTGGAAAAAGTGACAGAAGGCTTTGAAAACATGAGGATACACGAGTCCGCAAGAGCCCTGGAGAAATTCATCGTTGAAACGCTTAGCAGACAATACGTACCCATGGTTAGGAAGGATCTGTGGAGCGACGCGCCGGAGGACCTTGAGCGGAGAATGACGATATACTCCACGCTCTTCCACGCGCTGAACACCGTCAACAGGCTGATGAACCCGTTGACACCCTTCCTGGCTGAAGCCGTGCACCAAGGTGTTGTTAAAAAGTTCAGCGGCAAGACTGCTGAATCAGTAAACCTGGAGCAGTGGCCAGTCCCGGACAAAAGCCTCGTTGACGAGCAGCTTGAGAAGGATTTCGAAAGGATCGACGAGGTGGTAAGCATGGTGAACTGGGCCAGGATGAAGGCCGGGGTGAAGAGAAGATGGCCCCTGAGGAAAGCAATACTGGTGCTCAGCGAAGAATACTCGGGGAGCGTTGAGAGAAACATGAGCCTGCTGCGGGAGATGCTTAACGTTAAGGAGGTCGTGGTGAAGAAAAGCCTTGAGGAAGCAGGAGTGGGGACAAGAGCCAGATTAAACTACTCCACGGCTGGGCCAAGATTCAAGGAGAAAATCGGGAAGATAGCGAGCATCGTCGCAGCAAGGCCCGTGGAAGCAAGGAGAAGCATCGAGAAAGAAGGAAGATACGTGGTTGAAGCAGACGGAGAAGCATTCGAGCTTACCCCAGGAGACCTTGTTTTCGAGCATGAGCCGCCTGAAAACCACGTGATGACGCAGGGTAAACCAGGCTACGCGATACTCGACACTGAGAGAACACCCGAACTCGTCTCAGAAGGATACATGAGGGATGTTGCGAGAAGAATACAGGCGTACAGGAAGGAGCTTGGATTAAACCCGACGGATATTCTGAGAAGCGTCACCGTCTACGGGGTTGGCGAAGAAGGCTACGCGAGGCTGAAACCACTGTTGAAAGAACTGTCAAGCCTGGTTAGAGCCGAGAAAGTAGAGGTTGAGAAAGAACCGCCAGCCGACGTGAGCGCGCTGAAAGAATACGACATCGAGGGAGAAAAAATCTACGTGAAAATAGTCAAGTAGACGAAAACCGGTGAAAAAGCAATCCGAAAAGATTTAATTCCCCCTCCGGAGAATAACCCACCCGGCTCCGGTGGTGTAGCCCGGTAAGCATACCGGCCTTTCGAGCACACGAGTCAAAGACAGCCGGGGGTCGCGGGTTCAAATCCCGCCCGGAGCACTACTAAATTAAAATAATTCGTACAATGCTTGGGTCAAGTTTTTCTCTACAGTTAAGCGCGCCAGGTCTAACCTATAAATGAATTATCACGATGTTGCGATTCCTTTATTAGCAACTGGGAGCTTGTTTGCAACGGTGCGGTTAGCGCGCGCTACAGTCGTGTCCTTAAAGGAATCCTAGCCGGGTTCCCACTCTTGTTCAGAAAAGAGGTGGAGGATGCTGAAAAAATGCAGAGGTGGCGGCTCAGGAAACAGATCCTATGCAAACAATTTCCTGGATTGAATTGCTGAGGAAAGCCGGTTTATTGCGAGGCTTACTATAAAGACGTCGACGATTTTAACAAGCTCGTCCTCGGTTGACAGGAAATGGTTCAGCGCTTTCCTCATTGATTCAAGCGCCTTCTCATAGTTTTCCTGAATATACTGTTCAATAGCCTCGAGAACAAGCGTGATGAAAGTATTGTGGTGGAGGAGAATGATGGCTGATCTTTTTTGAACAGGTTCTTCACTGTTCTGCGCGATTTTCTCAATCTGTTTTCTACTCTCCTTTACGAATTCAAGCAGTTTTGCCGGGTTTTCTGGCTTCGGCAAGTACTCCCTGTGCTCGTAGCTGCTTGCATCGATAAACGAGTAGACCTTCTCCAAGTATTCTGAAACAAACTCCGCTGAGCTGCCGAACGCTGCCTGAAGATAACGCTTCCTAATTTCTTCTAGGCTGGCATTTTTATTCCAGAGTGTTTCAGCAAGTATCTTCATGCTGATCCCCGTCGGATAGAAGGCGCGAAGGGTTTGACAGGATAGTAGGCCGTTTAATCCAATTTCATCCAGATCATGCAGGTCTCGCCACAGGATTTTCCCAATATCCCCTTTCAGGAAGTCGAAGCCGAATGCGAACCAGAGGTGGTAATCGAACAGAAAGCTGTCTGACTTCAAAGTTTTCTGCCAGGCCCTAAGCAGCTGGATGAACTCACGGTTTGTCCTAGGTGGAGCTGTTCTGTTCCTCGAGGGCGCTGTAAGAGGGGCCGATTCTGAACACTTCTCATCGTAGAGGGGGTGAAGATAGCAGCGGCTTATCGGCGCGAACATGAAGATAGTGTTTCCATACTTGTTGTCGACAAATTCCTCGGTTGGAGCCCATAGAGTGTTTGCGTAGCACAGGAAGACGATTCTCGTCTTGCAATTCAATTCCCCGAGTCTGTGTGACACAGCGTTTACAAGCTTCGAATACCAGTCGGACGGAGACATTTTCCGGCATTCCGGGCATTCACAGTGATTGTTCATCCCGTCTGAGAGCCAGAAGTGGAGTATGTCCACCTCAGGGTGTTCCAACGCGTATTGAACAAAATGGTCGACAATCATCTGAAACGCCTTAGGGTTCGAGTAGCAGAGCTCCGTGTTAACAGCAATCCCGCCAAACAGCTCCCTCTTCCCGTTTACCAGGGCTAGAAGCTGCCTTTGCTCATCCTTAACCGCGCCTTTCTCAGGATCCCATCCGAGGCCTTGAATACCGATTGACTCACAGGTCCAACCGTGTCCCACGCGTTCGACAATCATGCCTCTTTTCTTCAACTCCATTATTATTCTAGCATCCTGTTTCAGAGACTCTTCCACAGAAATCTCTGGAGAGGGCTCTGCCATCGGGTTGTATTTTCTAGCATAATACCTGTTGTAGAAATAGCGCGACGTTTTAAACTGTAGGAAAAACTCGTTGAGCCTTTGCTTAGCCATCCAGTCTACGAAATCTATAGCCATCTCGGGTGTTACAGCCCCTTCAATACATACGCCCCGGTGAACGTATGAAGCGGTTTCCTTAACGTCGAAGCCATCTGTCCTCGCCTTATTAATGCTCGGCAAAAACTCTCCATCTTCACCCGGCCATAACCATTCCGCCCCGTGCTGTTTCAAATAGTAGTATGAGGCGAATAGAACGCTCCTAGGGTTGGATCCGGAGATAAATAAGCATCGCCCAACCGTCTTCAGGATTATCGTGTCCCTTTCCTCGTATTCGCCGGCGTCGAGGTTGACGCCGGCAAGCATAAGATCTCCCGGCAGACCTAAGCAAATACCCTCTTCACCCCTGTAAACATCTATATTTTTAACGTGATGCTTCAGCCCAGTCATTTTTCCCAGATACCGGGACAGCTCTTCAGCTGCAAAACCGACGACAGGGTTTTCCCCAACAACATATATCTGAGTCCCGCTGTTCAGATCAGGGTTTTCGCACTCCATAGAACTAGCGTCATTACTCTAAACTTAAACTTTTTCCTGCTTAGGAGGCGCATGCTTGCGCGCTCTCCAAGTGGTTAAAGCTTTTTCACCGTCTTTTTTAAAAATAGAGATTCTTGAGGATTGATGAGAGCTTCGCGAAACACGGTGTGAATGGCTGAGAAGAAGCACTATTAAGAGAGGAGTGGCGAAAGCTTAAATAATCAAGTGGCAGGTTTTTAACCCGGGCGTTCACTCTTGAATCTTTGGCGAGACGTTCCGTGCGGGGAGAAACCTCCTGAAATTTTAAACATGATTGTCGAGGTTATTGGCGGCTCAAGGGACAAGTATGAGTACAACATTAAATGGGAAACATTCGTCCTAGATCGCATAATACCATCATCCGTGGTTTTCCCGGTTGAATACGGCTTTGTTCCTCAAACGTGGTTTGACGACGGAGACCCGCTGGACATAATGGCGTTAAGCTACGAGCCTCTTGAAGTAGGGTGCCTAGTAAGGGTTAGGGTTGTAGGCGCACTAATAATTGAAGACGAGAAGGGGGAGGATCCGAAAATCCTATCGGTGCTTGTCGACGACGCCAGGTTCGACGGGTACAGGGATGTTGGAGACGTTCACCCCCACAAGCTTAGGGAGATTCAGGAGTTTTTCGAAACCTACAAGCGTCTCGAACCCCACAAGTGGGTTAGGTTTAAGGAGTGGAGAAACGCGAAAGAAGCCGTGAAAATCGTCGAATACGCCATGAGCAAGTTTAAAGAGTTGAAAGGAAACAGCGTTTAAAGCATCGTCAACCCTTGGCTGAAAGCCTCAAGCATGTGCTGACACTACTCTCGCAATATAAGAATCAGCGCGCGCTAGCATCCTGCTAGGCTAGTTAAGGCTTGAACCCGTCTCCAGGGAAGACGGGCTCGTGACGCATAATGGTGGAGAGGCTAAGTCTCGCGTTTTCTAAAGGCATATATTGCCCAACCCATCGTGTCTCTTCCCCATTTAAGGTAAATTTTCTTCTCCCTTTCTTCTCGCGCTAAAATCTCGAGTAGATCCGGATCATCCGGGTTTTCACGCGCATACTCGTCTATCGACCACCATCCCAATGTCTCATAATGGTCCCAATCATCATGGTCGCTTACAATAGTATATATGCAGGTTAAGCCTTCATCCTCCCCAATCTCAATGTTTTCACGATGCGAACACGCGTAATCCTGCTTTCTTAAGCTGTCTGCGGCAAGATACTCCGGGTCAGGCTCCTTCAACCAGTATGGTTCGCCAACGACTATTATGCCGCCCACCTTAGTCATGTCTCTCAGCGCTCTCAGGGTTCCCCTATGGCCGCCATATATCCAGCTTGCCCCCATGCACGCAGATAAATCGAAGAGCTGCCCGTGTTCAGGCTTATAGTCTTTCGCATCCATTAGTAAGAATCTTATTTGCGCGTTTGGTGCGCGGGCTTCAAGCTTATTCAACGCGTCTCTTATGCAGTAGGGCGATATGTCTACACCAACGCCCCTAATGCTGTAGAGCTCCGCCAGCCGTATTAAGAATTCCCCTTTTCCGCAAGCTATATCTAACACCTCCATACCGGGCTTTAGCCTGAGGAGACGAATAAACCTCTCAAGCTTTTCTTTATTCATAGGATTGCAGTAAAGATGAAGCCTGTGGCGAGCATCATAGTATTTCGAAGCGTCCAAGAGGAAGCAGCCTCACCGCGATGCCTACGCTTATCTCCAGCTTTTAAAGTTAACGTGGCATGCAAGGGTTTAAAGAAGGGAGTCGGCGCGCTTCAGACGCTTTTAGACGGCTCCGGCTGCGTCCAGCCGCGCTGTTCGCTCGGCCAGCGTAAGCCTGCAAGCCGGTGTGAAAAACATTAATCCAGCCGTTAACCGGTTTCTCAGGCTTCCAAGAATGAGGGTAAAGAGTGTGGAGCATACTGCGGATGGACGCGCCGAGGTCCGCTTCATAGGCTTCGTCGAGAGCGTTGAAGAGGATTGGGCGAAGATAAGGATCTACCCTGAGTTTTGCAGCGGGCTTAAAGGCATAGAGGAGTTTTCACACCTGATAGTGCTCTACTGGCTCCACCTGTGCGGCGAGGAGGAGAGGCGAACCCTGCTTGTCTACCCGAAGAAGCGTACGGTTAACGTGTTAACCGGGGTCTTCGCCTGCAGGAGCCCAGCCCGCCCAAACCCGGTGGGGCTGTGCGTCGTCGAACTCCTGGAAAGGGGGGAGAACACCCTGACGGTCAGGGGGCTGGATGCTTTTGAAAAATCCCCGGTGATCGACATAAAACCCTATGTTCCGAAGACAGACTCCGTTGAGAAGGCGCGGACACCGGAGTGGGCACGCTAGAGGGAAACTGGTTTAAGGAAACAGGGGTGGAAAGCAGGGCTCAACGGCTACACCGCTTGCGCCACGATTCTTTTACCGAAGAGTGTTTCAGACGGGTAGGCCTGCTTCAACCCAGGTTTTCATCAAGGCTTCACCCGTGGTTTTAACAGCCTCCTCGGGACTCATCCTGCTTACCTTCTCGCTGAAAGGCTCGGGTGTAACAGGACCGTCATAGCCAATGCTTCTCAAAGCCCTGAGGAAGCCGGGCAGGTTTATCACACCAGTCTCACCTGGCAGGTGCCTCACGTTGTCCAGCAGCCTGTCTAGAGGAACGTTGACAGGAGCATCGTTAACATGCACGTAGACAACATCCCTAGCCTGAAGAGCCAGAATATCCCCCAGGGTCCCCCGGGAGGCGTACCAGTGCCAGCTGTCCAGCAGGAGGCCGACGCTCTCAGACTCCAATGCTCTGCAGAGGCTCAGCATACCTTTTAAATCATGGATGAAAACATGCTTACGGTTCACGCGGAGCGACTCTGTGCCGACGAACTCCAGCCCAAGCATGCAGCCGTTTTCAGACAATACTCTAGCCACTGGCTTAAGCCTGGAAACGTGCCACTTGAAATTCTCGTCGAAAGGCTTCTCGTCGGAGAAAGGCATGATGAAGGTGAAGGCCCTGGGGCAGCCTATTTCAGCGGCAAGCTGAGCCAGGCGGCTGAGCCTTGTTAAACCCTTCTCGTAAGTATTCTCGTCGCCACGCCAGTCGAAAGGAAGACCCCAGCCTCCGGGCCTTATCCCAGCCTCGTCGAACAAGCCCTTCACGTAGCCCAGCGACTCCTCCTCAACCAGCCTACAAGCCTCGTTAACATCTATTTCAACACCCTGGAAGCCGCCTGCCTCAGCCAGCCTGATTGCCTCCGGAAGAGGCTTGTGAACACCTATGGCGCCGGGGCTAAGATTCCTAAACATGCTTCTGAAAGCATTCATGCTCTTAAAAACTTTTGTAAGCCGGAGGGAATATTGGAGACGCTAGCCTATTAGAATCCTCCCGCCTTTCTCAACGCTTCTAACAATAGCGTCGAGAGTCTTCAAAGCGTAGTAAGCATCCTCAGCGTCAGCATGCGGCCTGTCCCCCGAGGCAACGCATTGAGCAAAGACCTCAAGCTCCTCAACATAGCCTGGGCGGGAGACACCCCGGTAGTGGCTCCCATGCTCGTAAACCAGCGTCTGAACCGCAGAAGGATCAGTCTGCTCAATCCACCTCTTTCTACCAGCGTACCTCAACCTCTTAAACTGCTCAGCCTCAGCCCAGCCCCCGGTTCCCTGGACACCGACACGCTCGTAGAAGACTGGAGAACAGCCGGCGAGCGTGAAGGACCCTAAGGCTCCTGAGGAGAACCTTAGAGCAGCGGAGAAGGCGAGCCTCCTGCCCTCCTCAACCAGGCCGGCTGCCTCAGCCTCAACAACCCTGCCGCCGAGGAACTGGAGGCAGTCCATAGGGTGGATAGCCTGGTTAAGCATGAAGCCCCGTTCGAAGGAGAGGCCCCAGGCGCCGCGAGAATCAGGAGCAAGATATGTTGCTTCAAGACGGAAAACCCCGCCGAAAACCTCTTCTTCACAGAGTTTCTTAAGAGCCCTGTGAACAGGCATGTGGCGCCAGTGGGTCCCAACCATGCAGATCCTTCCAGAAGCCTTCATGGCTTCACAGAGCCTTCCAGCCCCCTCCAGAGTTAGGGAGGGAGGCTTCTCGACGAAAACGTGCAGACCCTTCTTCAAACAGTAGACGCCGGCTTCCTCATGCAGCTGAGGAGGCCCAACGATTACGACAGCGTCCGGAGACTCCTCGTCAACCATTTCAACGTAGTCAGTATACCATTTCCTGGCGCCGAACCGTCTAGTAGCCTCCCTAGCCTTCTCCCCGGCGAGGTCGCAGGCAGCAGCGTAGTCGAACAACGGTATGAGGGAGACAGCGGGCTGAAGACTCTCCATGGAATGGTGGCCGCAGCCAATGAAGCAGACGCGAACCCTGGTCTCAGCCATACTTGGAAACCCGTGATGGAAAACAATGGGCGAAGCATTTAAGCGTTAGCGCGCTATTACCCCGCCTGTTCCTCCGGGGAAAGACTGTTTCCATGGAACAGACACCTTTTTCACCGTTAGACGGATGCTGTTAACAGCCTTTTTCAGAGAAAAGCACGGCGTGCAGTATGAATTATTGCTCGAGCAACCATTACCATAATTGTGTGAACCTGATTGCTTCAGCGCAGCGCGCGCCGATTAAAAGATCGCTTTCAAGATTAACATAAAGCATCCTGCTCTTATCCACGTTGCCCTCCAGCAGACCCCTTATGGTTTGAAACATGAGGAAAGCCTTACCGGCTCTCCTAGGCCCAATTATCGATATGGTTCTTCTCGCTGGAAGATCGGGCTCAACCCTGGGCTCTCTTTCAACAAGCCTGGGAGGCTCAAAATCCTGAAAAACCCTTATGATTCTTATCCACGTCCCTCTCGTTATTATCGTACTCTATACGGGGAAACTATTTTAAAAGTCTCCCTCTTCAGAGAACTATAAAAAAGGGTTGCCAGGAGGCTGAACGGGGAAGGCGGCTGGGCTCCCCGGCTTCACCGGTTTAACGGTTTTTCCCAGGCCGGCGTTTCCTCTGTTTAAGCAGCCACTCGTATAGCCTAGGGTTATCGTAGGTGACTGTCCAAGAGTCGTGACCCAGGTCGGGATAAATCGTGAGCCTCACTTTCCCACCGATCTTCTTAAGAGCCTCGTAAAGCTGCTTCGAATTGTCAACGGGCACAAGCTCATCCTTAGCCCCGTGGAAAATCCAGATGGGAGTGTCTTTCAAAGCCCTGATCCTTTCTTGAAACTTGTCGTCGGGAAACATGCCTCCGCAAATCGGGACGACGGCGGCGAAGAGCTCAGGATAGGTGGAGGCCAGGTGCCAGGCTCCGAAACCACCCATGCTCAGCCCAGTCAGGTAGACGCGCGCCTCGTCGATACGGTAGCGTTTCAAAGCGTCCAGCAGCAGGTCGCGGAGCTCATCCACCATCATCGGCCACATGGAGTACGACGGGCACTGCGGCGAAATAGCTATGAAAGGGAAGCTTCTCTTCTTCTCAACGATCTTCGGGATCCCGTGCTTCTTGACGAGCTCAAGATTATCACCCCTCTCACCCATTCCATGCAGGAAAAGGATCGCGGGCCACTTGACACCAGGCTTCCTATCGTAGTCTCTAGGAAGATAAAGCAAGTATTTGATGGAAACCTTCTTCACAACCTCCTCTTCAAACACCTGCGGAGTCTGACTCATAAACATTTATCGCGAGCCGGATTTATATAAACATAGGGTCCTGGGGAACCCGGCTGTCTACGCTTAGCTCACGCTATAATTCAGCCAGGTGCTTCTCATAGTCTTTAACAACTAGCTTACTGCCTTTTCGAACAACCGTGAAGCCCTCCTTCTCCAAGAGCCTCCTATGGTTCTCAGCGCCGCCGGGGTATTTCTCGTTCAGGAAGCCGCCTGCCTTCAGCGTACGCCAGTAGGGAATACCCAGGTTCCCTCCTTCTCTCACAGCCTCCTCGGCAGCGTTCGCAGCTATCGTTATGAAGATGCCTGTCGTAAGGGTGCAGCAAGCCTTAACCCTGTGCTTCCCAGCTATCTTCCTACATATCTCGACGATCGTGACTAGCCTGCCCTCTGGAACATTCCTCATAACCCCGACAACCTCGCTCGGGTTGACGAGAACAATCCTGTCGCCGGCTTCAGCACCCATTTTACGCGCAGCATTATAACAGGGGAAGTTCTTCTAAGCCTCAGGATTTTCGGCAGACTCTTCTTGTCAGCAAGCTTCTCCAGCCACGACTTCCTCCTGTAACTCATTCTGTCCCGCTCCTTGTCCTCCACACGACAGTCTCATTCCGCTCTTATTAAGGTTGCGCACGCTTCTTTTCACCGGGCGCGTCCGAAATACTTCTCCGCCGGGTATTTCTCCTCGTTCTTCTCAAGCTTCCTAAGTATGGCTTCAGACACGTCTATGCCTAGAGCATTAGCCATGCTTAAACAGTAGATTAAAACATCCGCCAACTCTTCCCTGATGCTCTCCATCTTCGAAGCATCATTCCTCCAGGCTGAAGCCTCCTGGACCGTGGACCACTGGAAGACCTCGAGCAGCTCCGCGGCCTCGACGCATACTGCTTCAGCAAGATCCTTAGGGTTGTGATACTTCTCCCAGCCCCTTTTTGAGACGAAGGCTTTAACACGGTTTTTCAAATCTTGAAGCGTCGCCTCGGAATCCGTCTTCCTGTTTTCCAAGCTGGAGAATAGCCGCCAGCCCTACATATAAGCTGTTCGCCGCGTCTTTTCCAAACCGCTAAATCTTTGAGAGCAGCCCAGAATACTTCTCCATCCTCATAAGGCTCCCCTCCCTCTGAACCAGCCAAGTCATCCAGCAGAGCTCTATCGGCCTGTACCCGCAGCTCAGCGCAACCTGCTCAGCCGTATTTATGAACTTGAAATCATCCTCCACTGGTTTGCAGCCAGCCTCCGTCAAAATACTGTTCACAACCCTCTTAACAATCTTGTCGGGCATAACCGTGTCCACCCCGCCCATCATCCTCAAGTATTGAAACGTAACTAGGCCGACGCCCTTTATCCTGCCCACAGGGTCTTTCCTCCAGTTCTCCAGACTAGCGTTGCCAGCCCAGGATCTTAAAGCAGTTTTATCATCCATGCTTATTGTAGACAGGTGGGAGGCGATGCTCCTGGCAATAGCCCAGGACCGCCTGTTCCTCCACACTTTCCTCAGCTCGCTGAGATTAGCTGTGGAAAGCTGCCTCAGGCTTCTTATTCTCCCCGTCTCCACGAAACGCCTGTTGAAATCTTCAACCCTCGGGACTACGGCGGTGAAATAGTTTAAGCCTATGGAGGTGAAGGCTGCGTCGACAACCATCAGGACAACGCTTCCACCCCACCTCTCCGTTCTGAGACACTTGTCGCAATACTGCCTGAGGCCCGGGGCCTTCCCCATGTAGCCGTCGACAATCTTCTTCAACAGGGACAGCCGGCTGGCATCCATACTCCTGCTTCACGCAGAGCATTAATACTCCCGCTTTCAAATAAGCATGCCGGTTTAACCAGGGATGGGGAGTAAAGCAACTCTTTAAAACGGGCCCAGCGCGCTGGAAACACGTTGCTCCTTAAAAATGCTTGAGGAATTATGAGTGAGGCTATGAGTAGGCCGAGCAGGATTCTGGCTGAAATACGCTCCGCGAGAAGGAGGGTTGAGAAAAAGATTAGGGAGACAAGCATTATTATTGTGCTTTTAGGCGCCGGCGGCAGGGGGCTGAGGCAGAGGAGGGTTTTGAAAAGCAGGCTGGCATCAATGGGCATGGTTGCGCTGATACCTGAGGACGATTTCCCCGGCGAAGTAGCGCCCTCTCTGGTTGAGGAGGCGCTGCTCTCCAAGGGGGATGTGGAGCTTGTCTTCATCAACGTTGAATCATGGGGCACTGCCACGGAGTTCACACAGTTCCACGGCAACAGGAGGATCGCGCCTAAGCTGAGGGTCCTGGTGGAGCACGTGCACCACCCGTTGTACGGTGGCTCCGCAAGCTACCTGACTGACGTTTACATGACTCACCTCGCCGTCTTCGGGCATGTTTACGCCGTAGGTGGTTCGCGTGGAAACGTTTTCCCCACGGTGCGCGAAGTCGTGGTTAAGCTGGCTGAAAGATACAGGGTTTGCAAGGCGCTGGGTTTTATCAGGTAAAGATTTTTATACCTGAAAGCCCGTTGAGACACGGGGTATGAGCATCCGGGAGGCGAGGCAGCGGCTCAGGCTCTACAGGGCTCTAGATAATGAGATAAGGCTGAACGCTTTCCTGGCCATCCGCAGGCAGCCGGGAGTCTCGTTCAACAGGCTCGCCAGGGAAACAGGTGTTGAAAGGGGGCTGCTGGCATACCATCTGGCTGTTCTGAAAGCAGCCGGGATAGTCAGGGCCAAGTATGAGAGGAGGAGCAGGCAGACTTCTGAATACGTGTTGACGAGAGAGGGGGAGAGGCTCGCGGAGGAACTCTGCTCAAGCAGCAGGAGGAGAAGCAGGCGGGGAGGAAGACGTTAAAACAGCTCTACATTCCTTATCTTTTTAAACGTAATGTTGAAACCCTTAGCGCGCTCGTCATGCTAAAAGATTTTATAGAGGCTTGTCTTAAGGAGCCTTATGGAGGAATGCGTTCTAGTCGTAGAGCTGACTACGCGCGCAGTCCACTCCAGGCTAATATCTGAATCAGGACGCGTAGCATACTCCTCCACCCGCCTGTTGGAAACCAGGCTGCCTTACCCGGATCGCCCGTATATTGTTGAGCTGGACCCTGATAAACTATGGTTCTCCGTCTGCAGCACGGCGGCTGACTGCGCGAAGCATGCTGAACCAGGGGTTTCCGCGATTACGACGACTGGACAGAGGTTTACGACGGCCGTCATAGGACGTGGAGGGAGAACGCTGGCGCTTTGCCCCAATATGGATGCGAGGGGTGTTGAAGTAGGCGATTTTTTCTCAGGCTCAATCGGTGAAGACGCGTACCGTATCACAGGCCTATATCCTCCGTTCCTCTTCTCGGGAAGCAGGATAAGATGGTTTGTTGAGAATGACCCGGGGGTTTTCAACGCTGCAGAGTTTTTCACGACGATAAACGGCTGGCTGTATTTCATGCTGACGGGCAAGCCTGCTGAAGAACCGTCGCAGGCTTCAGGAACCTTCTTGTTCGACGTACGCGGGAGGAGATGGAGCGAGGAAATGTGTAGAGCCGCCGGCGTGGGGCTTGAAAAACTGCCGGAGGTCACTGGCTTCGGCCAGCTAGCCGGCTATCCGACTGAGAAGTTCAGTAAAGCCACCGGAATACCCCTGGGGACTCCCGTAGTCATGGGTGCGGGTGACACGCAGTGCGCCGGCATCGGGTCAACAGCGCTCTCAGAAGGCCAGGCATACGTCTCGCTGGGTTCAACCTGCCCGCTGCAAATCGTGATGGCGGAGCCGCGTGTAGACGAGGAGAAACGAATGTGGACCGGATGCTTCCCGCTCGACGGCCTCTGGGTGCTGGAGAGCAACGCCGGAGTTTGCGGAATAGTCTTAGACTGGCTCGCATCCTCCGTGCTCATGCTTACGAGGGAAGAAGGTGTTGACTATGAGCGTTTCGACGAACTGGCTGGAAAAGCCCCGAGGGGAAGCCGGAGCGTCCTAGCCTTCCTGGGGCCGTCGACAATGGATGCTAAGAGGCTTACGGAGGTGCTTCCCGCAGCGATAATCCTGCCCTCGCTGATGGTTGGGGAAAAGCCTGGAGCAGGAGACATAGCGAGAGCATGCTACGAGAACATTGTTTTCGCGTGCAGGGACAACCTGGACCAGATGAAGCAGGTTTACCCCCGGGTTGGAACACCAGTGTTCGCCTCAGGCGGGCTGTCGAAAAGCAGCATCCTCATCCAGATGCTGGCTGACGTTTTGGCGAAGCCTGTCTCAACACCCTTGGAGCGGAGGGCGAGCGCTATCGGGGCGTCTGTCGCATGCTGGTCCTTTCTAAAGTCTGAAAGCCCGAGGAGCATTATTGAAAGAATGGTTGAGCTGAGGACTGTCAACCCGTCTCCAGGCTCTGAAGATTATCAGGCTGACTACAGGAGGTGGAGACTTATATACGAGAGGCTGCGAAGCCTTACGTGAAAAATGGATTCTTTAAAGTCGGCGAGGGAAAAGGTTGCGAGAACCATCAGGACTCTTTACAGGATTGGGTACGTGCTGGATCATGAGGGGAACGTCAGCGCCAGGACGCGGCTCGCCGACAGGTATGTCGTCACACCCAGCCGGGTTCCGCGTTACCAGATAAAGGCTAGCGACACGCTGGTTGTAAACGGGGCTGGAGAGGTGGTTCAGGGTAGGAGGAACCCGTCGGTTGAAACAGGGATGCATCTCTCAATATACTTGAAAAGGCCTGACGTATGCGCCGTAATCCATTTCCACTCAGTGCATGCGACGGCGCTTGCCTCGCTGCACGAGACTATACCGCCTTTCCTCGAGGAGCTGATCCCTTTTCTCGGGGAGAATGTTCCGACTGTCGAGTACGCGATGGCTGGGACGGAGGAGCTGGCTTCGAATGTTGCAAACGGCTTGCTTCAGAGAAACGCTGTTCTTCTCGCGAACCACGGTGCAGTTGTATGCGGCAAGAATCTCCAGGACGCTCTCCATAAGGCTCTGCTCCTTGAGAAGGCTTCAACCATATACTTGCTCGCGAAGGCCACGGGGCTGCCTAAAAGCCTTCCGGAATCCGCTGTCGAAGTAGGGCGGGAATTATTCAGGACGATGATGCTGTGAAGCTCACAGGAGTTTTTGAAGCTTCAATAAGTCGGGCATAACGCCCTTCACTTTCAGCCTTCCAGAAGTATAGGCCTGCATCGCGCTTATCGTCCTATTCCTTATGCCGAGGAAAGTCGCACTATCCGTCTCCACCACTACGCTCGGCTTTTCGACAGAACCCTCTTTAAGGGTGGCCGCAGCGTCTTCACTAATGCTGAGAACGTATTCAGCATTCAGGTCGGGAAACTTGAACTGAATATCCCTCTTGAAACCCTTAAACTTCTCCTTGACACTCGGGTCTTCAAACTTCCTCCTAACCTCGTCGAGCGAATTGAACACCTGCTCCTTAGTAGGCATACGTTTCTACATTCTGTTTCTCCAATATTTAACTTTTATTCGGTTCGCAACCAACATCCTTTTAAAACTTAAATAACGTGGAAGCGTTTCTTTCACGCGTTGAACATAGTCCGCTCGTTCATCGACGGTAAATGGCTGACGCCAAGCGGGGAGAGAATCCTGAAGATAAACCCCGCCACGGAGGAGGTGACGCATAAGGTGGCGAGCGTCAGAGCATCCGATTTGAAAGCTGCCCTCGAGTCGGCGAAGAAAGGCTTCCGCCAGTGGAGCCGCACACCGGTGGAGCAGAGGGCTGAGCTTCTGAAGAGAGTGGGGCAAGCAATGATGGATAATGTTGACGAGGTTTCGAGCGTGATAACGCTGGAGAACGGTAAACCCCTTGTTGAATCCAACATGGAGGTTATGGGGGCTCAGATGTACGCCGACTACTACGCGGCGGAGACGGTGCAGATGCTGAAGGACGAGACCAGGGTTGTAGACTTCCCGCAGCCGGGGAACTATGAGTTCAGAATCATGTTCGAGCCGCTCGGCGTCGTTGCAGTAATATCGCCTTGGAACTGGCCCTTCCTCATCCCGATTCAGACAATCATGCCGGCGATAGCCGCGGGAAACTCCGTGGTCTTCAAACCCTCCTCCCTAACAGCCATGGTCGGCGAGAAAATAGTTAGGCTATTCGAGGAAGCGGGGCTGCCGCGGGGCGTGCTTAACCTTGTGCAGGGCGGCGGGAGGGTCGGCGAGCTACTGGCGGGCTCAGGCGTGAACGCCGTCGTTTTCACAGGTGGAAACGAGGCTGGGCTTAAAGTCGCTTTAAACTGCGCTAAAGGGTTGAAGAGGACTGTGCTGGAGCTCGGGGGCAGCGACCCATTCATAGTTTTCGAGGACGCTGACATTGAGGAGGCGGTTAACGGAGCAGTGTACGGCAGGTTTTTCGGAGCAGGCCAAATATGCGTCTCCGCTAAAAGGATACTTGTGCAGGAGAGCGTTTTCAACGGCTTCGTGGAAAAATTCGTTGAAAAGGCTTCATCGCTCAAGGTTGGAAACGGCTTCGACCCGTCTACCGACATTGGGCCCCTGATAAGCAGGGAGCAGCGTTCACACGTGTCGCGCGCAGTGAAGCAGGCTGTTTCCGCAGGAGCCCGAGTACTGTGCGGCGGGTCGCCGCCGAAAGAGTTGGAGAAAGGATTCTTCTACAGTCCCACGGTGGTCACGAACGTTAACCTCCGGATGAGAGTGATGACTGAGGAGGTTTTCGGGCCAGTCGCGCCCGTGGCGTCTTTCCGAGACGAGAAGCAGGCGGTTGAAATCGCCAACTCCACGAAATACGGCTTAGGAGCCTCCGTCTGGACGAGGGACGAGGAGAAGGCCGTCAGGCTTTCAAGGAAGATTGAGTCGGGAATAGTCTGGATCAACGATGTCGCAGTAACTTTCCCGCACGCGCCCTGGGGCGGAGTAAAGCAAAGCGGGCTTGGGAGACACTCGTCCAGATACGGGCTTCTAGAGATGGTGAACATTAGGCAAATATGCGTGAACAAGATAAGGGAGAAGACGAGAATATGGTGGCTCCCCTACGCTAAGGGAAGCCCATGACCGGGGTGCGGCAAGCTATGGGGAAGCCGAAATGCTTGATAACAGCATCCTTCACGCAGGAGGCTCTTGAAAAGCTTTCGCAGAGAGTTGAAGTCATCTACGAGGACTGGAGGAAGACTGGGCGCATCTACCTCGGCGACGAGCTTATAGAGAAGATCAACAGGAACATGGTTGAAATACTCGTGGTTGAGGCGGACCAGGTGACAGCCGACATCGTGAACAGGACGAGCCTGAGGCTCATCGCAGCGTGCAGAGGAACCCCGTACGCGGTTGACGTGGCAGCCGCCACGGCGAAAGGAATACCGGTGGTGCACGCGCCTGGAAGGAACTCGCAGGCAGTGGCTGAGCTCACGATAGGCCTGATGCTCACGCTTCTAAGAAGAATCGTCCAAGCTCAGCGGAGGCTGGCCATGGGCGTGGCCTACGAGACGGATAGGGATTTCCAGGAGCTTTACAACGCTTTACAGGGGAGGGAGATATGTGGTAAAAAAGTTGGGGTAATAGGGCTGGGGGACATAGGGACCAGGGTTGCGAGGATCCTGCTGGCCTTCGGCGCGTCAATACTGGTCTACGACCCGTACGTGCCTGAGGAGAAGATAGCCTCGGTCAACGGGAGCAGGGTCAGCCTGGAGCAGCTGTTAAGCCAGGCTGATATCGTAACACTCCACGTGAGGCTCACGGGTGAAACATACCGCATCATCGGGGAGAGGGAGATATCTATGATGAAGCCCTCAGCAATACTGGTTAACACCTCGTCGCCGGGGACGGTTGACGACTCAGCCCTGCTTGAAGCCCTTAAACAGGGTAGAATAGCCGGCGCAGCGCTAGACGTGCAGGAGAACGAGCCCGTCGACTCTTCAAACCCCTTCCTGCGGCTTGAAAACGTCGTCGTGACGCCTCACATCGGCGGGAACACTGAGGAGACTGTTGAAAGACAGTCGAAAATGATTGTTGAAGACTTGTTCCGATTCCTCGACGGGGAGAAGCCGCTGCACCTTTTGAACCCGGAGGCCTACCGGGGGAGAGACTAGCGTCCCAGACGGCTTAACCGGGCGGAAGCCCAACTCTTTCCTAAGCCTAGCGCGCGCTTCTTCACCGAAGAACCCTTTCCCATCGTGTTCATCATCCTCGAGTGGCAGTAATCATTACAGGGTTAGCCGTGTGGCTTCCAACAGGGAGACGCGGGGGAAACTGGAAGACAGCGGCAGGCCGCTAACCCCTGCTGGAGCCTCAAGTTACGCTAGGGATGGTTGAAAGCTTAATTAGAAGCAAGGCTAATCGCGGCGCGCGCTACGCTTATCTAAAGTATTGAATACTTTGATATGAAGGGGAAAACTTAAGAACATGTTTAAATCCCATATTCACAGGGGTGTGATTGAATGAGTCTGCCGAAAACGGCTTTCACAGCAGGCTTAATTATTCTCGCGGCGGGGATCATTATCGCAGTAACGCCGCCTGCGGAAACCAGCTGGGAGCTGAGAAGCCGGGTACTGGTTGACGGTGAGGCCCTGAACGTTTCAGCCGGGTGGAAGTCGAACAGCAGGCCGCTCGTTAAGCAGGTTCTAAGCGTTGAACCCCCTTTAAAACACGCTGTAGGCCTGGGGGCTGCATTCTTCCCCGGAGGCGGGAAGGACTTCGTGGTGGCTGGAAGCGCCGTGGAGCAATCATCCCCGCCGAGACCGTTCAACTTCTACGTTTTCGACGACGTGAACTACGGCCTGTGGCAGGCGGGCTTAGCCTACAAGGCTTTCTACGAGGATAAGGAGAAGAATTCAACCAGCTTCAGCTTCTCAATAGCTTCGAAGGAAGCCCTTCCCAACTCGTTCTACTTCGTGGTTGAAGAGTCGGGCGCCGGGTTGAGGCCGATTGTACTCGTAGACTCGACGATCAGCTGGACTGAAAAAACCCTGAAGACCGAGTGCTCGGAGTACGTGAGTTCCTCCCCGCCGTTTCTAATCGAGGAGGCTAGGGATTTCAGGATAAGGGGCAACGCGACGGAGACTAGTGGAAAAAGGTTCAACTTCTACGTGATGGATTACTCTAACTACTGGAATTGGCTTGCCGATGAAAACTACACCGCCATATTTGAGCGGAGGAACGTTGAAACGGTGGGTTTCGATTTCCCGCTCACGGAGAGCCAGGTGAAGTCGATACTTTACTTCGTCGCCGAAAACCCTTTGAAAGACGTTGATGAGAGCGTAAGCGTAAACGCAGTCTTAGAATGGCGGGAGAAGACAACTGTTCCATCAATCCTTGGAGGATGGGTGGTGGGCAGCATCGTAGCGCTCATAGGCCTGATCACCATGATGGTTGCGGGAGCAGCGTCCCTAGTCTCCAAACGTGGGAAAAAGCGGGAGAATACGCTGAAATAGTTCAACGAGCGCCCAATCCTCTTCAAGAGCCTTTCTCCTAGACTCCTGCATGTTCCCCGCCTTCGCCAATATTACCGGAAAAATATGCGTGGAAACACCGGCTTCCTGAAGAATAATCACTATTTTTCAGCAGGCTTAAAATCCTCCTCTTCAACGGGCAGGGCTTGCGTAGAGCAGCACCATGTTTTTCAAGAAATCTAAAGTTGTCTCGTAAGACACTCGGTACTTTTCCGATATGTAAAGCACCCCATCTATCACAAGCATGTTCGTAAACAGCTGTTCCTCAAGAAGCCTTCCGAACAGCTCTTCTACTAGCCTTCTTTCATAATCCACCATAGCGTTAGCGCGCGCTAATAGCGTGCAATAAGCAGCCGGCACGCGTCCTCACAGTTAAGCACGGGCGCCAGCACACTTTTTCACGAGTTTGAGCGTAAGCTTTTCCACCCTCGTGGACAGTCTGCTCGTTACCAGTGCCAGCGAAAAAACTTATAATTTATGGTAGTGTGACGCGCACCATACAGGTTAAGCGCTGCAACCTAAGATCGTTAGAAGCATTAAAGAAACATATGGGCTTGAAAAGCTACGACGAGGTTATTGAAAGGCTTCATTGAGGTGAACAGTACCGTAAAGAAGATTGATACGGAGTTGGACTTGAAGGCTAAAATAATTACTTGACAGGATTGGGTGAAGTAGTCTACACAGTGTTCCCCAGCGTTTATAACAAGCCTTAGCCGCGCTTGTTTCGGGAAAAGCTTAAGACAGCTAGCGCTTTTTCCCGGTGGGCTAAAATGGAATATGTTAGGCTTGGATCCTCGGGGTTGAAAGTCTCAAGGGTATGTTTAGGCTGTATGTCTTTTGGAAACGCTAGGGAGTGGATGGTTGAGACAGAGGACGCTAGGAAAGTAATCAAGAAGGCTTTAGACCTGGGTGTAAACTTCTTCGACACCGCTAACGTTTACTCGCGGGGGAGGTCCGAAGAGATACTGGGGGAGGTCTTGAAGGACGTTAGGGAAGACGTCGTCATAGCAACTAAGGTTTTCGGAGCGATGGGGGAAAAGCCGAACCAAAGAGGCCTCTCGAGAAAACACATCATGCATCAGGCTGGAGAGTCGATGAGAAGGCTGGGCACAGACTACATCGACCTCTACCAGATACACAGGTGGGACTACGAGACGCCGATCGAGGAAACCCTGTCGACGCTTATGGATTTGGTTAGGCAGGGCAGGGTAAGGTACATAGGGGCATCAAGCATGTGGGCATGGCAGTTCGCGAAATCGCTGCATGTCAGCGATAAACACGGGTATGAGAGGTTCATAAGCATGCAGAACGTATACAACCTGCTGTATAGAGAGGAGGAGAGGGAAATGATTCCCCTTTGCAAGAGCGAGGGAATAGGACTTATACCGTGGAGTCCAACCGCAGCAGGAGTTCTCTCTGGAAAGTACTTGAAGGAGGGTAGGCTGGTAGTAACCGAGTCCGATATCGACAGGCTGAGACCCAACACGCCAGACTATAAGATATACATAGAGCCCCCTGAAAACGCTGAGATAGTGGGAAGGGTTGTTAAGATTGCTCAAGAAAAAGGATTGAAACCAGCACAGATAGCCCTGGCCTGGTTGTATCATAAGGGAGTTACTTCCCCAATAATTGGAACAACTAAGCCTGAACACGTTGAGGAAGCTGTCGAGGCTTTGGAAGTTGAGCTCTCGGAGGACGAGATCAGACGTCTGGAAGAACCATATAGGCCTAAGCCTGTTTTCGGGCACAGGTGAAAGCAACTAAGCCTGGAATAGAACGCGGGCTGACGGGAGTTGGCCATACCCTCCTTATTGAGAACCGAAAAACCTCTATAATCGTAAAGTTGTTTAATATCGAGCTTGTATTCAATATTTATAAAATAATGTTAATGGCAAACACAAAAAGCTATATAATAGGCCTGTGCAACTTAACGTGATAGAATTGGCGAAAAAGGCGGTTAAGATGATAACCGAGTCTGCGTTAAAGAGAGAGGTTGAGCGACTGGAGAGAAGTCTGACACAGATGTCGGGCTATCTTAAGGAGATCCGCAGCGAGCTCAAATCAACCACTAAGAACACGGGACAGATGATCGAGATGCAGAAGCAGCTTATCGCGTCTATGAAAACTATGAAAGCAGCAGCGCCAAGACAAGTCAGGAAACCACGCAAACTAACTGAGATGAATATTTTCGTTAGAGACCAGATAAGGTCTGGGAAGAGCTTTGCGGAGGCTATAAAGGCTTGGAAGGAATATAAGGCGTCGAAAGCTGTTCAGGAGAAGGCTGAAACCAAACCCGTAAGCGGGTCCGGAGAAACTTAGCCCCAACCCTAAACCTCAGCTGAGACGCAGCAGACCGGAACGGCGTAAACGGGAACCTGAAAATATAGAACGAATTTTTTATGACTAAATGACTAATATTAGTTGTAAATGCCACCAGATATCAGAATTGTTAATCGCGCGTCGATAACATGAGCGCGTGCCACACGCAGCTACATTACCGGATATTCTTAGAAACATGTCGGTGTAGAATAAAACTTTTAATAAGACTATGTCGGTTGTAGCGCAAAGAGCATGTAGATCAGCATCGCAATACTGCTTGCTATTCTCGCTTCAGCTTCGACTCATATCTTGTCTATTGTGGGGTTAGCTGGAGGTACGATAATAGTACCAGCCCTAGTGTTGTTATTCGGCTCGAGGCGGGATTTGCAGCAGGTACTATGATTTTTGCTCTAATTTTTGACATCTTCTGCGCGCGCGCCTTAATCACTTTCACTCAACCCTCTCCCTCAAGCGTTTGCCTCCCCCCATCTTTAAAAGAAGGGTTTACAGGGTTTTTCGCAGGAATGTTAAGCGAGTGTTCGCTTGAGGATATTGAGGGTGTTGGGCCTGCAACAGCCAGGAAGCTCAGGGAAGCAGGGTATGTGACCGTTGAGTCTCTTGCTGTTGCAACAGCCTTCGAGCTCTCCGAGGCAACTGGGATAGGCTACGATACTGCGCTGAAAATATCTCAGGCCGCTAGGGAGCTCGTGAAGATAAGCCTTGTCACCGCCGACGAGGTTTTGAAGAGAAGGCAGCTCGCCCAGAAGATCACGACCGGAAGCAAGAGCCTAGACGCCCTGCTTGGCGGTGGCGTTGAAACCCAGGCTATGACGGAGCTGGTCGGAGAATTCGGAACCGGGAAGACCCAGCTCTGCCACACCCTGTGCGTAACCGTCCAGCTTCCCAAGGATAGAGGCGGGTTGGAGGCCGGCGCGTTATTCATAGATACTGAGGGAACGTTCAGGCCTGAGAGGATTGTTCAGATAGCTAGGAAGCATAGGCTGGAAGCCGAGAAGGCTTTGAAAAACATTGTTTACGCCAGGGTCTACAACTCCGACCACCAGGTTCTCTTAGTAGACAAGGCTTGGGAGATATGCAGCCAGCGCTCCATAAGGCTGATCATCGTAGACTCCCTGACCAGCCAGTTTAGAGGCGAGTACCTAGGCAGGGAAGCCCTTGCACTAAGGCAGCAGAGGCTTAACAGTCACGTCCACAAGCTGCTTAAGTTGGCTGAGGCCCTTAACCTAGCCGTCGTTGTCACTAACCAGGTTGTTGCGAACCCAGGCCAGTTCTTCGGAGACCCGAACAAGCCGGCAGGGGGAAACGTCGTCGCACACGCAAGCACATACCGTTTATTCCTGAGGAAAGGGAAGGAGAACACTCGTGTCGCATACCTTTTCGACGCTCCACACCTTCCCTACGGGGAGGCGCCTTTCATCCTGGGGGAGGGTGGGATTGCAGACGCGCCGGGATCTGGTTAAACAATACTACGAGAACCTGAGCCCGCCCCAATTGTTCCCATGGGAGCTGAGCCGGAAGCACATTAGAATAGCTGTCCGTGAAGGAAGGCTTGTAAAGCTGAACACGCTGAGAAACAGGGTAAACCTGGTGGCTTTACGGAGGCTCTGCGCCGAGTATGCTCCGACGCGCGTCTACATGAGCGTCCTAGACTACCTTTTCCCTGAGAGGGTTGGGCTGAAGAGCGAAGCAAGGCATGCCTACCCTGTTGGCGGAGAGTATGTTGTCGACGTTGACAACTCCCTGTTTAGAGGGATAGATAGCCACGAGCACCCTAGGACACGGGTCTGCTACGAGTGCCTAGAGATAGTTAAGAGATACACCATCAGGATCTGTGAGCTCGTCGAGGAGAACTATAGCAACATAATTATAGTCTTCAGCGGCGCGAGGGGCTTCCACATCCATGTGCTCGACTTTCAGGCTGGAGACTGGGCTTTCTTCAACGAGCATGACCCGGTTGAGAGCCACAGGGCAGCTAGGTTCCGCTACACCCTCCACCTCTCCAGGATGCTGGAAACGCGTTTAGACGAGCCCCGCTTCACGCTCTCAATAGACCCGATGAGGGCTATAGCTGTCCCATACTCTCTCAACGCCTCCACCATGCTGGCTTGCAGACCCGTAGGAAGCAGAATAGACCTTGAGAGGAAGAGCGTAACCAGGATACTCGACGAGGCGAACCCGGCTCTATTAATATGGCCGATTAAAGCTACCTTTGAGCAACACGCCGCGTTGCAATAAACCATTTAGGCTAAAAACACCGTGGGCCCGTGTTCACGAATATCTCTCCATGTTTTTACTCATTCGCGAAAATGCAATGTCTGAAGAAACTCCGATTTTTGGAGGGGGGAAGGAAACAGATAAATCGAAGAGCAGGCTTACTCCTAATCGTGGTGACTAGGGCGAGAGATTTAATCGAGGATGCTGAGGACTTCCTAGGGTCTGCTTTAGACCTGTTTAAAACCGGAAGATGGTCAAAGGTATGCTTTAACGCGCAGCAGGCGGCTGAGCTTTCTCTCAAGGCGGCTTTAAATCACTACGGCGTTGAAAGGAGGACGCACTCGCTTGTCGACCTGGTTGAAGAGCTGATTAAGATAGACGAGCGGTTTAAAGCCTTTCAGGAAAACGCTAAGATACTGGACCAGTACTATATTCCGACAAGGTATGCCAATGCTTTTGCGAGCGGGCCCGCCAAGAGATATTTCACAAGGCTGCAGGCTGAGCAGGCAATAAGCCTAGCGAAATCCATTTTCGACGAGGCGAAGAAGATTGTTGCCGAAGGAGAAACTTAAGAATATCGCCTACGAGAAGGTTGGGGAGTTTCTACGTCAAGTCGAAAAGCTTAAGCCGAGGCTCGTCGTGCTTTTCGGCTCCTACGCTAGGGGAGACTTCACTGAGGAGAGCGACATAGATGTGTGCATAGTAGCGGAGAATCTTCCCGAGAACATTTTCGAGAGGAGGAGCCTATCCGGGCTTTACAGGGTAGGCAATCTGAGGGCCGTCGGATATTTCCCGGAAGAGTTCTTAGAGGAATTGGAGAAGCCTAACTTTTTCCTGTACGATGTGCTTGAGGACGGCATAATTGTTCACTACGACGAGTCTTTTCTTGAAAGCGTAATGGAGAAAAGAAACATGGTTAAAAAGAAAATGGGTTTAGTGAGGGAAAGCGACGGCTGGAGGATAATTAGGAAGGAGAAATGAGCAGGCGCGCGCCTTTAAACCGGGGAGAGAATGGGAAACTATGACGGGCTCCTGAAAGGCTAGCCCCGCCCCGGCTTGGACACAGGATGCTAATCTAAACTGTTGAACAGCATGTTCTCTTAAGGCTTGGCGCGCCCCCTGCTCCTTCTCATTTTTAGGTAGGCAACGCATATTAGAGTTGCAATGATCAGAATACTTACGATCAGCGTGACGTTTGACAATAGAATAACCACTGTTAAATCATTATTGATCGAGGCGTCGCCATCCAACGAAGTCGTGATATTCATGCTGGTGACTGAAACGTAGAATCTTCCCCTAGGGACGGAGGTAAAAATAGCCTTCCCAGTCCTATCCGTGCTCTGTTCGAGAACATCACCGTTAGGAAGCATCATCCTTACGCGAGCCCACGGTGTCTTAACACCCAGGATGTCTTGAACGGTTATGCTTACATCATATATTGCGCAGCGAAAAGCATGTTCCGTGGGAGAGTCAACCCAAAAAGTCCTGTAAGCGTCCAGTTCGACTGAAACACCCTGCCAAAGAATGCTGGACACTATCCACCGTCCTTCATCCAGCCACAGCGACGAATAGCCGGTTAGCGTTCTAGAACCGCCGTCTGGGCCTACTAGCGTTACGGAGTCGGGGACTATGGTTCGCATGCCGGCTGCGTCTCGAAAAACAATGCTGACCAAGTATTGCCGCTTATACTGGGCTGAAAGCGTTAAATCTGAAGAAACATTAACAGACATGGATGTCTTTTGAGTTCCATCAGTCCACTGGATGAACTGTGCTCTAACGCTGGGAGATATGTTGTAGTATTCTTGAACCGTTACGCTGTATGTTCCAGGGTTAACATAAGTCTTCACCCTGCCATACTCGTCGGTCGTAAACTGGTCTTGGTTAATCCTGACGATTGGCGCGTTGGCGAATGGGGTTACTACCGTTAAAGAGAAGCCGGTTATTACAACTGTGCTGGTGCTTGAAGAACACTCGTAGTTTCTAGAGCCTGAAAACACTGCTTTAAGCATATACGTGCCCCCGGTTCTCGGAGTATACCGTATGCAGGCTGTTCCAGTCTGGTCTGTGACAGAGGTCCCTATTAGAGCATCGTCAAGGTAGAAGCTTATTGTCTGGCCTGGCAGAGCGTTCTGCCTACAGTCCCTTAGAACAGCACATATCAGCGTCTCAGCACCCGTTTTCATCCCATAGGTATATGTGAAGTCGACAATAGTTTTCATCCTTTGAACCAGTAGAACAGTGGGTTGGGCTACGGAGCCGCTGTAGTTCTCAGTAGTCTGGAAGACCGCTTGAACAAGATAGGTTCCGGCGTCAAGGATCGAGGCTATAGTGTAGACGGCTCTTCCAAAGGAGTCTGTTACCGCAGTCCCCATCAGGCTTCCGTTAACGAGAAACCTGACTGTCTGGTGTGGAAGAGGATTGTTCTCCGCATCGTACAGGTAAGCAGTCAGCTGAACAGTATCGCCGTATGTGACGGCTGGAAGCGCGTGCACATCCACATAGATACGGGTGGAAGCGCCATCAGGCTCTCCGAAAGACGTCTCTACTGGAGATAGAATAAGGAGGAGAAGGAAAACGAAACATGCTGCCAACAGCATGTTTACTACGCTAAGCCCCAAACGCTTCATTATACATTTTCCTTTCCTAACGCACTAATAAAAGCTTTCTTAACGCTGGATGAAGAAACAGTATTATAAGGCTTATGGGGCATAATGCTTAATATAGCATCCAGCGCAATTAATCTGTAGCGCGCGCAGCTGTGACGTAGCTGCTTTCAACGCGGAGCAGGCAGCTCAGCTATACTTGAAGTCGACTCTGCTCGAACTCGTAGGCGATTATCCGAGAACAAATTCTGCAATATTCCTCCTCAGGGAGTTTGGGCGAATAGGCGTTACAGAAGCTTCTGATTCATAAGGGTGAACAAGAGAGGGCTTCATAATCTTGAAGACTCCTATTCAACAAGCAGATACTTCTACAAGTCTTTTGACAAGGAGGACTCAGAGTACCTGATTTCCCTGGCGGAAAAGGTGGTGGGACTCGGACGTTAGACGTCGCCTGGGAAAGGGCTAAGCTACTTAGAGAATGGGAGAACTGGGTGAATAAGATAGCTGGAGCAGCAGAAAGGATACTGAGGGGAGACTTACTGGGCATCTATGTATTCGGAAGCCTGGTCACAGGAGGGTGGTGGCGAGTTCAGACATCGACCTTCTGGTTGTCGCGAGGCTCGCATCAATATCCATGATCCAAAGGTCTGATGCGAAGACGAGAATACTGGAGGAGGCTGGGCTGCCCCTTGTCCATCCCTTTGAAAGAAGCAAGTTTACTTCCAGCATATTCAGGGTTTGTTCATAGCGCGCGCGAATTCCCTGAACAGGGAGGGCGCGCGTGAGGATCAAATAAATTGGTTTTCGATAATTTTCGAAAGATTTATAAAAAAGACGACTGAAAATAGAAACATGAAGAAGGAGCGCGTTTACAGGGAGATTCTATACGGGGTTCTCGAGGAAAGAAGGAGGGTCTTTAAGCAGCTCGAGTTGAGCAAGGCCTGCCGATTATCCCTAAGCACCGTGAATTATGCCCTGAAACCGTTGGAGAGCATGAACGCTATAGAGAAAAGGAGGTCTGGCTTCAACGTATTGGACCCTAAGAAGGTTCTGCTATACTGGGCTTCAATTAGGCGACTGGGAAAAAGCATCGTTTACCAGACATATCTGGACAAGCCGGTTGAAGAGATAGAGAGCGAGATTCCTCCAAGGTCGGTTTTCACCGCCTACTCGGCTTTCAAGCTCAGGTTCAACAGGGTTCCCTCAGACTATGGGGAGGTAGTGGTCTATGGCGTGAAGGAGGATTTTGAAAAGAGATTCGGGAAGGAAGATAGTCGATTCAATCCAAATTTGATGGTTTTAAACTTAGACGATCATCTAACTAAATTTAAAGTCGTTCCCATGTCGCAAATATTCGTAGACCTTTGGAACCTGAGGTCTTGGTATGCAAGGGATTTTCTGAAGGAAATGGAGGGGATTATAGATGGAATTTTGGAGCGATATAGCAGTAGATAAAAGCTTCAAAATACTGCAGGAACTTAGAAAGGAATTCGACTTCATCCTGATAGGCGGATGGGCAGTCTACTTCCTGACTAAAGCGTTGAAATCTAAGGACATAGACGTGATAGTTGACTTCGAAGAATTGACTAAGCTTAAGATTAAAGTCGGAATCCAAAAGAACGAGTTTCTAAAAAAATACGAGGCTAAAGTGGAAGGAGTATCGATAGACGTATATGTGCCGTACTATTCGGAGTTCGCCATCCCGCCCGAGGAAATTGTCAAAAATACTGTGAGGATCGAAAACTTCAGGATTCCTAAGCCAGAAATCCTACTAATATTAAAGCAACAGGCTGAGCTTCAGAGAAGGAACAGTGTGAAGGGACAGAAGGACAGGGTGGATATACTCTGCTTGGCTATGAGCGGTAGGGTAAATTGGAAAAACTATAAGGAGCTTCTGAAGAAGTTTGGGCTCGAGGAGTACGAGAAGGAGTTTAAAGAAATTATAAGGGCTGCGAGGATCGAATTCGAATACCTCGGTATAGTAAACCTGAGGGAAGTCAAGAAGATTAAGGAAAGCATTCTGAGACAGATAAGCGCATACTGACTAGCGCACGCCTTAAGCAATACCCTTATCTCACGTCTCTCGATTCCATCTCCACCGTTGACATAAGTAACCTGAATCAGTTGTTTAATTTAGATCCTTCCTTCAAGACGAAATCGACCTCGTTTTGTTGACGATCCTTCCAGTAAAAGATTTCAAGCAAAGGATTATCGTTTATTTTCCTCATCTCTTCTATGAATATCATGTTCTTCATCAGCCTTCCAAAATCCTCTGAAAACCGGATTACCCCTTAAAATCCCCGCGCGCAGTACAGTCTTCGATGTAGCTTCTCACCATCGCTACCTTCATAATGTAATAGTTGTTGAGACATTTTAAATAAATTTTCTCAGTCATAGAGAAAAATAAGATATTAGCATCTGAATGCAAAAACACGCGCTTCTCCTCTAGGAAACGACTTATCTCCTCCGGCGAGTCCACCTCATTCCTAAGCGCGCTTTTTAACGTCTAACATGCCGCAAGCGTCAGCTGTGCCATGCTCTTTAGGGATGAGTCAGACCTCTGCTGCCGCTAATAGGGTCCACCTTCCAATCTGCTCATCTCCCTGGCGGTCCAGTGGTAGTTGAGGCTCGATTATTATCCATCTCCCCTTGGTCAGTCCGAATCTCGTCAGGTCTGGGAAGCTCCAATACCTGTATCCCGGCAATTCCTCAAGATGGACGAGCACCATGTAATGGTAGGCTCCAGTCGCATTCTTGAACGATCCCACGGCTGAGTTGATTCCAATCGCCTCGAAAAGCGAGGCGACGAGAATCGTATAATCATCGCAGTCGCCAGACCTCAACCCCAGGGTCTCAACAGGAGCCCGGAGAACATTGTTAACCTCGTACTCGTAGTGAATATACCTGCGTGTGAAGTTCAGTATCTTCCCAATCTTGACAACCGGCGGATCAGGCTCGCTCAAGCCGATTATGAGAAGCACCTCGTTGATTTTACTTCTCGCAATATCATAGCTCCACCTCCCAGTGATCCTTTCAAATTCGGCCTCCACATCCGGCAAGTATGGGTTGCCAAGATCGTGCTGCGCAAGTCTCGCCGCGAAGATAACCTGATCCTTGGTCGGGTTTACACTTTCCTTTGTACCGTCCAACCCCTTAATCTGCCTCAATACATCATAATACGATTGGAGACTATTCCCAATCTTCAAAACAGCCTCAACATCGAGTTCCCTCCTGAGAACACTGTAATTCCCCATCAGAGACATGTAGGCCGAGCTGAGATTTGAGAAGCTTGTGTAAAGCGACTGGTAACCCTCCTCCATCTTCTGGTAAGAGGATGAGAGCGCGAAATAATTGATCAGAAAGAGAGCGAGGAGAATATTCTCAAAAACGATGAAAACAACCAAGCCTATGAGAACCCCCCTTCCCGTCTTATGCTCCGGAGGCGGCGGGGGGAGTGCGAAAGCAACGTTTCTACTTATGGTTTTCCTCCCACTCATCCTTCTGCCACTCCCGTTTCCACACCATTATGCGTTAAAAATCTTTCACATCAAGTTCCCATTTTTCCTAGATAAGAAACGTGTGTAAGCCTTGGAAACGTGTGGCTGAGCGCGCTAAAGCGTTACCATCACTCCTTAGAAAAACATTAGGAAAACCTGTGCAGCCCATAGTGGAACAGCTACAGCAGCCCAAGCGGTAATGCTCCACGACAGGATTTTTCTACCGTCTAAACCTCCTAAAGGAATCATGTTGAATGCTGCTAGCCACAGGTTCACTTCGAAGCCCACAGTACCTATTAGACCCGGCAGACCGCTTAGTCCACTTAGGAAGAGGAACAAGATGGCCCAGGCAACGTTAGACAGGGGGCCTGCTAGAGACACTAGCCCAATCCGCCTTCTTTCAGAAGTCTGGGGCAATTCGTAGACGCGTATACGTGGCGCCACGTATGTTGCGCCCGGGGCGGCGAAGATAAAAGATCCGGCTGAAAGCAGGGATGAGAATAAAGCAACGGCGAGCCCCAGGGGCCACAGTCTGAATTCAGACCAGTAGCCGTATCTCTGGGCAGTAAACTTGTGCGCAAGCTCGTGCGATACGAACCCTGTTCCGACAACGATCAGGTAGATGGCAAGAATAAGCGGCAATATTGAACTGGGTTTGAGGACATATGTAATGGAGAAACATACCGTTAAAACAACCCATGCGACCAGCAGGTGCGTGATCTCAGTCCAACTGGTGATTCTCGATATTCTAAGCCTGCGCCTAGGCGGAGGAGGAGTCTCACTATATATGATGGGGGTCTCGCTGTATGTTTGCCTTTCCATCTTCACCAGGTTTAGCATTCGGCAATTGTGTGATTCAGGAAGCCTATGGTGGGAGCAGAAAGTACCCTTACAGTAAGAGCAGGTGAACGGCAGAATTAGTTCCGCGCCGCAAACCTCGCATTTCACCATCTGAAACACCACCCGAATATGCTAACCATGCTCTGCTTCCTAGGCCCCAATGCCGGAGTGCAGCGGCTGAGGCCGTAGGCTGCTTTCTCGCCGCGCAAGTTCCACCAGCCATAGATAAAGCGGTACTAAAAGCTTGCTATTAGTTGAGTAGGCGGCTTAAAAACCTGTTTAAGCTAGGGCGCGCGCTAAAATTTATATGAATATAATACCTGCGAGTATACCATTTTACAATAGGAAGGCGGAGCTCTCAGCCTTAGAGGAGAGCCGAGCTAATCATCCTTTACGGTCGGGGGAGGATAGGGAAAGCCGCGCTCTCGAGAAAGCTCCTTGAGCAACATCCCGGCGCCTACATCTACGTCGGGAGCTCAAGCATTAGGGAGTTCCTGACGAATGCCTCAAGAGCCATGAGCAGGAATTCACCTTCCTGAACCATTTCTTGGAGTTTGGCAGAGAGAACAAGATTTTGGTTTTAGACGAGTATCAAAGGATTTCGAAGAAGTTCTAACCCAGAATACAGCATCATCGGGATGCGAGCGCGAGGAAAAGCTGGGTTCGCGTATTCTTAAACCGATCCAAATGGTCTAATCTGTGCGGGAAAATTTTGGAGAATCCCCGCCAGCTAAGCTTTTTAAACAACCAGCACGCGCTAAGTGGTATTCGTTTGAAAACTCTACTCTACAAGGAGGATTGGGAAAGGGTTTCTGAGACATACGAGGCTTGGTGGGAGGGTGAGCTAAGCAGACCGTTAATATATTTAACGTACATACCGCCCAATGTAGACGTTAACGATTACTATCTAACTTTAAGCTGGGCTTTTATGAGGTTTCCTCCAGAAGAGGCTCTAGCCGCCATGTTCAAATACTTCTCCAAAACATTATTCATGTGTGAAGCCTATCCGAACGTGTGGGTAAACATCGGGCCCGGTGCTCTATCGGCTTTCCTAGGCTCTGATGTAGATTTCAAACCCGAGTCAGGAACCTCCTGGTTTAAAGGCTCATTCTCCCTAGACGAGCTTTTAAACGTCGAATTGAACCCGGCGAATAAATGGTGGCGTTACGTAACCGAATGCACGGAGAAGGCTTCAGCCGTGTGCAGAGACAAGGCGATAGTCGCCTTCACAGACCTTTTAGACGTGGTCACGAGTCTAGCCCACCTTAGAGGCGGTGCTTTAAAACTGGTTAAAGACATGTTCTACGAGCCGTCTAAAGTCAAGATGGTTTTAAACCGTCTGCATCAAATCTGGTTCCACTGCTTTGAAAGAATCTCAGACACCATATCTACGGATGTTTACGGTTTTTCGAATTGGGCTACACTATGGAGCAAACGCAAATCATTCATACTTCAATGCGACTTCAGCGTATACCTTTCACCTAAACTATTCAGCGAATTCATACTCCCACTGGTAGAAGAAGAATGTAGATTCTTCGAAAGAAGCTTCTGGCATTTAGACGGGCCTCTTGAACTCCCGCATCTTGACAAGCTTCTAAGCGTAAGCGAGCTCAACGGTATACAATGGATCCCTGGAGCCGGGAACCCGGATCCGGGTGAAAGCTGCTGGGTTCCGCTGTACAGGAGAATACAGGAGGCTGGGAAGCTTCTTCAAATAACCGGAATCCCAATATCTAAAATAATACCTGTCTTAAGCCAAATATCGTCTAAAGGCGTTTTCATCCAAGCTTCAACCTCAAGCCTTGAAACAGTTGAAACCCTCCTCGGAAAAATGTCTGAGAAGTACAGTTTAGCTTAAAATGTAGCGCGCGGGAAGATTTTTCGCGCATGCTTGGCGAGAACAAACCTGAGAAGTACACTCTTAGTCTGAAGTTATTTGTCCAACTCTAGTTTCTAAAGCGTCGTACGAT
>Ga0315298_1002343_pt1 | contig 32345 bp, 30 predicted proteins | sample WHS_1_MG_FD_203077 | JGI IMG/M metagenome (GOLD analysis project Ga0315298, IMG submission 203077) | Extremophilic microbial mat communities from Washburn Hot Springs, YNP, Wyoming, USA - WHS_1_MG | ecosystem: Environmental > Aquatic > Thermal springs > Hot (42-90C) | place: USA: Wyoming... | reverse complement strand
AATCATAATCGTCAAGGAAGTCTAGGCTAAGCAGGAGTTCACCACGCCTAATAAGCCTCTCATCAACAGCACTCCAATCCATAAAAGAAAGCTAAGCAAAGAAATTAATTAAGCCACAAAGTAATATGAATATATTAACCTAATTCCATTTTACCTTGAAAATATCCTTTTCATATTGCTAAATACAGCAAGAGCCAAATATCTAAACTCCTTATCGATTATTGATAGCATCATAGCGTAAATGAGGGCACCAAACCCTACTAGAGCTAGGATAGATATGACATAAATGGAGAAAGTTGGGATGTATTCAAGGTTGTATTTTAGCAATTGAAGCAAAATCGCCATAATGCCTGAACAAAACAAGTACTTTAGTAGGCTGATGAATTGAAGCTTAAAGTCCATGACTCTTTTTGCTAAAATCCATCTATATATTGTAGAAAAAAGAGCAATCAAAAACGATAAGATTGCCCAAAAGAGGGCTAGGCAGGAATAATCGAACTCCCAAATATTAGGAAGATGCAATAGAATTATCAAAGCTATAATGTAAAATATAGATGAGACATAAGTTATTGATGGTACTATGAAGAGCTTGCTTTTTATAAAATCCTTAAACTTAGATTTAGAGTTTAACTCCACCTTTTCAACCCCAACCAGAACTACGTCAAAAATTCCTGATAAAGTGAGGATCAACGCAGTAGGAATCAGTGCCCTTAGTATCCACAATAAGTCAGCGTAGGCTGGATTTAGCAAGTATAGCAGAGGACGAGCCAAAATAAAAGCACCAATACTCATAGGGATGCCGAACATTAAAACAAACCTGATAGACGCTTCAACGTCTCTTTTCCCTCCACCTCCTAGTAGCTTTGGATAAAGGGCTATGGACAAGGAACCTGAATAAGTAATTATATTGCTTATTATGTTTGGAACTTTAAAGTATGTTAAAGGTAAAGGCGAACCTGTAATAGAGGAGACTATAAGCCCATCTAAACTGGATAATATTCCTGATAAATTGCCAAATATAGGAAGCCAAAAGACTTTGAGCCACTCCTTAGCAAATTCTTTATCGAATTTGCTAGCAATCTTATCCTTTATCATAAGAGCTAACAATAGTATCTGAGCTATTTGGGCAAAAGATATAGCAAGTATGGCACCGATTATTCCCATTTTCGACTCCATGATAAGCCATATAGCCAATACTACTTTCGCAACCTCAAAAAGAAGGAAACCATAGCTTTGGACCTCTGGTTTTATTCCTTGGGCGATAGATTCTAAAGTTGATAAGGTATAGTGAAGGATAATTTGAAAACCTGCTACGATAAAGTATACTAAAGGTGATTGTAGTCTTTGGGCTATAGGGATAGATGCAAGAATGTAAGCCATAGTAGCAATGAGAGCAATGATCAAGTTCATGATTAAACCTGTCTTTGCAACTTTTGCACCTCTTGCAATATAACGAGTAACCCAATAATTTGTGATTGAGGAGGGAACTAAGACATAGCCTATTATCAATCCTATTATCTGCCAAATTCCAAAGTCGACTTCTGTTAAGCGCCTTGTAACTATTATTGAGAATATAAGTCCGGTAAAGATGCTCATTATTTTTGTACCGTAAGCCATTAAGCCAGCATACCTTAGCCGAATATTACTCAAGCCCTTAGACATTGATTATACCCTGTTCAAATAGATTTTCTAATTCAAAATTAAAAAAGAGATATAGCTGATCTATACCTGAATGCTTTAAACTAGCCCATTATCTGATGGAAATGATTCCAGAATAGAAATAGTGTAGTAGAACGTTTAGTGAAATTTTTGGGATTTATCAGTAAATTCTTTTTCTGATGTTAATCTTGACGATGACTATTATTCAACCACACAAATCATTCAAGCGAAAGTTCAACGCCGCGGAGTTTGTTCTTCCCCTTAACTAGACCTTTTAAGATGAAGTCTTAAAGGTACATAGGCCAAAAGGAATGCTACACCAGAGATGATGAACGTATATGTGAAACTAAATGTTTGAGCTATATATGGACCTAAGTATGCTCCTGAGGCGCTACCTAAACCCACGAAGGCGTCGAATAGACCGGCCTTTCCAGCTGGGATAAGCTCCATTGATAAAGAGAGGACGCAAACATGGTATAGGGCGTATGTGAAACCCATCAAAACTAAAATCAAAGCAAATGGAAACACTGCTTGAATACCTATGGCAAATATGGCTAAGAGGAAGGCTAAAGTGCTCCTTAATAAGAGGACTCTTTGCAGGTGCGTTTTCTCTTCATGAAGTTTAAGCCTTTTATCCAGCAGGAAATAACCTACTGCTCCAGCACCTGAGTTTAAAACATAAACGGCGTAGACCATGCTTGTGGCTAGGCCCAGTTTTTGGGACAAAAATATCGGTAACGGTGTGAACAGTGTACTTGTGGCAAACGCGAAAAACACCAAACCGCTGCAGAAAAGGGCAAGGTTTTCTTTCACAAGGCTTTTAGTGGTTAGGAAGCCGTCCAAAAGTTTTGAGGCTATTGTTATACTCCTGCAAGTGAAGTCTATGCCCTTTTTTATGTGCACTAATCTCCGTTCAAAGATTATTAACGGATCAGAAAGCAGAAACAGGGATAAGAGAAATGCTAAAAAGTTTAAGCTGCTACATATCAGCAATGTTATCGTCGAATTGAAAACCAAAAAAGAGACAAAAACTCCCATAACAAGCCCTATAAGCCAGCCTACCTCAGTGAATCCTTCATAAAAAGCAAACGATTTCTCCCATTCTTTGCGCGAATAAAGCTCAGCTATCAACACGTTTTTAGGAGGTTCATGCGCAACGTGGAAAACAGCCATAACCACGTAAAGAGTCATAAGCAAATCTATATCTCTCGTAATCGTGAAAAAGTATAGTAACGTTGAAGATATAAAAAATGAGATTAGAATATAACGCTTATACCTCCTTGTTTTATCGCAAATGTAGCCCCAGAGAAAAGATGCTGGAATTGCCGAAAGAGTAGCGACGGACGCCATCAATCCTATGTCAAGCAGAGAACCGCCAATGCTAACGATATATAGCGGAAGAAAGATAGAAAGCAATCCAAAAGCCATTTCATGAAAAAAGAAACCCAGCTGCCACATTGTTAAGAGCCTTATATTCCTCTACCAAAAACTTGGCAACTTAAGGTTTATGTATCTCCTTGTTTATGATCTTTTACATTCATAGTGCGGAACCATCTCTTGAAGGTCTCCAGCAACTTAGGCTTAATATGTGAAGACCATCGGCTAAAACTTGAGGATAGATTCAGTAAGCTTACCTATTTTTTGGACTAACAAAATCATGTTAAGAGTGGAAGATATAGCAACTTCTGGCGATGATGTTTATGAAGTTGATTCTAAAGGTATCATTAATACAGTAAACACCAGTCAAGCCTACTTGCTAATCGACCATACTCTTCTCAACCCATCCGACCATTATGAGATCTTCTCTCAAGATCATTATTTTATCTTAGAGATTTGACCTATGTAATTAAGAATAAGATAGCTCATATCATTGGACCATCAGTTCCATTATAGTTCCCTATCGCCTCAATTCTAAGGCCATCAAAGCTGCCACAGCCTTACCCTTCTGTCAAGGTACCTCAGAATCCTTGCGAGCTCATCCTTCGTTGGTACTCTCTCATCAGCGACACGCGGGTTCAGGATTATAGTTAGATATTTTGATCCGCCTTGTGAGCTCCATATCATTAAATTCAAACCAAGACCTTACGGACTTTAGGATAATGGAGATATAGCTGCCAGCATACCTTCTAATCTGTTAAATTCATCCTCGAGCTTTCTCTGAAGCAAACCATGTCTATGGAGTTCTAGAAGGCCATAGGGCTAACCATCATCGCTTACAGAGAAGATCTAATTGTCTCAAACTATTGTCCTCAGTAATACGAGAACTTCTGCGAAGATTCCCATACCATCTTCTGACTTCAGGGTCTTTTAGAAGCTGATTATATCTGCCCAAAGCCCATACCTTAGCCTAGCGAACTCGCTTTCTATCGGATTTGAACCAAATGTAAGGCGCCGCCGGTCGGACTTGAACCGACGACCAACTGGTCTCTGCGTGGATTAACAGCTTCAGCTTAAATTATCAGCTGCTCTACCACGCTGAGCTACGGCGGCTTTTAGGCTCTACCATGTTTGAAGTAATACAAGCATGGTAGATCTACCCTATCGCAATTCTTTAAAATTTTATTATATAAATTAATCTGTATGTGAAGAGCTTTTTATGTAACTCAGATTATATCACTAACAAAAACATTGAATAAAGGCCAAAATCAAAGAATTTTGATATGCCAATATATTGAATTCTTAATAGGTTTTTTATGATACTCTATGAAGTTATGCTATGTCGGAAGAGCTTTTCCTTATCATAAAAATTGTCATAATACCTTTAATTACTAGACCCTTAAGAAGCTAGTTAGGAAAATTGCTGTTATGACTATCTCCCTTACTAAATTTAATGAAGTGATAGTTAAACTTATCAATTTCATTACGACTCTTGGGCAAGTGTTCATCAAATAACTTTTTATGTTAGAGAGTCATTCAAAAAGAGGAAATTTGACAATACTTGAATAGAAATGAAGAATCCCAGAAATGGGAGAGTTTAAAGTAAGGTATGAAGGTTAGGAAGCTTCACTCAACATTTTCTCTACTTTGCCTTATTTCTCTTCTTTTATCCTCTTCATTTTGTGTAGCAGTTTACGCATGGAGTAATGGAGGTTTCAGTCAAGACCCTTCTAATCCAAGGTATGGAACTCATGATTGGATTGCTGAGCATGCTTTAGAATGGCTTCCAGAAGAGGAGAAACAATATTTGATAAATAACATTGTGATGTATTTGTATGGAACCGAGCTCCCAGACAATGGTCAAGCAGTGGATGGCATTGGCGATACTCTCTTACATCATATTTACTTTAGCTCTAGTGGCAAATTGGTCGATGATTCTGCTGCAATTCGAGCGAATGCAACATATCATCAAGCCTTAAGCTATCTAAAATCTGGTAACCTTGTAGCTGCAGCAAAATATGCTGGGATTATGAGCCATTATATAGCAGATATGGCTGTCTTTGGTCATGTTATGGGTGCTAACACAGAATGGGGTGAAGAGAAACACCATGACGACTATGAGAGTTATGTGAATAGCAGGACTTCTAGTTACAACGCAGAGTTTAATGTTTATTTGTCCTTTGATGGTAATCTTGATATAATCTCAGCCTATGATGCTGCTATATACCTTGCCTACGACACAACATTCGATTTGGATGGAGATTTAACTTGTGTGTGGATGGATCAAAACTATAATTGGAGCAACCCAAATTTTAGAAATAGAGCAGGAGAATCCCTTAACCTTGCAGTTAATTTAATCGCCGATGTTTTGCATACTTTGTATTTTGAATCAGTAGAATATAGCCCTTCAGCAGTCGTAAACTTCTTAACCTCAGGTCTGAGCTCGGATGCTTCAGGCACAGTCTTAATGGTTGATGGGATGAATTACTCATACAACCAGCTTCCAAAGAGCTTCACTTGGGATGTTGGCTCATCACATAGCTTTGAATGGTTAACGCCAATAAGTGCAAGCTCAGAAAAACAGTATGTTTGGGTCTCAACAAATGGACTTTCAACGGTCAGAAGTGGCTTCATAACAGTCCCGTCTGAAGGTGGCTTAGTTACAGCTAACTATAAGGTTCAGTACAAGTTAACAATAACTGTGAGCCCTATCGGAACTGGCTCAACGGATCCTTCTCCAGGTGAGTACTGGTACGATGCAGGCTCTTCTTTTCAGATATCTGCAACTCCAGCTTCAGGCTATGTGTTTAGCAGATGGTCTGGATCAGGTTTAGGATCCTACAGTGGAACCAGTAACCCAACTATTATAACTATGAACGAGCCTATAACTGAGATAGCTAACTTCGTCCAGTTATCAACTCTCCAATGGTTATTATACATAAGTGCAATCATTGTTGTTACAATCTTTATTATAGCGCTTTCCATTAAAAAATTTAGAAAGATTCAATAAAGATATCTTCAAACTTTATGCTTGTTATAACGTCCTTATGAGATAAAATTGGCAAGTGATATGACTTTAGTTTTATATGGTTCCGCAGTAAGGAGTTGGGCAACCTCCGGAGTATTCAGGATCGGCGCTAACATACTCTAAAGTTTCGCCCTTCTCCACACCAAGAACTGAACCTAAATACAAAACTTGCTCTTTCTTGCTACCATATCTGTATACAGTTATGCCTTTGCAGCCTAGCTTGTAGGCTAGAAGAAAAGCATCCCTCACATCCTCTACCGAAGCATCATGTGGCAAGTTAATGGTTTTTGAAACTGCGTTATCAGTATATTTTTGAAAAGCTGCCTGCATCCTTACATGCCACTCAGGAGCTATATCTAACGCTGTCACAAAGAGTCTTTTCACATCGTCTGGAATTCCATCGATTTCTTGAATAGAACCTTTCTTCGCTATCTCCATCATCAAATCAGCGCTGTAGAATCCTCTTCTCTTTGCAACTTCTTCAAATACAGGGTTCACCTCCAAGAGTTTTGTGCCTTCTAAAACATTTCTCACAAAAGATACTGCAAACAAAGGCTCTATACCACTAGAACAGCCAGCAATTATAGAAATTGTGCCTGTCGGAGCGATTGTTGTTACAGTAGCATTGCGGATCATTTTATAGCCTTTTTTCTCCCACAAACTTCCTTTAAAGTTAGGGAAAGAACCTTTCTCTTCAGCCAGTTCTACAGACTTTTGTGTTGCTTCTTTTGAGATGAAGCTCATGAGTTTTTCAGCCATCATTAAGGCATCTTTAGAGTCATATGGTATACCAAGCTTTATGAGCATGTCTGCAAAGCCCATCACTCCTAAACCTATCTTTCTATTGGCTTTTGTAATACTCTCTATTTGAGGCAATGGATACTTATTCACATCTATTACATTATCAAGAAAATGAACAGCTATTCTAACAGTTCTTGTCAACTTATCATAATCCAATTTGCCATCTTTTACCATCTTTGAAAGATTTATCGATCCTAGATTACAAGATTCATATGGTAATAATGGCTGCTCTCCACATGGATTCGTGCTCTCTATCTCTCCAACATGAGGAGTAGGATTAAATTCATTAATTCTATCTATGAATATTATTCCAGGGTCTCCTGTTGCCCAAGCCATAGTGGCTATCAAGTTGAAGACGTTGCTAGCCTTAAGCCTGTTTACAGGCATCTTATTTCTAGGATTTATCAATTCATATTCATCGTCTTTTTCTAAAGCCTTCATAAAGCTGTCTGTTATGGCTACTGATAGGTTAAAATTTGTAAGAAAACCTTCCTTGGACTTTGCTGTTATGAATTCTATTATATCAGGATGGTCTACCCTTAATATGCCCATGTTTGCACCCCTTCTCCTTCCACCTTGCTTTATTACGTCTGTTGCAGTATCATAAATACGCATGAAAGAAACAGGGCCTGATGCTACACCTTTCGTGGAGCCTACTACATCTCCTTTAGGCCTTAATCGAGAGAAGGAGAAACCAGTTCCTCCTCCTGTTTGATGGATCAATGCTGCATACTTTAGCGTATCGAATATGCTCTGCATAGAGTCTTCTATTGGCAATACAAAACAGGCTGAGAGTTGCCCTATTCTTGTTCCAGCATTCATAAGAGTTGGAGAGTTGGGTATGAATTCAAGGCTGGCCATTAGCCTAAAGAACTCTTCTTCAACACTCTTCTCATCTGTTGCCTTATTGTAAAGAAGGTCAGCAGCAGCGATAGTTTTAGCTACTCTCTCAAACATTTGCCTTGGCGTTTCAATGACTTTACCTTCCTCGTTCTTTTGAAGATATCTTTTCTCTAGCACACTTATAGCATTGACTGTTAGCTTAAGATCGTCAGCCACACCAAAGAACTTCTTAGCTTCTCGAATCTCGGTCCTTTTCCTTCGATATAGAATGTAGGCTTTTGCCACATCTGCATAACCATTTCTTATCAGGATCTCTTCAACTATGTCTTGTACGTCCTCGACGTGAGGAATCTTTCCTTTAAATCTCTCTTCAAGATTTGCTACTACTTGATCGGAAAGTCTTTTCGCTTTTTCACCATTTTCTCGATTCACAGCGATGAAAGCCTTATGTATGGCATTGGTTATTTTATCAGCATCAAATTTTACTATTCTTCCATCCCTTTTTTGAATTTCTTTAATTTTTATACTAGGCATATATTAGCCCGTTACTTGAATAGAAAGAAGTTTAATAAATCGTTTTCCAGAAGCCAAAAAGAGATAAGTTTATTTTTAAATTCGACGAAAGAATTAGGTACCATGGCAGGCGATTCCTTTCCACATATCGTCAAAAAATGAAGGCAATACATTTGAACAAGAGGTTGAAGTAGAAGGGCATCTAATAGATTCTATGATATTAACAAAGATCTTTGACAGGATAATGGATTTAGGTGGAGATTTCGAAGTATTGGAGTTCAGGATAGGTAAGAGAAAGAAGGACTATAGCTATGCTAAGTTAGTAGTTAAAGGTAAAGATGAGAATCATCTTAACATGTTGTTAGAAGAACTGTATCGTTTAGGAGCTTACTCTTCAAGAATAAATGAAGTCAAGCTTGTTCCAGCGCCTGCTGATAAAGTCTTACCAGATGATTTCTATTCAACCACCTCCCATCCTACGTACATTTTGATAAATGGTAAATGGGTCGAAGTTCGTGATCAGATGATGGACAAAGTCATTGTTGTGGATAAAGAATCAAATTCGGCAAGATGTAAATTCATAAATGAGGTGAAGCGTGGCGACCTTATAGTAGTTGGCGAAGAAGGTATAAAAATCAAGCCTCCTGAAAGACCGAGAGAAGGGGCTGTTCTCTTCGAGTTTATGGCCAGCAAGGCGTCCTCAGAGAAGCCATCAGTATCTTTGGTCAGACAGATAGCGAGAGATATGTATGAAATAAAAGCAAAAGGAGGAAAGATAGCTGTAGTGGCAGGTCCTGCAATAGTTCATACAGGAGCTGCTTCTTCTTTTGCAAAGATGATAAGGCTAGGCTATGTGGATGTTTTATTATCTGGGAATGCTTTAGCTGTTCATGATGTGGAATATGCTCTTTTTGGAACGTCTTTAGGGATGAACATAGAGAGCGGGTCAACATCTCTTAAAGGCTATAGAAACCATCTTGCAGCCATAAATGAGATAATGAAGGCTGGTTCTTTATCAGAAGCTGTGAAGAAAGGAGTCTTGAAAAAGGGGATAATGTATGAGTGCATCGTGAATAAAGTGCCTTTTGCCCTTGCTGGATCTATTCGTGATGATGGGCCTTTGCCTGATGTTATAACAGACATGGTAGAAGCTCAGAAAAGGTACAAAGAGCTTCTTAAGGATGTAAAATTGGTGATAATGCTTGCTTCAACTCTGCACTCAATAGCTGTTGGCAACCTCTTGCCATCAACTATGAAAGTAATATGCGTTGATATAAACCCAGCAGTTACTACAAAGCTCATGGATAGAGGTACTGCCCAAGCAGCTGGTATAGTATCGGATGTTGGTGCCTTTTTACCATTATTGGTAGATGAGCTTGAAAGATACCCGATAAAAATCAATTCAAAAGAAATAATGAATAAGGAGCTATGATTCTAGAAGTTTGCCAACTACTTGAAGTAGGTTTTGAATAATTAAAATGAATAATCGTAAAATCTTTTATAGCTCAGTCAAGGCTTCTTTATTACTCACTCTTTTGGAGACTTAACAGCCTCTTCAAAAACCCTTTTATTCCTTATACCATCATTTTCCATATTTTAAATAATGTTTCCTTACATAGTGCCACATTATGTGAGACTTATTTCCTCCATTTCTTCGCTGTTTATCAGTGTTATAATAACTGTATTGTAAAGAATGTTTACATGCTTATAAAAACAGGTTTACATCAGTCAAGATCTCGCCACTCTTAGAAACATAAGGGTTCACCTGAACAATAAAGGTGGGCCCGATGGGCTTCGATCCCACGACCAACCGGTATCTACCTATATAGTTATGAGCCGGTTGCTCTACCAGGCTGAGCTACGGGCCCCAAAGAGAATTTAAAATAGTGGTATTTAGATTTTAAGTTAAACCATACTTACATAATTGAGATTTTGCTGAAGTTCAGAGCCACGAGTGCAGTAAAAAGTCTTAGTAAGTTTGAACCTGGCAAAGACTGGACAGTTAGGGCATATACATTGCTTCTCATTAGTTATCTTTATGCTCTTTCCGTTTGTGATAAAGCAGTAGGCTATGTAATCATCATCCTTTCCTTTGAAGACATTTCTATAAGTAGGGCAAGCCGTGCAATTGCACATACTGTTCGCAATATTTTCCATCTTTCTTACTTCTTCAACACTTGTCTTCATTATCTCTGCAGCCTTTTCAAGATTGATCTGCATTTCAATCATTAAATAAAACAAATGTTAACAAAATAAAATTTTTCCAAGTCATGATTTTAAAGCGTTAACTTCAATACTTAATGAGAGTTTTAGTAATTTAAACTATATAAAATGCTACATAATCGCTGAAAATAGAATGAAATCTTCAAAGCAGATTGAGATCAGAGCAGCCTATATGGCAATCATCCTCCTTGGCATAGTGAGCCTTATGGGCGATTTGGTCTATGAGGGATCAAGGGGGATCATACCAGACTATCTTAATTTTCTTGGAGCTTCAGCTCTTATAGTAGGCTTAGTCACCGGCTTAGGAGAATTCTTAGGATATGCCATGAGACTTTTTAGCGGTATTCTTGCAGACACTACAAAGGCTTATTGGTTCTTGATTTTTGTAGGATATGGCTTGATTGTTGCGGTTCCTCTTATGGCTTTTCCATGGGAATGGCAAGCGGTAGCCCTGCTTGTATTAGTGGAAAGGTTTGGTAAAGCTTTGAGATCACCTCCAAGAGATACAGTTCTATCCATGGTTAGTAAGGGCATAGGTTCAGGGAAAGCCTTCGGGATACATGAATTCTTAGATCAAATTGGTGCTATACTTGGTCCTTTGATTGTTGTAACTCTGATGTTCTACACGAAAAACGATTATTCAAGTGTTTTCAAATTTATGATATTGCCTTATTTTATCATGCTGATAGCGCTAATCTACACGTATAAAAGCATTAGAGACCAAGCATATACAGAAAAAAAGGTTGAAGAAGAGAAAGGTCTGACTAAGCTATTTTATGTTTATACAGCTGCTGTAACTCTTAATACGATTGGATTAATCCACATTTCACTCATACTCTTTAAAGCTTCTGAAATTTTGCAACCCGTTCATCAGCAATGGATAGTACCAGCACTATTCTTGATAGCTCAGAGTATCGATGCGCCTATAGCACTTATTTCAGGCTATTTTTATGATAAACTTGGTGTTAAAGTTCTCCTTATACCCTTCATTATTTCCACACTCCCACCCATACTTACATTGACAAGCAATCAACTTGTAATGCTTGTAGCTGCATCTTTGGTCTTTGGCTCAGTTTTAGGGATGCAAGAGTCCATATATAGAGCTACAGTTGCAGATTTGACACCTATAACTTCAAGAGGTAAGGCTTATGGATTGTTCAATACAGCCTATGGCCTTGGCTTTTTAGCTAGCGGTGCAATATACGGAAGCTTTATAGACTATAGAATTTCTAGCATAGGTGTAATAGCTTATTCTCTTGTAATGCAACTCATTGCTATAATTTTGCTATTAAATGTGAAAAAATAAAAGTTTAAAGTTCGAAGATATCTTATGGATAGAAGTCTAGATCAACTAATCAAAGCCTATAAAACAAAAAGGGATGAGATTCAAAGAAGACTTTCAGAATTTAAAGAAGTATTGAACGAATCTGATAAGAGAGTATTTGCTGAACTTGCCTTTTGTATATGCACTCCACAGTCCAAAGCTACAACTTGCTGGGAGATTGTATCATCTTTGATGAAAAATGGTCTTTTGTTTAATGGTGATGAAGAGCAGATAAGACCCTTTCTTGATGCTATAAGATTTAGGGAGAATAAAGCCAAGTATATTGTAAATGCAAGGAGATTCTTCACCGAAAGTGGTGATCTAAAGATTAAAGAGAAGATTAAATCTTTTGATGATTTATTCAGATTGCGAGAATGGTTGGTAGAAAATGTTCTTGGAATTGGGATGAAAGAAGCAAGCCATTTCTTAAGGAACATAGGCCTTGGCAAAGATTTTGCAATATTAGATAGGCATATATTGAAAAACCTCAAAGAATTTGGTGTAATTAACGAGGTTCCAAAATATATTTCAAAAAAGGTTTATGTTGATATCGAAGGTAAGATGAGAGAGTTTTCAAAGCGAATAAACATTCCTATGGATGAGTTGGATTTGCTTTTTTGGTCTAAAGAAACAGGCATGATATTCAAATAATACCAAAAGGGTAAAATATAATCTTTTCAATCTAATTTTTGCGCTCCGGTGGTGTAGCCCGGACAAGCATAGTGGCCTTTCGGGCTTGGGCGGGGAATTTTACCCATAGCCACTGATCGCGGGTTCAAATCCCGCCCGGAGCACTACTACTGATCGGTATTATTCAAATAAGCTCTCTTACCCGTTTATAAATCATAACAAATACGATTGGACTCGATGCTCAAAAAATCCTTATTGAATAGTATCCTACCGACCATCAATAAAGCATAAAAAGCTAAAAAATACAGTTGAAGGCCAGGAATGCTTGATAAGAAAAACTCTGACAATATGAGGATAATACTTTATACAGGCAAAGGAGGGACTGGAAAGTCTGTAATAGCTTGCGCTACAGGCTTGAAGAGCTCGAGCATAGGATATAAAACTCTTATCGTATCATCAGACCCAGCCCATACATTAGGAGATGCTTTAGAGATAAGAATAACAAATTTACCAACAAAGGTATCTGAAAACTTATGGGCAGTGCAAATAGATCCAATTAAAGAGATGGAAAAGAATTATGCTGTAATTCAAGAGTGGTTGACCTCTCTCCTTTCTGCCAAAGGAATAGAGGAGACTCTAGCTTATGAGATAGCTTCGTTGCCAGGAATGACACATCTATTCGCTCTTCTTAAGATAGAAGAATTAGTAAGAGAGAAGCAGTTCGATGTTATAATCCTTGATACAGTACCATCTGGAGAAGCACTCAAATACCTATACTTTCCTAAACTTTTTGGAAGCATAAGTAGAAAACTGATAAGTATGGTTGGTTCGATAGCAGGCATAGCAAAATTTATAGAACCTTTCATAGGAGTGCCTGCGCCAAAAAAAGAAGTCTTCAAATCTGAAGTAGAGTTGATAAAAAGGCTTGAGAGGTTGGCAGATATTCTTAAAGACGTTGATGTCACAAGTTTAAGGGTAATAGCAAACCCTGATGCCTTCAGCATTGAGAATACAAGAAGGACTTTGATGCTTTCAAGCCTATATGGAATAAATGTGGACCTAGCTATTATCAATAAGATCATACCAGAAAAAGTTAATGATCCATACTTTAGCAATTGGATTGGGCTTCAGAAAAAGTGGTTATCAGAGGCTGAGGCAAGCTTTTATCCTTTGCCAATAAAGAAGTTGACGCTCTTCGATTCAGAGCTAAAGGGTATTGAGATGCTCAAGAGAAGTAGTGATGAACTATTCTTTGATGAGGATCCTACAAAAATATACTTTAAAGGCTCTCCCTTTAAGATTATTGACAAAGAGGATGAGCTGATTTTAATAGTGAAAGTTCCTTTTACAAGTAAAGAAAAGATCAAAGAGGTTGAGAGAATAGGAGATGAACTCTTAGTTAAAGTGAATACAGAAGTTGGAGAAGCAATAAGAGTAATACCACTTCCTTCAGTTGCCCTTCAAATGAAGTTATCGAGAGCTAAGCTTTTAAATGATGAGCTACAAATCAGTTTCGTTGATGGTCATGAGCGAAAGTGAAAGTGCGATCGATGATATTGTTAAAGGCATAATGAGGCTAATGGCATTACCCTTCTCAGAAACTTTGGATGAATTTTTCATAAAAACATTGCCTAAAAAGTATGCTGAACCTGCAGAACATCTTATAAACGCAAGGATAGAGCTCTTAAGTACATTTAGGAGCCTTTTGGATAAGAGAATAGAGAGGTTAAAGGAAGTTAGAGAAAGGGTTAAAGGAAAAGCAGAAGAAGTTACTAAGAAAGAGAAGGTTCAAGTAGAGTAAATTAATCTGTAATTTCTGGGACTAAATTTAGCGTTGCTAGAAGCTTTAGATAACTCATCAAACCTTTTTCTTTCTTATAATTCTTCATTGATTCCATCAAGATCTTTTCATCTTTTACGCTTAATATTTGCCCTAATTGCTTTGCCATTGGTCCTCCTATGAATAAATATTGTACTATTTTCGTCAAATTTGAGGGTCTTCGACTTATGCTAGAACTTTCAAAGTCTATTATCACAGGCTTTTCAGATATTATTACATGCTTCTTAGGATTGCTCAATTCTCCATGATCCAAACCTAACCTGTCCATTCTATAGCATTGATCTAAGAGCTCTCTAATTATTCTCCTAATTCTTTCAATTTTATGCTCATTTATTTTCTTTAACCACTCTAAAATACTATAGCCTTCTATAAACTCCATGAGAAGAAAATTCTCTGTAACCTTAAAAAGCCTTGGACCTACATCAATAGAGTTAGCCATTAATTGCATCTCAGCTTCTCTTTTCATGGAAATTCTATTAGCATCCGTTCTCCTTATCTTTAATGCTAAAATACCAAAATCGGTCAAAGCTTTTACAACTATACTGACGCAGCCTTTGCCAAAGACTCCTAACTTTCCTATCTTTATATTCCCTCCAAACAAGATACTTTTTACTTTTAGACTTTTGAGCTCATCGATTCTTTTAACGGCTTCGTTAAAATCTGGTTTGGGGTAGCATAGCACATTTATATAAGGTTCTTTGATTAGCTCATCGATTCTTACTAATTCTAAAGATGACAACATCCTTACTCCTGGTCTACTCAATAATTATTCTATCTGGTAATTAAATTGCTTAAAAATGAGTATGCTAAGATAGTTTTTAATCGAATTGAATCTTACATGAGCTCAATTTAAGTATCACATTAACTATTAATAAAAATTGTAAACATTAACATCGGCAGATTCATAAAGTTCTTTACCAGAAAAGAGATGACAAAGCATGGAATGGGAGAATTTACTAGACCATTATAGTTTGTTAATTGAACAGAAACTTGAAAGCTATTTCTCTGATGTAATAGAAAGTGCTAAAAATTATCACCAATTCATAGCAAAATTATATGATAATATTCGTGAATACTCTCTCAGAAAAGGAAAGAGGCTTGCTTCTTGTAGTGCTTTACTATCTTACAAAGGGTACACAGGAAAAATAGATGAGAGCATACTAAATGTATGTGTTGGGATAGAGCTTTACAGACATTGCATATTGGTTCATGACGATCTTGTCGATAAAGATATGTTTAGAAGAGGTGGGAAGTCTTTTCATAAACTCTTTACAATTTATGATAGAAGGTTTGGAGAAGGAGTAGCCGTCTTTACTGGTGATTTGATCTTCTCTTTAGCATTAAAATGCATATCAAAGTCTGGTTTCCCTATCGAGAAGGTCGACAAAGCTTTGAGTTTGCTGATAGAAGGTTATAGCGAAGTTAATGAGAGCCAGATTTTAGATTTGCTATTTGAATATACTAACCCTGACGTTAATGAGTGGTCTAAAATGGCTCATAAAAGGGCTGCATCGTTGTTCAGGGCAGCTATTCTTATTGGAGCGATACTTGGGGATGCTCCCGATTGTGATATAGAATGGCTAAAAGAAGCAGCTACTAATATTGGCTATTCATTCGATATTCAAGACGATATCATAGATACTTTTGCAACAAAAGAGCAATATGGGAGAAAACCTGGAGGAGACCTTATTCGTGGGAAAAAGCCACTTCACATAATACTTATGCTTCAAAGAGTTAGCAAGGATGGACTAGAATTGCTAGATAATATTATTAACAAAAGATACATAACAAATCATGAGCTTGAGACTATAAAGCAAGTTATTAGAGAAAGTGAAGCACTTAAGTTTGCGAAGGAGGAATCAAAAAGACATGCGGAATTTGCGAAAAATTTAATTGCCAAGACCAGCATGAATTATGAGATAAAGAATTTTTTCTTCTCTTTCATAAACTACATAGAAGAGAGTTTGGATTGGTATAAATAGGAAAAGCTACAAATTTTTTCTTTTCTGTGCTTTTCTTATTGCCTATTATTTATTAGTATAATCCGCGTCTCGAATAAATTTATTTGTAAGTATTCCTTATAAATAGCTATGGGTGGCACAAAGAAAAAACCCATATCACAAGCTGAAAAGGCTCAGGCTATAGCTGTGAAAAAGCAAGAGAAAGAGGCGAAGGCACCTCAAAAGATAAAAAGAGACATAACCATGCCAAAGATAGATGAGAAGCAAGCTATTAAGATATTTGGGCCTATGAAGGCCATTACAGTTTATAATACTGCAAAAACCCTTAACATAAAGGCGTCGGTAGCATCCGCACTTTTAAAGTCTTTGGAGGCTAAAGGAATCTTAAGGAAGTTTGGAGGATACAGTGGCCATTATGTTTATGCACTAGCATCAGGTAGTTGATATTATTACTATTTCATTAAGAATATTGAACTAAACATCCTATTTACTTTCCGAATGCTCTTTTTACTCATAAATTTTCCTGCAATGGTAGGATTTCTTAAGATTTGAACTTTGGTTATAAAGATGCTGATTCCAAGATAACGACAATGGCTTAAAAATGGAGTTTAAGCATATTTTGAGCTTATCTTGATCATCTAAAGGTTTTTACTTTATATCAACAATTATAACGTCTCCTGCTCCTGCCCTCATAAGCACATCCAATCCAGAAGTGATTCTGCCCAATGGATTTATAGGAATAGCCACTTCACAATTCTCAAAGAAGAAGAAGAGAGCCCCGTTCGATGACAAAAACCCTATCTCTCCTTTCTGGAAACTCTTTCTTGCCTTTTCTACGCCAGTAATTATTCCCGAAGTGATGTAAATAAATTGGTCTTTGAACCTAATGGCTCTTCCATGTAAAGGCATGTTCCTTAACAAAGAGTTCAAGGTAATTGGAGCAAGATGGCGGAAGACCTCTCCTTCTGCCCTTCCTTTTCCATAAACATCTATTGTAATGCTTAACTTAGAGACTGAGGTCTTTGAATTCATAGTATAATTAATATCGTATCGATTTTATGCATTTAAATTTCTATCGATTATAATCAAAATTATAATTCCAAAACCTTTATTTGCCGTCTTATTTAGTTTAAGAGAACATTGGTAGCGTCTGTATCTAAGACTCCTTTAGATAAAAGGAAAGCAAAGAAAGCTACTGTAAAGAAGGTTACCATAGGACCTCCTAAGCTCACCAGGTTTGAGAGGGCAAGAATCATTGGTGCTCGTGCCCTTCAACTGGCTTTAGGTGCACCTCCTTTCATAACAGTGCCTCCTAACATAAAGGACCCTATCTCTCTTGCTATAGCTGAACTGGAGGCTAAGGCTTTGCCAATATCTATCAGAAGAACATTGCCTGATGGCAGGTATCAAGACATACCGATAGATTGGTTGTTGGATTAGATATTGTGAGGGGAAAAGAATAAGGTTTGAGTTAATAAGGATTTATTAGCCTAAAGGTAAAAAGAAGCATAGTGCACTAAGATTTGTTTCATCTCATATTCATTTTACTGCCTTAATATCATTAAGATTTTAATAATTTAAATAAAAATAAGCCTTTAAATCTGTTGGTTTACATGCTATATTCGATAATAGCCGATACTTATGAGAAGATAGAGGAAACAACAAAGAGGTTAGAGATTACTGACTACCTTGTTGATTTGTTCAAAAAGACCGATCCAAATTTGATAGACAAAGTGGTGTATCTAACTCAAGGCAAGCTCTACCCTGATTATTTGGGAATAGAGATTGGAGTAGCAGAGAAGCTTGCGATCAAAGCCATAGGATTTGCAACAGGAAGAGATATAGAAAGTATAGAAAAGATCTACAAGAAGGTAGGAGATATAGGTCTAGCTGCTCAAGAAGTTCTGAAGGAGCGGGCACAGACCACGCTCTTTAAAGAGCCTCTTACAGTAGAGAGAGTGTACGAAACTTTAGACAAGATAGCAAAGACATCTGGTCCAGGGTCAATAGATGCAAAGCTCAAGTATATTTCCAGTTTACTTAACGATGCAACGCCAAAAGAAGCAAAGTATATCATAAGAACTATAACAGGAGAACTTAGGCTCGGTGTTGCAGATTATACAGTTTTGGATGCATTGGCCATTGCTTATACAGATGACAAGAGTAATAGGCCTTTACTTGAAAGAGCTTATAATCTATCTAGCGATCTAGGAGCTATTGCAAAGAGTTTGGCAAAAGAGGGGCTAAACGGTATTAAGAGTTTTAAGATAAACGTAGGGAAGCCTATTAGACCGATGCTGGCTGAAAGACTTGAGACAGCACAAGAGATAGTAGAAAAGCTCAAGGGAAGATGTGTTGCAGAGTACAAGTTGGATGGAGAGCGGGTTCAAATTCATAAGGATGGAAAAAAAGTAACTTTGTTTTCTCGTAGATTAGAAAATATAACTCATCATTACCCTGATGTCATAGACCTTGTGATAAGCAACATTAAAGCTGATAAAGTCATAGCAGAAGCTGAGTGTGTAGCCGTAAACCTTGATACAGGAGAGCTATTGCCTTTTCAAGAGCTAATGCATAGAAGACGAAAGTATGGGATAGAAGAGGCTATGAAAGCTTATCCAGTATCATTATTCTTTTTCGATGTTTTATATTTAAATGGTGAAGATTTAACTCAGAAACCCTACTCTGAAAGGCGAGAAATATTGGAAGATATCATAATAAAGGATGAAAGAGTTAGGGTTGTTCAAAGCCTAAAATCAAACGATCCAAAAGAGATAGAGAATTTTATGGAACAAGCCATATCAGATGGTTGTGAAGGTTTAGTTATAAAAGATATTGATAGCGTATACAGAGCAGGGGCAAGAGAGTTCAGCTGGATCAAGCTTAAAAGAGAGTACAGAAGCGAGTTAAAGGATACTTTAGATTTAGTGATAGTAGGTGCATTCTATGGCAGGGGTCGAAGGGCTGGCAAATATGGTGCATTCTTACTCGCTGCTTACGACAAGGATGCAGACATTTTCAGAACTGTTTGTAAGGTTGGAACTGGTTTTACTGATGAAGATTTGGATAAATTCCCCAAAATACTTGCTCCTTACAAGATTCCTCATAGGCATGGGCGTGTAGATTCAAAGTTAGAGGCTGATGTCTGGTTTGTTCCTCAAATAGTTATTGAAACTATTGCTGCTGAGATAACAGTCAGTCCAATTCATACATGCTGCATGGACTCAATACGCAAAGATAGCGGCCTTGCGCTAAGGTTTCCTAAGTATACAGGAAAGATTAGAGACGATAAGGCTCCTGAAGATGCAACCAGCGTAAATGAAATACTAGAGATGTATAAGAGTCAACTTAAAAGAGTAGAAACTGAAGCAGCATCTGAAACTGTATAAATTTTTTGATCTAATTAACTTGTTGCAAATGAGTAACCTAATAATTTATTTAAACTTCAACTATCCAATTTCGAAATTTTAGAATAAAATTTACAAGATAACGTAAATGCGTAAAGCTATAGAGTTAGCCAAGAATTTTTCAATAAAGCAGATTAAATAGATAATTTATAAAAGAGTTGGTTTAATTTAGTAAATCAGGATTATGGGTAAAGTGGTTTCGATTGTCCTCTTTAGTGCAGATCGCTAAATCTTTGGTTGGAATCGAGCCAGAAGAATGGGCTGTGCTTCATGCTTTAGAAAGGCTGATTTCATCTTATGAATTTATTCCTATTGATCAGATAGTCAAAGCGAGTGGCCTTAGTAAAGAAGAGGTTGAGTTCAGGCTAAACAGGCTTGATGAGATGGGGTTTATTTTTAGTAGTACAAGAGGGTACTCATTAGTTTCATCAGGATTAGATGCTATAGCCCTCAACGCTTTTGCCAAAAGAAATCTGATAAGCGCCCTTGGGAAGCCCATAGGAATGGGTAAAGAATCTGACGTAATAGAAGCCATAAATGATATTGGAGAAGCCTATGCAATAAAGTTCTATAGGATAGGAAGAATAAGTTTTAGAGCTGTAAGAAAGAAACGCAAATATGTTACAACCCTTAGTGGCCATCGCTGGCTGATAGTTAATATACAAGCTGCAAAGAAGGAATATGATGCTTTAAAAAGATTATGCCCAATAGGCGTCTCAGTACCAGAAGCTATAGCAAGAGAGAGACATGCCATCCTCATGAGAAAGGTTGAGGGATCGATGCTTTCTGATATCAAAGTCTTGAATTCTCCTGTGAAAGTATTACATGATATAATCGACAATATTAGACTGGCTTACACTTTAGGGGGAATAGTGAATAGCGATCTTAGTGAATACAATGTTCTTTATGATGGGAATAAAATATGGATAATAGACTGGCCCCAATACGTCGATAAAAATCATCCTAATTCATCCATTCTATTGGATAGAGACTTATCGAATATATTAAAATTTTTTAAGAAGAGGTTCAAAGTTGAGTGTAAACTTGAGTCAGCTTCTTTTTATGTTCGAGGATGGAGCGATAAGTTAGAGATTTTTAAAACATAGGAAATTAAAACAATCGAATAGAACCGCTCAAAATCAAAGATGTAAGGTCAGTAACCTTTGATATCTGCTCTTCTGTTATTGATTCAATATCTGCTTTTATAGCTGATAAATTTACGCCCTGCTCCAATACAACAGCTACACTCGCTATTTGCGGCTGGTCAATGGGGTTACCTATACAGCTGAGCATACGTGCATAAACCTCTCTTATGCCTTTTACTTCATCATATATTTTTTCAGCAGTCCTTTGGGCCAAGATGTTAAAGAGCTTACCAGTATGATTGACTGGGTTTTTACCAGCTGAAGCTTCCATGGAACATTGTCTTAAGGGCGTGATCAAGCCGTTTAACCTATTACCTCTTCCTGTATTGCCATCATCCCCAGCTTCAGCCGATGTTCCTGTAACGGTTAGATAGAATACGCCTTTCTCATAATCATCTGCAGGATTTATCTTTACCTTTACATCCATATCTGTAATCTTAGAAGAAAAATCTTCAACTCTTTTTTTGGTTTCTTCTATAGCATTAATATAGTGGCTTCTATCAGGAATTAAACTGCTTACAGTCGCTGCAGCAATTGTGAGATTGATTTCCTTACTCTTCCTTAAGCCCATGACCTTTATATCCTCTCCTAACTCAGGAATTTCCTTCTTTATCTTATCAGAATTCAAAAATCTCTCAGTTTCTAATACAAGCCTTTCCGTAGGGCTTAAGGGTGCGAAACCTACACCTATAGATGTATCATTAGACAAAGGTATGCCTTTGGACTTTTCAAATATATGGATAAGGTCTGCGGAGCCTTGCTTTATTTTGTAATCGACTATAATATGCTTCTCTGGATCAAGATATCTCATATTTGACTTAAAAAATTTCTTTATGGCTGACACAGTAAGCCTTCCCACAGGTATGGGTTCCATCTTACCATCCTTTACTACAAAGCTTGTAGCCCTCCCTGCCACAATCACGTATATGGGCTCTATAACCTCTCCCCCGCCAAACACAGGATTGGACCTACCACCTACCAAGAGGCCCTTGTCTACGTTATGATGTAGAATGGTACCATAATTCTTAAGATAATATTCACATAAGGCTCTGGAGACGGATTCTGACGCTCCATCTATGAGGCTGTCAGGATGACCTTGCCCTTTACGCTCTACTATCTCTACCTCAAGATCTTCTATTGCAATGTTTTTAAGCTGTTCGATATGGATATGCTTCCCTCTCATCCTACATTCCTCTTAAAGATCCTCTATGATCCTGATGAAAAGAACATTATTACCCCTTATAACCACTTTCCCATAGTTGGCTAAGAGAGTATTCTTGCTATATTCCTCTGCATCTATTAGAATTAAGTTCATGTAGGGATCTATGTTGCACATCTTACCCTTGTATTCTATGTCGCTCTTTAGCCTTACTACGACTTGCTTGTTAATGGCCTTTTGGAGTGCCGTTATAGGTTTCTTCATAACTTGAGACAATAAATGATTCCCCTTGCTCGGTCTTTGTATTCTATAGCGTCTAAAATAAAAATCTTCCTAAGCCATAATCCTAATATTGACTTGAAGTTAAGATAGTAGTTGAGGCATCACATGAACCAATATATTGATGAAATCGATTGGATTCCGAAAGAATTAGCCCTTAAACTGAAAGAAATGGGATTGAACACATTACTAGATATTGTAACACTTCCTATAAATGCTCTGAAAGAATTAAGGTTAAATAGACAAGATTTAGCAGAAATCATAAAAAATGCAACGATGTGCTTAGGTAATGCAATTAAAGGTTCTGAAGCATTCCATAGAGCTATAGCCCGTAAAAAGATAGGTTTAGGATCGAAAGCGTTAAATGAGTTATTAGACGGTGGGGTAAGAACAGGCTTGGTAACAGACTTTTTTGGGGCCAGCAAAACAGGAAAGACACAGATATGCTTCCAACTTTGTGTTAATCTACAGCTTTTAGATGGTGAAAATGGGGTTGTCTTTGTGGATTCATCAGGAACCTTTAGACCTGAGAGGATAATGGAGATGGCTAAAAATATTGAGTTAAAAAATGATGTATTCAATAGAATAATGGTTGTAAGAGCAAGAAGTGTTGACGAGCAGATGGAAATACCAAGAAGGCTAAAAATAGATGCTCCATTTAACGTTAAATTACTCATCATAGACACATTAACAGATAATTTTATCTTTGAATATCAAGATGAAGAGAGAATCATTGAAAGGCAAAATAAACTTGCTAGACATCTACATGATTTGTGCTCATTAGCTATAAGGGAAGATATTGCCGTTGTGGTTACAAATACTGTCAGAGCTAGACTCGATACTGAGCGAAGTTATTATGAGGTAGAGACAGGAGGAAATGTTGTGCATCAAGGAGTCCATGTTAGAGTTCACCTATCTAGGGACGATTATGGCTTGAATGCTAAGCTGGTCCAGCCACCCATAGCTAAACCTAATGCTTACTTCAGCATAGATTCGAGAGGGGTAATTGATAATGGTCAATATAGAAAGAGATAAAATGAAAAAATGTTTCCAATTGATCCTTGAGAAGAAATATTCTGATGCAAGAAACCTTTTTAAATCAGATGACTATCAAGGTTCTGACATAAACTCAGGCATCAAGTTTGCAATTGAAGGCATAATAGACTTTTTAAATGATGAATCTAAAGAAAAGTATCTCAAAGACATTAATCGTTTAAAGAGACTACGCCAATCCTTTAAGCGTAGAGTTTTATCTTCATGGAGTGACGATTTTGATAGGGAATATTTTGGGATTTGGATAGGGTTTCTTGACTTCTTACAGAGACAATTAAAGAGTAATGCTAATGGTGTAGTATATAATCCAAGTAAAGAGCCAAAGAGCGATGAAGCTACCTAAGCCAGTGGTAAATATTTTGTAAGAATTTTCCTTGGGCAGATTTAATTTTATAATGTACTTAGCAATAAAGTAAGATATAACATACATTATAAAAGCAAAAAAAAGTCCCATGTATGCCATATTATCAAAAAAGGTTACTGTACCTGATATAAAGCCTGTAGCCACTCCTAAAATAGCACGAACCCAAAAAATCTGGTCAATTTGCTCCATAGTTATCACGCTAAGAAAAGTTTTGAGATTTAAATTTATTGGAAAATACTTCTAATAATTTTTGACACTCGAGTTTTAATAAATCAAACCGCTGATGTAACAACCCCTCCCTTGCTTCTGCCTTTAGTGTAAGGCTAGTTCAAAATAGTAAGGGTTAGATTTATTAATTCAAGAATATTTGTTTTAAAAGGCATTAAAACCATCAACTTTCTTTACACTTTTATCAATAGCCTATCTTCTAGTTTTTCTACATATGTTCCTAATTCTTCACATAATCTTATCATTTTATTACAAATGCTATCAAATTCTTTTCCCTTAACAAGGTTTACTTGCATTTCTGAAATGAGAACAGGAAACAATTCGACCTTTTCGATTTTTTCTTTTGTCAAGGTTATAAGAAATAAAAAGGATTCATCGTTCCTAAGATAAGGATCGACGGCATAATCGTCTATGAAGTCTCCACAATCATACATTATGACTTTTTCTTTATACAGCTCTATTCCCTGAAAGAGATGAGCGCTGTGGCCATGATATATGTCTACCCCTGTATCTATTACTGCATGTGCAAACTCCTTGAATTCTTTAGAGGGCCTTTGTACCATGTTAGGCCCCCAATGAATAGAAAACACGACTATATCAGCTTCTTTTCTTGCCTCTCTTACACTTTCTCTAATTCTTGAAAAGTATTTTTCATCAAGAGTTATAGGCATATAATTCACACCAGGTTTATCTTCTCCAGCCTCCCATTCTGGTTCATTATCAGTGAATGAAAGCACAGCCACTATGGTTTCCTTGACCTTGAGAATAGCGGGTTTTCTGGCCATGGTAAGATTTTTACCAGCTCCAGCGTGAGAGATGCCATTTTTGTCAAGAAGATTTAGCATCTCGATTAAGGCTTCCTCTCCATAATCGAGGCTATGATTGTTGGCTAAAGAAACATAATTTATACATGCCTTTTTTAAAACTTGGATTGCGTAAGGGTAAGCTTTAAAATGAAATGCTTTTGGGGTTTTTGTCCAAGGTTTTCCACCTTCAGCAATGACGCATTCAAGATTTATCAGTCTCAGATCAGAACTAGCTAACAAGGGTAAGACGTTTCCCCAAACATAAGAAAAGTTGTTTAAGCTCAACACATAGTTGACTAATCTACCTAGCATTACATCCCCTGTGAACGCTAACTTTAGTTTTTTATCCAAGATTCTCACTAAAGCCATCTAGAAAGTAATAATCCTAAATTAAATTTAAAAGCATTGCAAGAAATATAAAATTAAAAGCAAATACTAATGGCATTATAATAGTGAGCATCGGTATGATGAATAAGCCTATATGGCTGCTGATTTATCTTACTTTTATCTACCCAATCAGATTCAACATATTCTTGATCATTTTTAAGATTCTATTGAGAAAAACAGAAATAACATTATTTGTTATTAATTACTAATGAAATTCGAGCTCTCAAGCATAGAGATAAAGCGTATAGTAAAAGAATTGAATGAAACTCTTACAGGCTACTATGTAAGCAATATATACCAAATAGATGAGAACACCATTCTTCTCAAATTACACCATAGTGAAAAACCTGAAAAAAATTTGATAATTTCGGCAGGAAAGGGCTTATGGCTTACAAGATACTTGACAGAAAGAGAAGAATCTTCAGGTATAGCATCATCTTTAAGAAAGAAGATAGTTAGAGCGAAGGTATTGGGTATTCAACAACCTGAAGAAGAAAGGATAGCAATATTAAGTTTAAGCTCTTCTGAGGGACTTTTGAAGCTCATAGGAGAGTTCTTTGGAGAGGGGAACATAATTCTAGCCGATGAGAACGATTTTATCATATTAGCTTTAAGAAAGTTAAGGGTAAGGCACCGTGAAGTATTACCTGGAATAAAATACTCCCTACCACCATCAAAGGGATTTAAGATAAGCTCTTTATCATTAGATCAACTGTTGCCATTAGTGAGTTCAAAGCTTGAAGCTTCTAAGTGGTTGGGCAGAAATCTTTCATTATCAAAAAAGTATGTAGAAGAAATACTGGCAAGGGCTGGGATAGATCCTAAAACCATAGGAATAAGCCTTACAGAAAAAGATGTTGAGAGAATATTCGCTAAAATAAAGGAAGTAATTACCCTTGTTGAAGCAAAGGATGCTAAGCCAATACTGATTCTTGAAGACGAGCATCCTATAGATGCTACACCTTTTGAGTTCTTATCTTATAAAGAAAAAGATTTCAAGATTTGCTCATCTTACCTTGAGGCTTTAGATGAGTTATTTGCTGAAGAAATGGAGGCTAATAAACAGGAGAGCAATCTTAAACCTTTACGCCAAAGGATAGAAGAAATAGAATTTGTTTTAGAGGAACAAAGAAGACAAAAAGAAAGCATATCGATTAAGGCTGAAGCCCTTAGAAGAGTTGCATCAAAGATTTCAAATGAAGCCTTTTTACAACATGTTGAAGCGATAGTGGATAAAGCCTCAGATTTAGGAATCGATGATATAAGATTGATGGATGGTAAATTATTCATTTCGATAAAAGGTTCAAAATTTGAAGTAGACAAGAAAAGCCCGATCATGACCTTTGTATCCCAAATATATGATGAAGCAAAAGGCTTAGAGAGGAAAGCAAGGGCTATAGAGTTGGCTGAAAAGTCTCTAATAGCTGAGAAAGATAGTTTAATAGAGAAGCTTAAGGAGTATAAAGAAATCATAAGATCTGAAGAAAGAATAGTAAAAAGAGAAAAGAAATGGTTTGAAAGATACCGTTGGTTTATAACATCAGATGGATTACTCGCAATAGGTGGCAGAGATGCAATATCAAACATGGCCATTATCAGAAAGCATATGAATGATAACGACCTAGTTTTCCATGCAGATATCCCAGGATCGCCCTTTTTCATCTTAAAAGGTGCTGATTTGAAAATGGAAAAGAGCATAAACGAAACTGCTCAAGCCGTTGCCAGCTACAGTAGAGCTTGGAAGGAAGGCTTTACTTCTATGGATGCTTACTGGGTCGAACCGAAGCAAGTTAAAATGCAAGCACCAAGTGGCATGTATCTGCCAAAGGGTAGTTTTATAATAGAAGGAAAGAAGAATTATATTAAAGATTTAGAGGTTAAAATTGCTATAGGTGTGCATAAGATAGAAGATGGAGCCATAATCATGGGAGGACCACCAAGCGCTGTAAAGAAGAATTCTTTAGCATTTGTAGTAATAGAGCCTGATAAAAGCACGATCGGAGAGACTGCTAAAAAGGTTAAAGCAGATCTTATCAAGATGGTTGATGAGAGGCTAAAATTATTCAAGACTATAACTCTTGATGATATAGCAAGGGCTCTTCCACCGAGTGGTGGGAGGATAGTTTTTGCAGGTTTTGGTGAGCAAAGTATTTAATGCATGTTTAATTAATTAGAGATGGGAGAAAGTTGAAAGTAGAACCTTCAGTGCGCACAAGAGTGCGGGTAGGACAAATTATGAATAGTCCTGTTATTACAGCGTCTCCTAATGAGACAGCCAAGGACTTAGCTCTTAAAATGATTCAATACAAAGTTGGTAGCGTAGTCATTACTGAGAGTGAAGAACCCATAGGCATAGTCACAGACAAGGATATGGCTCTGAAAGTCGTAGCAAAAGATCTTAAGCCAAGTGAGGTACCAGCGAGGGATATAATGTCCTCACCTTTACATACCATTGATAGTGAAAAGGATATAAGAGAAGCAGCCAAAGTAATGAGAAATTTAAGGATAAAGAGGCTTGGCGTGACCCGTAATAACAAGTTGGTTGGTATTGTGACAATGTCAGATATAGTATCTGTGACGCCTGAAGTCATGGATGTATTATCAGAAAAAGCCCTAATTATGGTTGGCGAACCAAGAAAGAAAAGGGGTTACTTAGCAGGATACTGTGATTCTTGTGACCAATGGTCTGATTACTTGCTGGAAGTAGACGGAAGATTCTTATGTGAGGATTGCAGAGAGGGAGAAAAAACTTCTGAAGAATAGCTGCCAATTATCTTAAGCCTTAATAGGTTATATGCTAATTATCTAATTCTATCTAGGGTTGTGAATATGGAAAAAGTTGAGAAATATATGACCCGAGAAGTCTTTACCTTGAATCCCAACGATTCTTTAGCAAAAGCAAGGAATTTGATGCTTACCAAGAAGATAGGAAGATTGGTAGTAGTGGATGGGAAGGATAGGGTTCTTGGCATTATATCAAGAAGTGACATGGCTTTTGCTCTAGGTAGAGGCTCTCCGAGATGGAGAAAAAGACCTCTTGATCAGATGCTGGTAAAGGACTTGATGGTAACAAGGGTGATAACGATTAATCCTTTAACTTCTTTGAATGAAGTAGCCAAGATCATGTTAGAAAAGGATATTAGTGGTCTTCCTGTGATAGATAAAGGTCGTTTAGTAGGGATAATAACTACTCATGACATGACAAAATACTTAGCAGATCATGCTAGCAATGATTTAAGAGTGAAAGATGTTATGGATAAGAAAGTTATTACAGCTTCGCCCTTCCATAGTATTCATCATATAGTCGATCTTATGGCATCCTCCCCAACTAGGCGCGTCATAATAATCGATAATGAAGGAAGACCTATAGGGCTTATTTCACCATCGAACATAGCCTTTACAAAGTTTGACATTAAAAGAAAAGTTGTATTCAGGCGCTCATTAGGTGGATCTTACGAACCTACCCATAGAAAGGTGGCATACTTTGGTATAGCTATAGCAGGAGATATAATGAGTTCGCCTGTTTTTATAGCCCATGAAGAAGATAGCGTTTCAGAAGCAGCAAGAAATATGGTGCATAATGGGGTGGGAGCCCTGCCTGTTCTCGATAAGGATCACCACCTTAGAGGAATCTTCTCAAAAAAAGAGGTGCTAAAGGTGATTGAGTCAGGATTCACTTGAAGAGATCAAAGTTTCAGAAATTCCTTTAGATAAAGTCTTCACAATAAGCAAAAGTGATAAGTTAGCCCAGCTTATTCATTTAATGAGTAAAAAAAGAGTAGATAGGGTCATTGTAACATCAGAAGGCATCCCAATAGGAGTAGCAACTATAAAAGATGTGTTCATAAAGCTTAGTACAAAACGCCTATTAGGATTATCGCCTTCATCGATGAGTGTATCAGGATTTGTGAGTGAGAAATTCGTTTCTGGTAAGCCTGATGAAGACCTTCTTACAGTTTCAAGAAGGATGAGAGACGAAGACATAAGCGCACTTCCTATAATTTCTGAGCAACAGCCTATAGGTCTCGTTACAAGAAAGATGATTATAGGTCTTTTGAAAAACAAAGGAAAGGTTAAAGCAAAAGATGTTATTACATCATCCATAACCACTATAAACCCAGATGCAAAACTTCCTCAAGCTTCAGAAAAGATAAGAAAATCTTTGACAAGAGAGCTTATTGTAATAGATAATGATAAACCTATAGGGATAGTGAGCGAAAGAGAGATAGCCCTTACACTATTTGATCTCCTAACCAGAGATTCTATCTATCATGCTGATTCTGCTTTTGAAAAGCTCTTAGTTATGGATGTGATGAAGAGAGTTGATGAATACGTTGGACCAGATAGTTACATCGAAAAAGCCATAGACACTCTTCTTAATAGAGATTTGAACACTTTACCTGTTATGGCTGATAATAAGTTTATAGGATTGTTGACGAGAGATACTATATTCCTTAAATTCCTTGAACTAGAAGAGAGTAAAGGATGGAAGAAATAGTAAACATAGTAAACGCAAAGGTCTGGCTAAGAAGAGAGATAATAGAGGCTGGTATTTCTATTGTGGGAGATAGAATCATCAAGATAGGAAAGGAAAGTGCTTTATTAAAGGCTGAAGAAGTTTTCGATGCAGGAGGCAGGCTAGTTCTTCCTGGTTTCATAGATGTCCATGCCCATCTTAGAGATTTTGATTTATCATACAAAGAGGATTTCTTATCTGGTACAGCAGCCGCAGTAGCAGGAGGCTTTACACTAGTTTTGGATATGCCAAACAATAAGCCACCCACTACAACTCCTGAAGTTATTAAAGCGAGAATTGAGAAAGCTCAGAAAAACATATACTGTGATGTGGGCTTCTACGCAACTCCAAAGAGCCCTGAGCAAGTTAGAGAATTAGTAAATTCTGGCTGTATAGCCATGAAGATATTTATGGCAAGATCTTTGGATGGTGAGAAATACTCAACAGAAAAGGAAATTTATGATCTATTAAAAGAAACTTCATCCTTAGGAATTATGCTATCTATTCATGCAGAAGACCCTAAAATGATAAAAAGGTTTAGAAACACTACATCGGCTTATTTACATGCAAAGTATCATCCTATAAAAGCTGAAGAGAGTGCAATAGAAATAGCGATAAATGCTGCAAGGAAAGCTCATGGTAGAATAAACATATGCCATGTTTCTACTTTTGGAGGATTAATTAAGATTAGAAGAGCTAAGAAAAATGGTGTTGATGTAACTTGTGAGGCAACTCCTCACCATTCAATTCTTACAAATGAAGTATTTGAAAAATTTGGCAATATAGCTATAGTAGAACCGCCTTTGCGCTCAAAAAAACATTCAGAAGCGATATTAAAAGGCATACTAAATGGAGATATAGATATATTAGCTACAGACCACGCCCCTCATACTTTGGAAGAAAAAGAAGAAGCCCATCCTGGCTTTCCAGGTCTAGAGATAGCTTTGCCAGTCTTTTTCACATTGGTTAGAGACGGTTTGCTCCCTTTGGATAGAGTTATTGATGCTTTCACAATAAAGCCAGCAGAGAGGTTTTCTTTAGCTCATGCTGGTGAGATAGATTTTGGGAAGATAGCAAATCTCACAATCATTGATTTAAAGAGTGAAAGAAAAATTAATCGAAACGATTTCTTTTCAAAGGCTAAATTCTCCCTCTTTGATGGCATGGTTGTAAAAGCCAAGGTTTATGCAACATTCATAAGGGGAAAAGAAGTATTTTTGGATGGGGAGATAGTCGCCCCAGCAGGGGTAGGAAAGGTCATATATGGTAAAGTTCATAGTTGATAGTATGCTTGGAAGCTTAGCAAGAAAGCTAAGAATTTACGGGTTCGATACCCTTTACAATGCTGATATTTTAGATGAGAATATATTAACCATCGCTAAGGATGATAACAGGATCATCTTAACTTCTGACAAAAACCTTCATAGTAAAGCCATATTAAACGATTTAAAGTCTATACTCCTGTCAGAGGATGGGGATGAGAATAGAATCGTGACCGTGTTCAAGAGTATTGGATTAAAGCCTGATCTTAATCCAAAGAATTCAAGATGTCCTTTGTGTAATAGCAATATAGAAGAAGTAGAAAAAAATGAAGTGAAGAACGTTCCAGAGAGCGTACTAAAAAAGCATGACCGTTTCTATTTTTGTACGAGATGTGGCAAAACTTATTGGACGGGTAGCCACTGGTCAAGGCTAAAAAAGTTCTCAGAAAGAGTTAAGCAAAGATTATAACAAGCTTAAATTAAAGCACATTTTGAAAATAAATGATGCTTCTGGATATAAGTGATGAAGAAGGGAAGATTTTAGTAAAAATCGCAAGAGATGCCATAGAGAATTATGTTAGAGACCTTAAAAGGATTACACCACCTAGAGATTTGCCAGAAAAATTCTATGAGAAATGTGGGGTATTCGTTACCATAAACAAACGAGAATATGGCGAGAAGCAACTTAGAGGATGCATAGGATACCCATATCCAGACAAGCCCTTAATAGAAGCTATCATAGATTCAGGAATTGCAGCGGCTGTTGAAGATCCTAGATTTGAACCACTTTCAATCGATGAATTAAGCAAAGTACTTATCGAGGTTAGTGTATTAACTCCGCCAGAGCTTATAGTTGTAAGATCTCCAAAAGAATATCCATCCAAAGTAAAGATAGGTGAAGACGGTCTAATCTTCAAATGGATCTGGGGTAGTGGTTTGCTTTTACCCCAAGTCCCAGTAGAGTATAATTGGGATGCTGAAGAGTTTCTCTCAAATACTTGTATGAAAGCTGGAGCTCCTCCAGACGCTTGGCTCTTACCAAATGTCAAGATCTACAAGTTTCAGGCCATCATATTTGAAGAGTTGGAGCCAAAAGGCAAAGTGGTGAGGAAGAAGTTATAGGAACTTATTATTGAATTGATTAGTTCATGTACCTGTCTTTAACTTAAGCAATAGAATAAAGGTAGTTTACACTTAAAGAACAAGTAGGAAGTGTTAAAAGTTTAGAGAATTGCTAAATATTTGAAGTATCAAAGCTGATTTATTGAGACGGATGATGTTAAGATAAGCTCAAGATATTTTTTATTATCAAGCCATGTTTAGTTAAAATCGTTATCGAATAGCCGAATAAGTTTATATTAATCTTATGGATAAAAATATTATGGATGGAAAAGAAGAATTAATGAGACATAGAGAATGTAAACTAGATTCGACTCTAAATACACATATAATAAAAGAAAATAAGATCCTGTCACCCTCCGAAAAATTTGAACTTTGTGAAAATATTGGTGACATATTTGAGCTAGTAAAGGAAACGACA
>Ga0315298_1002341_pt1 | contig 32358 bp, 23 predicted proteins | sample WHS_1_MG_FD_203077 | JGI IMG/M metagenome (GOLD analysis project Ga0315298, IMG submission 203077) | Extremophilic microbial mat communities from Washburn Hot Springs, YNP, Wyoming, USA - WHS_1_MG | ecosystem: Environmental > Aquatic > Thermal springs > Hot (42-90C) | place: USA: Wyoming... | reverse complement strand
GAAGGCGCCTTACCATGACGGGCCGCGGGCCCTTCCTTCCCGTGCTGGCGCCTGCGGCTTTGCAGGCTGCATACGCTTTCCGGCAGAATGGTACGTTACAATGGTGCCAAGGGGCCATGGCGCCTGCCGTCGCACGAGGAGCCTGTGCCGTGTTCCTTCTTTCCGATCCGCCGCCTACCCAGTACGACCTGCGATTTGTGGTGTTGGGCATTCCGGTACGCATTCATCCGCTGTTCTGGCTGGCGGCCCTGGTGACGGGCATGCCCGATCTGAACGACCGAGACTTCCAGTTGTCCATGCTGCTGGCGTGGGTGGCGGCGTTTTTTGTGGCGATCCTGGTCCACGAACTGGGGCACGCCCTGGCCATGCGGAGCCATGGCTTTCGGCCCTGGATCACTTTGCACGGGCTGGGGGGAATGGCCTCGTATGATGCCAGTCAGGGCCGGCCAGCCTCCGTGGGCGGACGCCTTGCCATCTCGTTTGCGGGTCCGGGCGCCGGCTTCCTGCTGGCAGCCCTGGTGGTAGCCGGCCTCACGGCGGCAGGAATGCGGCCGCTGGTCCTTTGGGAGTTCTATGTTGTGCCGATGGTCTTTTTTCCGCAGATCATCGGTAGCGTGCCGTTGACGCTGTTCGTCATATACCTGTTGCATATCAGCGTTTTCTGGGGGTTTGTGAATCTGCTGCCTGTGCAGCCGCTGGATGGTGGGCACATAGCGCGGGACCTTCTGGTGTATGCCGATCCCCGCGAGGGGATGCGGCGGTCACTGGTCCTCTCGCTAGCCACCGCCGTACTGGTGGCGGTCGTAGCCCTGGTGCGCCTGCGGAGCCCCTTCATCACCTTGCTTTTCGCGTACCTGGCCTACCACAGCTACGCGATGCTGGCGATGTACCGGTCGCGCGGACCGTGGTAAGTCGTCCGCCAAGGCCGCATCGGCTATTCCTGCCGGGCCGCGGCAGGACCTCCTCAACGGCCGGTTGCACGCGATCCAAATGGGCGTGCAGGTTGTTGCCCACAAAGGGCGCAGGGCGGTTGGGTGGCTTTCGCGCTGGCCCTCGTTGCCCTGGAGGATCGGGGCCGGAAAAATTTTTCGGAAAAATTGCCTCTCCGCACCCCATGGCCTGTTGAAATTCGTTGCGAAGTTTGTACAGTTATTGCAGACATGAATCATTCGCCATGTGCAAGCAACCCTTTTCCGAACCAGGACGGACGCGAGCCTGCTAGGAAGGGGCTGGTGAGTCGGATTGGTTGTCTTGTATCGTGCGAGATCGACGGGTGGCCTTCAGGGTTTTGAAGAACCGGAATCGATCTCGCAGGGACCCTAGGAGGGAGGTGTGACCGTGGCGAAGAAGAAGGCGGCGAAGAAGAAAGCTGCGAAGAAGGTGGCCAAAAAGAAGACGGCCAAAAAGAAGGTGGCCAAGAAGAAGGTCGCCAAGAAGGCCGTCAAGAAGGAAGCGGCGCCGGCCCCGCCGGTGACTTAACCTTCCCGGCCCTGGCACGCGACCCGCCGCCTTGGGCAGCCGCCGGCTGCCGCGATGCCGGTCGCGTCGCAGCCCTGGACAACGACGAGAAAGAGCCGCAGGGAGCGTATCGTCCCTGCGGCTCTATTTTTTGCCAGCGCGGCCCTTGCCCTGCGCGCGGCAACGGCGAATAATTTGTTGTTCGCGGTTACCTCCTGTCCGGCGGGCAAGCGGATGCACATTTTTGGGTTCCAGCGCGGATCTTCACGCCGCGGGGCAGTTCGCCATTCCAACAGCGGGGCGATTCTTCCACGTGCCGCGGCGGATTCCGGGGAACAAACGATCCTTGCGAGGACATTCCGCGCAGCTCGTACGCCATGCGGCTTGGGCAGGCCATCCCAGGCGATTTGGACGACTTAGGACTCGCCGTCGAACGGAAACGTTACGGATTCGCCCCCCCTTTGGCAGCCGGTGGGCTTAGGAGGGGTTGTGGGCAGGGCTCCTGGGTGCGGGTCTGGCCAGCAAGTTCGTGGACTTGAGCTGCGAAGCAGGCTTGGGGGACGACCGCTCGTTGCACCGCTGCAGGGCGCTTCCGGTGCGCGCTGCTGCCGAGGTGCGTGGGTTGTCAGGTCCTGGTGGTTGGAGGACAAGTGATGAGTCTTGCGTTTCCCGAAATTCGGGTGGGCGAACCGATCCGAAAGGTCCCCCTGTCGGTCTTCCCGCTTTTCACCACCGTGCAAAGCGCCGCCCAGTACGTGCTTTCGTGCGATGGAATGGACCAAGGTACGGTGAAAGTGACGGAGATATCCCGAGCGGGCTCGGTACCCGATCTGGCGGTCGAAAACCAGGGTGACGCGTGCGTGCTGTTTCTGGAAGGGGAGCAACTGGTGGGGGCCAAGCAAAACCGCATCCTCAATGCCACGATCCTGGTCGCGGGCAGAAGCAAGAAGAAGATTCCGGTGAGCTGCGTAGAGGCAGGGCGGTGGCGCTACCGGTCGCGCGACTTGTCCCCCTGCCTGTGCTACGCGCCCGCCATGCTGCGAGCAAAGGTGAAGGCAAAGGTGACTCGATCGGTCCGGGCACGTCGGGGCCATCGCGCCGATCAGGCCGAGGTGTGGGCCGAAGTGGCCCGGCAACAGGCGGCACTGGGGGTCAGCTCTCCTTCGCTGGCCATGCTCGATACCTACGAATCCCACCGGGACAAGATCGCCGAGATCAAGGAATCGCTCCCCTACCCAGAAGGAGCCACGGGGCTGGCCGTGGCCCTGAACAAGCACGTGGCCTCGCTGGACCTGTTCGATAAGCCGGCGACCTGCGCCCGGGTTTGGGACCGCCTGATTTCCGGCTATGCGATGGACGCCCTGGAGGCCGAGTCCCAGGCCGAATTGGCTTCTGTGGCGGACGTCGAGCAGTTGGTGAATCTCGTGCAGCAACTGGCCTGGGAACAGGTGCCCACGGTTGGCGAAGGCGAAGAGTTCCGCGCCGAACGGCCGGACGAACTGTACGGCTCGGCGCTGGTGTTTCAAGGCACCCTCGTGCACCTCAGCGTTACCGTACGCTGGCCACAGCACGGCCGGTCGGTACGGAGGGGGTCCCGCTGAAGTCAGCGAGGACCTCAGCCGACGGACCAACACCGGCGCTTGGGGCGGTTCGTCCCTTTAGGCCGAGAAAACTCGCGGATTCCCCCGCGCCGTGCGCCGGTTGTGCGGGAACACGCTACGCATCGGGAGACCGCCCCTTAGGGGTGGACTTGGGCCGCGATGTCGGGCGGCATGGGCGATCCGAGGTTGCGATAACGAGGGTGCGACCAGACCAGCGTAAGGCGATGCGAGCGCTTTAGGCTGGGCCGGGGTCCCCCTGGCGGCTTGTAACGGGTGCCGGCAGAATGGGTAGTAGTGGCCGGTCTGGGACCAGAGGCTTGCCGTGGTCAAAGGCCGGCAACAAATTACTTCGTGCGGCAACTATCGGTATAGCCATGACGCACCCCAGCGCGGCCGGGGCCGAGCGACCGGCCGATCCCATGCCGATCGACTGGGCTGCCGTTTTGGCCCGGCACCAGCGCTGGTTGCGCACGGTCGTGTATGCCCGCCTGGGGGAGCCTCAGGCGGTCGACGACGTGATGCAGGAGGTGTGCCTGGCCGCGGTACGCCAGAAAGCGCCCCTGGTCGATCCGACCAAGGTGGCTGCGTGGCTCTACCGCCTGGCAGTCACCCAGGCGCTATTGTATCGCCGCGCCCAAGGGAGGCGGCGGAAGCTGGCCGACCGGTATGCCGAGCAGTTGCGCGGTGGGCCGGCGGCTGAGCGAGACCCTTTGGGCTGGCTGTTGGCCGACGAGCGCCGGGCCATGGTCCGCAAGGCTCTGGATCGGCTGACGCACCGCGACCGGGAAATCCTGCTGCTGAAGTACACCGAAGACTGGAGTTATCGCGAACTGGCCGATCACTTGGGTATCACTCAGACCGCGTTGCAGGCCCGGCTGCATCGCGCCCGGCAGCGATTGCGGGAGGAGTTGGCCCGGTTGGATTCGGCAGAAGCCCACGCATGAGTTCCTTCGATTCCCCGCCCCGAGAGCTTGGCGGTCCGGCACCGGCGGACCCGATCGATCCCGTCGTGGTGGACCAATTGGTCGATGGCGAACTGCCGGACGCCGAGCGCCGGCAACTTCTGGAAAAAATGGACCGCACCCCCGGCGCGTGGCGCCAGTGTGCATTGGCCTTTCTGGAAGCCCAGTGTTGGAAGCAGGCGATGGGCTCATCTATTCTGGAGACCGCCGAGGCCGTACCGGCAGCCCTCGCCCGGCCGCTTGCCGCGCCGGTACGTCGCCTCGGCCGATGGAGATCGCCAGCGGCCCTGGCGGCCGGTGTGCTGGCCGCCTGGGTCTTCGGCTGGGTCGCGGGCTCGGGGTGGCGGCCGAGTACCTCCCCAGCACCGGGTTTTTTGGCCGGCCAGCCTGCGGCGATCGTTCCCCCCGCGGCGCCGCAGGAGGCCCGGCCCCCGGTTGCCGAGGTGGCGCAATGGACGGCCCCGGTGAGCGTCCCCCGCGGCGCTGCAGATACGAATGCCGATCCCGGGGAAGAGGGCTGGCAAACCGTGACGGTTCGCGTGCCCGACCCTTCGGGTCTGGCGATTCGCGAGATTCCCCTTCCGGTCGTTCCCGTCTCGGGGGTCGACCCGTCGTGGTTGCAGCCGCCCCCCCTCCCCCCCGAAATGTGCGAATGCCTTCGCCGTCAGGGATATGAGATTCGTTATCAGCGGGCGATTGTTCCGGCCGCCTGCAGCGACGGACGCTGTGTGGTCATGCCCGTCGATCAGGTGGAAATCCGTTACGTGGGTAACGGCAAGTTTCAATAGCGGGCTGGGCACTTCTTGCCCTGGCACTTGTTCGATGCTGCTCCGTCTGCAATTTCTCTCGTGCGCCGAAACTCGATATTAATGCGAAGCGGTGGGAAAGGAGATCACTTATGACTCGACTTGGTCCATGGGTTGCAATTATCGCGGTGTGCCCGCTGGCGTGGCTTGCCAGCCCCTGGGCCGCGGTGCTGGGGGCCCAGACACCGCAAGCCGCCGTTGTGGTCCAGGCCAGTGGCGGCGGTGGCGGGCCGGTTCCGGTCATGCTGGCGGCCCAGCCGGGAGAGTATTGGATCGGGGTCGAGGCCGGTGAGGTGCCCGAGGCGCTGCGGGCGCATACTACCCTGCCCAAAGACCGGGGACTGCTGGTCGAGCAGGTCTATCCCGACAGTCCAGCCGCCAAGGCCAAGATCGCCCGGCACGATGTGCTTTTGCAGGCCGGCGACAAGCCGCTCCGCCAGCTCTCCGACCTGGTGGAGGCGGTGCAGGCGGCGCAGGGCAAGAAGCTGGTGCTTGAGGCCGTGCGGGCCGGCAAGACCATCAAACTGGAAGTTACCCCCGAGAAGCGTCCCAAGCACTTGGCGCCGCTCACCGCCTGGGGCTGGGGCGGGGACATTTCGATGGAAGATATGAAGAAGTGGATCGAGGGTATGAAGCCTTGGCCCGGCGGCCCGGCCATGCGGTTCCGTTTGTTTCATCCCGGAGCCATACTGCCGCCCGGGGCAATCGTGTCGCCCCCGCTGCCGGGCAACATGACGGTCGTTATCACCAAGCAAGGCGACAAGCCGGCCAAGATCCAAGTGCAGCGGGATGGGGAAAAATGGGAGCTCACCGAGAAAGAGCTGGATAAGCTTCCTGCCGACATCCGCCCCCACGTGCAGCGGATGTTGGGATGGGGCGCCGGCCCGTGGCTGTCTGGCGCGTGGGTCGATTTCGTGCCCGCGCCTGGGGCCCCTCCCAAGCCAGAGCAAAAGCCGCGGGTGGAGTTCAAGCCGGCCAAGCCCATGAAGCACTCGGATCACCAGGTCAAAGAGGCTGCCGCCGTGCCGCCGGAGCTAGAGAAGCGGCTGGACGAACTGGACCAGCGCCTCCAGAAGCTGCAGAAGTCAGTGGACGAACTCCGCGCCCGGCAGGCAGCGGAAATTAAACCCCCGAAGCTCGAGCCGCCCAAGTAGGGACTCCTGGCCGTCCCCCATTGGCCGGCTGGCTTGGGGTTGTGTGCAGGGGTCGCCCTTAACAGGGGGGTCGCGCCGGAGTGCGCAGAGCGGGCTTCCGGGTGGCCCTAAGGCGGGTTTCCAACCGTTGACAAGCCGCCCGGCTGGTTTGCGCCGGCTGTGCGGCTGCTTGTATTGGGGCCATGGGGCAATCATAATCGCTGGCGTGGGTGCTGCGGGCCTGGGGCCTTGCTGGGTGAGGTGGAGCGTGGCGCAAGGCCCCCAGCCCGCGAGCCTTGTTTTGCGTGGGACCGGCTCGGGCACCCTTCGCTCCCCTAGGAGGCTTTGCGATGAGTACTCCCTCGCCAGCGACACCCGGCACCGGGCGGATCGCTTCGATCGACGCCCTTCGCGGCTTCGATATGTTCTGGATTGCCGGCGGCCGGGGGGCTTTGCTGGCTATTTTAGGCATCTTCGTGTCGCCCCTGCCCGACTGGCTCAAAGCCCAGATCGAACACGCCCGCTGGGAGGGTTTCACGGCCTGGGACCTGATTATGCCCCTGTTCCTCTTTGTGGTGGGCCTGGCGATGCCCCTAGCATTCGCCCGGCGCATGGAACAGGGGCAGACCAAGAAGTCGCTTTACTTGCGCGTTCTCCGCCGGGTGATCGTGCTGTGGATCCTGGGCATGATGGTGCAGGGACACCTTCTGGAGTTCGACCGCCAAACGATCCATTTCTACTCGAATACCCTTCAAGCCATCGCGGCGGGCTATCTGGTGGCGTCCGTGCTATTGTTCCATTTGCCGGTGTGGGGCCAAGTTGCCGGCGCCGCCGTACTGCTCATAGGCTATTGGCTGCTGATGCTCTTGGTGCCGTTCGGGGGCCATCCGGCCGGCACGCTCGAAGAGAAGGTCAACTTGGCCCTGTACATCGACGAACAGGTGCTGGGCGCTTTCCGCGATGGCACGACCTACACGTGGATACTCAGCAGCATGGCATTTGCCGGCATGGTGCTGACGGGCGTGTTTGCAGGCCACCTGCTTCGTTCCCGGTGGTCGCCGGGGATGAAGGTCGTGTGGCTGGTTCTGTTGGGAGCGGGGTGCTTGGCAGGCGGCTGGCTATGGTCGGGCGGTTTCGACCAATGGTTCCAGACCCCACTGGCAGGCAACTGGCGGTTCCCCATCATCAAGCACCTGTTTACCAGCTCGATGGTCCTTTGGGCCGCCGGCTGGAGCTATTGGCTGCTGGCCCTGTTTTATCTGGTGATTGATGTCCTGGGCCAGCGGTGGGTGGGCCGTTTCTTCGAGATCCTAGGGGCCAATGCGATCACCGCCTATGTCGCGTGGAACCTGATCAGTTTTCCGCACATTGCCGAGCGGTTTGTGGGGGGCCTGGCCCGGTACCTCGGGACGTTCGCACCACCGCTGGCCGATGTGGGCAAGGCGCTGAACCCAGTGGCGGCATTCTGCATTCTCTGGCTGATATTGCTGTACATGTACCGCAAAGGGAGTTTTGTGCGTGTTTGAAGGGGGCCGGCGCCGCTCCGCCCCCTTTGGTCGGCCCACCGCAAGGCCGCCCCCGCGCGCACGCCAAGCGGAGTCTATTCCGGCTGAACCCAAGGGGCACGCGGACCTTCCCTGGCAAGGCGGCAACCAGCAGCTTGACAAATCCGCCAGGCTGGTATAGTGTACATCAGTACACTTACAGGGATCGCCGCAATGCTCGCCCATATTCCCGTTGCCGAGTTGGCTGCCGCGCTGGACGCAGTGGCGGAAGAGGTGCTTGAGCAGGCTCACGTGACCGTTCCACCCGTCGATGCCTTCCGTCTGGCCCGGGCGTTGGACATCGTCGTGGCCACCGATGCCCAGCAAACCTGCCGGGCGCGGTATGTCAGGCTTCGGCCTCGGGGGGGTTGGCCACAGCCGGCGATTCTCTTGCGGCCCGATCCTCGTGCCGAACGCCTCCACTGGGCGGCGGCGCACGAATTGGGCGAACATCTGGCGGTCCGCCTCTACGAACGCCTAGGGCTGGATCCGCGAATCGATGGCGCCGGCGCCCGTGAGTCGCTGGCCAATCATCTGGCCCGCCGATTGCTTTTGCCTACCCGCTGGTTTTCGGCCGATGGAATTCGCCTCCAGTGGGACCTGGCGGCACTGAAGGCCCGCTACACGACGGCCAGTCATGAGCTGATTGCCCGGCGGATGCTGGAGTTCGAGCCGCCGACCATCGTCAGCATCTTCGACCAGAGCCGGTTGTATTTCCGGCGCGCCAATCTCGGCCGGCAGTTCCCCGCGTTGTGCAGCGATGAACTGCGGTGCTGGCAGCAGGTTCACCGCCGGGCATCTCCCGGCCAGTTACGCACCGGGGGGCTATGGATCCGCGGCTGGCCCATCCATGAACCGCACTGGAAGCGCGAAATCCTCCGCACCGAGCCCGCGGGAGACGAACAGTTCCGCTGCTGGTAAGTCCCAACCTCCGCCCAGTGGGATGCCGACACGGAGAGCGGACAGGGACTTGATCCGTGCCCCCAAGCGATTGCGCCCGCCTTGCGGCCGCCCTTGGCCATGGTGTGATCAACGCTGCCGGGGCTCGGCCGCCTTTTGCTGCTGGCATTTCGCGTACCAATACTCGTATTGAGGGTCGCCCCGGCGGAAAGTGAACACGGCATCGGGTAACGGCTGGCCCCCTTGGTCCCGCGAGTGCATGCGGACCAACACGGCGCCGTCGCTCCGCTGTTCTACGTCGAGCCAATGCGATTCCATGGTGATGCGAGCGACTTCCGGCGCGGACGCCTCCGGTCTGTTGCCCGTGCGACAGCGCCGGAAGTCGATATTTTTCGTTGGCAGGCCAATGCTTGGGCGGGCCGGGGGGAAGGCGCGATATTGTCGCAACAGTGGGAAGTTGCTTCCAGAGCAATTGTAGTATTTTCGGCCGCTGGGCCGCGGCCAGGCACCGGCACCGGCAGCGATTCAAGCCCGGTGGCCGCGGTGCGCCGGCCAGCGCATGGCCATGGGGCCCACTCAAACCGCCTCGGGCACGAAATGCCGGTGGTACGAAAGGGGGTGAACCACCTTTTTGCGCTGCGGATTGAAGGGGAACAAGGCCTCTTTGACCGAAAGCCCGCGGACCTCGATCCGCGCGGGATCGATGGCGCCCGCGCCTACCCGGGCAAGCAACTTCAGGTGGTTCTCGCCCTGGAAGGGAAACTGGCCGTGGTCGGCCATGGGGTTGTAACCCATCACGGCCGCCCCGATGGCGTCGGTGCACACGGCATTGCGCCCGACCAACAGCAGCTTGGGCGCCAGCGGTTCTACGCCGGGGATCCAGGGCCCTTCGCCCCCGCGATTGGTTTCGATGGCGTCGATGACCGCCAGATCGACCGGCCGGGCGCCGAAGCAATCGGCCGTCACACGCGGCACACGTTTGCGCCAATCACCGACGGCCACAGTGTTGGGCACCTCGCCGGGCACTCCCGCCGGCACCTTCTTCTTCCCGAAGTGCAGAATGTCGCCCCGATAATGAATGCTGTCTTCATTGGGGGCGTCTCCCCCATACAGGGACGTGGGCACCATGCCGAACAGATTTTTTACCGCCATGGTAACCCCAGCCTGACCATGGTCTTTCAGCTTGGCCAGCGAAATGAACACGTCGGTCTTCTCGTAGCTCTGGTTCACGTCGAAGGCCGGGTAAAGATATCCCCCCCAGGCGACGGGCAGCCGGCTGTATTTTGGCCACCGGCCACGGTTGCGGGTGTCTTCCCAGGACACTTTGCCAGCAGATGCCCGATGAATCATGTCGATGTCCCACCCGGCTGCCGCGTAAACGTCTTCCGGCCGCTTGCGCGAATAATGGCTCTCCAGGAGCATGATCCGGCGGGCCCCTGCGTCGACCAAAGCAGCGCATAGGGCCGCCACCACGTTGGGGTGGACGTGGTAAGTGCGGAACGCAGGCAGCCCGCCCAATTTCTGGGTGGGACCGCCCGTCAGATTCATCTTGATGGCCACGGTCTTGCCTTCCACCAGCGGCCGGAGGCCCCCGATCAGATTCAGAGCCTCATCCAGTTGGCGGCGAAGCACTTGCGGTTCGTAACTGGGGCATCGGGTAATGGCCACAGGCTGGCTCGGGGCCTCGGCCGAGCGGTCCGGTAGCTTCAACGCTGCGTCCGGCTCACCGGCGAAAAGCTTACTCCCTGCCAGCGGCAATCCACCGGCCAACAGCCCGGCTATCCCCACCCCTCCCACCAGCATCTGGCGGCGGTCAATGCGATTGGACATGACGGTTTCTCCTGCAACGACGGTTTTCCTGGCTGCCCTGGTTTAACCGGCCACGGTTTAATGGGATATTTCAGTATCGCGGGGGGCGCTACCCCGGGCAAGTTTTACGAAGTCGCGGCCCTCCACGGGCAGACTCCGGAGGAGGCCTAACCGGCCAACTCCGGGCAATCTGCACGCGACCGGGTTGAACCGCTCGGTTGGAAAAAGTAGCTTCAAGATGAGGGGGCTGGCTGGGTGGCGACTGGTCAACCGCCTCTGCGCACCGCTGGCCATCTTGTCTGGGAGAACGCACAGTGTCCGCAACCGCAAAACCGCTTCGCATCATTAACAGCGTCGCCCCCATTCGCATCGCGGATTTTGGCGGATGGACCGATACGTGGTTCGCCAAGTTCGGCAAGGTGCTCAATGTGGCGGTGTATCCATATGCGGAGGTGCAGATTCGCGTGTTTGCGCGGGATGGCGACCGTCCGCCAATCACCATTTTCGCGGAGAACTACGGCGAACGGTACACGCTGGAAGGGGTAACCGGCACTTACGACCGGCATCCGCTGTTGGAGGCCGCACTGAAGTTCATGGGTGTGCCAGAAGACCTCGCCCTGGAAATCGACATTTTCAGCGAGGCGCCGGCGGGGGCTTCGACCGGCACCAGCGCCGCGGTCAGTGTTTCGCTAATCGGCGCGCTGGATCTGCTTTCGCCCGGCCGGCTGACTCCCCACGAGGTAGCCCGAGCGGCCCATCGCATCGAGACCGAGTTGCTCCACCAGCAATCAGGGGTGCAGGACCAGTTGGCTTCGGCCTACGGCGGCATCAACTTTATCGAGATTCTGGAGTATCCGCACGCGGTGGTAAGCCCGTTGCATCTCCATCCGGACATTGAGGGGGAGCTGGAGCGACGCTTGTCGCTGATCTTCTTGGGACAGTCGCACAGCTCATCCAAGATCCACGAGCGGGTGATTGCCGAGCTGGAAGATGCGGGGCCCGATGCCGAGAAACTCCGGCCGTTGCGCCGCACCCCCCTCCACGCGCGGGATGCGCTGTACGCCGGCGATTTCGTAGCCTTGGGCCGAGCCATGATCGAAAATACCGAGGCCCAGGCAAACCTCCACCCCGATCTGGTCAGTCCCAAGCACCAAGCGGTTATCGAAGTGGCACGGCGGCACGGAGCCCTGGGATGGAAAGTCAACGGAGCGGGGGGCGACGGCGGATCGGTTACCATCCTTGGGGGGCCGAAAGCTGCGGAGAATCGGGCCATGCTCCGGGCCATCGTCAGTGAGGTTCCCGGAACGCAAAACATCCCTATCTACTTGAGCCCCAAAGGCCTGCGGGTGTGGGAATGCCCCGTGGAGTGAGCCATGGCCCGAGCGCTTGCGGCCGGGACGCCCTCCCGCTTGTGCGACGGTTGACTACCGGCGACCCGCGCCGTCCCACATTGCCCACCGTCAGATGGGGCGCCCCCCTTGGAACTTGAACCGATTGTGTGAGTCGCGCTGGCCTGCGCGAAAAGGGTTGGCTTGGACCGGCACTGCGCGACGATTCTACGAATTGCCAAGGGCCTTCGCCAAACGGCTTGAGACGGCACTTACCCCCTGGTGTGGGAGGTCGCGATGCGCATGGCACGGCTTACATTCGGATTAGTTATGGCGTGCGGCCTGGGTGTAATACCCGAGGCCGTGGCACAGTGCCAATGCGCGCGCTGCCGCGGAGGATTCCTCGAAAGCATTGCACAAGATTACGCCGAGCGGAACCACTGGCCGATGCCGTATGTGTGTCCAGATCGGGAAGCGGTGCGGGCGCCGTTTGCCCTTATGGTGCATAATGGGTGGCGGCGGCAGAACATGCTCTGCGACGAGCACTTCAAGGAGGGCACTGCGGAGCTGACCGAAGCAGGCCGGCTTAAAGTCCAGCGCATTATGACCGAGGTGCCCGCCCCCCACCGCACGATTTACGTGCGGCGAGCCGAGTCGCCCGAGGTTACCGCGGCCCGGATTCAAGCGGTTTACGACTTGGCGGCCAAGTTCTCGCCCGACGGCAGCCCACCCGTTGTGCAAGAAACCACGGTGGCCCCGGCCGGATGGTCAGCCGAGCGTGTGGACGCGGTTACCCGCAAATTCCAGACCGCAGTGCCTGTGCCCCAGTTGCCTCCGCCCCAAAGCAACCAGGGCACGAGCAACCAGACGCAGAAATAGTTCCCTGACGGCCCTCTTGAGCCGGGTATCCGACGCCTTTTTTTGCGACACTCGGCTGTTCGAATCCGATCGCCGCGAGACGACATGCCGCCAAGTCTGCCTTGTGTCCGCAAGACCTTTTCAAACGGCAAACTTTTCGCAACCAGCAGGATTCGACTGGAGTCGGCCGGGATACCAAGTCGATACAACACGCCAGTAGGGCGAAAAGGCCCTGGCCGGTCACGGAGGACGTTAGGGTGGCGGAAACGCCGCGTGAAAATCGCTGGACGCAATGGTTGGTGGGCGCCATCGTCGTGGGCTGCGCTTTGGGCCTGTGGGGGGGATATCCGCGCACCCGAACAGACTTCGCCGCCGTAAGTGGGGCTGAGGTCTCCCGCCGCTCGTCGGTGTTGCCGGCGGTAGGCAGCGAGGATCATGGGCCAGCTCCCATCCGGCTGGCGGCCGACATCCTCAAAGAGCCGGCCGATGCGGTCAAAAAAGGCGTGAACCGGCTGGCCCAGGCGGTAAACCCCGCCCCCCCGGTTGACACAGCCGAGGACCCCACATCGCTACGCACCAAGGCAAAGGTTAGCCCAGAACTGTACATTGCGGCGGCCCAAGTGCATGAATCCGCCGGCCGGCTGGCCCAGGCCGAAAACGCCTTTCAGCAAGCCTTTCGTTTGGCGCCGCGGCACCTGCCCACCCATCTGGCCTACGCCCGCTTCAAAGACCGCCAGCATCAGAGCCGCGAGGCCCTGGAAATCTATCTGCGCTTGGCCCGCGAGTTTCCGAACGAAGCCCCAGTGTTCAACGACCTGGGGCTGTACTACGCACGGCGGGGGATGAATCAGGAGGCCATCGCGGCTTTTGAGCGGGCGGTCCAGTTGCAGCCGAACCGGCAGCTTTACCGCAACAATCTGGCCGTGGTGCTGGTCCAAAACGATTCGTTGGAGGCGGCCCTGGCCCAACTGTTGGCCGTCTATACCGAGCCCGAAGCCTATTACAAACTGGGCTACCTCCTGCAAAAGAAGGGCGACGCGGAACTGGCCTTGCAGTATTTCGGGCGGGCATGGCAGCTCCAGCCCGGCATGACCGAAGCCCAACAGTGGTACGAACACTTGCAGCGCCAACTAGCCAGTCGCGGAATACCTGAAAAACCAGGCCGGCAGGAACTTAGCTTCGGGCCACCCCCATCACTGCCAGGGCACGCAGAGGTGCATGCCGCGACGCGGCCGGCCGCCCCCGGTGCCGATATCGCCGTGTCGCCTAGCAACGGGCAGAGGCCCACGGGGGAAACAAGGCCAGCAGATGGGCCGGCCACCGATGCAAGACCCCAGAACCTTGGACCTTTAAGGGATGCCGCGCCGGTCCGCCAGCTTCCGCCTATGCCCAGGCGCCTGCCTTCAACAGAAACGGAGGGTTCTCCGGCCGAGGGTGCTCCGGCCGACGAAGAAGCTCCGCCTATGCCGCCGCCGGCCAATCCCCAGGGGCGAAGCCCCCCGTCCAATCCGGTCCAGCCCGCGGCAAAGAGTGCTCTGCCTGATCCGCCGCTCCCGCCGGTTTCGCGAGCGGTCCGCCTTCCTTCGGTCCAACCGACCGAGGTGCGGCGGGTTCCTGCGATCGATCGATAGAAGCAGTTTTACCCGGGGCCGAAGACCGGTGAAGTGCGACCCCTGACCCCGGGAGCCTGACTCTCTTGTTTTTGGCAGGCAATTTGTCCTGCGCCCCTTTGTGGCGCACCCTCCGCATCAAATCCTTGACGATATATTGCGGCGGAGGGATGCCTGAAACCCGGTATTGCGCCAGGGCCTTAGGTATTTCGTCCAGCCCGTGCCCCAGCGTGGCGCGGGGCAGATTCGGCGGGGTTCCCCCTGCGGCGGCGGTTTGGTAGACTTTTGCTTAGCGCTCCCAGCGCCGGGGAGGAGGTTTGCGCCCGCTGTGGCCCGTGGGCGGTCCCGTCGCTCCTCCTGCCCGGCATTATTGCGCCCGTCGGGCCAGCGTAGCTCAATCGGCAGAGCACCGCATTCGTAATGCGGGGGTTGTGGGTTCGACTCCCACCGCTGGCTCTTGGGAGAGTAACTGTAAGAGGTTCTTTGGGCTGGACTTAGGAGGCCGGAGCGAATGCCGCAGACGCTGGAGTTCGATTTGAAGCAAGCCGTTTTATTCAACGGCACGTTCGGGCCGCGCGAAATCCAGCAAATCAACCAAGCCATTTCGGCCGACTACTCGCAGTTCCGCCTGCTGCGGGATGCCGTGGCAGAGCTGGAAGCCCGGGAAGATAAGAGCCCGGCAAGCAATGTACGGCTGGGGGTATGTTTGTATTTGCTGGGGCGGTACCATCGGGCGCTGGACGCCCTGCGCAAGGGGGATGGAGGGCCCCTGGCGCACTTCTATCTGGCCAAGACCCTTTTTGCCCTGCAGAAGTACGAAGAGGCCGCCGAAGAGTACGGCCGCGCTCGGCAGGCCGGGTACAACGCGGACGATTGCGCCCTGGGCCGGGCCGAAGCGCTTCGATACGCCGGTCGGCCCACCGAGGCGCTTCAGATTCTCGATAGCCTTTCGGGCGCGGTGGAGCAGACGGCCGAGTACCTGTACCAGCGTGGCGCTACGGTGGCGGCCATCGGGGGCAATCCGCAGGAGGTGGTTGCGCTATACGAGCGGGCGGTGGAAGCCGACCGGAACCACGCCGGAGCCCTGTTCGGCTTGGCCTTGGAAAACGATCGGCGTGGCAACGATGATATCGCCCTGGAACTGTACAAACGGTCGGCTGCCAGGTTTCCCAGCCATGTCGGCGCCCTGTTGAACCTGGGGCTGATGTATGAGGACCGCGAGCAGTACGACCGGGCGGCCGGCTGCTATCAGCGGATCCTGGACGCCTACCCCAACCATCCCCGGGCCCGACTGTTTCTCAAGGATGCCCAGGCCGCGGGCGAGATGTATTATGACGAGGAGGCCCAGAAGAAACGGGACCGGATGAGCCAGCTTCTGAACATTCCGGTCACCGATTTCGAGCTGTCGGTCCGCAGCCGCAACTGTCTGCAAAAAATGGGGGTGATGACGCTGGGCGACCTGTGCCGGTGCACGGAGCAAGAGCTTCTGGCCAGCAAGAACTTCGGCGAAACCAGCCTGGCCGAAATCAAGGACATGCTCGCCTCCAAAGGGCTGCGTCTGGGGCAGTTGGCCCACGAGCGGGTGCCGGTCGATGTCTTCGAGGCCGAGACCCTCACCCCGGACGAGCAGGCCCTGTTGAACAAGCCCATTTCCGAATTGGCGCTATCGGTTCGGGCCCGCAAGTGCATGGTGCGGCTGGGCATCAATACCGTTGGCGAGCTTATCCGCCATACCGGCGACGAGCTTTTGGAGTGCAAGAACTTCGGAGTGACCAGCCTCAATGAAGTCCGCGAGAAGCTGGCCTCGCTGGGACTGAAGTTGCGTGGCGAATAGCCCGCCTTGGGACGCTTGGCGTTGCCCATTCAGCGATTCCGCGCTGTGCCGTTGCTGGCGGGGGCATCGCTCGCCGCGATTTCCCGACAGGTACCAGACCGACGTTGCCGTGCCGCCCGAGATGGGTCGATGGGCCGTGGCCGCCGCGCCGTATGCGGGCCCGCCACAGGCGGGATTGGCAGGCCGCGCCTACCGGACGATCGCCATGGGTCAACCCGATTTTTCGTTTCGCGTGGAGTCGGTCGATCCGGGGTGTGCCGCCCGGCGGAGCACCTTCGTCACCCCTCACGGTGCGGTCGAGATGCCGGCCTTCATGCCGGTAGGAACCCTAGGGGCGGTCAAGGGCGTGCTGGTGGAGCATCTTTTACGCAGCGGCACGCAAATGGTGCTGGCCAACACGTACCATCTGGCCCTCCGGCCGGGCGATGAGGTGGTGGCCGCATTAGGCGGGCTTCACCGCTTCATGGGGTGGAGCGGGCCCATTCTCACCGACAGCGGCGGGTTCCAGCTTTTCAGCCTGGCCAAAATGACCCGGGTCAGCGATCACGGGGCGGTCTTCCGTTCGCACATCGACGGGCGGTTGCTGGAGTTCACCCCCGAGCGCGTGGTGGCGATCCAAGAGATGCTGGCCAGCGACGTGGCTATGGTGCTGGACCACGTGGTGCCCCTTCCCAATGACCCTCACGTGGTGCGGGAAGCCACCGAACGCACCGTTCGCTGGGCGGAGCGTTCGCGGAAGGCGGCCCGCCGCAATGATCAGGCCTTGTTTGCCATCGTCCAGGGTGGGGTGGACCCCGCACTGCGCCAGTGGTGTGCCAAGCGCCTGGCCGAAATGGACTTCCCCGGCTATGCCATTGGGGGCTTGAGCGTGGGCGAGTCGCCGGAAGAGATGTACCGCACCTTGGAAGCCACCGTACCGGCCATGCCGGCCGACCGGCCCCGCTACCTGATGGGCGTGGGGCGGCCCGAGGACCTGCTGGAGGCGATTGCGCGGGGTATTGATCTGTTCGACTGCGTGATGCCCACCCGCAATGGCCGCAACGCAATGGCGTTCACCGACCGAGGCCCCCTGCGATTGCGAAATGCCCAGTATGAGCGGGACATTTCGCCACTGGAAGAGGGATGTCCGTGTGCGGCCTGCCGTCATAGTCGCGGTTACCTGCGCCACTTGTTTCAGGCGGGCGAGATGTTGGGGCCAATGCTCTTGTCGCTCCACAACATCACCTACTATCACCGGCTGATGCGGGAGGCCCGGCAGGCGATTGGTGCGGGGCGTTTCGAGGAGTTTCGTCGGGCGAAACTGGAAGGCTGGCGCTCGGGCTGAAATACCCTTGTGGCTTGCTACGCCAAGGCTTAAGATACAGGACTCACCCGTTCTAACTATGCCAGGGGGGTCAACGTGTTCAACCGGATTTGGACTTTTTACCTGTTGGCGGACAATGGGGGGGGTGCGGCCACGGGGGGTGGCGGGTTTGCCACGGCCTTGTTGCCCATCCTGATCATCTTCGTGCTGTTCTGGTTCATTCTGATCCGCCCGCAGCGGCGCGAACAAGTCCGGCGCGAACAGATGCTCAAGGCCCTGAAGCCCACTGATCGCGTGGTAACCAATGGCGGCATGTACGGCGTGGTTACCAGCGTGGACCGGGAAGAGGGCTCGGTCATGCTGCGGATCGATGACAGCAATAACACCAAGGCCAAGTTCGCGCTGTGGGCCATTGCCCGGGTGTTGACGAACGAGCCGTCAGGCCAGTCCCCAAAGTCGTAGCCCCCTAGGAGGAATACGCACCGATGGATTTGCCTTCGATCGTGGCCCTGGTCGCTGTGGCGGCGTGCATCCCCCTGGGTTGGTATCTGGCCCGGCGGTGGCGCATGCCGGACTACCGCGGCAAGTTCATTTTGATTTTGCTGGCGGCTGTGGGCGGCCTGGCGATTTGCGTGGTACGGTGGGACGCCATCCGTCTGGGAATCGACCTGCAAGGGGGCGTGATCCTCGTGTACGAGGTGGTCGGCGGGGTGCCGGGAAGTCCAGCCGCCGAAGACCAGCCCGGCCCCACCGCCGGGGAACTCAGCCGCGACCAGATGGATAAACTCATCGCCGCCATTGGGCGGCGCGTCAACCCCGGCGGCCAGAAGGAGGTGATCATCCGCCAGTTCGGGCCGCGCCAGGTGGAAATCATCGTGCCCGAAAAAAGACGCCGCTCCAGCGACCTCCAGGCCGTTACCAGTGCCGAGCAGGCGGCGGCCGAGTCCGCCCAGGCCGATGTCGAACGCCTCAAACGCATCCTTTCCAGCGCCGGCACGTTGGAGTTCCGCATCCTGGCCAACCCGCAGGTCCACCAGTCGATCATTGCCGAGGCGCAGAAGCTCGTCACCGAGACGCAGCTCAAGGGCCCGGGAGGAGCCGTGCTGGCGTTCTGGGTTCCAGTGACCGCGAAGGCCCGCAAGGATTTCGAGAATGATCCGGAGGTCGTCAAGCGCGTACGCAAAGTCCGCAACGAAGAACGGCTGGAAGTGCTGGTCATCAAGGACGAATGGGACGTGACCGGCGCGTATCTGGTGCGGGCGGTTCGGGGGACGGATGAGAAAGGGGGCTATGCCGTCCACTTCAGCTTCAACGCCGCCGGCGGCAATCTCTTCGGCCGCCTGACCGGTAACCATGTCCCCGACGAACGCCGCAATCTCAAGTACCGCCTGGGGATCGTCTTGGACGGCTATTTGGAGTCGGCCCCGGTGATCCAGCAGCCGATCTTCGAGAACGGCCAGATCACAGGCCGTTTCACCGCGCAGGAGGTCGATGAACTGGTCGAAGTGCTCAACGCGGGGGCCTTGCCGGCTACATTGAGCAAGGAGCCGATCAGCCAGCGGGTGATCGGGCCGACCTTGGGCCGCGACACCATCCGCAAAGGCATGAATTCGCTGGTGCTCTCCGTGGCCACCGTGTTTCTCTTCATGCTGCTTTATTATCGCTTTGCGGGGCTGGTGGCAGACCTCGCCCTGGTAATGAACAGCGTGCTATTGGTGGCGATCATGATCCTCATCCAGGCGCCGTTCACGTTGCCGGGCCTGGCGGGGTTCGCGCTGACGGTGGGCATGGCAGTAGATGCCAACGTGCTGATCTACGAGCGGATGCGCGAGGAGATGGCGCGCGGGGCGGCCCTGCGCATGGTGATCCGCAACGGCTTCGAGCGGGCTTCCAGCGCCATCGTGGACTCGAACCTCACCACGCTGATTACCGGCGCGGTGTTGTACGCCATCGGCACCGACCAGGTCCGGGGCTTTGCGGTAACCTTGTTCCTGGGGGTGCTGCTGAACCTCTTCACCGCAGTCTACTGCGCCCGGGTGGTGTTCGACGTGGCCGAGCGGCGCAAGTGGTTCAGCCGGATCAACATGCTCCAGGCCATCGGGCAAACGAACTTCGACTTTCTGCGACTCCGCTGGCCAGCGCTGGGAGTTTCGGTGGCAATCATCGTCATCGGGCTGGCGGCCAGCGTGTGGCGTGGCCGAGGGCTCTTTGATATCGACTTCACCGGCGGCGTCTCCCTGGAAGTGGTCTTCACCCAGCCGCAGGACATCGCCGACGTGCGGGCCAAGCTGGCCGATCTGCCCGACGTGGTGGTCAGCGACGTGCGCCTGGAAGGCGAGCCGGTGGGCTATCGCTTTGTCATCAACACCTCCAACCCGCCCGAGCTGTCGGCCGATCAGTACCTCCGGCAGGTCAAGGACCACCTGCGGCAACTGTACGGCGACTTGCTGTCGCGCAACGAGATGACGATCAGTGAGCTGCCGGCCCAGGCGCAGCGCATCCAAAAGCCGGCAGGCAGCGATGCGGTGGCGATGGCCGGAGGGCGGTCGGAGTGGGCCCTATTGTCGGCCATGCTTTTGGCACAGGCCGATTCCACAACCCAGGCCGCCCCTAAACCCGGTCTAGAGAAGCCGGAGTCCAAGCCGGGGGCCAAGGCTCCCGCCGAAAGCCAGCCGGTCAAGGCCGAGCCGGTCAAACCGGCGGCCAAGGATTCGTCGGCCAAGGGCCCACCGGCCGAACCCCCTAAAGAGTCGGCCGGCGCTGTGCCTCCGGCTTACCGGGTGCGGCTCAGTTTCATCCATCCCATTCGCCATGACGATCTGTTGGAGGTGTTTCGCGATCAGGTCGAAGCGATGGGCATGGCCCGCGATTCCGTGCAGATCGGCCTGACCCACGAGACCTTTGAAGAGGGCTCGGCCGCCCCCTCGAAAATCTGGGATGCCTCCGTCCACTTGGCCGACGCCGATGCCAAGGCCCTCGTGGCTGGTGTACAGAAATACTTCCGGGAGAATCCGTATTTTCCCCAGTCGGATACGATTGGCGGGGCGGTGGCCCAGAATACCCGCTACCGTGCCGTGATGGCCCTTTTGACCAGCACGTTGTTTATCTTGCTGTACCTGTGGATCCGCTTCCAGCGCGTCAGCTACGGCTTGGGCACGGTGGTGTCTTTGCTCCATGATGTGCTCATCGCCTTGGCTTTCGTGTCGGTAAGCTATTGGCTGGCCCAGGTGCCCTTATTGGGCCAGGCGCTGGCGATCGAGCCCTTCAAAATCAATTTGGTGATGGTCTCGGCCTTTTTGACGATTGCCGGTTACTCCATCAACGACACGATCGTGGTCTTCGACCGCATCCGCGAGGTCCGCGGCAAGGCGCCCCATGTGACCAGGGAAATGATCAACCTGAGCGTCAACCAGACCCTGTCACGAACCCTGCTTACGGGCTTGACGACGATGCTGGTGACGGTGGTGTTGTACATTCTGGGTGGGCCCACCATCCACGGCTTCGCCTATGCCATGATCCTGGGCATTATCGCTGGGACGTACAGCTCGATTTACATTGCGGGTCCGGTCCTGCTTTGGTTCAAGCCCCAAGGCGCGCAACAATAGGGGGCGGCTCGGCATTACGGTTTGCCCGGGGCGCCGGGGGCCGCGCTCTGGGCAACGGGCTCTTCCGTGGGATCTACAGGCTCCAGGATCAGGAGCTTTTTGCCCAGTGTGGCGGCCAGGTCCGGCAAGTCGTACACCCGCAGGGCGCCGTGGACCACGTTGGCGAACTGGTTGCGGGCCAGCGGCGTGCGCACCACCTCCGCCCAGGAGCGAATGCTCCGCCGCAGCGTGACCGAAGCAAAGGCTTCGGGTTCCAACGCCGCGGCGTGAAGCGCCACGGGGCCCGTGCCCCCCACCGCCACCAGATGCACGGGTCGCGCTGGGGAACTCTGGTAGTGGGCGAGGAACCGGCTGGCCACCAGAATGTCCTCGGCCCGCATGGCCAGATACGATCTGTTCAACAGATACGCCAGAAACACGTCGGCCCAGTCCGGCCCCAGAAACCTGCCGTACCCGGTGGGCTTCCCCCCCTGCGTTTCGCCCAGCCCGCGGAGATCGACGGCCAGGACGATCTGGCCCGATTGCACCAGCTTTTCGATAGGCCCTCCCGGCGCTGCGTCCACTTGCTTGCCGCCGCCGTGCAGATACAGCGTGGCGGGTCCGGCGGACTTTTGCGGCAGGAAACAAAGGGCGGGCAGCCAGATCCCGGGTTCCGGACGCAGGATCAGCTTTTCGAGGCAATATCCGCCGCGCTGCACAACACCCACTTTCTGGCACTCAAGTGCCGGCAACTCGTTCAGGCGGCGGATACCCGTTAAACGCCGGACTTCCTCCAGCATGGCAGCCGCGCCCTTTTGGGCCCACATCTGGCGGCGGGTCTCGGCCAAACGCGACTCCAATTCGCGGTTCAAGTCGTACACGCTGCGGGCCCCTTCCAACAGCATCACTTGGCCCTGGGGGGTACACTGGAGCTGCTTGTCGGTCAGCAGTTTGGCCTCCGTCTCCACGATGGCATCATCCGCATCGAGCAGCCAGCGGCGCATCCAGCGGACAGCCGCCGTCCGCAACAGCGGCGAAAACCCGTGCTTTTCTTCTGCCTCGGCCAGGTCCACCCGCTCGGGAAAACCGAGCCGGCCATACCACCGCTTGGCCTGCCGGAAGGTGTCCCACACGCCACTGATATCGAAATAGTCGTGCGTGGCGCAACACAACAGCGTGGGCCGAGGCGCTCGCATCAGCACGTAGTCCGCATGATCCATGCCGAACGCAAGCTGGCCATGAATGTTCTGCTCGGCATCCTGCGGACCAATGGTTTCCGCCAGGCGGCGCAACGTGGTCAGATAGCAGCTCGGGGCGGCCGCCTGGATTCGCGGATCCAGGGCCATCAGATAGGCCGTCAACGTGCCGCCGCCCGAGTTGCCGGTGCAGCCAAGCCGTTTAGGGTCGACCTCAGGCCGGCTCTCCAGATAGTCGAGGCTGCGAATGCCGTCCCACACGCGATAGGTGGCGGTGTTGCGGCCCAACAGAATGCTTCCTACCCCTATCAGACAGTGGCCCAAAGTGGTCCGGGCTTGCGGCACTCCTTTGGCGTCCAGAAGTTGGAACCGCTCGCCCTGGTCGATAGGATCGTAGCACAGGGCGGCCAAGCCGTTGCGAGCCAACAGGATCGAAACCCGCTGGTACGTCTCCATCGCCTTGCCGTTCTCGCTGTGGCCGCAAGGCACCAGCACCCCGGGGAAGGGCGGCTTTGTCTTGGGCAGGTACAAAGCCGCGGTAACGAAATGTCCCGGCTGGCTTTGGTAAATGACCTTCTCCACGGTGTAGCCGTCGCCCTCCACGCGGCCCACCACGCGGGGCTCAAGGGGCGTGCGTTCGGGCAAGCCGCCCAGTTGATCGATGAAGAACTGCCGCAGCCGCGCCTGGTACGCAGCAATCTGTTCGCGCGCTTTCCCTTTTTCGAACTCTGCGGCGCGCCGGTCGGAAGCCTCGCGCACTTGCCGCAACAGATAGGCACGCATCATCCCCGGCGGAGGCACACCGTCTAGCGAAGCTGGCAAGACTTTGAGGTCTTCGGCCGGCGTAGCCGCCGCCAGAAGCAGCAACATAGTTCCCCACGCGGTGGTCATAGAAAGATCCTCCCGTTGCAATCGGTTGCCGACGCGGTGCAGAAAGACTCAACGTCTCCAAGGCCTCGGGCTCCAAAGCAAGCCCGGGTGACGTTTCTTGCCATGGAATCGCAGGTTCCCTCGATAGTGGTATATTGGGCTCTGAAAGCCGCCAATCCAGCGACGCGGCTACCCTACCACAGACGCAAGATGTACGCGATACCCGGCCGCGTCAAGTTTGGCAAAGTTCGCAGGCCGGCCGTGCCGATTATTCGGAAAATGACGGGCCACCGGCCGCCGCAAGGCGCGTACTGCGCACAGCACATTCCCCAAACTCCATGGAACGCGCAGATTGGTTTCGGACAGCGTAACGGTCCGGGTTGCACCGTTTCTTCCACGTGGCCGAAAACATAGAATAATTTGTGTACAGCGATTCCCGCCGTTGGGGAGCAAGCCATGCGATTGCGGTCGTCCTGGGTGCGATGGTGGTGCGGGTGGCAGGGGGTGGCACTGTTGGCTTTAGCCGTGGCTTCTTCCGGGTGGGCCCAGGGTTCTGGCGACGCGCCGTCGGCTGGGGGCTTGGGGACGCCCCCGCCTGCCGCAACCCCGCTCACCACAGGACCGGCGGCGCAGCCAGTGACGCCTGGGGAGAAGAGCTCGGCTCGGCCGGTGCTTTCGTCGGCCCAAGTTCCTTTGCCGTCGCTGTCTTCGGCGGCCTGGACCGGCCCTCCCCCCTGGCGCACGCCCGATGCCCCCAGCAGTGCCGGTAGTCCCGCAATTGGTTCACCGTCAGCCTACGGGGCCACTTATGGAGCCGGGGCTGGCCCATTCGGTGTAGGTGGGACAATGCCCCCGTTCCGAGCACCGAGTTCAGGTGGCGGCGTACCCGCGGCCCTACCGTCCAGCTTTGCCCCGCCTCTGAATCCCTATGTGTCCACCGGGGCAAGCACCCCATCTGTTCCCGTCCAGATCGCCCCTGGGCTTGCGACCGCGCCGGTGGCCCAGAAACCGTTCAGCGACTACCGGCTGCCGCCGGCGATCAGTCCGTACATGAACCTCTACCGGTTCAACCCGTTGACGGGCGTGGATAACTACAATCTGTTCGTGCGGCCCATCTTGGAACAGGAGGCTTTCAATCGCCAGACTGCGGCCCAGTTGCGGTCGCTGCGCGCGGCCACGCAAGCCGCGCTGGCTGGGCCTCAATCCGCCCAGCCGGGATTGCCCTCGGGTGCCATCTGGCAAGGCCAACCTCTCCAGCCCAGCGGAGCGACGTTCATGAACCTCCAGCCTTACTACCCGGCGTTCTCGGCCGGGGGGCGGAGGTGAACGATTTCTTCCGGGGCGGAATTGAAATTTGGAGGCACCTACACCACCTCGGGGTCGTGCCGCGCCTATTGTTTTTTCAGGGGCTATCTCCGTTGGCCGCGGTGCCGCCGTAAGGTTGGCATCTGGTGCAGAACCGGCGTTGGGTTTGCGAGCCTGGATCGCAGGCGGCATCTTGTCGAGACTGCTTGCTGTGCCCACAATGGCAGCGTGGTTTGTTGCTCTTGCGAGGATGCCGCCATGCAAAGCCCCAGGTTTCTACTTCTTGGATGTGCCGCGGCCGTGGCCATGTCCGCGGCGACTGTCGGCCAAACTGCCGAACTAAAAGACCAGCTTCCCGATCCGCCGCCCGGCAAGCAGTGGAAGCTCATCTGGCACGACGAGTTCGAGGGGACGGCGCTGGACAGCAGCCGGTGGGAAATCCCGCCCGAAGGAAAGCGCCGCGATGCGGTCTGGTCCCCCAAGGCGATATCGCTGGATGGCAAAGGCCATTTGGTGATCCGCGTGTTCCGCGAGAACGACCGCTACATCGACGGTTGCGTACGGACCCGCGGCAAGTTCGAGCACGCCTTTGGCTATTACGTGGCCCGGGTGCAGTTGCAGAAGCAGCCCGGCCATTGGTCGGCCTTCTGGATGTATCACCCCAGTGTGAGCAGGGTGGGCGATGAGGGGCGGGATGGCACAGAAATCGACATCTTCGAAAAACCCTGGCTCGACGACCGCGTGCAGCAGACCCTGCACTGGGACGGCTACGGCAAGCACCACAAGTCGGAAGGCAAAGTGGTTCGCGTGCCCGGCGTCATGGAAGGCTTTCACACCTTCGCCCTGTGGTGGCGGCCGGACGTGTACATCTTTTACGTGGACGGGCGCGAAACCTGGCGGACCGCCGCCGGAGGTGTCTGCCAGGTGCCGCTGTACCTGAAGCTCAGCGACGAGGTGGGCCCTTGGGCAGGCGACATCCGAAAGGCCCAATTGCCCGACGAATTCCTCGTCGATTACGTCCGGGTGTACGACTTGGTGCAGAAGGCGGAGCGGTAGCAGGCCGGCAGTGCAGGAGCTTCCCCCTGAGGGCGCGAACTCCGGCCGGGTGGTTTCTGTCCGTATCGCAGCGAATCACAGTGGGGGTAAACGGAGGACGGTTAACCAAGCCACTAGGGATTTCCATACGGTTGCGCTCCTCCCGGGCTGCCGGTTAAGCGATAGCGGACGGTAGATTCAGACTTTGGAAAAGTCCGGTTCTGATGCTTCAGGAGAGGACCATGCACGCGGTTTTTTCCCTCATGGTGATGGCTTTGGCGGGCTTCGGCAACGAGGAACCACTGGACACTTTCTCATATCCCGACAATGCGGCGGCCAGCCGGGCCTGGGTGGCCTCGACCGGGACACCCGCCGCGCAGGTGGTCCGCGAGCAAGGCCGGCCTGCGCTGGCTGTGGCGCTGCCTTTCGGCCGCGATCCCAAGCTCGAACGGACGATCCACGACCGCGCGTTGGCTGTGGATCTCAGTCCGTTCGGCGCATTCACCCTGGAGCTTGCGGCGGAGGAACCCGCCGCCGTCGGCCAGGTGAGCCTCTATTTCCGCAGCGGCAAGGGTTGGTACGCCGCCGGGGCGAGCTTAAAGGCGAAAGGGCGGCAAACCTTGCGTTTCTCCAAAGCATCGTTTCGTATCGAGGGCAAGCCAGACGGCTGGCAGAAGATCGACGGCGTGCGGATTTCGTTCTGGCGCGGGACAGCCCGCGACGCCGAGGTCCGCCTCCTGCGCCTGGCTGCCGTGTGGAACGACGTGGCCATCGTGATCCCTTCGGCGGCGCAGCTTGGCGGCAAGCAAGCGCTTTCGGCGGCCCTGCGGAATGCCGAGCTGGTTTCCGACATGTTGCGCGAGATGGGCCTGGAGTGCGATGCCATCGAGGATTCGCCGCAACTGCTGCCGGGGCTTGCGCGGCGCCGGGTGGTTCTGGTGGCCTATCATCCGGCGCTAAGCGACGAGGCGATCCGTGCCCTGGCCGCTTTTGTGCAGTCCGGCGGAAAACTGGTGCTGTGCTATCAGCTTCCGGCCCGGCTGGGCGAGGTGTTGGGATTCGGCCGGGCCAAGGACGTGCGGCCGGAGCGGCCCGACCAGTTCGCGGAGATGCGGTTCGAAGCGCCCGACGTGCCCGGGCTGCCCAAGGCGGTGCGGCAGAACTCGTGGAACATCACGGCCGCCGAACCTGTGGGTTTTCAGGCCCGCGTCATCGGCCGGTGGTTCGACGCCGAAGGCCGGCCCACAGGCCACCCCGCGGTGCTCCTGAGCGAGCGTGGCGCCTTTTTCAGTCACCTTGTGCTGAGCGAGGACCGGGCGGCAAAAAAGCAGATGCTTGCCGCCGTGCTGGCCTGGCTGGAGCCACACCTGTGGGAGGCGATGTTCCACGCCGAGCAAGCCCGGTTAGGCCGGGTCGGCCATCTGGCTTCCCAGGAAGAGCTGTCGCGCTACGTGCAAGCCAGCAAAAACGCTGCCGCGGCCCAGCGTCTGGAAGAAGCAGTTGCCTGCCAGGCGGCTTTGGCCTCGCAGGTCCAGAAGCGGGATTATGCAGCGGCGGTCGAGTCGGCCCGCCAGGCGCAGAAGCTCCTGGCCGAGGCCTACCTCCGGGCTACCCCCAGCCGAACCCCCGAAGGCCGAGCTTTTTGGAATCATTCGGGCACCGGAGCCTATCCTGGCGACTGGGACCGTACGTGTCGCGAACTGCGTGCGGCAGGTTTCAATATGGTACTGCCCAATATGCTATGGGGGGGTTTGGCGCATTATGCCAGCGACGTGCTCCCCCGCAGCCGCACCTTCGACCAGTATGGCGACCAGATCGCCCAATGCGTCCAGGCCGCGCACCGGCACGGCATCGAGGTGCACGTGTGGAAAGTCAACTACAACCTGAGTACCGCTCCCCGCGAGTTCGTGGAGAAAATGCGCCGAGCGGGGCGGACGCAGGTTTCGGCCGACGGCTCGCCCGTGCGCTGGCTTTGCCCCTCGCATCCCGAAAACGTCAAACTGGAGTGCCAGAGCATGCTGGAAGTGGCCCGCAAGTACGACGTGGACGGGCTGCACTTCGACTACATCCGCTATCCGGATGGCGACGCGTGTTATTGCGACGGCTGCCGCCAGCGCTTCGAGAAGGAACGGGGGAAACCGGTCGCCCGCTGGCCGGAAGACTGCTACCGCGGCCCGCTCCGCGACGAATATCGCCAATGGCGCTGCCAGCAGATTACCCGCCTGGTCCAGACCGTGGCATCCCAAGCCCGGGCGCTGAAGCCCCGGCTGAAGATTTCGGCCGCGGTCTTTGGCGCCTACCCTGCTTGCCGCGAGTCTGTGGGGCAGGACTGGGTGGCCTGGGTGCAGGCCGGCTATCTGGATTTCCTCTGCCCCATGGATTACACGGAAAGCGATTTGGCCTTCCAAGTGCTGGTGTCCAATCAACTGAAACTGGTGGCGGGCCGGGTCCCGGTGTATCCGGGCATCGGGGCGACGGCCTCGCGATCGGCATTGTCGCCGGACCAAGTGGTGGGGCAGATTCAATTGGCGCGGCAGCTTGGAGCGGCCGGGTTCACCGTGTTCAACCTTTCGGATCAGACCGCCGCCCAGATTTTGCCCGCCGTGGGCTTGGGAGCGGGCTCGCAACCCACCACTCCACCGCACCAGCAGACCGGCACAAAGCGTTAGTACGGCGGCGAGTCGGCGCTGGAGGCTGCTTGGCGATGCGCACCCGCCGGGCGCCCGGGAGAAAAGAGGAGGTCGCACCGATTGGCCGGCTCAGGCATGTGTCTGGCCATCGGCCAAGGGGCCACCCGCCCCCTGGGGATCGCCGACAAAGCGAGGCGGCTTATAAAGCCCCGAGGTACACCAGAAAGTCGTAGAGCCATGGATGCGTCCAGGGGTTCCACGTAGGGTAGGCGGCCGAGAGGGCTGAGGCCGCCAATAGGGCGGCGGCCAGCCAGCGGGCCCAAGCCCGGCCCCTCATTCGGTCGGCGGCCGGCACCAGCGCGGCCAACCATAAGGGCGCCATCCAAAAGGCCCACCGCAGCCCCGAGGTGGTTCCCCCGTAATTGCGGTCGATCTGGGGGCGGAGGATGTAAAAGGCCAGCACCACGACCGATACGGCCGCTATCAAAAGCGCCAAGTGCCGCAGGCGCCTTTCCGGCGGCCGGACCAGCCACACCCCCAATCCCACCACGCTCAATATCCAAAGGGGTGTCAGCGAGAAGATGCCGTGGTGTCCGACCAGCACGTGCAGGGTATAGGTGGCCCGGCTGGGTTCGCCCGCATCGAGGCCTTTGGGCGTCTGCCAGTAGCTGGTCAACTGCCGGCCCCCGCGTTCATAGGTGTACACGTACCAGTTATCCGAAGGATCCGTCTGGCTGCGGTGCATGTAGGGCGGCCGGAGGCTGTGGTGCGCAATCCAGTTGGTGGCGAAGAACGCGCCGGCCACCACGGCGGCGGCCGGCACGAAAGCCGCCAGGGTCCGCCGCACATCTTTCCACAACAGCGCTGCCCCCAAAGGGGCGAACAAGGCCAAGGCGGGCAGTTCCTCGGCCGCCATCAGGGCGCCGAAGAACCCGGCAGCCACGAAGTACCGCCACTGGCGCCGGTCGTCCAGCCACACCCGTGCCCCCGCATACAGGGCCACGGCAGCGCACACGGCGGCCGGCAGATGGTTGTTGACTACCACCGCAAACGTGGTGAGAAAGGTGCCGAACGCGGCCCCCGCCATCACGAACAGCCTCCCCCAGTCCGTCTGCCCCAATCGCTCCAGCAGCTTGCCCATCACCCAAAAGTACAGCAGCATCGGCAACACGTTGGCGGTCATCAGCATGAACCGGCCGATGGCGTAGGGTTCGCTCCCCAACGTCTTGCCAGTCAAGCGGTGGATGACCCAATACTCGGCGGCCAGCAAGGTGGCCATCAGCGGCGGCTTACTGGAGTAGAGATGCCCGTCGTGCTTGACCATATCGATCGTGTCCCACCCCGGTTCCTGAATCACCTTGTCGATGGCATACGGGGCACCCGGAACCCGCATGTCCTCTTCCACCAGGGCCCGCACCGTGCACCATCGGCTGCGGTCATTGGCACTAAGGAAGGGGCGGCGGAGTTGGGCGGCACGCTGGAGTTTTTCCAGCCGTTCGGCCAACCGAGCCTCGATCTCCTCCGCCGGCAGGCCTTGGCGCTCCAGCTCTTTACGCTTCTCGGCCTGCTCCTTGGGGATACTCTCCCGTCGATTCCGCTCCAACGCCAGCACATCGACCGAATCGACCGCCAGGATCCGGCCCAGCATGAGACCCACGCTGGCCGCCGCCAGAACAAGATACACGTGGCGGCGCAACGCCACCCGATCCTGCGTTTCATCCGAAGCCGTCATGATTGCCTCACGTTGCACGTCATTCCCGGATGCGGCCGGGCATCCACCGCCCCTGGGACAACATAGCTCGTCCAGCCACAGGAGGGATGCGTGGCGTCATTTCGCACGAATCCCCATGGCGGGAGCGCCGACTCCGCGGTGTCCCACGAATCCCTCTTGGAAAAGGCGCCTCGGAAAAGGCGCCACAAAGCCTCCCAAGTGTTTTCGGTCATCACCCAGCGCGGGCTGCCCAACGTGGTATTCGCCCTGGGGCCTTGCCCGCCTACCGCGCCGCGGGCGGGCTGGCCGGCGGCGAGGAACTTTCGGTGTTTCCGGTGCGTTCGGCGATGGAGTACGCGCGCACATGGGGATCGTGATATGCCACGAACAACTCGCCCAGGATGCCCACCGACAGCAACTGCGCCCCCAACAGCAGCAAGGCTGCCGAATAGATCACCGCCGGCCGGGTCTGTAAATGGATGGGCGTCATGCCAGGCAATCGCGAGATTATCCACTCCGCGGCCAAGCCCGTCAGGCCCAGTCCCCCGATCACGAAGCACAAAAGCCCCAGCGTACCCAACAGATGCTGCGGGCGCTGCCCGAAACCGGTCAGGAACTTCACCGTAAGCAAGTCCAGAAATCCCTTGACCAGGCGCGTGATGCCGTACTTGGATCGGCCGAAGCGCCGCGGGCGATGATGCACCTCGATTTCTCCAGTGCGGAAGCCGCGGGCTGCCGCCAACACAGGAACAAAACGGTGCATCTCGCCGTAAAGCTGGATCTCGTCGAGCACCTCGCGCCGGTAGCACTTCATACCGCAATTGTGGTCGTGAAGATGAACGCCCGTCAGCGTGCTGACCATGGCGTTGAACACCCGCGACGGCAGGACCTTGTGCCAGGGGTCGTGACGCACCCGTTTCCAACCGCTGACCACATCTACCTGGCCCTGCATGGCCTCCAGGAACCGCGGGATTTCGTGCGGATCGTCCTGGAGATCCGCGTCCATCGTCAAGACCAACTGGCCGCGGGCATCGGCAAACCCCGCAGACAGCGCAGCGGCCTTGCCAAAATTCCGGCGAAAACGGATTCCCCGCACCCGCGGATCCGCTGCGGCCAGCGACCGGATACGCTCCCACGACCCGTCATCCGAGCCGTCATCCACGAAGATCACCTCCACCTCGTACCCGCCCGCGGCCGACACCTCCCGGATCTCCTCATAAAGGAGCTGAAGGCTGGGCTCTTCGTTGTAAACGGGAATGACGATCGAGAGCATCACACGGCACCGGTGCGCCCCGCCGGGAGGAAAGAGCCAACGCTACGGTGGGCTTTTTGCGGTGGGACCCAATGCATATAGGATACCCGAAATCGTCAGTTCCGACACTACCCACACCACACGCAGCACCGCCGCGCTGGCCACCGCGAACAAGGCCGCCTTGCTCACCAGACCAGCCAAGTGGGGGGTCATCAACTCCGCCAGCGCTGCCTCGCGAATGCCCAGCCCTCCGGGAATGAAGATCACCACAAAGCCGGCCAGCGTGGCCATCGCCACACCGGCCACATAACGGGGAAGCTGGCTGAACACATCGACCTCCAGCCCCATTCCCCGCAACACGGCCCAATAGCTCAACCCCAGCATGAGCCACGCCAGGCAGCTACAGGCCCACCCCGCCAAAAGAGTCCGCGGACCCAGACAAGCCAGACCCTCTTCTCCCACGGCACTCAGGTACCGCGACCCCGCTAGGCGGACTATTCGCCGGAACACCCAAGGCACCGTGGGCAGCCCCAAGGCAACCGCCATCCCGATCGCGCCCCACATGAGCACGGCCTGGCCTCGGTGTGCAACGGCCAAGTACACCGCAGCCAGAAATCCCCCGCAGGCCAGCCACGTAAAGGTCTCCAGAAAGACGCTGCCGGCCGCCACAGCCACATCGGGCCGGGCCGACCATATCAAACTCACACGCAGCACCACCACGGTCACCTTGCCAGGCACGTACTTGCCCAGATGCCCAATGTAGTAAGCTCGCAGCGCCTCGGCCAGGCGAACCCGCTGGCCCAGCTCCCTGAGAATGCGGTGCCAATAGATCCCGGCCGGCAACAAGCCCACCAAGTACATCACCCCGCTTGCCGCCAGCCAGCCCGGCTGCAGATGCCACTCCGCTGCCGCACCACCCTCCAGCAACTGGTTCCAGGCGGTCGAAAGCGTGCGGCGAACGGCCCAGAGGATCAAGATCACCAGCGCCGCCTTGGCACAGCGGAGGAGCCACCGTTTTTGGATTGTAGTAAGGGTACTGGACAATTCGCTCGGAAATTCCCTATTCTGCTGCGTCGAGGAGGCACAATTGCACTCCCAACTGCACTCCCCAAATCCTGACGATTCCAACGAAGCCGAGTGGCAAAGAGGCGCCACATGCCGCGCAAACGCGCACGCGTTCGCACCGACGGAATCTTCTATCGCCAATGGGACGCGACATGGTACTCCAGTATCACCAGCAGGAAACTCCCCTTATACGACAACCAGGGCCAACCCATCAAGGGCAGACATAACGAAGTGGGAGCACGGGTGCACGTTACGCCTTAAGGAAGCCACATTCAGTCGAGTATCCTGACTCTTACATTCATTGGATGGAGCCACGGTACTAGCGAGGGTTCCAGCAGGCCTTGCCAATTGGCCGGGGCGTTCGGCATTTCGACCAGGTGGCAAATGGAGCCGGTCCTAAAGCGGGAGGCGACCTATGGCGCGAAGCCAAGCAGGGTGGGCGTCGCCCACCGATTCCTTGCGGCGAGGTTCGGCCAGGCGGGTCCATGGAACACGATTGCCCGTGGCCTCAAACATAAAGTGGCGGGCATTGTCCACCCCACATGAGTTTTGGGTTCAGGAGGG